>Ga0210396_10007223_pt1 | contig 10575 bp, 8 predicted proteins | sample IncBWH17OmetaG_FD_155466 | JGI IMG/M metagenome (GOLD analysis project Ga0210396, IMG submission 155466) | Forest soil microbial communities from Barre Woods Harvard Forest LTER site, Petersham, Massachusetts, United States - Inc-BW-H-17-O ... | reverse complement strand
GGCTAGCCATGAAGCGGAATGAGGTGTTAACCGGTTCGCGCTTAAGTGATTGAAAAGATTTATTCATGAAGGATTTCAAGGGTCTAGAATTTTCCGTCGCACCTATGATGGACTGGACCGACCGGCATTGCCGCGTCTTTCATCGTCTGATGGCGCGGCGGGCGCGGCTTTACACGGAGATGTTGACGACAGGTGCGATCCTTCACGGCGATCGCCGGCGGCTGCTTGGTTTCGATGCCAGCGAGCATCCGTTGGCGCTTCAGCTTGGCGGCTCGGACCCGCGCGATCTCGCAATGGCTGCGAAAATTGGCGAGGATTTCGGCTACGACGAAATCAATCTGAACGTCGGTTGCCCGTCGGATCGAGTCAAGGATGGCCGTTTCGGCGCCTGCCTGATGGCGGAGCCGGCGCTTGTCGCCGCCTGTATCGATGCCATGAAGCTCGCGGTGCAGATTCCCGTCACCGTCAAATGCCGGATCGGCATCGACGATCAGGATCCGGAAATCGCGCTGGATACGCTGGCGCGCGGCGTCGTTGACGCCGGCGCGGATGCGCTGATCGTTCATGCCCGCAAGGCCTGGCTCAATGGATTGTCGCCGAAGGAAAACCGCGACATCCCGCCGCTCGACTATGACAGGGTCTATCGGCTGAAGGCCGCGCGGCCTGATGTGCCCATCATCATGAATGGCGGCATCAGCGGCGTTGCCGAGGCGAAGGAACACCTTGCCTATGTCGACGGTGTGATGCTGGGGCGCGCCGCCTATCAGGAACCGTGGCGATTGCTGACGGTCGATCCCGAGATTTTCGGTGAGCCGGCGCCGCATGCGACCATGAAGGACGTGTTCGAGGCGATGCTGCCTTATATCGAAGGGGAGCTCGCGCAGGGCACGCGGCTGCATTCAATCACGCGGCATTTCGTTGGCGCGTTTCACGGCGTGCCGGGCGCGCGTGCTTTCCGTCGTCACCTCGCCGAGAACGGCGTCAAGCCTGGCGCCGGCGTCCATGTTCTGCGCGATGCGATTGCGCTGGTCGAGGATCGCGTTGAGGCTTCGATCGCTGCGTGATCGAAGAATTTCAGGGATAGCCGCGCAGCATCAGCCGGTCGGCGCGGACCTCCCAGCTTTCCAGCCGATCCAGAAAGCTCATGCCGAGCAGATTGGTTCTCATCTGTCCGTGCGGCACCACCAGCGCAGGTACGGAACGCTCGACGAGCTTGCCGACGGCAAGGCGGTCGAGCGTGAGGCGCGCCGCCTTGGTGTGGCCGCCGGCGGTCTCGACATCGACGTCGTATTCGAGCAGCTCCAGCGGAAGGCCGGCGGCCTTGGCCGTTTCATAGGTCAGCACCACCGCGGTCGCGCCTGTGTCGATCACCATCGGGGCGTTGACGCCATTGATCCTGGCCTGCAGCGCGAATTCGCCGCTCTGCCCGCGTGTGATTTGTACGGCGCGCGCCGGCGGCGGCGCCCGCTTGCGCAGTAGTTCCGAAACGGTGTCGCCGGCTCTCGCGATCCGGTCCGGATCTCCATAGGCGACCACCGCGCCGGCCGTCGCCAGCAGGACGAGTACGACAAGCAGAATGCGGCTCATAGCGGGCCTCGCATGCAGATGTTGGTCAATCGTGTGTTGGTCAATCTGGTTTCGAGCCGGCCGTCATCGCCGGCTGAGCTAGTCCGGCGTCGGCCATCCGCGCCGGCAGCTGCGCCATGACCATCTGCCGCTCGGCGCTTTCCATCCTGTGCCAACGCGCGATCTCCGGCAGCGTTCGGCCACAGCCGAAACAGAGGCTGCTTCTGGGATCGATCATGCAGACTGCGATACACGGCGTTTCTTTGCTCATGGTTGGAGTGTGAAATGGTTTGGCTCGCTTGCGCAAGGCTTCGATTATCGAGGCTTCGGTACAAAAGGCTTCGGTTACAAGGGCTCCCGTGACAAAGGCTTCAATTACAATCCGGTTCCGGCACTCATGATTGGCTTGTTGCGGGGCCGGCGCTTCTCGTCGGCTGGCGCAACGCTCGCGGTTTCAGGTTGCAGCGGCGGCGCTTCCTCGGCCATGGGCGCCAGCGCCGACATCACGCGCTCCGGCGGGAAGGTCACGATCACTTCGGTGCCGATGCGAAGTTTCGATTTCAGCGTGAATGTGCCGCCATGCATGTCGATCAGGCTTTTGGCGATCGGCAGTCCGAGGCCGGCGCCTTGCTCGGCGGATTTGATCGAGTTGGAGCCCTGGCCGAATGAGGCCAGCACGATCGGGATTTCATCCTCGGCAATGCCGGAGCCGGTATCCTTGACGCTCAGATATTGTCCGCCGGACGCGGTCCATCCCACCTTCAGCCAGATCTCGCCGCTTTGCGGGGTAAACTTGATCGAGTTCGACAGAAGATTGAGCACGATCTGGCGTGTCGCGCGCTCATCGCCCCAGATGCGCGGCATGCCCTGCTCGAACACCTCGTGAATGGTGATGCCGCGGCTGGATGCGCGCAGCTTCAGCAGATGGTGGCAGTCGGCGACCACATGCACCAGCGACACGGCCTCTTCGTTGAGTTCGTACCTTCCGGCTTCGATCCGGGACAGGTCGAGAATTTCATTGATGAGATTGAGCAGATGCACGCCCGAATTGTGAATATCGGCGGAATATTCCTTGTACACCGGGACGGCGTGAACGCCGAAGATTTCGCTTTTCATCACTTCGGAAAAACCGAGGATTGCGTTGAGCGGGGTGCGCAGTTCGTGACTCATCTGCGCCAGAAACCGCGACTTCGCGACATTGGCGGATTCGGCGCGATGCCGGGCCTCGTCGGAGATCGATTTCGCCTGCTCAAGTTCGCCGATCAGCGCATCCTTTTCGGCGCGCGCTTCGAGCGTCGCCAGCGTCGTCGAATGCAGGCGATGGGCAAGCAGCGCAAAATATCCTTCGGCGGCGAGCGCCAGCAACGCCAGCACATAATTGTCGAAGGTGCCGCTCAACACGAAACTCGCTGCAATCGCCGAGGTGATCGGAGCGGTGGCCGCCAGTGCGGCAATGGGCAGGCTCGCCGCGAGCATGCTCGATACCGCGATCACCAGCAGCACCAGGAACATCATCAGCGTGTTCGAGACCACATCGATGTTGGCGGGATGGATCAGGATCGCGGTCCAGCACAGGCCGTACAGCAGATCGAGCAGAACAAATCGCGTTCGCCATTTGCGGGTCGCGGTCAGCGAGGACGGCTCGGCGAGGAATCTCGCGCAGTTGCGGATGATGGCGGCATGAATGCAGAGCATGCCGCAGGTCCATGCCGCGGCCGATACCGGTTGCCGCCAGAAGCCGAACAGCAGCCCGGTCGCCACCACGAGTAGCATGACGACGTACGATGCCGACAGGCGCGTCTGGGCATATTGCCGGACCAGTTCCCGGTCGAAAGCGGGACGGGTTCCGCTGGTCGACGTTAACCGGTCGCGGGCCTCGCGCACCCGCTGCGCGGCGGCGCGACGGTTGCCGACCGGCACTGCAACGGGTGGCTCAGCCGGAAGATGCACAACTTCAGGCTTTTCAGCGGGTTTACTCATCAAACAACACAAATCCTGCCCGCGGACGGCGCGAGCTTTTGTATTGTCTATCTCTGGCGCTAAATCATTAAGAGCTGCCTTAAAGAGCTAAAGAATCACGTTAACGAGAGGTTAAATTAACCTCTCGCCGTCCTCCTCAAGCTCAGCGTTCCAGCCGCGCCAGCAGGCCGGAAGTGTCCCAGCGCTTGCCGCCCATCTTCTCGACTTCCGCGTAGAACGCGTCCACCAGCGCGGTGACCGGCAGGCTCGCCCCGTTACGGCGCGATTCAGCGATACAGATCGACAGATCCTTGCGCATCCATTCGACCGCGAAGCCGAAATCGTATTTGCCCTCGTTCATGGTCTTGTAGCGGTTCTCCATCTGCCAGGACTGGGCGGCGCCCTTGGAGATGGTGTCGATCACGGCGGCGACGTCGAGCCCGGACTTCTTGGCGAAATGAATGCCTTCCGAAAGGCCCTGAACAAGCCCCGCGATGCAGATCTGGTTGACCATCTTGGTCAACTGCCCCGAACCGGCCGGGCCGAGCCGCTTGCACATCCGGGCGTAGGCGGCGATCACGGGCTCGGCAGCGGCATAGGCGTCTTCGCTGCCGCCGCACATCACGGTCAACACGCCGTTTTCGGCGCCGGCCTGGCCGCCGGACACCGGCGCATCGACAAATCTGAAGTCCGCTTTGGTGGCGGCCGCGTCCAGCTCGCGCGCGACCTCGGCGGATGCGGTGGTGTGATCGACGAAGACCGCGCCCTTCTTTAGGCCGGCGAACGCGCCATCGGCACCGAGCGTGATCGCACGCAGGTCGTTGTCGTTGCCGACGCAGGCCATCACGAAATCCTGACCTTCCGCGGCGGCCCTCGGCGTTGCGGCGGTCTTGCCGCCGAATTTCTCAACCCATGCCTTCGCTTTGGCCGGCGTCCTGTTGAATACCGTCACCTCGTGACCACCTTTTGCCACCAGATGTCCTGCCATGGGGAATCCCATAACGCCGAGACCGAGAAAAGCGACTTTAGCCATGTGTGCAACCCTGCAGTTTCGCCGGCCATGAAATGGACCGGCCGTATGGTGGAGGAGGGCGGTGGGCTGGTTCGGTGCTCGAAACCGGCTCCGCTTTGGATATGGAAGGCGCACCATAAACCCTGCGCCATGAAGGGCAACGCCTGCGTTTGGCGGCCGGGCATGGTTTTATGCTAGGAAGAGGCATCGATATCAGAGATTTAGCCACGAACGAGGGAGTGACATCGCATGAGCGTAGGCGTGCTCGATCATTTCAATATCCGGACCCGCAAGCTCGCCGATACCGTACGGTTCTACGAGGATATTTTGGGGCTGGAAAACGGCGATCGGCCGAACTTCGCATTTCCGGGCGCATGGATGTACAGCGAAGGCAAGCCGGTGGTTCATCTGGTCGATATTTCGCCGACCGACGAGCATCAAAAGCCCGATTCCGGCGTTGTCCACCATGTCGCCTTCGCCAGCCGCGATTTTGCCGGCATGAAGCAGCGGTTGCAGTCCAAGGGGATGGCGTTCGACACCAGGCAGGTTCCGGGCGGCGATCTCTGGCAGATCTTCGTCAATGACCCCAATGGCGTCATGATCGAACTGAACTACGAGGCCGCCAAGGAGCAAAGTGGGGCATCGGCGCCCGCCGAGCGCCGGGATGATGTGGGCCGGAGGTAGCCTTTTGAGCTGGATCGCTCTATGGGTCGCACTCGAAAATAACCAGGGCCTCGGTTCTGATGAAATCAGAACCGAGGCCCTATATTCTTTGTTTGACGCGTTTTCTTCACGCGAACCGGCATCCACTTCGCTTGAAAACGCTATGGGAGATGCGCAGTGAGCGTAACGCAGCAACAGGTTCTCGATGCACTGGCCAAGGTGATGACGCCGCGCGGCGTCGCCTTGACCAATGCCGGCGTGCTCTCGGTCATCACCGCGAACGACGGCAAGGTGTTTTTCTCGATCAATGTCGAAGCCACCGAGGCCCGTGCCTGGGAAAGTGTCCGGGCCGCGGCCGAAGCGGCGGTGCGCGCCATTCCGGGCGTCACCATGGCGATGATCGCGCTGACCGCTGAACGCAAGGCCGGTCCCGCCGCGCCGCCACCGCCGCATCGCCACGCGCACGGTGTGCAGAATGTCTCGGCGCATCGGCCGCCGCAAAGTCCGGCATCGCCGATGTCGAAGCAGTCGGAGATCCCCGGTATTGCCGCCGTGATTGCGGTCGCCTCCGGCAAGGGGGGGGTCGGAAAATCCACGACGGCGCTCAATCTGGCGCTGGGTCTCCGCGATCTCGGCCTGCGTGTCGGTTTGCTCGACGCCGACATCTACGGGCCCTCGGTGCCGAGGCTGACCGGCATCCGCGAGAAGCCGCAGCTCAACGACGACAAGAAAATGATTCCGATCAAGCGTTTCGGTCTCGCGATCATGTCGATCGGTTTCCTGGTCGAGGAGGAAACCGCGATGATCTGGCGCGGGCCGATGGTGATGTCGGCCATCACCCAGATGCTGCGGGATGTGGCGTGGGGCACGCTCGATGTGCTGGTCGTCGATATGCCTCCCGGCACCGGCGATGCGCAACTGACGCTGGCGCAGAACGTGCCGCTCAAGGGCGCGATCATTATTTCGACGCCGCAGGATCTTTCGCTGATCGATGCGCGGCGCGGGCTCGCGATGTTCAAGAAGGTCAATGTGCCGGTTCTCGGCATTATCGAGAATATGAGCTATTTTCAGTGCCCGCATTGCGGCACGCAATCGGACATTTTCGGCCACGGCGGCGCGCGGCATGAGGCCGAGCGCTTGGCGGTGCCGTTTTTGGGCGAAATTCCACTGCACATGTCAATCCGCGCCACGTCGGATTCCGGGACGCCCGTCGTCGAAAGCGAACCGAATGGGCCGCATGCGGCGATTTACCGGGCGATCGGTGCCAAGGTCCGCGATCAGCTCCAGGGCGCGATCGCGGCGGCCTGAATCGGTCTGCTGGTCGTATGCGACTTTCGTTTAATGGCTGAGGTCATGCCTTGGTCGCGTTTTCGTAGGCGTTACTTCCGTGTTAAAGCCCCCGTGAGAGCGTCTTCGGGCTGCGTGGACATCGTTTCGCCGAGAGAAATGCTCCAAGCAAATATGAGAAGACGCCCAACAAGGAGATACCTTAATGAAGCGCCGTGATTTTTTGAAAGTTTCAGCGGCCGGTGCCGCTGTCGGGGCTGTCGCCTCGCCGGCCATTGCCCAATCGTCGCCCGAGATAAAGTGGCGCATGACGTCCAGTTTTCCGAAGTCGCTCGACACGCTGTACGGCGCTTCCATCGAGTTTTCGAAATACATCGCCGAAATGACCGACAACAAGTTTCAGATCCAGGTCTTTTCCGCCGGTGAAATCGTTCCGGGCCTGCAGGCGCTCGACGCCACCTCCAACGGCACCATCGAGATGAGCCACACCGTCGCGTATTATTACGTCGGCAAGGATCCGACGTTCGCGATCTATTCCTCGGTGCCGTTCGGCCTCAACGCGCGAATGCAGAATTCCTGGTGGTATCAGGGCGGCGGCATGGAGCTCGGCAATGAGTTCTTCAAGAAATATGGCCTGATCGGTTTCCCCTGCGGCAATACCGGCACCCAGATGGGCGGCTGGTTCCGCAAGGAGATCAAGACCGTTGCCGATCTCTCCGGACTGAAGTTTCGCATCGGCGGAATTGCCGGGCAGGTACTGCAAAAGGTCGGCGTCGTGCCGCAGCAGCTCGCCGGCGGCGACATCTACCCCGCGCTTGAAAAGGGCACGATCGATGCGGCCGAATGGGTCGGACCGTATGACGACGAGAAGCTCGGGTTTCAGAAGGTCGCCAAATATTATTATTATCCCGGTTTCTGGGAAGGCGGCCCGACCATCCACGCCTTCTGCAATCTCGAAAAGTGGAATTCGCTTCCGAAGAATTATCAGGCCATCCTCACCAACGCGGCCGCGAATGCCAACACCTGGATGGCGGCGCGCTATGACATGGAGAATCCTTCGGCGTTGAAACGTCTGGTCGCCGGCGGCACGCAACTGCGTCCCTTCACCAATGAAGTGCTGGAAGCCTGCCTGAAGGCGACCAATGAATTGTGGGGAGAGATTTCCGCGAAGAACCCCGACTTCAAGAAATCGATCGATGCGATGCAGGCCTATCGCTCCGACCAGTATCTCTGGTGGCAGGTTGCCGAATACACCTTCGACAGCTTCATGATCCGCTCGCGCACCCGCGGCTGATTACTTCTCACGTCACACAACGAAGCCCGGTCTCGGCAGAGGCCGGGCTTTTTGCGTTGCGATACCCCAGTTTGGTCATGGAAATCCCGAACCGGATGTTCCATGCTGAGTGAAAGCCTCGACACGAAGGCTGACCAGCACACGACACATCGTCAGGGGAAGGGAAATTTCAATGAAGCGTCGGGATTTCATCAAGGTCACCGGAATAGGCGTCGCGGGCGCCGCTACGATTGCCGCGCCGGCGATTGCGCAATCGATGCCGGAACTCAAATGGCGCATGACGACAAGCTGGCCGAAATCGCTCGACACGCTGCACGGTGGCGCCGAGCAGATGGCCAAAATGGTCGGCGAAGCCACCGACAATAAATTCCAGATCCAGACCTTTGCCGCCGGCGAAATCGTGCCGGGCTTGCAGGTCCTCGACGCCGTGCAGAACGGCACCGTCGAACTGGGGCATACCGCGTCTTACTATTATTTCGGTAAGGATCCGACTTTTACCTTCGGTTCGTCAGTGCCGTTCGGGCCCAGCATGCGTCTCAACCAGGCCTGGTACATGCTGGGCGGCGGCAAGGAGGTGCTCAACGAATTTTACAAGGGCTACAACGTCACATCGCTGCTGGCCGGCAATACCGGTTGTCAGATGGGCGGCTGGTTCCGCAAGGAGATCAATACCGTCGATGATCTGCAGGGATTGAAATTCCGTATCGGCGGCTTTGCCGGGCGCGTCATGCAGAAGCTCGGTTGCGTGCCGCAGCAACTCGCCGGCGGCGACATCTATCCGGCGCTGGAAAAGGGCACGATCGATGCCGCCGAATGGGTCGGTCCGTATGACGACGAGAAGCTCGGCCTCTACAAGGTCGCGCCTCATTACTACTATCCCGGCTGGTGGGAAGGCGGGCCCATGTTGCTGGCCATGGTCAATCTCGACAAATGGAATGCGCTACCGAAATATTATCAGAATGTTCTCGAGCAGGCCGGTCATTATGCCAACAACTGGATGATGGCCAAATACGACGCCGTGAATCCGACGGCGTTGCGCAAATTGCTCGCCGGCGGCACCAAGCTGCATGCCTTCTCGCCGCCGATCATGGAAGCGAGCTTCAAGGCTGCCAAGGAATTGCATGCCGAAGTCGCCGCGACCAATGCGAATTTCAAGAAGGTCTACGAGTCGATGACGGCCTTCTCGAACAACGGCTATCAGTGGTTCCAGGTCGCCGAGGTCGGTTACGACAACTTCATGGCGCGTCACTCGCAGAGTTGATCGCGGCGGCCGGCTAAACTAGAGCACCTTCGTTGGAAGCATCCTTCGAGAGACGCATCGCGGAGCCTGTCATCGGGCGCGCATTCGCGCGACCCGTTGGCGATGCTCCTCAGGATGAGGTCTCAGACCCTCATGGTGAGGAGCGCGTCTTCCCGGCAGCGCTTGCGCTGTCCGGCGCGCGTCTCGAACCATGAGGCCACCGGAGCAATGGCGATGATTCGAGCGAATCGGAAAATGCTTTAGCTATGGCTTCGGCGGTGGTCCGAAGTCGAGCGGCGGCAGATCGATCTGCGGAACCTCGATCTTGATCGAGTTCAGATCGACATTCAGCGGCTTGTCGAGCAGGCCGGTCACCGTAATCGGGAACGCGATCACGAGGATGACCATGAGCGCCTGCAATCCCACCCAGGGCAGCGCCCCCCAATAGATGTCCGAGCTCTTGACTTCCTTGGGCGCGACGCCGCGCAGATAGAACAGCGCAAACCCGAACGGCGGATGCATGAACGAGGTCTGCATGTTCACGCACAGCATGACGCCGAACCAGATCAGCGCGGCGTCGGGACCCACCACCGGCGTCAGGACTTTCTGCGCGATCGGCGCGATCATCGGCAGGATGATGAAGGCGATCTCGAAGAAATCCAGGAAGAACGCCAGGAAGAAGATGAACAGGTTGATGAAGATCAGGAAGCCCCAGACGCCGCCGGGCAGGGAGGTCAACAGATGCTCGAGCCAGACGCCGCCGGAGACACCCAGGAACACCACCGAAAAACAGGTCGAGCCGATCAGGATGAACACCACCATGGTGGTGATGCGCATGGTGGTCTCATAGCCCTGCTTGATCAGGTCGCGCAGTTCGGGAATGCGCACCGCCTCGAGGCAGATCCAGACCACGGCGAGATAGGTGATGGCAAATGCCAGCTTGAAGATGAGGCCTTCGGTCGCGAAGATTCCGACCATGGTGCCGATACCGCCGGCGATCACACCAGCGATCAGAACCTTGCGGCCGGTGCTGCTGAAATCCTTGCTGTGGATCGCTGCCAGCACGATGGCGCCGACAGCGCCCATGGCGCCGGCCTCGGTCGGTGTCGCCAGGCCCATCATCATGGTGCCGAGCACGACAAAGATCAGCACCGCGGAGGGGATAATGCCAAGCAGGCATTTGCGCCACAGCGGCCAGCCGGTCAGCGTCAATGCAGTCTTCGGCACCGGCGGCAGATAGTGCGGTTTGAAAATACCGAGCACGAAAGTGTAGCCGACGAACAGGAAGATCTGGAAAATCGAGGGTCCCCAGGCGCCCAGATACATGTCGCCGACGGACTTGCCGAGCTGATCGGCCAGCACGATGAGCACCAGTGACGGCGGCACCAGTTGGGTGATGGTGCCGGACGCCGCCAGCACGCCAGTGATGTAGCGCATGTTGTAGCCGTAGCGGATCATGACCGGCATCGAGATCAGCGCCATGGCGATGACTTGTGCCGCGACCGTGCCGGTGATGGCGCCGAGGATGAAGCCGACCAGGATCACCGAGTAGCC
>Ga0210396_10007222_pt1 | contig 10577 bp, 10 predicted proteins | sample IncBWH17OmetaG_FD_155466 | JGI IMG/M metagenome (GOLD analysis project Ga0210396, IMG submission 155466) | Forest soil microbial communities from Barre Woods Harvard Forest LTER site, Petersham, Massachusetts, United States - Inc-BW-H-17-O ... | reverse complement strand
AAGCGCTCGGTGCTCAACCAGCGCGAAGTTGGCATGGACACCAAGTCCTTCGAGCGTGCCTTGCGTCGCGTCCTGCGCCAGGATCCCGACGTGATCCTCGTCGGGGAGATGCGCGACGAGGAGACCGTGCGCACAGCGCTGTCGGCCGCCGAGACTGGCCACCTCGTGCTCTCGACCGTCCACACGGTCGACGCGCCCGAGTCGATCAACCGCCTGCTCGACTTCTTCCCGCCCCATCAGCACAATCAGGCGCGCTCGATGATCGCGGGCACGATCAGAGGGGTCATCTCCCAGCGGCTGGTCCCGGGCGCCAATGGCGGCCGCGTGGCCGTATGCGAGATCCTGCGCATGACCGGTCGCGTACGCGACATGATCGTCGATCCCGACCAGACCGGCCAGCTCGGCGAGGCGATCTCCTCGGGTGCCTACTACGGCATGCAGACCTTCGACCAGGCTCTCTTCCACCATGTCAAGGCTGGACGCGTCACGACCGAAGAAGCGCTGAAAGTGGCCTCCAGCCCGCACGACTTCAAGCTGTTGCTGCAGGCAGACGGCCGCGTGGGCACCACCATGGAGGACGTCGCCCAGGCACAGAGCCGTCGCGAGGGTGGCGCCGCACCGCCGTCCGCCGAGCCTCCCCAACCGGCAGCACCCGCCGCGGCCACGCCCTCCGGCGACGCGCCTGGCACGCCGCTCACAGTCGGCTGAAGCGCTCGTCAAACGGGCGCCACGAGCCCCGATTGACAGCGCTGCACGCCGGTTTCCGCTACTTCACTTGGTAAAGTAACGGTTGAAATGGCCGCTGACGAGACTTGTCCCGTATGTCGTACCGCCGAGGTGGTGTGCGGAAAGTGGACGCTGCTGCTCGTACGCGACCTGGCCGAGGGCCGCTCGCGCTTCTGCGAGCTTGAGCGCTCGCTTGCCGGAATCAGCCCGCGCACACTCTCGCTGCGCCTGCGGGCGCTCGAGGAGGAGGGGATCGTCGAGCGCCACACCTTCCCCGAGGTCCCGCCCCGTGTCGAGTATGCACTGACCGAGAAGGGCCTGGCGCTGTTGCCGCTCGTCGAGGACATGCGGGCCTATGGCGAGCGCTGGCTCGGCTGTGAGGACGCGGTCCAAGCGGCGCTCACCGTCGCCGTCGCCTGAAGGCTCCCAAGGAACCACACACGGCTGGCCCGCTGGCTTGTTCGCGTGCATAGTGAGGACTGGAGGCTGCGCAACACTCGCTGCACGAGCAGGACCGTCCTGGCCCGCGGCGAAGTGATCGGACCGTGCGCTCACTCCAGCTACAAGCCGCCCTTGCCGAGTTCCTTGCACAGGCCGCAGAGAGTCTGCAGGCGGATCTCCTGGCGGGCCAGGAGATCCCCTTCGAGCTCGCCTCCCATTCCGCCCGTGGGCGCAGCGCCTCACCGCTCTACTGCTATCGCCCACTGACCGGCGCGTTCGTCGCCGAGCGCTTTCCAAAGCTCCGAGATCTCGACGGCTACGCGCGCGCGGCCGGATTGCTGGAATGCTTCGACGGGCTCGAGCGCTATCTGATCTCAACCGGCTCCGATCGCGCCCGCCGCGGGATGCGCGGACGCGGCGACGCCGCCCTGCTCGCGCTCCTGCAGGAGGTGTTCGGCGAGCAAACCGACTTCGAGCTGCGCCCCGAGTGCCTTGATCGGGTGCTCGAGCGTCTTGACGGGTCCGCGCTCGCGGCCGCAGGAGGCGAGGTGACGCTCGTCGCGACGCTCCACGGGCTGACGATCTCCTCGCCGGAGCTTGCGCTCACCCGCGGCCTGCTGATCGCCCAGCCAGACGCCCTGCAGGGAGCGCCCGAGCCCGCACTGCACCCGAGCGTCCACGCCGAGCAGGATCACCTGCTGGTCGTGCTCACCGCCGAGAGCCATGACCCTCCCGCCGCAATCGCTCAGGGCACGGAGGTCGTGAGGGAGCTGCTGCGTGCGCTGCGCCTGTTCGGCGATGGACGGATCACGCTTGGCGCGCTTGCCTGGACGCGGATCGGCTCCGCTCCGTGGGAGACGTTGGCGCTTGGCAGCGGCGGCCGTCCCCACGGGATGCTTCTGGTGAGCGTCGAGCAGGAGGACGAGCTGCGTGCCTTCTGCAACCTCATCTCCCGCCGCGCGCCCCACGCAAGCGCACTCGCCTGGGCAATGCGCCGCTTCGAGCTGGGATGCGAGCGCACCTCCGAGTACGACGGGATCAGCGACCACCTGATGGCGCTGCGCGTCCTGCTGGGCGCCCCCTCAGAGCTCGAGCCGGAGGGCTCGCCAGACGGACTGCTCGCCGGACGACTGGCGGCGCTGTGCGCCACGCCGGATCAGCGCTCAGCGCTTGCCGAGCGCACGCTCAGGGCGATCGCGTTGGAGCGCCATGCGATCGCTGGGACCGCCGCTGTGCGCGCGAGCGGGCTCGCGGTGGCCCGCGACCTCTCCAACCACCTGCGCGCGCTGCTGCGCGACGTCATCTGCGGTCACCTCCCATCGGACCTCGCCTCACTTGCCGATGAGCTGTTGCTGTCCGGCGAGGATCTAAGCGAAGAGGCGTCCGGCGACAGCGGCGAGGCCGCCGAGGTCCTGCACGTCGCCGTCTAGGTGAGGCACGAGCAGCGGGTCGCGTTCGCCCAGTTCCTTCGAGAGCGATCCCACACTCTCGCGGTCACGCCTGGCGAGCACATCGAAGTCGGCCAGATTGCCGGCCACACGTCCAGCCAGGGCGGTGCCGAGCCCGGGAGAGAGCAGCCGCGCGACCTCTGCCGGCTCGTGACCATCGAGTCCGTGCTCGTGGAAGCGATTGACGATCAAACCGGCGAACCCCATCTCGGCCGCCGCCAGCTGAGCGTGGAGGAACACGGCCTCCTCGGTGGGCTCCTGCTCGGGAGAGGTGACGATCAGAAAGCTCGTGGCAGGATCGCGCAGCAGCTGCTCCACGCCCCGGGCACGCTCGCGAAAGCCGTCGAGTAGGCCGGAGAGCGAGCCGAAGAAGCCAGACAGCTCGCCGATCAGGTTGACCCCCGTGACGCGGGCGAACACTGTGAACATCAGGTTCGTGCTGCGCCCCAGCAGCCCGCGGGTGACGCCTCCGGGAGCAAGCAGCACCTTCAGCGCCCGGCCTTCGAGGAAGCGTGTGAGCCGGTCGGGCGCGTCGAGGAAGTCCAGCGCATCCCGCGAGGGAGGCGTGTCTAGCACGATCATGTCCCATTCTCCGCTGCGGTGCAGCTCGTACAGCTTGGCCACCGCGGTGAACTCCTGTGAGCCCGCCACCGCCGAGGAGAGCTCGCGGTAGATGCGATTCGCGAAGATCTCCTCGCGCGAGCGCCCATCGGGCGCCAGCCGGCTGATGAGCTCGTCGAACGTGCCCTTCGAGTCGAGCATCATGGCCCACAGCTCGCCCTGCAACTCGATTCCATGGGCAGCTAGCGTGGCGGGTTCGATCCGCCGCGGATCGCCCGAGAGCTCATCGATCCCGAGCGCTCCCGCCAGGCGGCGCGCAGGGTCGATGCTCACGACCGCGACCCTGCTCCCGCGGGCCGCCAGCCCGAGCGCCACCGCGGCCGAGACGGTGGTCTTGCCGACCCCGCCGGCGCCGACGCACACACAAACGCGCTTTCCCCTCAGGCGCTTCTCCAGTGGGACGTGGCGGGCGGACACCGGGAGATCGTATGGGTGAAGCCGCTCATATCCGACGAGGCGCCGCGGCGCCTCAGGACCGGGCGGCGTCGACGCTTGCCGGAACGGTGCCCGTGCGCGTGCAGGATTCGCTCATCACTCTGCGAATACCGCACCCGAAGGCTTTCCACAATCGACCATCGGAGCCTGCCGTGAGCACACGGGCAAAGGTCATCGCGTTCGCCAATCAGAAGGGCGGGGTGGCCAAGACAACGACGACACTCAACCTGGCCGCCGCCTTTGCGGAGGAGGGTCATCGAGTCCTGTGCGTCGACATGGATCCACAGGGCAACCTCACGATGTCCCAGGGCATCGACCCCGACACCCTCGAGCTGTCGATGTACGACGTGCTCACCCAGCGCGCCACCATCAGGGAGATCATCCGCAAACGGGAGATCGACGTTGCCTGCGCTTCGATCGATCTGGCAGGCGCCGAGATCGCCATGTCCACCATGATCGGCCGCGAGCGCTCGCTGCAAAAGGCGTTCGAGCCGATCCGCGAGGACTATGACTTCATCTGCATCGACACCCCACCGAGCCTTGGTCTGCTGACCATCAACGCTCTTACCGCCGCCGACAAGGTTATTGTGCCCGTGCAGTGCGAGTACCTGTCTATGCGTGGGCTCATCCAGTTGCAGAACACCCTGGCAATGATTCGTGAGAACCTAAATCCGGACGTCGATATCGAGGGTATCCTCCCGACGCTGGTCGATTCGCGCACGATCCACGCCAAGGAGGCGATCGAGATCCTTGAGGAGAACTTCGGCGACCGTGTGTTTGCCTCGCGCATCCGCAAGACGGTGCGCTTCGCCGAGGCTCCTGTGAAGGGAATGTCGGTCCTCAAGTACGAGCCGGATGGTGTCGCTGCGCAGTCCTACCGCCAGCTGGCACAGGAGGTCCTGGCTCATGGCAAACCCTAAGCGGGCGTCGATGCGTGAAGGGCCCTTGGCGGCGCTTTTCCGCAAGACCGAGGATCTGGAGAAGGAGCCCGGTGCAGCACAGCAGTCCCCGCCCGATGCGGCGAGCGCCGCCGGTGTGTCCGAGTCGACCGTCGAGGCGAGCGCGCCGCAGGCGGCTGCTCCGCAGAATCCCTCAGCCGTCGAGCCGGTCGTCGAGCCCGCTCCAGTCCAGGCCGACCATCCGCGCGACAGTGGCGTCCCGCATCCCTCGCTGCACCCGAGCCTCGACGAGGAGCGCCCCGCTGCGCGTATCCCCAGCCCGCAGGAGCGTTTGCGCCACGCCTTCTCATCCGAGATTCCCGAGAGCCTGATGGACAGCCCGATCGCCAGCGCGCCCGTCCCGCCGCCGCCACCCGCAAGTGAAGTGCGCGTCCGCGAAGATCCACGCCCGTTTGGAGCGCCGATGCCGGTGGCTCAGCCCGTGATTCGCGTGGTCGGTGTCGGCGGCGCCGGCACCAATGCCGTCAACCGTATGGTCGAGGCGGAGGTCGAGGGTGTGGAGTTCCTTGCGGTGAACACCGACCTGCAGTCGCTGCAGCAGTCGACCGCTGACATAACCCTGCACATCGGCGCGGAGCTGACGCGCGGCCTTGGATCGGGCTCGGACGCCAACGTCGGCCGCCAGGCCGCCATGGACGACTATGACCGCGTGAAGGCCCTGCTGAAGGGCTCGGACATGATCTTCATCACGGCGGGAGCGGGTGGTGGCACCGGCACCGGCGCTGCGCCGATCGTGGCGCGGATCGCTCGTGAAGTCGGCGCCCTGACCGTGGCGATCGTCACCAAGCCGTTCGGCTTCGAGGGTTCACGCCGCTCCGAACAGGCAGACCGTGGGGTGGAGGCGCTGGCCGAGGAGGTGGACACGCTGATCGTGGTCCCCAACAACCGGCTGCTGACCGTGCTCGACAAGCAGACAGCGATGGTGGAGGCGTTCCGCGTCGCCGACGACGTTCTGCGCCAGGGCGTCCAGGGCATCTCCGACCTGGTGACGCTCCCAGGGCTCATCAACCTCGACTTCGCCGACGTGCGCACGATCATGTCCGACGCCGGCAACGCACTGCTGGGGATCGGGATGGGCGTCGGGGAGAACCGTGCGCCAGAGGCCGCCGCCCAGGCCGTCGCCTCGCCACTGCTCGAAACCTCGATGGAGGGAGCACGCTCGATTCTGCTGTCGATCACCGGCGGGCGCGACCTGTCGTTGTGGGAGGTCAACGAGGCGGCCAAGGCCGTCTCCGAGGCGGCGCATCCGGACGCGAACATCATCTTCGGAGCGATGGTCGACGAGAAGCTGGACGACCAGGTTTGGGTGACGGTCGTGGCCACCGGCTACGGCGCACGCAACTCACGCCCGCAGATGCGCGAGCCGGCGGGAGAGCCGCGCGTGAAGCGCACCACGCCCTCCGCACGCGACACCAGGCAGTCACGCCGCGGCAGCCTTGCCGTGAGCGATATGGACGTCCCTGAGTTCATACCCAACTTCTGAGCGCCGTCAACGCTTCGCATACCGGCGTCCTCGGCCGCTTATCTGCGAAGAAGCACACTGTGCGGCCTGTGTTCTTGGTCTGCTCGGTTGACGGTACTCAGAAGAGGCTCTGTTCATCGGACAGGCGCCCCGCCCTGATAAGTGCTATCGCTCATCTATGAGCACAGCTGAAAAGGGGGTTGTGGCGGCGGGGCACCCGCTGACGGCGCAGGCCGGGGCGGAGGTGCTGCGCGGAGGCGGCAATGCGGTCGACGCGGCCGTGGCGGCGATGCTGGCCTCGTTTGCGGCCGAGCCGCTGCTCACTGGGCTCGGGGCGGGCGGGTACATGATGGTGGCCGGCGGTGGCCAGGAGCCCGCGCTGCTGGACTTCTTCGTCGAGGCGCCCGCGCGCGCCCAGGATGGGACCGCGGCAGAGCTCGACGCTGTGGACGTCTCGTTCGGGGACGCCATGCAGGTGTTCTACATCGGGCCGGCCTCCTGTGGGGTGTATGGCACGCCCGCAGGCGTGTGCGAGGCAGCCGCGCGCTGGGGAACGATCGATCTCGCCGAGCTGGCCGCGCCCGCGGCAAAGCTGGCGCGCGAGGGCGTGCTGCTCAACGCCGGGCAGGCCTACATCGTGGAAATCCTCGCCGACCTCCTGCAATCCACGCCCGAGTGCGCACAGCTGTGGGCCCCGCACGGCCGAGTGCTGCGCGAGGGCGAGCTACTGCGAAACCCGGAGCTGGGGGACGCGCTCGAGCGGCTTGGCAGAGATGGCGCGAAGCCTTTCTACAGCGGGGATATCGCCGAGGCGGTGTGCACATGGCTCGCAGGACGTGGCGGCTCGATCGGTCCTGAGCAGCTTGGCGCCTACAGGGCGATCGAGCGGGAGCCGCTGAGGATGCGCTACCGCGACCGCGATGTGCTCACCAACCCACCGCCCTCGGCCGGTGGCACGCTGCTCGCCTACTCGCTCGCGCTGCTGGACGAACAGGCGGCTCCCCCGTCGCTCGAGGCCGTGATCCTTGCAATGGAAGCGGCCCAGTCCGAGCGTACGCCCGCGTTCGTGCAGGGGCTCGGAGAGGAGGGATTCCTGGAACGCTTCCTCTCCTCGAGGCTCGGTGCGACCACCCACATCTCGGTGCTCGACTCACAGGGCAGTGCGTGCTCGGTGACATGTACCAACGGAGAGGGCTCCGGGGTCGTGGTGCCCGGCACAGGGATCCACCTGAACAACGTGATGGGCGAGGAGGATCTGAGCCCGCTCGGCTTCCACAGCCACCCTGCGGGACGGCGGATGCCGAGCATGATGGCGCCGTCGGTGGTGATGCGCGACGGAGATGTCGAGCTGGTGCTCGGCAGCGCCGGCTCGAACCGCATCCGCTCTGCCCTGCTGCAGACGATTGTGGGGGTCGTCGATCGCGACCTGCGCGCTCCCGCGGCAGTCGATGCGCCGCGAGTGCACTTCGAGGGTGGGATCGTCTACCACGAGCCCGGCGTCGAGCCGCTGGGCTCCTCCATGAAGCAACGCGAGGTGGTGCGCTTCCATGAGCCCAACCTGTTCTTCGGTGGGGTGCAGGCGGTTCAGCGCTGCGGTGACGAGCTGGTCGGCGCGGGCGATCCGCGGCGCGGTGGAGTCGCGGTGGCAGCGTGATGCGAGTTGCAGCGTGATGCGAGTTATCCGACACGCCGCGGCGCTCGCCGTGGTCAGCGGCCTGGCCATGCTGGTGGGCTGCGGCGGGGTGCTCTCGCCTGATCTGTTCATCGTCTATCGCACGGGCAGCGCACCCGCGGCAAAGCTGACGGTGCTCGTCAACGAAGAAGGCGTCGTCCACTGCACTCCCGACCCCACCCACCCCGGAGCCCACCACCTGAGCGATGCCCAGATCATCGAAGCGAGGGACATACAGGAAGATCTCGAAGAACCCGCCTCCAAGCACGAGTCGCTGCCGGCCGCCCCAGGGTCGGTGCTCAGCTACTACCTGCGCGATCAGAACGGGAGCGTGCGCTTCAGCGACAACTCGCCCCACCAGCCGGCCGTGATGCGCAAGCTCGCCGGGTTCGTGCTGAGCGTCGCGCAAGGGGTGTGCCAGCTGCCCCAGCAGGGCGCCTAAGCCGGTCGACTCTCAGGCTTGGCCTGGCCGCCTGTCCTGGAGGTGGGGTAGGGCGGGGAGCGCTTCTCAGCCGAAGTGGACCTTGCCGTTGGAGTGCGCCCGCACCTGCGCGCGCTCCACGAGCTCCATCTGCTTGATGGCTGCTCGGAACAGCAGCGTGAGCAGGCGCAGGCGCGCGTTCTCCGAGCGCAGCTCCAGCAGCTCCTGCTTGGCGTCCGTGCCAAAGTCGACGGTGGCGGCCATGCTGTAGGCGCTCATCGCCGCCAGCTCATCCTCGGGAAGGGTGCGATCGGTGGCCTGCTCGACAAGCTCGGAATAGAGCTCGTGGGCGTCATGGGCGACCTCGCCGTCCAGCGGCTCGTCGCCTTCGCTTAGGAACTCCACCACCCCGGCGGGATAGGGAAGGTCGTCCTGGCGCTGGAGCAGCCGGAACACGCGCGTGCCGCGCACGAGAATCGTGAGACGACCGTCGTCCATGCGCTCGAGCACGCGCTCGATCTCACAAGCACAGCCGATCGGCTTGAGCTCGTCCTCCGCGAGCCAGACGATCCCGAACTCGCGGCTGTCGTCCAGGCACTGTTGGATCATGGTGCGATAGCGCTCCTCGAACACGTGCAGCGGGACGCTCTCAGTTGGGAGCGCCACTATCCCCAATGGGAACAGCGGAAAGTCCTGGACGGGAACGTCGGTCATCCCCTCAGTCTAGGCACGCCCAGACACGGCGCCTACGGGGCCGTCCGCACTGCCACTACACTTCCGCGGATGGAGAACGAGCTGATGAAGCGCGTCATGTGGTCGGGATTGCTGACTGCGATCGGCGCGCTTGCGAGCCTGATGACCCAACGAGCGGCCGCCCACCTCTGGAGGCGTGTGTTCGACGAGGAGCCTCCCGAGTGAACGGCGGGACCCGCCCGCCGGCAGGTTCTGGCGAGCGTGAGCGCCAGCAGGGGATCGCCGCGGCGATAACGGAGGTCTCCGAACGCGCGAGCCTGCTCGTCCGTGAGGAGATCGAGCTCGCCAAGACGGAGATCACCGAGAAGGCCACTCGCCTCGCCAAGGGCGCGATCGTCGCGATCGTCGCCGGCGTGTTCTTCTTCACTGCGCTCTTCTTCGTCCTGATCGGGCTCGCCTGGCTGCTCTACTACGAGCTGCCGATCGGCAACGAATTCACCTACTTCTGGGGATTCTTCGCGATGGCGCTGATCCTGGTGATACTGGGCGTGATCGCTGGGTTGCTTGCTTTCAGGGCGGTCAAAGCGGGATCGCCACCCATGCCGGAAATGGCGATCGAGGAGGCCCGCAAGATTCGTGAGACGGTGAGCTCGTCCTCCCAGACGCCCCCGTTCACCGCCACCACAGAGGGCCCCACGCCGGCTGTCGCCGCTGCCCAGCCACAGCCCGTCTCCCAGCCACAGCCGCCGGCCAAGCCCGTGGCGGAGACTTCCACAGCCCCAGCCTCTGCGCCGCAGTCAGGCGGCCCGACATCGGACACTGAGCTTGGAAGGGGGACAGTCGATGGCACAACGCTCGGCGGCTGAGATCCGTGACTCGATCGAGTCAAACCGCGAGCAGCTGGCGCTGTCGCTCGAGAGCCTGCAGGGTGAAGTGACGCGGATCACCGACTGGCGCGGACAGCTCGAGCGCCATCAGCGCGAGGTCGCGATCGGCGTGGCGGTGGTTGGCGTGCTGCTGCTGGGGCGTCGCCGCCGGCGTAAACGCCGCCGCGCCTGACCTGGAGACGACGCCGAGGCTGGAGACGGCGCCGAGCTGGGTCTCTCTTGGGGCTCTTGGTTCAGAGCCCTAGGAGAGCAGCGAGCGCGGGATCGCGCCGACCCCGAGCAGCCCGGGACCGGTGTAGGTGCCGATCACCGGCCCTACCTCGGAGCTGAACAGGGGCTCGGAGTCGAATATCTCCCGGCAGCGATCGATCAGGCGCTCGGCCTGCTCGTGAGCCTGGATGTGCTGGACCACCCACCCATCGGCCCCTGAGTCGTGGAGCTCCTGTGCGTACTGGACCATGCGCTCGAAGGCCCGCTTGGCGGTCCGCACACGCTCGACGGGAGTGATTTCGTACTCGAGCGAAAGGATCGGCTTGATCTTGAGAGTGCCGCCGATCCAGGCCTGGGCCTTGCCGACGCGACCGCCGCGACGCAGGTACTCGAGCGTATCGACGCAGAACCAGATCCTCAGGGCCTTGCGGGTCTGGCGGACCCGCTCAGCGACGGCGGCCATGTCGGCTCCGGCGCGGGCCGCCGCGGCGCCGGCGAGCAGCAGCATCGCAAGCCCGCCACAGGCAGTTTCCCCGTCGATCACCTCGACGCGCTCGCCGAGGCCGCGCTCGGCGAGCAGGGCGTGTGCCTGGCGAGCCGAC
>Ga0210396_10007221_pt1 | contig 10578 bp, 8 predicted proteins | sample IncBWH17OmetaG_FD_155466 | JGI IMG/M metagenome (GOLD analysis project Ga0210396, IMG submission 155466) | Forest soil microbial communities from Barre Woods Harvard Forest LTER site, Petersham, Massachusetts, United States - Inc-BW-H-17-O ... | reverse complement strand
CATCATCTTCCTGCAGCGCATGCCGCGCACCGATCAGGGCAACGTGTTCGAGTACACGTCGTTCGTGCCGGGCGGTCGGCTCGTCATGCTGTCACCGCCCTCGGCGAACGGCCAGCTCACCGACCTCGGGAAGCTCGCGGCCGACACGCACAACGCGGCGACCCCGAGCGATCCCATCTCGTTCGAGAACGCCGACATCATGTCGTACGACCTGTCGTTCGACGCGAAGTCGGTCGTGTTCTCGGCCCGCACGGCCGACAGCAACCAGTTCAACATCTTCTCGATGAACCTGGACGGCACGAACCTCAAGCAGCTCACCGAGGGCGCGAACGACTACGTCTATCCGATCTTCTTGCCGGGCTCGAAGATCTACTTCACGACGAACCTCGACGTCGAGAGCCAGATGGCGTCGGGCACGTACAACCAGGACTCGCTGCAGTTCAAGGACGAGTACGAGCGCGCGACGACGGCGCAGGTCGGCACGATGAACCTCGACGGCTCGAACATGGTGCTCGGGCCGCGCAACGTCTCGCACCGCGTCTCGCCCGCGCTGCTGCCCAACGGTCGGGTCCTTTATACCGAGTGGCGCCACATGGGCCCCGTCAACGACGGTCACCTGCGCCAGATGAACGGCGACATGACGACGATGCGCGAGGCGTTCGGCGGGCAGGACGGCGGCATCGGCGGCACGAACAGCTACCTCAAGGGGCGCTACGTGCAGACCATCACGGGCCGCACGGACGCGCAGGGCAACGCGCTGCCCGACGACGTCCAGCTCGTCGCCGTCGCGACGTCGCGTGATCGCACGCTGCAGGCCGGCAAGCTCTTCCTCATCGACCTCAACGGCACCGAGGAGCTGTCGAAGTTCACTGACATGACGCCGCTCATTCCCGGCGATCGCGTCCCGAGCTCCGTGGGCCGCTACTACGACGCCGAGAGCATCGGCGATCCGAACGATCGTCAGTTCCTCGCGTCGTGGGCCGACGGCCCCGTCGAGTCAGAGGTCCTCGACCTCGCGAAGATGACGCCGAACTTCGGCCTCTATGTCTTCGACGGCAAGACGGGCAATCGCTACCCGATCTTCGACGACCCGAAGTACTGGGACGTGCTCGCGCGGCCCGTCGTGGCGCGCGCCGAGCCTCCCGTCACGGCCTCGGTCCTCGCCGCCGGCAGCACCAGCACGACGATCGGGGCGCTCAACGTCTACAGCTCCTCGGAGCTGACCATCAAAGCCGGCTCCGTGCAGAAGGTGCGCCTCATCGAGGGCTTCTCCGGCGAGGAGGGCTACGACATGTTCGGCACGACGGAGTTCGACGGACAGTCGCTCTACTCCGAGATCCCGCTCAAGAGCGACAACTCGTTCTCGGCGTCGGTGCCGGGAAACGTCCCCTTCAAAATTCAGCTCATCGACAAGTTCGCGATGAGCGTCGCCAACGAACCGGTGTGGATCAGCGGCCGCGCCGGTGAGAACCGCGTCTGCGGCGGCTGCCACGAGAACCGCTCGGACACGCCCGAGCTCGCGCCCGGCCAGACCCTCGCGCAGCTCGCGGGCGCCGTGAACCTCGACGTCCCGCGCGCCCAGCGCATCACGCCCTTCGTCGCGGGCTCGACGACCCAGTACGACTTCAGCTACGGCAACATCCGTGGCGTGCCGTGGGACAAGGCCATCCAGCCCATCCTCGACGCGAAGTGCGCGACCTGCCACGACGGCGACGCGACCAAGCCCGGCAACCCGAGCTACACGGTGGTCGACGTCACGAAGGGCTCGATGCAGACGTTCGTGTTCGACCTGCGCGGCCAGCAGCTCAACGTCGTCGTGGGCGAGAAGATGACGGGCGCCTACACGGCCTCGTACATCTCGGTCATGGGCCTCGGTGAGATCATCGGCGACGACGTCGTCAACATCATCAACGTCACGGGCGACCCAGGCGCCCAGAACGGCTACGTGTCGGCGGCCTCGGCCACGGACTCGAAGATCATCCAGATGCTGAACCCGCCGCTGCAGTTCCCGACGGCCGACATGAACACGCGCGCGTTCACGACGACGCCGCACATGACCGCGGTCGGGCACCCCGAGCTCGAGCTCACGAGCGACGAGTTCTACCGCTTCATCCTCAACATCGACATGGGCGGACAGTTCTACTTCCGCGAGAACCACGACACGGCCCAGAACTACGCCTCGACGGGGAGCATCTGACCATGCGCACCAGCAAGAACATCGGCAAGCTCGTCCTCACGTTCCTCGCGTCGACGCTCGTCGTGGGCGCCGTCTCCGGCACGGCCCGCGCGGGCACGGGCGGCAGCCCGCAGGCCATCCAGAGCGCCATCGACGCGAACTCGGTCGACGCCATCCAGGCAGAGCTCGAGCGCTCCGAGCACCTCGTGTGCTCGGGGTGCACCGACATGGTGCTGCCGCTCGTCGACCACCTGAGCTACCGCGTGCGCCAGGCGGCGGCGTGGTGGCTCGCGCGTCGCGGGACGAGCCGTCAGGTCTACGTCCAGATGCTCAACCGGCTCGCGCAGTCCGACTCGACGCTCGCGCGCAACGCGGCCGACGTCCTCGGCGAGTTCCGCGCCGGCTCGTCGATCCCGGCGCTCGCGGCGGCGCTGTCGAACCCGATCTTCACGGGCGAGGCGCGCGCCGCCATGGCGCAGGCGCTCGGCAACCTCGGCAACAGCGCCGCGGCGGCGCCGCTCACGCAGGCCCTCTCGATCCAGGATCCGCTCGTCAAGGCGGCGGCGCTGCAGGCGCTGCGCAGCGTGCCGGGCTTCCACGACGGCACGGTCGCCGTGCCGCTCGTGGGCGACGCCGACGCGCAGGTCCGCTCCGAGGCGGCCGTCACGCTCGGCATCATGCACACAACGGCGGGCGTGAGCGCGCTCGTGCAGGCGCTCGCGTCGGATCCGTCGGCCCTCGTGCGCAAGCGGGCGGCGTGGGCGCTCGGCGAGATGAACGCGTCCCTCGCCGTCGCGGGGACGCCGCTGCAGCTCGCGGCGACGAACGACACGAACCCGTTCGTGCGCTCGCTCGCGCAGGTCGCCATCAGCAAGCTGGCCCAGTAAGGCGCTCGGCCACGCGCGGCGCTCGGCCGTCTGTCCGACGGAGCGCCGAAATGATCGTGAGCCCGAGGCGGATTCCCGTCTCGGGCTCTTTGCGTCTCTGATAAAATCACGCTCCCACTCATGCATCCGTTGCTCACGTCGCTCACGAAGAGGGGCTCGGTGGCGCGCGGCGCGGCCGCGCTCGTCGTGTGGGCCGCCGCGCTCGCCGCGGTCAGCTGCTCGGGCTGCATCGTCAAGAAGCCCGTCGAGCAGCACTACTATGACGAGCACATCCAGCCCATCTTCAACAGCTTCTGCATCAACAACACCTCGCCCTGTCACCGCGTCGATCCGGCGACGGGCGTCGCGCTCGGCAACCTCGACCTCACGTCGTTCGACAACGTTCAGAAGCGGCGCGACGTGCTGCGCATCTACGGCAGCTATCCGACGGCGCTGCTGCTCCTCAAGGCGCTGCCCGACCCCGAGGTCACGATCCGCTTCCAGGGCAAGGCGTACCAGAGCGAAATCCTGCACTCGGGAGGCAAGCCGATCTCGGCCAGCTCCGACGCGGCCCAGGAGCTGACGAACTGGCTCACGAACGGCGCGAACCGCGACGGCATCCTGCCCGTGGGCGGGCCCGCCCACGGGGTCGGCGGCTGCGCGTCGGGCGACGCGGCCATCCCCGCGGGCTGGGTCGCGCCCGCGATCGACACGACGTCGTCGGCCTACAAAACGTTCCAGTCGACGCTGTTCCCGACGATCGCGGGCTCGTGCGCGTTCGGGACCTGCCACAGCTCGCCGCAGTCGGACTTCTACATGACCTGCGGCGACACGCCGAAGAACCAGCTCTACAACTACGCGCGCGCCGCGAGCTTCGTGACGCCCGCGCCCGCGACGGCGATGGACCCGCCGACGGTCGACGGCAGCGAGATCCTCCTGCGCCCGCTGTCGGTCGCGGGCGGCGGCATCAACCACACGGGCGGCGAGTTCTTCCAGAGCCGCAACGACGCCACCTGGATGCAGTGGCGCGACTGGGCCCTCGATGTCCAGTCGAACCCGCTGCCGCTCCCGACGAAGTCGACGGGGCGCGCGTTCTTCGAGGCCAACGTGCTGCCCAAGCTCATCCAGCGCGGCTGCGCGCTCGAGGGCTGCCACAGCCCCGACGGCTTCAATGACTTCCGCCTGCGCCCGGGCGCGCAGGGCTTCCTGTCGGACGGCGCCGTCACGCGCGACTACGACACGCTGCTCACGGAGTTCATGGCGCTCGACAGCGTCGACGTCCGGCAGTCGCGCGCCGTCAAGAAGACGACGAACGCCGGCATCACGCACCGCGGAGGCTCGCTGCTCGAGGACACGGGCGTGACGTCCGACGTGGCGTGCCCCACGCCGTTCCCGGCGGCCTACGATCCGACGCTGCCGTACGATCCGACGAACGCGGCGACGTCGCGCGCGTACTGCGTGCTGCGGGAGTGGCACCGCCTCGAGCGCGCGGACCGCGCGGCGGCCGTGTCACCCATGGCGATGGGTGACGTGCTGCCCCTCGTGTTCGTGTCGCGGCCGCCCAACGCCGACACGTTGCTGCAGTTCGACACCTACGAGGGCGGCGCCGACCTCAAGCTCGCCGACGCGACGATGGGCGATCCGGCCATGGGGCAGGGCGGCCTCGTCACGGGCGTCGCCAACGTGCGCAGCGCGCTCACGCCGTGCGCGGGCCTCGCGGGCAAGGACGTCGACGTGCGCGGCCCCGAGTGGAGCTACGACGGCAGCAAGGTCATCTTCGCGGCCCGCCCCGGCGCGACGAGCGGCCTCGATCTGTGGCTGCTCGACGTCGCGGGCGGCACCTGCAAACAGCTCACGAGCGACAACGGCCGCGCCGTCAACGGCGTGCGCGTGCACAACTTCGACCCGGCCTTCGCGCCCGACGGCAGCGTCGTCTACGCGTCGACGCGCACGGGCACGGTCACGCTCAAGAACTTCCTGCCCAACTCGGATCTCTTTCGCGTGGGGCCGAGCCTCGACTTCTCGAACCCGCAGCAGATGACCTTCTTGCTCAACTCCGAGCTCGGGCCGGCGTTCATGCAGGACGGGCGCGTGAGCTTCACGGCCGAGAAGGCGACGCCGGACTTCTATCAGCTGTCGGGGCGGCGCATCAACTGGGACCTCACGGACTATCACCCGCTGCTCGCGCAGCGCGCGCAGTCGACGGACACGTTCACGACGGTCGAGCACCCGTCGGTGGGCTACCAGCAGGCGACGGAGATCCGCGAGGGCCTCGACCGCAACTTCCTCATCATCCTGTCGGACGCGACGGCGCGCGGCGCCGGCGGCGCGCTCGCGACCTTCAACCGGTCGATCGGGCCGTTCGAGGCGGACCGCACCGAGGTGACCTTCCTCAAGTCGCTCGTGATCGTCGACCCGGCGGCCACGGCGCACGCGGGCACGGCCGGCGTGTACCGGTCGCCGTACTCGCTGCCGAACGGCGAGATCCTCGCGTCGTACGCCGCGAACGTCACCGATCCAACGACGCAGACGCCCAAGTACGACCTGGTCGCCGTCGGCCCGACGGGCGCGCGGCGCGCGCTCGTCAACGACGCGACGCTGTCGTACGTCGAGGCGGCGCTCGGGTACAAGCGGGCCGAGACGCAGCTGTTCACGAACCTGCCGCAGCTCGTCTTCGGCGGGCACAACCAGGGTGGCGGCATGGCGACGATGCACTTCCCCGACCTGCCGCTGCTCGCGACGCTGCTGGGCGCGAACCTCCGGCGCGGGCGAGACGTCGCGGCGTTCGACGGGGCGACGGCGTTGCACGCCTACGCCGAGCAGGCGCCGCCCATGGGGACCACGCCGGCGAATCCCCCCGCGGGCCTCATGGGTGCCCAGCAGGTCTACGCGCAGCGGACGTCCCTGGGGACGGCGTCCCTTCAGCCGGATCACTCGCTGAAGGTCTACATGCCCGCGGCGACGCCCCTCATCCTCGAGCTCGACGACGCCAACGGTCCGCTCTTCACGATGAGCGAGGAGCACCAGGTCACGGCCGGCGAGTACATCACGCCCGGCGCGCCGCGCGCGCTGTTCAACGGCATCTGCGCGGGGTGCCACGGCAGCATCAGCGGCCAGGAGCTCGACGTCGCCGTGACGCCTGACACGCTCACGGGCGCGTCCGTGAGCATGTCGCGCGATACGAATCCCGCCTCGCTCCAATAAAAGCCGCGCCCGCCTCGCACAATTAACGGCGATCGGGCACGCGCGAAAACTGTCCGAAACACCCCGGCGGTAATCTCAGGGTGTGCTCGAACGCTCGTCCACTGTTACGGCCCGGGTCGCCATGACGTCCGCCCAACCGACCCCGGCGGCGCTGTTGGCCGTGACCGACGACATCGAGCTTCGTGACACGCTGCTCGAGCTCGCCATGGAAGAGGGCTACGGGGTTCGCTGCGTCGAGACCGACGCCGAGGCCGGCACGGTGCTGCTCGCGGAGCGACCGGGCCTCGTGGTCGTCGATCTCGACATGGCCTCGGGCGCGGGCGGCAAGTTCCTGCGCCTGCTGCGGCGCAGCCCGCACCGCGCGATCCCGTGCATGGGCGTCACGGCGACCAACGACACGATGCTCTCCGTCTCGATCGACGCCCCCGTCTTCTTCAAGCCGTCGCTGACCGGCTTCGCCGACGCGCTGCGCGTCCTGTTCGTCGCGAGCCCGGTCTTACCGTAGCGCGGCGCCTAAAATCGTACTGAAAACGACGCCTGCACGATGTGGGCGTGCGTGCGGTCGGCGTTGGGCGCGTCGGGCGAGTCGAGGTGATAGATGAGCAGCTCGTACTTGAGGTTCACCTCCATCTCGACGAACCACGACGAGCGCTCCTGCTCGGGCCGGCGCAAGAGCGCGACCTTGCCGCCCCCCAGGTAGTTGCTCATGGGCGACAGCTCGCGGTCGCCCGTCCAGTACTGGCCGCCCGGGCCGAGGTCGCGGTATCCCGCGCCGTCGCGGTAGAAGCTCGCGCCGCTCTGCAGGTGATAGCGGCCGCGCAGCGAGACCAGCATCGCGGGGCCGAAGTACTTGTTGAGCTCGACCTCGCCCGTCGCGGCCTGCACGGCCCAGCTGTCTTGGTACAGGCGCACCATGCCGAGCGCCGACGAGCGCACGGCGGGCAGCGCGTACACGGCGCGCCCGTAGACGGCGTAGCGCTGGCGGAGGTCGGGCAGGTGCTCCTGCGGCGTGCGGTGCTCGCGGCCCACCTGGACGCTGCGGTAGGGGTTCGACTGGAAGCCGTCGAGGATCTGGATCGTGCTGCCGAGCTGCAGGATGAGGCGCGGCGTCGCCGTCCAGCTGAGCGAGGGCTGGAACGTGTCGATCGAGAGCCGGTGCGACACGACGTCGGTCATGGCGTCGTTGAAGCAGTGCGCCGAGTTCATGAGCGGCTTGAGGTCGAGCGGCTGGTCGCCGACGTTCGAGTTGTTGGCGTCGCACACGCTGTCGAAGTTGTGCGTATACGACAGGCCCAGCGTGAAGTTGTGATCGAGCAGATCGCTGCGCGTCGTCGCCGTGACGGCGTGCGAGCGGTAGTCGTGCTCCCAGCCGTAGGCGTACGCGACCGCCACGGACGATGACGGCCGCTCGTAGGACAGGTTGCCGTGGACCTCCTGGCGCAGGTCCGAGAACTTCGTGGCGGTCGTGACGGCGTCGACGCCCGAGTGCGGGCCGAAGATCGCGGGCGTCGCGCCCGAGACGATGTCGACGTTGTAGCCGAGGCCGAAGCGGAAGTCGGGGCCGAGCGTCGTGCCGGCGTCGAGCTGCGGGTGGACGACGCGGATGCCGTTGTTGACCTTCGAGGGCTCCTCGAACAGCGTGACGCGCGACTCGGCGTCCTGCGTCGCGCGCGCCGCGGGCGCGGCGAGCACGAGGAGCGCCGCGGCGCAGCCGAGACGGAGCCTCAGTTGCAACCGCAGCCTCCGCCCGAGGTGCCGCTGCCGCCGATCGCGCCCTCGCGGTTCGACAGGATGTGGTCGTCGGCGGCCGTCTCCTGCGCGTCGCCGTCGGGCTGCATGATGCGGTCGGCGAGCAGCTCGCGCTGGTGCGGCTTCACCGTCCAGCGCGCCGTCGAGCAGCCGCCCGCGGCGAGCGCCGCGAGGCTCACGACGAGCAACGCGCCGGCTCGCCTAGAAATAAACCGACAAAGCACCGGAGTACTCCTCGATGGATTGGGTGTGGTTGGCGTCGAAGATGACGTAGTGGCGCGTCTCGCCGCGGATCGTGAGGCGCTTCTTGAGGGCGATCATGAGTCCACCTCCGACGTTGAGCATCGAGTAGTTGCCCGTCTTGATCGTGAACTGGTCGGCCTTCTTGCGGCCGAAGGCGCCGCCCGCCGCGACGGCGAGGAAGGGCGTCACGGGCGACGACGGGAACAGGTTCGAGTTGAAGCCGCCGCCCGCGTAGATGACGTCGGCCTGATCGCCGACGGTCTCGCCCACGAAGGCCTCGAGGGCGACGTGGGGCGCGAGCAGCACCGACGGACGAAACAGGAACATGCCGTCGCCGCCCAGCACGCCCGCCGAGAACGTGAAGCCGACGCCGCCCTCGACGAGCGGCGAGGGCGAGAAGACGGCCTCGCCCATGCGCTTCCAGACCGACGGGCCGCGGTGGGCCTCGGACGTGTCGACGTCGAGCGGGAAGACCTCGTCGCCGAGGATCCAGCCGTAGGTGCCGTCGGGCAGCTGCACGCGGAACCAGTGGTCGTTCGTGGCGCGGCCGATCGCGGGCAGCACCTCGTCGCGCTTGGCGACGTAGACGACGCGGTACCCGAAGCCTGGCCCCGTGTGCACGCCGGCCTCCTCGGCGATGACGCGCACGAGCGCCTCGTCGTCGGCGCGCGCGGGCCGCGCGACGGCCAGGAGGGCGAGCGCGACGAGCCCGATCGCGCAGGCGAGCCGACGCGCCGCCGTCATCGCGTCACCGTCATGGCATCACCGAGACCCACTTCTCGAGCGCGAGGACCTCCGGCGACGTCGTCGAGAACAGCATGCCGCCGCCGTGGGTCGGGCTCGTCGGCGTGAGGACGAGCTGGCTCGCCGTCGGATCGTCGCAGTTCATCTCCTGGCTGGCCGCGCGGTAGTTGTTCGACCAATCGTCTGACAGGGGCAGCGTCACGGGCGGGTCGGGGTTCGCCATCGTGGGCGCCGTCATCGGCGGCTGTGGATCGGCGATGAGCGTGAAGGCCGTCTGCGTGCCCACGCCGTGGCACTGGGCGTCCGAGCAACGCTTCGTGCCGTAGGGCGTGTCGAGGACGCCGAACCAGATGTGGTTCACGAAGTAGATCTGGCTCGGGCGGCAGGCGTTGACGTCGGCGGGCGGCGCGCCGAGATCGACGGTCTCGCACGCCAGCAGACCACCGGCGAGCACGCCGAGGCCGATGACGACGGCGACCTTCAAAACGTGTACCTCAGGTACGTCGTCACGATGAGGTCCTCGCTGCCGCTGATGTCGCGCAGCCAGTAATACTCGCCGCGCAGGCCGATCGAGAAGTGACGCGACAGCGAGTGGTAGTCGACGCCCCCGCCGCCGCCCGCCTGAAAGCCCGTGCGGTAACGCGCGAGCATGAGCTCGTTGAGCAGGTTGGTCGACAGGCGCGCGACGCCGAGGCCGCCCTCGCCGAAGATCGAGAGCTGCCCGAAGCGCCACGTGAGCTTGCCCTCGAGCGTGCCCTGGTAGGTCTGCAGGAGCTGGTCGCCGAGCGGCTGGCCGTCGTCCTTCGTGAGGTGCGTCGATCCGAGCCCGTGCGCCTGGAAGGCGAGCCAGCGCGTGACGTCGTAGCCGACGCGCGCGCCGATCGCGAAGCCGGTCCCGATGGCGTCATGCGCGGGGCCGAAGAACGTGACGGCGCCGATCTCGCCCTCGGTGTAGAGCCCATGCGCGAACTTGTTCGGGTCGGGGAAGACCGCGGCGTCGGGCTCCTTCGTGACCTGCGCGCGCGCGCGGCTCGCCAGCGTCGACGATGTCAGGAGAGCGACCACGGTCAGACCCAGGACGCGGTGAAGAGGGCGAGTTCTCAAAGGTGGGGATGTTACATCGTCGGTGGGAGCATCGGCTCGAACAGCGTCGGCTTGGGTTGGAAGAGCGGGTCGCCCGTGACGTGCCACAGGCGGTCGTCGTCGTCGCGCACGCGCAGCACCCACGCGCACGTCATGTGCTTGTCGGCCGTGAGCGTGACGTCGACCTCGACGAGCGCGGGCAGCACGACGTCGGCGGGCACCGTCTCGAGGCCCTGGGGCGTCGCGCTCGAGCCGTCGAGGAGCACGGTCGCGAACGGCGCCATCCAGCGGCCCATGGCGTCGAGGTAGAGCTCGGCCTTGTCGAAGTCATCCTCGCGCAGGACGCCCTGGTAGACGCCGCCCGCCGGAATCGTCGTGGGCAACATCGGGTGCAGGCTCAGCAGCGGCAGGTAGACGGGCGCGTTGTCGTTGCCCTGGCCGAGCGCCGCGGCGACGACGTTCTCGTCGTACTTCGTGTACTGGTTCGCGCCGTCGACCGTGACGTCGAACGTG
>Ga0210396_10007220_pt1 | contig 10579 bp, 9 predicted proteins | sample IncBWH17OmetaG_FD_155466 | JGI IMG/M metagenome (GOLD analysis project Ga0210396, IMG submission 155466) | Forest soil microbial communities from Barre Woods Harvard Forest LTER site, Petersham, Massachusetts, United States - Inc-BW-H-17-O ... | reverse complement strand
CTGTACCGGTTATGATGTTGACTGTGCCCGGCGGAAAGCCGGCCTCATCGACGAGCTCACCAAATCGAAGGTTTGTCAGGGGAGCGACGACGGATGGCTTGATCACCATTGTGTTTCCACAGGCCACCGCAGCCGCGAACCCCCGCGCCATCAATTTCATGGGAGTGTTCCAAGGCACGATTTGCCCCACAACGCCGAAAGGCTCGCGGCGCGTAAAGTTGAAGCGCGGTCCCAAATCCTGGCAACTGCCTTCTATCGATCCGGCGAGGCCGGCGAAATATTCGAGATGCACGGCCGAAGTCGCAACTTCCATGCGAGTTTCACGAATAGGAATGCCGGTATCGATCGACTCGAGAATTGCGAAGGATTCCAGGTCACGCCTTAGAAGCTGAGCGAGGTTGTGGAGCAGCTTTGCGCGCTCCATTCCGGTCAGTTTCTTCCAATCTGGTCGGCGGAATGCGCCGTAGGCGGCTTCGATGGCCTCATTGACTTGCTCATCACTGGCAGGACGGATCTTGCAAATCTCGGAGTTATTGAACGGGTTCGTAACGCTGAACGGAGCGCCCCCAGCGCCCTGAACCCATTTTCCGTTGATGAACAGCTCCGATTTGATCCGCGTCTGCTGGGTTGGCGTTGCAATTTTTTCCACGAATTAGCTCTCCCTCTGGTGATAGTTGCCTGATACGGCCAACCTTGTATCTCTTGTATCGTATTAAGATACAAGCTGTCAACTGCACCAAAAAAGCCGTTTTTCCAAACAATATACATCTTGTATTATATGTATGATACAAATGATCAAATATTGTGAGGGAAGTGATGACCGCAACTCAAGGAATCGGGCGCTGGGTTCAGCTTGGATTAGGCGTTTTGTGCATGGTCACAATCGCGAATCTGCAATACGGGTGGACGCTGTTCGTCATGCCCGTTGATCAAAAATATCATTGGGGCCGGCCAGCAATACAAATGGCCTTTACGATTTTTATCCTCGCCGAAACGTGGTTAGTACCATTAGAGGGTTATCTGATCGATCGCATTGGCCCTAAACTGATGGTGGCAGCAGGTGGCGCCCTGATCGGTTTAGCGTGGCTTATCAATTCGCGGGCAGACTCGCTTTTTTCTCTTTACGTCGGAGCTGCCCTTGGGGGGACTGGAGCAGGCATCGTTTACAGTGCGGCCATTGGAAACGCCTTAAAATGGTTTCCCGACCGACGCGGTCTAGCTTCAGGTCTGACATCAGCAGGATTCGGCGTGGGCTCTGCGATTACCGTAGTGCCGATTTCAAACATGATTCATTCCAGCGGTTACGAAGCGACCTTTCTGTATTTTGGCATCGCTCAGGGCCTGGTCATAATGCTGATAGCCCCGTTCTTGCGATTTCCTCGGACGCGCGAAACGTCTGTCGCACCCCTCGCTTCAATCTCGGATTATCAACCGGTTCAGGTTCTCCGCGAACCAATTTTTTGGCTGCTATATCTAATATTCACCCTGGTCCTGACCGGCGGACTAATGTCGACCGCGCAACTAGCGCCCATTGCGCAAGATTTCAACATAGCCGATGTCCCGGTTTCGCTTATTGGTCTAACGCTTCCGGCATTGACCTTTGCCCTTACGCTAGATCGAACACTCAACGGCATTACAAGACCATTTTTTGGCTGGATATCAGACATGATCGGCCGAGAAAAGACGATGTTCTTTGCCTTTCTGCTCGAGGCGTCGGCGCTTAATGGCCTCGTCATTTTTGGGCATGACCCGGTAATGTTTGTTATCTGTTCTGCCTCGGTGTTTTTTGCCTGGGGCGAGATATTCACGTTGTTTCCCGCACTATGTACCGACATTTTCGGCAGCCGGTACGCTACGACTAACTTCGGTCTGCTCTATACAGCCAAGGGCGTCGCAGCGATGCTAATTCCTCTCGGGAATTTGTTGGCAAGCAGTACGGGCACGTGGACGGTTGTCTTTATAGGAGCGACGGCGTTCAACGTTCTTGCGGCATTTCTGACCCTTTTCATCCTGAAGCCGATGAGATTGCGATTAGATTATCCTAAGCCATCAGCAAAAACGTTGGCTACGCCCCAGGACGTGTAGAACAAATGCGGATCGTTCGGCTGATCAAAGGTCTCCTAACCACTAACTTAACGGAACCGCGGCGCAGGGTTCGACGCAGATGATTGACGATAATTTTCGAAAGACCAGAAGCGCCGGCGGGACACCTCTCTATTCCCAAATAATGGAGAAGCTTCGATATCAAATTGTATCAGGTGCATATCCACCCGATCATCAACTTCCAAGCGAGTCGGTGCTTACAAAGGATTTCGGTGTCAGCCGGGTTACCATTCGTCAGGCACTCGCCGAACTGGAAAGAACAGGCTTTATCTACCGACATCAAGGACGAGGCACGTTTGCAAGCGGAACCCACGTCAGGCAACAGCTCTCAAGCGGAGCACAGACCGTCGTCGAAGCACTGCGGCGAGAGGGAATCGCTCCCGTCGTAAAGGTCGTAAGTTTAGAACACGTTGCGCCCGACGCAGAAGCGGCGGAGGCGCTCGGGATACAGGATCAGGAGATTGTCCGTCTCACTCGCGTTTTCTGCAATGGAAGCATTCCCGTCGCTCAGGCTATCTTACATCTACCTCTGTCGATGAGCGGTGTTGCTTACCTTTTGGCCAAAAACATCGAGAACCAAACGACGTATACCATCCTCGAAAACTCACTGAGACTGGTGATCAAGGAAGCCAAGCACGTCATCAAGACGATCTCGCTTGATGAACTTTCTGCCAGCAACCTCCAAATGCACGCGGGAGACGTCTGTCTCGGAATGAATCGAACCACCTATTCTGCTCAAAACACGGCCTTGGAATTTACGCGGCTGATCTACCCGCCCGACCGCATTCGATTTGAAATCACGCTACCACGCGCAAGCGCAACACAGGTCCTGACGATGCTTTCGGGCGAAGCTGCTGAATGAGTAACTGACGATCAAACTCACGGTCCCCAAGATAGGCCGGACGATTCTCGTTGTCTCCGTCGCTGCCAGGAGCACCACGCAGCGTATCCCGCAGGCTCATCTATATCGAAGGAAATGTGCCAGTCGTTGAACGTCTTGATTACGAGATTGTGTGCCTCCGCGATGCGGGTATGCGCCGCATAGCTGCCGGGACCGTACGCGAAATGAAACCTTCGTAACGCCATCGATCGCATCAACAAAAGGTTAGTTCCTGTTCCGCTGTGATCGGGCGCAATGACGAGGTCGCCAGGGCACGAGATCACTTCGGCAAGAACGTCTGCCGATGCAAAGGGTAGGTCGATAGGCAGAATCAGCAACGCTTCCCCATCCGCTATACTCGGCAGAAGAGCCGATTTGGCACCTTCCAGGGCGGCGTTGAGCCCGGCACACTGCTCCCGGATCCATGCAACGCCGTATTGGCTCGCGATGGCGGCCGCACTCAGATCGTCTGTTACGATCTTGACTCGCGCAGGTTCGGCGAGCGCAATAGACAGTTTCAATGTTTGGTTCAGCAGCCGTTCGCAGAATTCGCGCCTCACGCATGGGTCGAGGCAACCAGACAAACGTGACTTGCCGGCATTAAGGTTCTTGCACGGAATAAGAATGTACATGGCGCTACGCCTTCCGTCGCAGAAGGTCGCCAATAAAAGCGAGGCAGTCGCGAGCCAGATCGACGCGGTCTTGGGCCGTCCGCATTACTGTTTGTGTCGACAACAGTGCAACGCCCGAAGCGGAAATCTCCTGTACGCTATCTGAATCAATCGCATCGATGACCAACCCGTTGATCAGATCGCCATAATGCCGGCCGATGCTGGCTGCGGAGGGATCGACCCCGAGCTCCCGCATGATCTTTTCTGCCGGTCCCTTAATCGCTTTGCGACCGACAATAGGCGACACCGCCACCACGGGCGCTCCGGTGCCTTTGATCCACTCCCGCAAGCCCGGGAGAGCAAGAATCGGATCTATGCTGAGATAGGGATTGGAAGGACAAATAACGATGGCCAATGCTTCCGGGCTTGTACGAAAATCTGCGAGCGCCGCGTTGATTTTCGCAACAGGGGCACCCTCGAACGACAGAGCGCTGACGGGAACGTCGCACTTCAAGCGAACAAAATACTCCTGAAAAGAGAATTTCTGAGTTCCGGAATGAACAATCGTACGTACGCTGTGGTCGCTCATCGGCAGCACAACGGAGTGTACGCCCAAGGCGCGGCACAAATGTGCCGTGACGGCCGTCAGCGTTTTCCCACGATTGAGCAGCTCGGTTCGGGTCACGTGCGTTGCGAGATCGCGGTCGCCGAGTCTGAACCAGGCCTGCCCGCCAAGGAGTTTCACCTGCTCCATGAAACTCCACGTTTCCCCGGCTATGCCCCACCCTGTGTCAGAGTTGGCGATTCCGGCGAGCGTGTACATCACGGTGTCCAAGTCAGGTGAGATGTGGAGACCCAGATGCTCGAAGTCGTCGCCGGTGTTGACGAGTACCGTCAGCCGCTCGCCCAATATTTGCGCCAACCCGGACGCCAACTTAGCACCGCCTACTCCACCGGCAAGCGCGAGAACGCGGAGGGGCGCAGTCACCGGCTTAACCCTTGATCGGAGCTTGGACTGGTAAAGAGAACAAAATCGGAGATTGCCTTGCGCGGTCTGAGCCTACCCTGCCGGACCGGATAGCCGACCGTGATCAGCCCTTGCGGTAGCCAATCTTCAGGAACACGCAGCACATGCCTGACTTCGGAAGGACAAAAGAGCGGCGCACACATCCAGCAGGCTCCGAGCCCTTCGGCGTGGGCAGCCAACAAAAGGTTCTGCGTCGCCATTGCCGTGCTCTGCACAGCCATCAGGTGTTCGGCGTGCGCGCGCGATTCGTCCGGGTAGGTATCCATCTCCTTCAGTGTCATCGCCACGACGATCAAAACCGGAGCGCCGATGATGCGATCGACCGAGCGAATGACATCTCGCTGTATGGCTTCCTCGTCATCGCCGTCGCGTCGCCGATCGGCCGCCAGACGCACGCTCATGACCTCGGCGAGGCGCTCCTTGCTGCGGGCATCGGTCACCACGACATAACGCCATGGTTGCCGGTTGTGCGCCGAAGGTGCCGTTGCGGCACTGGTGAAAATGCGATCGAGCACCTCGGCCGGCGGAAGGTCCGGTCCGTAGTAGCGAATACTTCTCCGCCCCCGCAGAAGCGCATGCGCGGTATGCCGCAACGAAACATCGATCAGCCGTGCAACTTCAATCATCGGAACAGGTCCAATTCTTTCGGACGCAATAAATCCCGCGCTGAACCATCGGACCGCGGGTACGGTACGCCTCGCGCCAGCACAATCGGCGTGCCCTCGTCGGCCTGTCCCATTACCAGCGAGGCCGCCGAGGCCAATTCGTCTGCAATCCCAACGTCGGTACTCTCGAGTAGCCGGCCGTTCATATCCGGGTGCCCGCGCATATCAAGCAAAGTGGGTATGCCGCTTGCGCCGATTGCCATTCCAGCTGTTCCCAAACGCCATGGGCGACCAATGCTGTCGATGATCAAAACCGCAATATCCAGTCCGGTAATCGTTTTCAGCTTCGTACGTATCCGGGCGGCTGAAGCGTCGGGATCAATCGGCAGCAAGAGAACATGGTCACTACCCTCCACGTTGGACCGGTCTATCCCCGCATTGGCGAGAATGAATCCGAGCTTGTGGACGACGATCAGGACGCCAGGACGGTGGCGCAAGACCTCGCCCGACTCTCCCAGGATAAGTTCAACCAGGCGTGGGTCCTTTTCGGTCTCGCCCGCGAGCTTGAGTGCCGGGGCGGACGGAACCACGCCGGAAAGGTCAACGATGCGTCCCTCGGACTTGGAAACAATCTTCTGCGCAAAAACCAGGACATCGCCTTCGCGCAGACCGTCGCCCGATCTGCCCAATGCAGCCAGCGCCGTATCTGCTAGGTCATCTCCGGGTACGACGGACGGGATGCCCTGCAGCGGCCGAAGAAGCAGATCGCGTGACGTCATCTTTCCTCCAGCTGAACTGCAGACAGCAAACCGGTGATGCGGATGCCAGAGTCCGGAATCTTGTAGGTGCCATTGATGGATATGAGCAGCGATGTAAGGCTCTCTGCAACCACGGAGTTTGCCAAGGGACCAGCGTTGATGCCTCGCAAACCGGCCGCCTCGGCAAGAGACACTCCGACCGCTCGGGCACCCTGGTCGTCGCTTGTGACAAACACGTCGCAATCGATGCTGTGCTGAAGGTTTCTAAGCTTGTGGGCTGAAACGTTCTGGAATGCCGATACAACGCGAACGCTATCACCCAATAACTGCTGTACCGCAACGACGCAAGAATCGGTTGGCGGCAATTGCACGCGCGAAACCTTGGGCGGCACCAGCGGAACCGTTACGTCAACGAGAATTTTGCCTGCCAACTGTTCCCGCAAGCTGCTCGCGGTAGCCATCTGGGCCGCAAACGGCACCGTCAAGACTGCGATCTCGGCTGCTGCGACCCCCTCACGGCTCTCTCTTCCGGAAATGCGATCGGCGCCAAGAATGGCATTGAGTTCTCGCGCGACCGCTTCAGCCTTGTCCACATCGCGGGACCCGATCGTTACCCGATGACCCGCATGCGCCCAACGCAAAGCAAGGCCGCTGCCCTCGGGGCCGGTGCCACCTACGACGCAAATCGAAAATAGTCTGCTGGACATACTGCACCTCCATGAAATTTTCTACCGCGATCAAGTGTCAGGTGACCATCGACGTCTGCCGCCCGCGTTTGAATGGGGTCTGGACCATTTCCACGAGCGGCGCGGCGCGCAGACTGGCTTCACGTCGCTCTTGCGGCACTGGCGCGTACAGGGTCGTCCGCTGCTGAGCAACGCGTTCAACAGAAGCTATCAGCGTCTCCATTGCCCGAGGCCCGAATTCCTGACCGTGTTCCGTGCCGGCCGAGCGAGAGATGCTCTCATTCATCAACGTTCCACCGAGATCATTGACACCAGCACGCAACAATTTGGCAACGCCCGCCCCACCCAATTTGACCCATGACGCTTGGATGTTGGGGATGACCGGATGCAGGACAAGACGTCCGACGGCATGCATCAACTTCACCTCGCGCCAAGTCGGCCCTTTGCGCGCCTGGCCTCGGGCATAGATCGGCGCTTCCATGTGCACGAACGGCAACGGAACGAACTCGGTAAATCCGGACGTTCTTTCCTGAAGCGACCGTATTTTCATAAGGTGGCGCGCCCAATGCACGGAACTTTCCACATGACCGAACATGATCGTCGCGGTTGTTCGCAGCCCTATCTCATGAGCTGCGCCCACAACATCCAACCATCTTTGCGTGCTGAGCTTGTCGGGACAGATAATCGCCCGCACCTCGTCGTCGAGGATCTCCGCCGCGGTTCCTGGCAGCGAACCCAACCCAGCCTCCCGGAGCCGTCCAAGAAACGCCCTGATCGAAATGTCCAGCGTTTCCGCACCATGTGACACTTCAAGCGGCGAAAACGCATGGACATGCATCTGCGGAACTTCCGCCTTCACTGCCCGCAACAAGGCGAGATATGTATCGCCCGTGTAGTGCGGATTGATACCGCCCTGCATGCACACTTCGGTCGCGCCGCGGTCCCACGCCTCACGAGCACGGCGCGCCACTTCCTCGTAAGACAGGTCATAGCGGATTCCGCGTAGTTGCTCGCTTTGCTTTCCTTTGGAGAAAGCACAGAAGCTGCATTTGAAGGTGCAAACGTTGGTATAGTTGATATTCCGATTGACAACGTAACGGACCACGTTACCGCATTGATGTTGACGCAGTTCGTCGGCAGCAGCGCAGACGGCATTAAGATCGCCCTCGCGCGCGGAAAAGAGGGCAACGATGTCGTGCTCCGCCAGACCGTTGCCCGACTGAGCATCGGCGATTATTCTTTCGATCCGATTTGACGAGCGGCCGCCTCGGCGTTCCCGCGGAACTGGGCGCGTAATCCCGGGCGCCCAATCGTCGTCACGTTCGAAGCCTGCCGCATCGGTATTTCGCAATACTTTCGTTCGAAGACTCGGATCAATCCACCGCTCAACGTCGACAACGTAGGCGGGATAAACCGCGAGCCGCTTCACGAGATGCAGACCCGCATCCGCCGTCGCACGTTCGAGCAGGTCCACCTCGGGCCAGGGCGCTTCAGGGTTCACATGATCCGGCGTGACCGGCGAGATACCGCCCCAATCATTGATGCCAGCGTCGAGCAATTTGGGAAATTCGGCAAAACTGAGATTGGGAGGGACTTGAATATTCATTTCCGCCCCAAAGATCAGGCGCGCAACGGCGGCGGTCCAGACCAACTCCTCGAAACCCGGCTCCTCGGCGGCGGCCATGCGCGTATGCTTCTTGGCACGAAAGTTCTGAATTATGATTTCCTGAAGGTGCCCGTGTTCGGCGTGCAAATCGCGCAAGGCCAGCAATGATTCGACGCGTTCAAGCCGCGTCTCGCCAATACCTATCAAGATGCCGCTGGTGAACGGAACGTGCCGGATACCAGCCGACGCAATCATGGCAAGGCGTGCTCGGGGGATTTTGTCCGGCGAGCCGAAATGCGGTCCGCCACGTTCGCCTAGCCGCTCCGAGGCGCTTTCCAGCATGATCCCTTGCGATACGCTCACCTTCCGGAACAGATCAATCTCGCCATCCGTCATAACGCCGGCGTTTATATGTGGGAGAAGCTCTGTCTCTCGCAGAATCAGTTCGCACATGGCAGCGAGATAACCAACGGTAGTCGCGTGGCCCAGCTCCCGGAGCGCGGTGCGTGCAACCTCGTAGCGCAATTCGGGTTTGTCACCGAGCGTGAATAGGGCCTCGTGGCAGCCGGCTCGCTGGCCGGCGCGCGCAATGGCCAGAACTTCGTCGGGTAGCAGGTAAGCCGATTTGGTCTTGCTCGGAGTGGTAGCGAAGCTGCAATAGCCGCAGGTGTCTCGACACAAACGTGTCAGCGGAATGAATACCTTGCGGGAATAACTAACGCTTCTTCCATGCCCGGCCGTGCGGAGGGCCCGCGCCTCGGCCATCAGTTCCTCGATAGGTTTGGCCTCAAACTCCCGCAACAGCGCCTGCGCTGCATTGCAGAGAGCCCCCGGCGCCTTGAGCGCGCCAGGAGCTTCTGCGCCATTGCGGCGATCATCGTCATGGCTTTCTTCAAGTTCGAACAGGGACATTTGGTGCGCATCCTTGGACTATGGCGGAGAAACCGACTTCCGCGCGAAGTCACGACTTCATTGAATTTATCCGTGGTACTGCAACCGAAAATTCGTAACGCTGCCAATGATAGTGATACATGACGAACTCAAGCGGGCGCCCGTCCTTTGCGTAGGTAACGCGATCCAGGATCAGCACAGGATCGTCGCGTTTGATGCCTAGCGCCTTGGCATCTTCCTTATCTGCACGGGCCGCACGAATCGAATGGGTCGCTTCGGCTATCGGAACGCCCGCCCTCTCCCAAATCGTATAGGTCGTTTCGGTCGAGAAGGCCTCGCTCAGCAAAACCTCTGCTTCTTTGCGGATGCTCAGTGGCAGGAAGATGTGGAGAAGCGCGACCGGATCATCTTCATTCAAATACAGCCGCTTCGCCAGAAGCAATTTTTGGTTCTCGCGAAGCAGCAACGCCCGGGTTACGACTTCCGGCGGCTGTACCGTCTCGAAGCTGATAACCTTGACCCGCGGTGTGATACCCTTCGACATCAGGACTTCAGTGATGGTCTGGACACGCGATAGCTCCTGGCTGATCGGATGCCGTACAAACGTCCCGAGGCCTTGCTTACGCTCGACCAGGCCTTCGTTCTCCAGGGTTTCAAGTCCTTTCCGAATGGTTACACGGCTTAGCTTTGATCCATCCATGAGTTCCGACTCAGGCGGAAGCCGTCCTCCCGCGGCAAGCTTTCCTCCGAGGATTTGCGATTTGATATAGTCGGCGACCTGTTGGTACGCCGGCACGCTAATGTTGCGATCAATCTTGATGCGAATTGTCAAGCTCTGCGTCCTCTCGCCGTTCCCAACGACGTATCAGCGTTCAGCGCGATTTCAGTTCGGGTAATATCTTCTCACCTACCAGATGCAAGCTGTCCAATTTTTCCACGTGCGGGATCGTAAACAGAAAATGATGGACGCCAGCGTCGCGATATTCCTGCAACCGTTGCACGCACTGCTCAGGTGTGCCCGCGACAATCCCATCCGGAGGAATTGCACCGAACTGGCTTCGTAATTCCTGAACCTCCGCGGAATCGTTGCTAACTATAACGAGAAGCGTTGCCGACATGCGAACGGAGTCTGGATCCCGACCGAACTCTGCACAGGCATCCTGGAGATACTTTGCGCGGGCCCGGAAGCGTTCGGGCGACCACCAGCGCATATTCACGCCGTCCGCGAGTTTCGCAGCGACCCGATGAACTTTGTCGCCCTCCCCGCCGATCCAGATCGGCGGATGCGGCCGCTGCACGGGGGCGGGATCGCAAAGCGCCCCATCGATCGAGAAGTGTTTTCCCCTAAAGACGGGATTCTCCTCGGTCCACATGCGCCGGATGATCTCGAGAGCCTCCTCAAGCTGCTCGAT
>Ga0210396_10007219_pt1 | contig 10579 bp, 10 predicted proteins | sample IncBWH17OmetaG_FD_155466 | JGI IMG/M metagenome (GOLD analysis project Ga0210396, IMG submission 155466) | Forest soil microbial communities from Barre Woods Harvard Forest LTER site, Petersham, Massachusetts, United States - Inc-BW-H-17-O ... | reverse complement strand
ACGACCAAGTCGTAAATATGGGAACGATCCACAAACGCAAACGAGCAGACGGCAGTATAGCCCATTCGGCGTAGATTTCGATCATGCGCGAGGGGAAGATCGTCCACCGGGAATCTCGCACCTTCAATGACCCAAGATCGCGGTCACTTCAATGACCCCAAGATCGCGGATGGCTGGATAAAGAAGCGGGAAGAGGAGCTGGGCTGCCGGCGGCCTGATGAAGCCGGTCCACGTGCTGGGTGAGGATGAGCTCAGACCTACCTATTGCTTCCAGCCTGGCCAAGGCGCGATGGGCATCGTTGGGGAGGGCCCGACCGAAACGGCGCCAGCCGACATACTCCGCGCCCAATAGCGCCGGCGCCCCTCTCGGGTGGGCCGCGGTCGTTGCGGTCCATCTACCGCACAGTGCATGGTCAGGGGCCAAACCCTGGCGGTTGGCGAAACCTCGCTTTTTTGCGGAGTCGAATTGGCCCACACCCATACTTCGGTGCTCATCGAGGAACTTGTCGCGCAAGCGCCCGACGGGCCGGTCGATCTCGACTGGCTGCTGGGCCACCTGGACAAACGGTCGTTCGGGCTTCTGCTGCTGCTTCTTGGCCTGTTGGTGATCGTGCCCGGCGTCGCCTCGCTCGCGACCCTGATGGTTATCGTCCCCAGCGTCGAGATGATGCTGGGCCGTAGCCGGCCCTCGTTCCCGCGATTCCTTTCGAAGCGTCCGTTCGATTTCAAGCGGTTCAAACGTCTCACGGAAATAGTTCAGCCAGGGCTTCGGGCGATCGAGAATCTGAGCCGGCCTCGGTGGACGCTTCCCCACGCCGCGGCCCACCGTCTGGTCGGAGCCGTCGTATTCCTTTTGGCGTTGTCGGCGATCTGGCCGCTGCCGTTGGTGAACGTCATCCCGGGAGCCGTCATCATCCTCATCGCGATCGCCTACCTTCAGGAGGACGGCCTCCTTCTGGCGGTCGCCTCAGCGGCGGCGTTCCTGTCGTTGGCGGGCTTCGGATGGACCGTGTGGACGTCGGGCGGAGCCGTGATGCGGTGGATGGGGCACCCGTCGTAGACGACGTGAAACGCGGCGCCGTCGTCGCGGGGCGGCGTCCGATACACATTCAACGTTCCGTTCGGAGTACAGAAATCAGGCGTCGACCGGATGGCCCGCGACATGGCGCATGAGCTGAAGCCCTTTGGTATTTCCGCCGTCTCGATCTGGCCGGGATACATCAAGAGCGAGAAGCTTGCGGCACAGCCCGACCGCGTACCAGCGGCCCTCGTCAAGCTGATCGCCGAGCGAGGCGAGACACCGGTCTTCGTCGGGCGCGCGGTGGCTGCGCTGGCCGCCGACCCCGATGTGATCGCCAAAACCGGCCAAATCCTGCTCGCCTCTGAACTGGCGATCGAATACGGCTTCACCGATGTGGACGGAAAGATCCCGCCTCCGCCGAGCCGCGATTCCGCACCGCTTTCGGTATTCAAGCCGACTGCGGCTACTTGAGATCAAACAGGAGAGGCCTATGAGCACTGCACCGGGAATGATGGCACCGTTGGCGGAGCGGGACTGGCGCCGGTTGTCGTTGGCTGTTGTTGGCGGTCTCGCCTGTGCAGTCGCGATCGCCAGAACTTTGCCGGTGGCGATGGACGCGATATCGGTATTTCCGGCGCCGCTATGCGCCGACAATGCCCCGTCCGGCTCATCGCTCAACAAAGTCGAGGTGATCACCTCGCACGCCTTGCCCAATGTACCCGGCAAGAGAGTAACGGTGGTCCGCGTGAGCTACGGACCGGGCGGCTTTACTCCGCCGCATCGCCATGGTGGCTCAGTGACGGCCTACATCACCAAGGGCCGGGTCCGGTCACAACTCAAGGGCGGCCCGCCGGAAACATTCGAAGTCGGACAGTCGTTCTTTGAACCGCCGGGTACGACGCATCTCGTTTCTGCCAATGCAAGCAACACCGAGCCGGCCGAAATGATCGCCGTCTTTGTGGCTGACGAGGGTGCGGAATTGACGACCCTTCTCGACCGGTAGCGGATAACAACAACCGGAAAGGGACATGTCGACGCTTGTGCGTTCGGCGAGGCGATTAATGACCGGCACCACCGCATTGCCATCGGCAAGAGCAACTGCTCCGCAGGGACAGAAATCGTTCTGGACGTCAATAATAAGTAGCAAATTATTGTCGTCGGGCAGGAACGCATTTCTTGTCCGGAGCTGGTGGATCGCCTTACCGCGGCGACCTCGCTAAGAACAAGAGCTAGTCAATGACGTAACATTGACTGTTTCCAGCGAGCCGCGCAGCCTCTTCGAGATCGCCTTGCGCGCTGGCATGAATCACGAAAAGTGGCTCTCCGCACTCGACTGCGTCGCCAACATTGCGCAGGATATCCACTCCGGCTGCTTTGTCGAGAGGCGCCCCGGCGCGGCGCGCGATTTCTGTTACCGCCCAGCCGTCGATCTCCTTGACTGCGCCCGCTTGGTCCGCATGAAAGGTGTGCATCAGCCGTCCTGGCATTACCGGCGGCGACCTTCGGCCCTGTGCATCGATGATGCGTTCGAACGCGTTGCGCGCGGCACCCGAGCGCAGCAATTTCTCTGCGCGAGCCCGCCCGTCTTTGACGGAACCGATAGCAGGATCCCAGGCCAGGATGCGGCTGGCAAAAAATAGCGCTTTCTCGACCAGATCGGCTGGAGCCTCTGGATGGTTGTCGAGGGCCCAAATCACGTCGCGCGCCTCCAGCGCCGGGCCGATACCGCGGCCGATTGGCTTGCTGCCGTCGGTGGCGAAAGCCTGCACGGTCAACCCGAGGCCGCGGCCGACAGTCTCGAACAGCGCCGCGAGTTCGATCGCATCCCCCTCGGTCTTGAGCTTAGCCCTTCGCCCGAAGGGCAGATCGACGATGACGTGGGTCGAACCGGCGGTCAATTTCTTCGATAAAATCGAAGCGACGGACCAGCGGTTGGAATCGATACCCAGCGGGCGCGTGATCGCATTCATCACATCGTCGACCGCCGAGTGGTTAAGCCGGCCGTTCCAGGCGATGCAAGCGCGCGCCTGTTCCAGGCAAACGCGAAGCTCGCTCGGACCCAGTTCGACGTTCGCGAGCGCTTCCATCGTATCGGCGGTGCCGGCGGCCGAGGTGATCGCACGTGAGGACGTCTTCGGCATGAGAAAGCCGCCATGGGCGGCGACGATTGGAACGACGATCAGCGTGATACGACTGCCTGGAATGCCGCCCATGGAATGTTTGTCGACGACTATTTTATCCGGCCAGGTAATTCGCCGGCTAAACCGCGTGCGCACACGGGCCAGCGAAACGACCTCGTGATCGCTCAGATTCCGGATTGCTGCGACAAGGAAGGCAGCTACCTCGCCTTCAGGATAGCGCGACTCGACGATGTCACGAATGAGCGTGTGGTATTGTTCCTCGGACAGTTCGCCGCCCTGAATCTTGTGCGTCAGTGCCGCACGGCTCTGCGGTGAAGGCGTACGCCGAATTGTTACCTCAGACCCTTCGGGAACGCCCAACTCGGCAAAGGCTTCGCTGGACAAGCCAATGGCACCCGGATCCAACAAATCAGGCATATCAATCACCTGAACTCGGGTCCGGATACTTGCTGCGCCTGCGCTTATCTCAAGTTTGGCGGAGCCCAGATAATCAAATGCGGTAACGATTTCGCTGTTGGCCGGCAAGTAAGCGCAGTAATCCCGGCCGCCGAAGATTGGTATCCGCCGCAGCTGCATGTAGTTCGCGCACGATTCCAATGCCGCCAAAAAGCGCGCGACCCCGACGGCAATAGTTCCGTCGTTGCGGACGGTCACAGTCTTCACGGAAGGCGGCCATTGCGCGACATTGCGTGCAACGCGTTGGTCAATTGCGGCGCCTGTCTCCCGGCCACGCCCCGCGATACGAGCGGCAAGAAGCTCGGGAGGCGCCACCACCTCGACAACGACGAGCCGCGGCACACGCTCAGCCAATTCAACGATTACGGCACGTGATCCGTTGGCTATGACATTCCGCCCGTTTTCGAGCGCCACCATCAAACTGGCAGGCAAGCCATAGCGCAGGCCATGCGCATTCCAGGAGATCAGAAAATTTCCAAGAGCGACGCTACGAGCGAAGTCCTCTTCTGTAGCGGACTCATGATCTTCGCCAGGAGAACCTGCCGGACGCGTAATCACTCGCCGAGCAAACACGTATCGATCGGTCGGCTGTAAAACAGTTCTTATTCCGGTGATGAGTGAATCTTTTCCGCTACCGCTCGGCCCAACAACGAAAAAGAGGGTACCGACCCGCAAGTCACGCCTCATCCAGACCGATATCAACCGCGGGCGCCGCCTGCGTGATTTTGCTGGTCGAGATATAATCGACGCCTGTTTCGGCAATCGGGCGAATTGTCTCAAACCGTATTCCGCCGGAGGCCTCGACCTTCGCCCTTCCCTCTATCAGGCCTACGGCCTTGACCATGTCCGCGACCGACATGTTGTCGAGCATGATGACATCGACGGAGGCTTTAATGGCCTCTTGGACCTGGTCCAGGTTATCGCATTCGACTTCAAGCTTCGTCAGCACCGGCAATTTCTTGCGGGCGCGCTCCACTGCGGCAGCGATGCTGCCGCAGATCGCGATGTGATTGTCTTTGATCATCACACCATTATCGAGACCGAGGCGGTGATTCAGGCCTCCCCCGCTGGTAACCGCATGCTTTTCCAGCATTCGCAGGCCCGGTGTCGTCTTGCGCGTATCAACCAGGCGAGCCTTGGTGCCGGCAATCGCCGCGACGTAGCGAGATGTCTCATTGGCGATACCGGACATTCGCTGCGCAATGTTTAGGGCAGTGCGTTCCGCCGTCAACACGCTCCGCGCGAGACCCCTGACCTCAAGCAAGACGGCGCCATTCTCGACCTTGTCGCCGTCTTTCACGCGCGGCACGACATCAAGTGTGGGATCATAACGTTTGAAGACGCGCATCGCGACTTCGATGCCCGAGACAATCATGGGCTCGCGGGCGTTCATCAGGAAGTTGCCAACCTCATCGGACTCGATCATCACCTGAACGGTTAGATCGCAGGACCCGACATCCTCCGTAAGCCAGAGGTCGATGAGACGATCAACAACGAAAGAATCGTACATCGAGGCTGACTCCCAAATATTCCGCCCGATCACAGGCTCATTGCGTGGTCGCCACATGTCGGAAATACATTTGTATACGAACGATATATAGAATATGCCGTTGCTGTCAATACGGCTGGCCGATCGCGGCACGTCGAGTCCGGTTCTATTGAGGACTGTCGCAGCCCTCAAATATCTCGGGGGAATAAAACCACGAATGGTTCGGGCATCTTCCAGAACGTTCATCAAGCGATCCGGTCGCGTCGCTCTCTGCGTGCGCCAGCTGCCGGCTGAGTCAGCGGCTCCGAGCAGATTTTACGTTTGGATGGCGGCAGGACAGTTTGATACGCAGGAAGGCCCGCCCAGTGGGCTTTGCGGTGAAGCGTTTAAGACGCTATCTAGCTTTTGACGCAAATCTATCAACGCACGAGGCAGCCCGTGTATGAAATCGTCGAGGTTACAAGTTGGCAACAACTTCAGGCGGAAGTCTTCGGAGACTCGTGGGACCCAAGTCTTCGACGACACCGGTCAAAGGCCCTTTTTCGCGGCATGGGCCAGGCTCATCTTGAGACTCGCACTTCCCTCGCGAGGCTCGGTGGACAATATTGGGAACTTGAATATCACGTACTCCGCGCGTTTCGGAAATATGCAACCCGAGAGCAGGTCCCCTTCGATGACGATTGGAACTGGATCGCGCTCGGTCAGCATCACGGGCTCCCGACCCGCCTCCTGGATTGGACCTATTCGCCGTATGTTGCCATGCATTTCGCAACGGCTGAACTTTCACACTACGACAGCGATGGCGCGATAATCATCGTCAACTATCACGAAGCGGCGCGAACACTGCCCGACCGCCTCAGATCGATCCTATCCGACGCGGGTTCGCATGTTTTCACCACAGAGATGTTGCGTCAGTACGCTTCGACGTTGAAGGAGTTCGACAACCTCAACGGAACCGAAGCATTCATACTCTTTTTTGAACCTCCGTCCCTTGACGAGCGCATTACCAACCAGTTTGCCGTTTTCTCGCTGATGTCCAATGCCAGATTCTCGTTTGAGTCCTGGCTCGCGGACGCGCCAACAATCGGTCGCAAGCTGATTTTGAAAGCCGGCCTGAAGTGGGAAGTACGCGACAAGCTCGATCAGGCGAACATGACCGAACGCGTCCTGTTCCCCGGGCTCGACGGCTTAAGCCGTTGGCTCGGCCGCCATTACGTCAATCCAGACAACGTTCATCTGCGGGCTCATGACGATGGATGGAGCGCCCAGCAAGAAATTCCCCCTGCACAGGATTAGACGAGCAAGCCCTGCGACTATCGGTTGCGCTTATGACGACCCCGTCTGATTTCCAAAGTCTTGAATATTTGTGGGACATCAGCCGCCGACGCCGGCGACCAATTTGATAAACGGGGCTTGCGATTTCAAATATGGCAGTCTCGTTCCAGCACTGCTTTCATATCCAGCTCAGGGACGTCCGTCTCCCACGCTTGACTGCTCAAGCCCGCTGCGCAAATAGCAGTCAACCTCGCCCTGAAAAGCAGCACTTGACGTCCGCCCGTGGCATGGGCGCCTCGATTCGTCTTGACAAAAACTATCTCCGTTGAAACTCTCGTTCGTATACAAACGAAACCGCTTCTCTAGACCTTGAACGCTGGCAAAAGCAATCGTGATCACACGAGAGCAAAGGGGCTCGGATGATAGTTTCGGTTAGGTTGAAGTGTTTCTGCCGCGCTGCGGCCCTTGCCGTAACGACGCTCATATCGGCTCATGTGCCGTCGCGGGCGGAAGAGATTTCAGTGACGCAATGGGGCGCGAGCTTGTATGGAGCGCCCTATGCCGTCGCGATGGAGAAAGGGCTCTTCAAGCAGGCGGGCATCGACATCACGGGAATTCTCGGTTCCGGCGGTGGTGGAACGACGGTACGTAACATTCTCGCCAGCCCAACACCTTACGGGGAAGTGGCGATCTCGGCGGCTCTGGCGGCCAAAGCGCAGGGACTCGATTTCGTGCTCGTGAACGTTGGGACCCATAGCGTCGCCGAGGCCTCGATGGTCACGATGCCGAATTCCAACGTCAAGAGCGTTGAGGATTTGGTGAACAAGAAGGTTGCGGTCACCTCACCCCGATCTGTTTCCGAAATGTTGTTCCTGCTCGTGCTGCGCGAGAAAGGCATCGACGCAAGCAAGATTGTCCGTCTGGCGGCTGGCGGCTACATGCCCGGTCTAACGATGCTTGAAAACGGTGGCGTGTCGGCTGCGGTGATTATCGAGCCTCTGTCGATCATCCGAAAGGCCAAATATCGAACCATCTACAACGCCGGCGACGTCCTTAAGCCGATGACGACCTCAGTGGGTATTACGACCCGGGAGTTCGCCAGGGAACATCCGGACAAGCTGCGCGCCATCATTGCCGGTCGACGAGCTGGCGTGCAAGCCATCTACAAGGATCCGGTGGAAGCTGGCCGTATTCTGGAGAAGTCGTATAATTTGAAATCCGATATTGCGGCGGAGGCTGTGAACAACATGATCGCCCCACATATGTGGAGTGAAGGCGGATTCAATCAGATTGAGCTCGACCGTATGGTAGATGCTCTCAAGTTGACGGGAGAAATCAAGGCGGATGTGGACTGGTCAAAGTTGATCGACAAGTCCTTTCTGCCGGCCGATTTGCAGGCTGAGCAATGATCCCGGTGGCATCCGAGACCGCGGCGAAAGCTGCTCCCGTGAAGCAGACGCCCGTCGAGCAAGCACATGCGGCGCTTCGCGGAGTCACCTGCGTCTATCATTCGCAAGGCCGCAGCTTGCACGCGCTCGGTCCGGTCGATCTTTCCCTGGCCAGAGGGGAATTCTTTTCCGTCGTCGGTCCCTCCGGTTGTGGCAAGTCTACCCTGCTTGACATTCTGGCGGGCCTGAATCCTCCCCAAACGGGAACGGCTCATTTCGAGGGAAAGTCGATCTTGGGCGTGCCTGACGGCGTGGGTGTCGTCTTTCAGGAAGACGCTTCCTTTCCCTGGCTCAACGTTCACGACAACGTAGCATTCGGTCTGCGCCGCGCCGGCGTCGACCCAACCGAGATCAAGCGACGGGTCGACTACGCGATCGGATTCATGGGATTGAAGGATTTCGCCGCGTCCTATCCTGCCCAGTTATCGGGTGGCATGCGCCAGCGTGTTTGCATCGCGCGTACGCTGGTATTGCAACCTCGCCTGATTTTGCTTGATGAGCCTTTCGGAGCGTTGGATCAGCAGACCCGGCTGATAATGGGCGACGAGTTGCTTCGTCTCTGGCGGGAAACGTCAGCTACGATATTGTTGATTACGCATGCGCTGGATGAGGCCGCGATGCTTTCGGATCGGGTTGGCGTGATGTCGACCCGGCCTGGAACATTCATCGATATCATCGAGACCGGCTGGGACAGAAATCGTGACAGCCGCGTGGTATCCAAGCCGCATTTCGGCGATATTACCGCGAGACTCTGGGAGAAGCTTCGCGTCGAGGCCCTGAAGATGATGTCGACCAGGGAGTTGTGATCGCCGTGAGATCAGAAGCTGTTCTCAGGTTTGGCATCGTGGCGCTCCTCGTCGCCGCCGTCGAGATGCTTTGCCGGCTTCACATCATTCCGGTCGATGTCATGATCGCGCCGTCGCAGATGGCGGCGGAGCTGATCAAGATACTCGTCTCCGGTGAGTATTCGGCTGATATCATCTCCAGTATCGCCAATGTGCTGATCTCCACGGCTCTGTCGGTGACGCTGGGATTTGTAGCCGGGCTGATTATATATTCGGCGCCAAGCCTTAGAGCTGCGCTGGAGCCTCTGCTGGCCAGTTATTATGCCGTGCCGACCTTCATTTTTTACCCGGTTTTCATCAGTCTTTTCGGCGTTGGTTCGGGCGCGATCGTCGCCATAGCGGTGCTCCTTGCTATTGTATCGATGATTACGGCGACACTTAACGGCCTCGATCGCATTCCACGCGTGCTACGCAAGACGGGACGAATATACCGCATGTCCCGCATCAAAATGGCGGTGATGATCGAATTGCCCTCGGCAGCGCCCTCTCTTTTCACGGGAGTCAAGCTTTCTGTCGCGTATTCCTTTATCGGTGTGATCGCCTCGGAATTCATCCTCTCAGGATCCGGCATTGGCTATGCGATCGCGTACGCCTACAATAATTTCGAGAACCGTCACATGTATGCACTAATGCTGCTGATCATCCTGCTGGTTACTGGAGTGAACGCGTTGCTTAACGGCATCGACAGGCGACTGCAATCGCAGCGACATCGGTGAGATAATGCACAAATTTGGCGGAACCGCTCTCGTCATCTTGGCCTGCGTTGCTATCTGGCAATCGCTTTATGTCTACGTCGGAGACTCAGCGCTCGCTTCGCCTCTCCAGACCGTCGAAAAACTCTCGGAACTTTTGCGCAACGACGATTTTTGGATTCATGTCTCGGAAACCGGTCGCGCATTTGTTTGGGCTTTTGCCATTGCTGTTCTCGGCGGGGTTTCTCTTGGCATGGCACTCGGCCTCGGTCGACTGGCAGGCAATGTCGCGGAGCCTATTCTCGTCACGCTCTATTCAATCCCCAAGGTTGTTCTTTATCCCTTGATACTTCTCTGCTTTGGCCTTGGCATCTCCGCCAAAGTCGCCTTTGGCGTCATGCACGGACTTATTCCTATTGCGCTGTTTTCTATGAATGCGATCCGCCAAATGAAGCCCGTCTACCGGCGTACCTCGCAGGTCCTGCGATTGACGTCTTTGCAGACGGCGCTGACCGTAATCGTGCCGGCAATCCTGCCGGAGATCACTTCAGGCGTGCGGCTCGGCTTGTCACTCACGTTACTCGGCGTGCTGATCGGCGAAATGTTCGCTTCGCAGCGCGGGCTTGGTTTCCTCCTGACCAGCGCAATCAATCTTGGCCAGATTGATACTATTATGGCCATCGCTTTACTGTTGACCGTTTTCGCGATCGCCTGCAACACCTTGATGATGATGTTCGAGCGTCACTTGACGCATCGTCAGAGTCGGTAGCCGGCGCGCAAACGAAATATGGGAAATGAAAAAGCCGAACACGCAAGGCGTTGGCCCGACTAGCAAATAGATCAAACCACCTGTCTTTCAGAGACCGTGCATTGTTGCGGGCACCAGCAAACACCGAGACCGACATTCGCTGATAGTGGCCGTTTGACGAGTTCGCGCCCTTGGGGGCGGCTCGGCACCTGACGATAGATCGGCATTCAGCCGTGATACGCAAACAGCTCGATTGGGTCGTTGAAGCCGCGCACCGGATATTCGCCGACGCGTTCGAGATCGAAATCGCTTTCGACGAAGTCGGCGAACGCGCGGGACAGCAGCACCGTTCTGCCCAGTTGTTTGGTGAGGGTTTCGAGACGCGAAGCCATGTTGACCGCAGGACCGATGACCGTGAAGTCGAGCCGGGTGCGCGATCCGATATTGCCGTACATGACGTCTCC
>Ga0210396_10007218_pt1 | contig 10580 bp, 9 predicted proteins | sample IncBWH17OmetaG_FD_155466 | JGI IMG/M metagenome (GOLD analysis project Ga0210396, IMG submission 155466) | Forest soil microbial communities from Barre Woods Harvard Forest LTER site, Petersham, Massachusetts, United States - Inc-BW-H-17-O ... | reverse complement strand
GCGAGCCGGTCTGGATCAACCAGCAGGCCCTCAAACTTCTTCATAGCGAAAGCATCGCCGAACATGGCGGAGCGGACGGATTGCGCGATGAAGGGTTGTTCGAGTCGGCTTTGGCGCGGCCACAAAATCTTCACGCCTATGATGGCGTGAACGATGTTGCGCGCCTTGCAGCGTCCTATGCGTATGGGCTCGCGAAAAACCATGCTTTCGTGGACGGCAACAAACGCGTCGCATTCGTCGCCGCGGGTTTGTTTCTTTATCTCAACGGCTATCGCCTCAAGGCCGATCAGGCCGAAGCTGTTCTCATCGTTCTCTCTGTTGCTGCAGGTTCTTTCAGCGAAGACGAACTCGCCGATTGGATCAGGCGCAACATGAAGCCGCTGTAGCTATCTGCGCAACAGCGCGTAAGGCCCGCCTTTTTCGATGGCGCGTTGGTAGGCGGGCCGTTCGTGCATGCGTTCGAGATAGCGTGTCAGCGCCGGATAGGGTTTCAATCCGTCGCCGCCCGTATCCGCAGCCTCAAGTACAAACGTCAGCATGATGTCCGCGCCGGTGAGCCTGTTGCCGACGAAGAATTCACGCTCGCCCAACCCGCTTTCCATATAGGCCAGATGATTGGCGATCTCGCAGTCGATGCGCGGGCGCAGCATCATCGCGGCATCGCCCAGCATGCGCATGTAAAGCGCCATGAGCAGCGGCAGCATCGCGGAGCCCTCCGCGAAATGCATCCATTCGATATATTTGACATGATCCTTCGCGCCGCGCTCAGGCCGCATGCGTCCATCGCCGTATTTCTCGAGGATATATTCAACGATGGCGCCGGACTCCGCGATCGTGTTGCCACCATCGGTAATGACGGGCGATTTGCCGAGCGGATGCACCTTTTTCAATTCCGGCGGCGCGAGCGGCACGGGCTGCATGCGCTGGTAATGCACGATCTCATACGGCACGCCCAATTCCTCAAGCAGCCACAGGATGCGTTGCGAACGCGAATTGTTGAGATGATGGACTTGCAGCATGGGAGCATCCTTTTCAGCAGAGGCAATCGAAGCAGGCGCAGACACTAAGCGCAAGGGCCACGACTGACGGATTCAACACTTCCCGTCGGACTGTTTTGTGACAATTACCGCGCGTTGCGCCACATGGGCCACAGCGTGGGGCCATTCGGGATTTTGATCTCGCCCGTCACCTCGAAGCCGAAGCTTTTATAGATCGGGATGTTCGTGATCTTGCTCGATTCGAGATAGCAATCCACACTCGCCGCATCCGTCGCAGCGAGACGGTCGCGCATGATAAGGCTGCCATAGCCTTTGCCCTGCATCGCAGGCTCAGTGCCGATGGTTTGCAGATACCAATGCGGTTTCTTGGGATGGACTTTCTCGATGCGATCCATCATCGTCATCGCGTTGAGCGCGCCTGCGCCGAAAATGCCGAGCAGTTCCGGTCCGTTCAAAATGTATTCCCAGAACGACAAATGCCATCGATCCGGCGGCCGCCATAGCGTCACCGCTTCGCAACCGCCCGTCACATAACACGCGCCATGCGGCAGACCGAGCTTGAACAGCATCCTGAACAGACGCGGCAGCTTGGCCGCGCGTGTGCGTTCATCGGGCAGGAAATACATGAGCACAGGATCGTCGAGGAATGCATGCCCAAGCGTTCGTGCAATCGCGTTCGCATCGGCCCATGTCGCGAACCGCACGCTTGCGCCCGAAGCGCGCGCGGCGGGAGCAGAACTCACCTGTTCAGCTCGCGCATCGCGCCGTCAAGGCCCGAAAGCGTGAGCGGGAACATGCGCCCGCCCAGGATCTGATTGATGAGACTGATCGACGGCGAATATTCCCAATGTTTCTGGCCGGTGGGGTTGAGCCACACGACGTGTTCGTAGATCTGCGTCACGCGGTCGAGCCAGATGGCGCCCGCTTCTTCGTTCCAATGCTCCACGCTGCCGCCGGGATAGGTGATCTCGTAAGGGCTCATCGTTGCGTCGCCGACGAAAAGCACTTTGTAATCGTGCGGGAATTTGTGCAGCACGTCCCAGGTGTTGGTTTTCTCGTTGTGGCGGCGGCGATTGTCCTTCCACACGCTTTCGTACAGGCAATTGTGGAAATAGAAGAATTCCATGTGCTTGAATTCGGTCTTGGCGGCGCTGAACAATTCCTCGCAAAGACGGATATACGCATCCATCGAACCGCCGATATCGAAGAAGATGAGAACCTTCACAGTGTTGTGGCGTTCGGGCACGAGCTTCAGATCGAGATAGCCCTTGTTCGCCGTATTCTTGATCGTACCGGGCAGATCGAGTTCGGTTTCCGCGCCCTCGCGCGCCCATTTGCGCAACCGGCGCAGCGCCACCTTGATATTGCGCGTGCCGAGTTCGACGGAATCGTCGAGGTTCTTGTATTCGCGCTTGTCCCACACTTTCACCGCGCGGCCGTGACGCGATTTGTCCTGCCCGATGCGCACGCCTTCGGGATTATAGCCGGAGTTGCCGAACGGCGAGGTGCCGCCCGAGCCGATCATCTTGTTGCCGCCTTCATGGCGTTTCTTCTGTTCTTCGAGACGCTGTTTCAGCGTCTCCATCAGTTTGTCCCAACCGCCCAGCGCCTCGATCTGTTTCTTTTCCTCTTCGGTGAGGAATTTCTCGTTGAGCGCGCGCAGCCATTCTTCGGGGATTTGGGCGACAAGGCTCGCATCCATCGCCTCCAGCCCTTTGAACACATGGCCGAACACGCGGTCGAATTTGTCGAGATTGCGCTCGTCCTTCACAAGCGCAGTGCGCGAAAGATAATAGAATTCATCGACCTTCAGATCGATGACATCCTTGTCGAGCGCATCCATGAGCGCGAGATATTCCTTCAGCGTCACGGGCACCTTGGCGGCGCGCAACTCATCGAAGAATTGGAAAAACATGGCCGCCTCCTATTTCGCGATCTGTGTGAGGGCCGACTTGTAAACCGCGGCGAGGAATTCCTTTTCCTCCGGCGTGTCGCGCGGATCGGCGAATTCAATCGTCGCCTCGACCGCCCAGTTCTTCACTGCGGAGCCCGCGAACCATATGCTGTAATTCAAATCATCGAGCTTCGCGGCCAGCGGTTCGGCGCCGATCTTGAGCGTGGTCTCCGCAATCTTGCGGCCGCCCGTGCCTTCCTGTTCCTCGAACGAAGGCGCAAGCGAGGTTTTGGCGTCATAACCGTCGCTGATCGGCGTAAGCGTGATCGTGCCGTAAACGCCATCGAGCGCGGAATAGGCGCAGAAATCCGCGCCCGCTATGGGATCGTATTCGCCGACCGCATCGCGCTCGAAAATGCCGATCTTGGCGGGACACACAAAGCCCGATGCGACATGACGTTTGGCGCCATTGCCGCCATCGGCGAAATCATCCGCGCCGACATTCTGCGCGAGCGCGGGTGCTGCCCACGCAAGCGCCAGAAGCGCGGCGGCGGCACGCATCAAGTGCGGGTTTCCCTTCGCGCGAGGAAGGCGAGGCGTTCGAACAGATGCACGTCCTGTTCATTCTTCAGAAGCGCGCCATGCAGCGGCGGGATGAGCTTGGTCGGGTCGCGCTCCTTGAGCGCTTCCGGCGGCACGTCCTCGTTCAGCAACAGTTTCAGCCAGTCAAGCAATTCACTCGTGGACGGCTTCTTCTTCATGCCCGGCACATCGCGGATTTGATAGAAGACGTTGAGCGCCTCGCTCACGAGCTTCTGCTTGATATCGGGATAATGCACATCGACGATCTTCTGCATCGTCTCGCGGTCGGGAAATTTGATGTAGTGGAAGAAGCAGCGGCGCAAAAACGCGTCCGGCAATTCCTTTTCATTGTTCGACGTGATCATGACGATGGGGCGCACCGCCGCCTTGATCGTCTCGCCCGTTTCATAGACGAAAAATTCCATGCGATCCAGTTCCAGCAACAGATCGTTGGGGAATTCGATATCGGCCTTGTCGATCTCGTCGATGAGCAGCAAGGGCCGCTTCTCGCTGTCGAACGCATCCCACAATTTGCCGCGCTTGATATAATTCTTCACATCCTTCACGCGCGCATCGCCGAGCTGGGAATCGCGCAGCCGCGTCACCGCGTCATATTCGTAAAGGCCCTGCTGCGCTTTCGTCGTGGATTTCACATGCCACGTGATAAGCGGCGCATCGAGCGCGCCCGACACCTCATAAGCCAATTGCGTCTTGCCGGTGCCGGGCTCGCCCTTGATAAGGAGCGGCCGTTCCAGCGTGATGGCGGCATTCACCGCGATGCGCAGATCGTCTGTGGCGACATATTTGTCGGTGCCTTGAAAGCGTGCGGACATTTTTCTTTCCCGTATAGCGATAAGCCAAACTAGGGGCGCACGCGCCGCTTCGCAAGGGCGGCCCGTACCTGATAGATTGGGGGTATGACGGGTCTTTCGCCTGTGACATTGGACGCGGACGCCTATCGCGATCCGCAGATTTATGCGCGCGAGCGGCGCGAAATCTTTGGCCGGAATTGGCTGCTCTTCGCGCATAAAACGAATTTCGGCGAGGCGGGCGCCTATGTCGCCGCGACGATTGCGGGTTATCCGCTTATCGCCGTGAAAAGCGCGGATGGCACGATCCGCTGTTTCCACAATATGTGCCGCCATCGCGCAGGGCCCTTGGCGGAAGACGGCGAAGGCGTGTGCGGGGCTGCGCTCACCTGCCGCTATCACGGCTGGCGATACGGATTGGACGGACGCTTGCAGGCGGCGCGCGATTTCGGACCGGCATCGGATTTCGATGTGCGCGATTACGGACTCGTGTCTGTCGCATGCGAAAGCTGGCGCGGATTTGTGTTCATTAACCTCGATACGAATGCCGCGCCGCTCAACGGGTCAATTGCGCCGCTCGAAGCGCGCGCGAAACATTTGCCGCTTGAGACCTTCCGCTATTTCCATCGCAGCCGGCACGAGATCCGCTGCAATTGGAAAACCTATGTCGAGAATTATCTTGAGGGCTATCACATACCTGTCGTACATCCCGGTCTCGACGCCGCAATCGTTTCGCCGAAATATGAGAATGAGATTGCTTGGCCGATTGTTTTCTCGCACGCGCCTGCGCGCGACGGCGCGGCGGTAAGCGGATTATGGGCATGGATGTGGCCATGCCTCGGCATCAATATCTATGCGAACGGCGTGATGATGGAACGCATCTGGCCGCGCGGGCCCGAGGTGACGGAACTCGATTACCTCTATTTCTTCCCCGAAGACCTGCCGCAAAGCGAGATTGAGCGCGCAATGAAATCCTCCGCCATCGTCACAGCCGAGGACATTGCGATCACAGAGGCCGTGCAGCGCAATCTCGATGCGGGCATCTATGAAACCGGCCGTCTTTCGCCGCGCCATGAAACCGCGATCCATGCGTTCCAGAACGCTATCGTGGCGAGCGGTTGCGCGGCGCGCACAGATCGCGCATAGGCACATCCATGATCCAGCTTGAGACCGCGACGAAGGAGCCGGAACTGCGCACGCTGCTGCAACAGGCATTTGCGCATCTGCAGAAGAGCGATGCGGTGGAAGGCGAAAGAGCGCTGTTGCACATCCTGCGCCTTCATCCCGACGAGCCCGATGCGCTGCAATTGCTTGGTCTGTTGCGCCGCGCGCAGGGCCGCATGCCGGAAGCCGAAGCGCTTTATCGCCGCTCGCTCATGATGAAGCCCGCCCAGCCGCAGGTGCACAACAATCTGGGCCATCTGTTAAAGGAAACGGGACGCGCGGACGAGGCGGTCACGGCGTTCCGCGAGGCGATCAAGCTCAAGCCCAATTATGCGGAGGCGCATCTCAATCTGGGCCTCGCGCTCGCCGACAAAGAGAACTATGCGGGCGCGGAGAAAGCCTATCGCGAGGCGCTCAAATATCAGCCCAATTTCCTGCGCGCGAAGCAAAGCCTTGTTGCTGCGCTCAACAGTCTGGGCCGTCCGCGCCAGGCCGAGCAGCTTGCGCGCCAGGCGATTGTGCAGGCCCAGCGCGCGCCGCGCCAGATGGCGGCGTTGAAACACAATCTCGGCGTTTCGCTGTCCGCGCAACGCCGCAATGCCGAGGCGTTGCAATGTTTCGACGATGCGCAACGCATCGTGTCTGATCTTCCCGCGACGGATCGTGCCCGCGCGGGCGCGTTGCAGGCAATGGGACGCAGCGAAGAAGCGATTGCGAGTTACGAACGCGCAATTGCGCGCAATCCGCTCGATATGGCGGCGCACACCGATCTCAACCAATTGCTTTATCGGCTCGCGCGCAGCGACATGTTCCTGCGCTCCTATGATCAGGTGGCTACGGCGTTCCCACAACAGGGAATCCTGCCGCTCGGCAAAGCGCACTTCCTTTTGCAATTGGAGCGCTTCGAAGACGCGCGCGAGGCTTATGCGCAGGCCGCGAAACTCATGCCCGACAATGCCGCGGCACAAGACGGCCTTGCGCAGGCGTTTGCGGGCCAGCACGATTTCGAAAGCGCGATCCGCGCGCATGAACGCGCCGTACGGCTTGAATCGGACAGCGCACAGGCCTGGAGCAATTTCGCGCGCACGCTTCTCTGCGCGGGCGACACAAAGAAAAGCGTGAACATGGCCGAGCGCGCGCTTGCGCGCGAGCCGTTCCATCAGGGCGCGCTTGCGATCTGGGGCAATGCGCTTTCGCTGCTGGGCGACGAACGTGCGGAATTGCTCAACGATTATGAGAATTTCGTGCAGGTGTTCGATCTCGAACCGCCGCAAGGCTTCAACGACATGGCGGCGTTCAATGCCGCGCTTAACGATTATCTCGACCGGCTGCACACCGACAAGCGCGAATTCACGAACCAGACCTTGCGTGGCGGCACACAGACGCTTGAGAATCTGTTCGGCGCGGGACATGCGCCTGTCGAAGCGTTGCGCCAGCGCATCGACGAAGCGGTCGGGCGTTATATCGCGGGATTGAAAGACCATCCGCAGCACCCGCTTGCCGGGCGGCGCGCGGCGCAATTCCTTTATGCGGGCTCGTGGTCGTCGCGCCTGCATGATTGCGGTTTCCATACGAACCACATCCATCAGAAAGGCTGGATCAGTTCGGCCTATTACGTCGCGCTGCCCGATGCGATTGAAGACGAAGCCGCCAAACAAGGCTGGATCAAATTCGGCGAGCCGCCCTTCGATGTTGGCCTGAAAGAACGCCGCGCGATCAAGCCTGCGGCCGGCAGGCTTGTGCTGTTTCCGTCTTACATGTGGCACGGCACGATCCCGTTCCACAGCGCGAATGCGCGCACGACGATTGCGTTCGACGTGATCCCTATGTCTCGGGCGTGAACGCAACGCCGAGTTTTCGGATCGCATGCACGAAATTGCTCGGTGCGATGTCGATCTCGCCCGTCCAATGCATATCGGGAAACCGCGCAAGCAATTGGCGATAGACAGCCTCGATCTGCATATTCGCGACGCGCTGACCTAGACACACATGCGGGCCGATACCGAAAGCGATGTGATCCTTCGCGTTCGCGCGTTCCACATCGAATGCATCGGGATCTGCGAAAATCTCGGGGTCGCGGTTGGCCGCGCCATAATACATGACGACCTTTTCGCCCTCGGCGATCTTCTGGCCATGTATTTCGCCATCCTTCTTCGCCGTGCGGCGCATATAGATGACGGGCGAGACCATGCGGATCGCCTCATTCACGCCATTCGTCAGCAAATCCGGACTGGCGAGAAGCTTCTTCTTCTGCTCCGGAAATTCGGTGAGCAGTTTCATCGTGCCGGAGATCGAATTGCGCGAGGTGTCATTGCCCGCGAACACAATCAAGAGCCACGAGCCATCGAGATATTCCGGTGACAGATATTCGCCATCGACCTTGATATGCGCAATCGCGGACAGCAGATCCTCCTTCGGTTCCTTGCGGCGCGATTGCAGGATCGCCTGTCCGTAATCGAACATTTCGTTGACGTTGTTCTGGAACTCCAGAAAGAAATTAAGGTCGATGGTGCCGGCATTGTTCTCCGTCGTCACGGCGGCCGCGATCTCCAGAAAATGCATCCAGCGCACGAGTTTCGGCCTGTCGCTTTCGGGAATGCCGAGCAGTTCGGACAATGTGAACAATGGCAATTCCGCCGACAGCATCTCCACAAGATCGCATTCGCCCAAAGGTGCCATGCGGTCGAGCAGCGATGTCACCTTCGCATCGACCTTCGCCCTGAGATCGGCCACATAACGCGGCGTGAAGAACGGCATATGCTCGCGCCGCAATTGGAAATGCACGGGTGCATCGAGATTGATCATCTGGTCGAGCGAGGCGCGATGCAGCAGCGGGTGCCGCCCCTCCGGCGATCCATACGCCATGAGGATACCACCATATTCGGACGAGAATGTCTCGGGCGCGAGCGAAACGGCACGCACGTCCTTATAAGATGTGAGCGCCCAGAAACCGCCGACCGTCAGTGTCTCGCGCGACCAGCACACAGGCGCCTTCTCGCGCATAGCGCGGAACGCTTCGTAAGGCACGCCGCCGCGAAACAATTGCAGACTCGAAAGATCGACGGGCGGATCGAACGCGTAAGCGCGGCCATATTTGGGCTCGGTCGCGTAAGTCTCGAGAATACGGTCGTGCAATGGTTGCAGCATGGTTTTGCTTTTTCGCGAGTTGGGCAGCCAACAAACTTTGAGACAGTTCCTGCGCCCCGGCAAGTTGCGCGCCGTCAATATTCGCTCAACATTGCCGTCATTCGGGGGCGGCGATGACAATCGCGCATATTTACACGGTTGCCTTTCAGGGCATTGAAGCGCGCGAAGTGGACGTGCAGGTCCATATCGGCGACAGCGGCGGCAACGGCATCTTCACGATCGTAGGGCTGGCCGACAAAGCGGTCGGCGAAAGCCGCGAGCGTGTACGCGCGGCGCTCACCGCCATCGGATTGGCGCTGCCTTACAAGCGCATCACGGTGAATCTCGCGCCTGCCGATCTGCCGAAGGAAGGTAGCCATTACGATCTGCCCATTGCGCTGGGGCTTCTCGGCGCGATGGGCGTTCTGCCGGCCAGCGAACTCATGGGCTACACGGCGATGGGTGAGCTTTCGCTCGATGCGCAGGTCTCACCCGTGGCGGGCGTATTGCCTGCTGCGATTGCGGCGAGTGCCGCCGGGCGCGGGCTCATTTGCCCCGCTGCGTGCGGGCCGGAAGCGGCCTGGGCGGGGCAGCTCGACATCATCGCGACGCCATCGCTCATCGCGCTCGTCAATCACATGAAGGGGGCGTCGGTCCTGAACCCGCCTTCACCGAAGCTGGCCGATGACAAAGGCAAGACCGCGGACCTTCGCGACGTGAAGGGACAGGAAACCGCCAAACGCGCGCTGGAGATCGCAGCCGCGGGCGGCCACAACATGCTCATGATCGGGCCGCCAGGCGCGGGCAAATCGATGCTCGCGATGCGGCTCCCCGGACTGCTCCCGCCACTTGATGCACGTGAGGCGCTGGAGATTTCCATGGTCCAAAGCCTTGCGGGTGAATTGCCCGATGGCGCGATCTCACGCAGACGGCCGTTCCGCAGCCCGCATCATTCAGCCTCCATGGCTGCCCTTGTCGGCGGCGGCTTGCGCGTGAAGCCCGGGGAAGTGAGCCTTGCTCATCTTGGGATTTTATTCCTGGACGAACTCCCGGAATTCCAGCGCGGGGTTCTGGATTCCCTGCGTCAGCCCATCGAAAGCGGTGAGGCTGTCGTCGCCCGTGCCAATGCGCATGTGCGATACCCCGCGCGTTTTCAGCTTGTCGCTGCCATGAATCCGTGCCGCTGCGGCCATCTAAGCGATCCCGCACAAGCGTGCGGCCGCGCGCCCAAATGCGCGATGGATTATCAGGCACGGCTGTCCGGCCCGTTGCTCGACCGCATCGATATCCAGGTCGAGGTCGCGTCCGTCTCTGCACAAGACCTCGCTTTGCCGCCGCCTTCGGAAGGAACGGAAGCGGTCGCCACGCGTGTGGCCGCAGCCCGCATAATCCAGCGCGAACGCTTTGAAGAGGCCGGCTTGCGCACGAATGCCGAGGCCGAAGGCGAATTGCTCGACCGTGTCGCATCGCCCGATGCGGCAGGCGCAAAGCTTCTCGCCGAAGCGGCGGAGCGCATGCGGCTGACGGCGCGCGGCTATCATCGCGTGTTGCGCGTGGCGCGCACGATTGCCGATCTTGCGGCCGCGACCGTCGTGGGCCGCGCGCATATCGCCGAGGCGCTGTCCTATCGCAGGCTCACGCATCTGCATTAGAGCGTAATCGGGTGAAGTGTGCGGCGGTTCACCCGGAAAATTGCGCGACAATCAAAGAATCTAGAGCATGACCCTCCCGGATCATGCTCTAGGGAACCTTGGAACTTCCTGCCCATTAACTGAACCGAGCAGGAGGCCGAAAATGAAAAACCTTTTGGGAATTGGCGTGTTTCTGATTGTGCTGGGCGTCGTGGGGCTTGCCATCGGCCAGTTCAGCTATACCGAAACCAAACCGGTGCTGAAGATCGGACCCATGCAGGTTAATAGCCAGGAGGAGCACCGCATCAATATTCCTACGGTCGCGGGTGTGGTCGTGGTACTCGCGGGCGTGGCGTTGGTGTTCGCGAGCCGCCGT
>Ga0210396_10007217_pt1 | contig 10580 bp, 3 predicted proteins | sample IncBWH17OmetaG_FD_155466 | JGI IMG/M metagenome (GOLD analysis project Ga0210396, IMG submission 155466) | Forest soil microbial communities from Barre Woods Harvard Forest LTER site, Petersham, Massachusetts, United States - Inc-BW-H-17-O ... | reverse complement strand
GACGGGCTGTTGGCCTTCGGGCACAGGGTGTTCCGGATCTTCGAAGCTGATGATGATCCCTTCCTCCGTCATCGGGAGAACCAGGACACCGGCGGCCGATTGGATACCGGGCAGGGCACGGAGCTTTTCGAAGTAGTTGCGATAGAACTGTCCGCGCGTGTCCTTATAATGTGTGTCCGGCGTGTCGAAAAACATCGTGGTCAGATGGTCCGGGTTGAATCCCTCGTCGGTGTGGAGCAGCCGGTTGAAGCTGGTGATGAGCAAGCCCGCTCCCGCCGTCAGCAACAGGCCGAGAGCAACCTGGCCAATGATGAGGCCGGAACGAAGCCAGTCGCGCCCAAGGGCTTCGGATCGTCCGCCCTCTTTCAACGTGGAGACGAGATCAGTGCGTGCCCCTGAAATCGCAGGAATAACGCCAAAGACAACCCCTGCGGCGAGTGACAATAGCATCGCAAAGCCGAGCACGCGAAGGTCGACACCCGCATCCGCCGCACGCGGGACGCTGTCACCGATCAGGGCAAGAATCGCCGGAGTGCAAACAAAAGCCAGGCCACACCCGGCCGCTCCGCCGGAGATGCCGAGGACAAGGCTCTCCGCGAGCAGTTGATACACGATTCTTCGTCTCCCGGCGCCGAGCGCCGACCGCAGCGCCATCTCTCGCTGTCTCTCCCGCATCCTGGCAAGCAGCAGGTTGGCGATGTTGCCACACGCAATCAAGAGCACGAGAGCGACTGAACCCAGCACAACGAGAAGAGCTATTCTCGTATCGCCGAGCACGGCTTCGATCTCTGGAATTGCACGGGCCGAGTCATGGTTGGTGTTTGTATTCGGATACGCTCTCGCGAGATTTACAGCGATCGTCCGCAGGTCTTGGTCGACTTCGGATACCGTTTTTCCCGGTTTTCTCCTGCCAAAGGCATTCAGGAAGTGGGCACCACGATTCTTTATGTTGGAATGGGGCTCGGTTGGATCGTCGTCGACCGCTAGCGTTGTCCAAATGCCATTCGTGGGCCGGGTGAGTGGAAATCGGAATGTTGACGGCATCACGCCAATGATGGTGTACACATCACCGCTGAGCCGGATGGCACGTCCTATGATCGATCTGTCAGCCGCGAATTGCGACGTCCACAACGCGTGACTGATCAGAGCGACTCGGGTCCCAGTCTTTTCTTCATCGGGGGTGAAACCGCGGCCGAGTTCTGGCTGCACACCGATGGCGGGCAGAAGGTCCCATGAAACTATCTCGCCATCCATTTGCAGAGGCCGGTCAATGCCAGTCAGCGTGAAAGAGGTATCGTGATACGAAACCAGATGTTCCAAAGTATGGTTCTGCGATCGCCAATCAAAAAAGTCGGGGTAGCTAATGGCGCTGGGCTGGGGGTTGTGGGTATTGATCGATTGCGCCTCAATCAATTGTTCGGGTTGGTAATAAGGCAACGCTCGCAGCATGACCGCGTCGACTACACTGAACACAGCCGTGTTGGCGCCGATTCCCAAGGCCAAAGTGATCACGGCAAGCGCTGCAAAGCCGGGGTTCTTGCGGAGTTGGCGCAGAGCGTAACGTAAGTCTTGCATCATGTGAGCCATTCTCGGGTTTGATCTCCTAGTCGTAACGAAGGGCGATGATCGGATCGATCGCCATCGCTCTCCGCGCGGGGATATAGCAAGCTGCCAGCGTCACGATCGCGCCGACGATGGAGACACTGATATAAGTGACGGCGTCCATGGGGCTGACGCCGTAGAGTTGGCTCGATAGTAGCCGTGCCACCACGAATGCGCCTCCTATACCGAGGGCGATTCCGCTGGCAGCGAACTTTGCCCCCTCCTTCATGATCAGCCACAGTACGTCGCTGCGCTGCGCGCCGAGGGCCATGCGCACGCCCATTTCTCTTCGGCGGCGTGAGACGAGGTAGGAAAGCACGCCGTAAACGCCGACGATGCCCAGAACCAACGCTATGCTGGCGAAAGAAGCGAACAACAACGTGATGGAGGCAGAACTAGAAGTCGCTTCAGAAACGACCGCGTGCATGGTCCGAACTTCTGTGATCGGAATATTGGGGGCCAATCCGGCTAGTGTGCTGCGAAGCAGATTTGCCGTATTGGCGCTGTCACCCGCTGTCTGGACGGCGACGGTCATTTCGGCGGGCAGGCGGCCGTCCTCTAAAGTCGCAGCAGTCGTGTAAGGAACATACGCTGTGCCCTTCATGAAGGTGGGCTCGTTGTTTTGAAGGTCGTAGCCTTTTACGTCCGCGACGATCCCTACAACAGTCCGCCAGTTGTTTTCTCTGACGAATCGCACATGCTTGCCGACGGCGTCGCCATCGGTCCAGAAGCGTTTGGCGGTAGTCGCCGAGACGACAGCCACCGCGGGCCCCCCAGACTCGTCGCTCTCGTTGAACCATCTGCCGGAAATCAGGGGAATGCCCATCACTCGGAAATAGTCGGAAGTAACGACATCGAGCCAGAAGAGCGGTTGCGAATCCGTCGGAGATGCTGCCCGGAAATTCTCGATATCGAAGGAACGCTTGGCCACTCGGCCGCCGAGAGGCAATGTGTTCACCAGCGCAGCTCCGTTGATTCCCGACGTGCTGCGAAGGCGTTCGACAACATCGCGGTAGAAGATGATGCATCGTTGAGGATCAGCGCAAAAAGATTGGTCGGGAGCAATCCGTGCGGTCAGCATCCGTTCCGGCTGAAAGCCCGTATTGACATGGGACAGCGCGCGAAAGCTGCGAATGAGAAGACCCGCCGCGATCACCAGCATGATGGAGAAGGCGACTTCAGCGATGGCGAGCGATCCGCGCAGCCGCCGCGATATCGAAGCAGACGCGCCGCGGCCGGCGGCATTCAGAGACTCCGTTAACGCCGCCCGCGAGGATTCGAGTGCGGGGGCCAAGCCGAAGGCCAGCCCGGTAACAAGGGCAAGCCCAAGGGTGAAAAGCAAGACGCGCCAATCCAGCTGTACATCCAGTAACCGGGGCGTGTCGTTGGGCAACACAGACTTGAGCGCGGAAAGCCCAAACGCAGCGATCATGAACCCGAGGATCGCACCTACAGCGGACAGCAACACGCTTTCCGTTAACAATTGCCTGGCGATACGTCGCGATCCAGCACCCAGAGCGGAGCGGATTCCCATCTCCTTCTGGCGGGTCGCCGCGCGAGACAGCGTGAGGTTCGCGACATTGGCGCAGGCGATGAGCAGAATCAATCCGACTGCACCCAACAGCAGCAGTAGCCTCGTCCGAACATCGGCTACCATGCCATATTGCAACTTAATGACGGTCACATCCGCATTCCAGGACTTTGGCATGGTCCAGGGGAACAGGTCGAATATGTGAGACTGAAACAAACGAATCTCAGCACCCGCCTGCTCCTGGGTAACGCCCGGATGAAGCCGACCAATGACCGGCATGTAATCCCCCGCCCAATAGGTCGCCACATTGCCAGGCTCATTATGCAGAGGCACCCACAGTTGCGTTTTGGGAGAAGGGAAATGGAAATCCGCGGACATCACTCCTACGACTTGCCGACTGACTCCCTCGAGATCGATCGCCCGCCCGATGATGCCTGAATCTCCTCCGAAGCGTTGCTGCCACAAGTCATGACTCAGCACCACATAGTTGTCCTGGCCCGGCGCGTCTTCACCCGAAGAGAAAGTTCGTCCGAGCTCAGCGCGTGTGCCGAGGATCGAGAACAGCTCGGCGGAAACCGCGGTGCCGGTCAGCCGCACGGGGTCGCCGACATGAGTAAGGTTGAATTCATGTCCTTCGGCATAAGCTGCGACGTCCATGGTATGGATCTGCTCGCGCATGGCAGCGAACGCGCCTTTGGGATATGTTCCTGTAACGCTCACCAGTTCGGCAGGTCGCGGATAGGGAAGTGGCCGCAGAAGGATGCCGCTGACCAAACTGAAGATTGCTGTGTTGGCGCCGATTCCGAGTGCGAGCGTAAACGCCGCAATGGCCGTGAACCCAAGGCTCTTGTGCAACTGGCGCAACCCGAAACGAACGTCTTGCATCAGTCCAGTCATTTCCTCTCCTTCATTCGTAGCGGAGCGCTGTGATTGGCTGCACTCGCACGGCGCGGCGGGCAGGCAGAGAGGCAGCGGCGAGCGCAACCAATCCAATTGTCAGTACTACAAAGAGCAGCGTCATCGGGTCGCTGTACGAGATTCCGTACAGTTGGTTCTTGACGAAGCTACTCAGCGCAATGGACAGCGGCACAGCCGCGACCACGCTGCAGCCAGTAATCATCAGGACCTCGCCCAGGACCAGCTTCGCGACCGCTCCACGCGTTGCGCCCAGCGCCATGCGGACCCCGATTTCGCGCGTTCGTTGCGTGATCGAATAGGCGAGCACGCCGTAAAGGCCGATCGCAGTAATGAACGCTGCCACGACTCCAAAACTGCTGGCAAGAAAAGAAAGCATGCGTTCCGAAGTTAGCGTGGTATCGATTCCCGCATTCAAGGATTGCAGCGTATCGACCACAAGTCTGGAATCGATTTGGGCGACGGCCACGCGAACTGCGCTGGCAGCCTCTTCAGGCGCCTGTTGAGTCCGGATATAAACGGCCACTGAAGCGGGCTCTGTATCCTGGAAAATGGGCGTGTAGAAGATGGGAACGAATAAATCGTGAACGCTCCGGTGTTTTGCATCCTTCACGACGCCGACGATCGAGAGCGGCTTCTCTGCCTTGCCGACCGTGAATGTCTTTCCCAGCGATTGCTCCGGCCTTACATAGAACTTGCGAGCGAAACTCTCATTCACCACGACCACTTTGTTTGTGGTTGGAGTATCAGCGTCATTGAAGACTCGGCCCGCCACAAGCGGAAGGCGCAACGCCGCGAAGTAGGCGGGCGTCACATGTTCCCATTCGAAGCTCCTGCGTTCGCCTTCCTGGGGTTGATACCCGGGAACCTCGATAGAATACGTGGCGTCGGATTGCACCAGCACCGGGTCGTCTGTCATACCCACCGATTGCACTCCCGGCTGGGTGCTCAATGTCTCGATCAGCCGTTTGTACAGTGCCGTCACCGCAGAAGGTTGATAGCCGGCCAGCCGCGGATCGAGCTGGAAGGTGAGCAGATGATCCGTTATAAACCCCACATCGACCGACTTGAGATTGCGCAGCGTGCGGCTGAACAGTCCGGCTCCCACGAGCAATACCAGGCTAAGACCAATCTGCACGCCCACGGTGATCCGGCGGAATCGCGCATGGGAAACTTCCCCGGTCCCTGTTTGCTGCTTCAAGGCAGCGGTGACTTTGGGCCTATAGAACTGTACGATCGGCGCCAGGCTGAAGAGGACGCTTGCGCCAACGGAGACCAGAAAGCAGAACAGGACAACCCTTCGGTCGGGAGATGCAGATAAGGGGGAAATGTCCTCGGGCGCCGACGTCGGTGCGATTAGAGCAATGAGTGCTTTGGTAAGAAGGGGTGAGAGCGCGAGCCCCAGGGCTCCTCCGGAGAGTCCCAGGGCCAAGCCCTCGACCAGCAGTTGTCCGATAATCCTCACCCGACTCGCGCCTAGCGAGTAGCGGACCGACATTTCACGGATACGGCCGGCAGCGCGTACCAGCAGAAGGCTGCCAACGTTGGCGGTCGCCATCAGCGTGAGCAATCCAACCATTCCCATGAGAATGAGCAGCGGTACTCGCATGTTTTCCCGCAAAGGGGAGAAGCCCCTGGACGCGTCGAGCAGGGTCAGATAACTTTTCGCCACGAACTGATCGCGGAAGCGCTGGTTTTTGCTGGTAATGCTTTGGAGTTCCATTTGGCGCAAGGATTTCCATAACGGAGTAATCCCGGCTTCGGCCTGCTGCAGTGCGACCCCAGGCTTGAGGCGTGCGACGATGTTCAGCCATTTGGACCGGCGATCCTCGAGTTCGTCCCATCCCGGAGTCATCTGCGCCTTCATGGTGATGGGAACGAAGATGTCCGGGAGGCTTCCGCTGATCGCGCTGTCGAAACCGGGTTGCACCACACCGATGATGGTGAACGGATTTCCGTTGATCGAAACACCCTGGTTGATGACCCCAGGATCGGAAGCGAAGTGCTGCGTCCAGTAGCGATAACTGAGGACAACCAGCGGCGAAGCGCCACGTACCGCGCTATCTTCAGGCAGGAAGAGACGTCCGAATACAGGTTTTACACCCAGCACGGAAAAGTAATTCCCGCTAACCAGTTCGCTCTTTACCAGGCTCGAACTGTTTCTCCATTGCAGGCCGACCTGCTTCGGGAACATGGCGAGCATCCCGGAAAAGACCTCGTTCTGATCGCGCAGATCGCGATACATCGGATAAGAAAAATAGAGTTGGTCCGAGCCGGCATAAGAATCCGTATGCCCCGTATCGGAACCGACGAACTTTAACTGCACGAGGCGGTCAGGTTCAGAGACCGGCAATTGCTTCAGTAGAACCTGATCCACAAGGGAAAAGATTGCGGCGTTGGCTCCGATGCCGACGGCCAGCGTGAGCACCGCAATCGCGGTGAGTCCCGGGTACTTGCGCAACTGGCGAAAAGCGTAACGGACGTTCTGAAGCAGTGTTTCCATAATTCCTCACTCGTAACGCAGGGCCACCATGGGATCTACTTTTGCAGTGCGGCGAGCCGGAATCCAGGCTGCGATCACGGCCACCAGCACCAGGGCTCCGGCGGCTGCAGCCAGAGTGACGGGGTCGTTGGCACGCACGCCGAACAACATAGAACCAATCCAGCGAGCAATCACGAGCGATCCCAGAATTCCGGCTACTGCCCCGACGCCGATCCAAACCGAAGCCTGCCAGACCACAATTCCAACCACTTGACTCTGAGTGGCTCCGAGAGCCATCCGGATGCCGATTTCCTGTGTGCGCTGATTCACGAGCAGCGACACGACCCCATAGATTCCAAACGCGGTCAAGAGCAAACCGATGAAGGCAAACAAGGAGAGGAGAGCGGCGCTGAAGCGTGGGCGCTCTGCCATCCTGCTGACATTACGCGCCAAAGTACTCAGTTCGACAGGCAACGTCGGGTCCAGGCCGGCGACCGTTTCTCGCAACTCATGTGCCAGAGTTGGACCCGCGATCGCGCTGCGGATGACGACGCTCACGCGCTGTGAGTCCGGATAGTTAAAAATGATGTCATTGTCACTGTGGTGGCGGACCATGTAGTACTCAGGTCCGACCGCCCCTCCCAGACCCTGGTTTTGCGTATTGCCCGTGACACCCACAATAATGAAAGGAGAGCTCAAAGCCGCCCGGTCGGTGCGAAATTGAATCTTCCTACCCAAAACGTCTTCAGTGGAAAACATCTTTCGCGCCAGGGCTTGGTTGAGAATGATCGTGTGAACGTCCGGATCGCGGTCTTGCTCGCTGAAGGCGTGGCCGCGGAGAAACGCGATTCCTAACGCCGAAAAATAGTCAGGCGTGACGCACCGCCATCCCACGATGCCACCAACGCCCTCGGTGGGAGCAAGCGCCGGTCCACCTTCTCCCTGCAAAGCGAAATAGGGCATCGTGCGTGCGGGCGCACTGGGTGGAAGTGAATCTGTTAGCGCGGCAGCATCGATTCCCGGAAGTTCTGCGAGCCGTCTCTCCACTGCTTCGAAGAACGAAAGCCTTTCTTTGGCGGTGGCGTATTTCTGCTGTCCCAGCGTGAGCTCCGCAGTCACAATGTTTTGAGTATTGATCCCCAGAGGCTCGGCCTGGAGCTTTCGCAGGCTGCGGACAAACAGAAACGCACTAGTCATAAGGATGATCGCAATCCACACTTCCACGACCAGCAGGCCTTGTCGCAGCCGACTGGGGCGCTGTCCCGCGACTGCGTTTACGGAGAGCATTTGCGGCGGCCTCTCCAGAGCGGGAGCTGTCCCGAAGAAGATCCCTGAGATGAGAGACACCGCCAGCGCGAAGAACAAGATCCGAATATCGATCGAGGTTTCGGTCAGGCGCGGAATTCCCGCCGGGGCTAACGACACAGAGACTCGAAGCAGGAGATAAGCGATTCCGGTACCGACTGCTCCCCCGATGAGCGCGAGCATGACACTCTCGGTCAGCCTTTGACGGAACAGACGAGCGCGTCCTGCTCCCAGCGCAGAACGAACCGCCAATTCCAGGCGCCGGCCCGTACTTCGGGCAAGGACCAGATTGGCCGCATTGGTGCAGGCAATCGCGAGCACCGCGATTGCCGACAGCAGGAGCAGCCAAGCGGCACGGCGAGAGTCGTGGACCTGCAGATCATGGATGGAGTGCACTTGCAGGCGGAGCACTTGCCGAAAAGGAGGCGGCGCAGACTGCACAAAATCGCGAAACAGCGGCTGCAACTCCGCTTTGGCTTGCTCCACTGTCGCGCCGGGCTTCATCCGGCCGAACACACGAACCACCGCTCCCATCACGTTCCGTTGCACGATGGACTCGTCGAGGGCCTCCGGGACAACCAGATCAGTGTGGGCGAGCGTGGGATATTCGAAATCGAGCGGAAGCACGCCAATGATCTCCGTCGACTGGCCATCGACGGACATCACCCTGCCGATCACGTTTCGATCTCCGGCGAACCGGTCCCGCCACAAGTGGTATGTCAGTAGCGCTACTCTGGGCGATTTTGGCTGGTCTTCGTCGCGGCTGAAATTTCGCCCCAGCAACGGCTGGATGGAGAACGTCGGCAAGAAAGTGGATGAGACCGCAGCACATGCGACCCGCACCGGTTGTCCGTCGGTGAGGTCGCAATCATTCACGCCAGCGGATGAGGTGAAATTGGTGAATGCCATCTGGTGCTCCCGCCAGTCCAGATAGTTGGAAGCGAAAAGGAACTCACCGTCGATGATGGGTGCAACCACGCCGACCGACACGAGTTGCTCATCATGAGGATATGGCAGGCTGCGGAAAAGGATGCGGTCGACCAGGCTGAACATCGCGGTGGCGGCGCCGATTCCTATCGCAATAGTAAGGATCGTCAGCCCGGCGAATCCCGGGCTCTTGAGGAGCTGGCGCCCCGCGTAGCGAACGTCTTGAACTAAGCCATGCATCGCATTATGTCCTTTACTCGTACCGAAGCGCTTCCATCGGATCGACCTGCGATGCTCTGCGCGCGGGGATGTAGCTTGCCAGCAACGCAAAGACTGCAAGCACGGACGCGACAGCGGCTAGTGTCGCCGCATCCCAGGAACGAACTCCGAAGAGCAGTCCGCGAATCAGCGTGGCCGCGCCCACGGCGCAGAACAAGCCCGCTATGATTCCGATCCCGATCAGCCAGGCTGCTTCCAACAGGATCAACTGATAGACCGATTTGCGTTGCGCACCCAGCGCCATGCGCACGCCGATCTCTCGCGTTCTGCGCCCAACCGAGTACGCGATCACTCCATAAAGACCCACCACGCCCAGCAGCAGTGCGACAAACGCGAAGCCTCCGACCAGCGATGCAGCGGATCGGTGGATATATGCGCTGGGTGATTGATTGATCTTGCCGGCCATGGTCATTTCGTTCATCGTGCCGATCCCGGGATCGACTTCATGGATCGCTCCAACCATGGCAGGCAGCAGCGATGCCTCCGACTGCGAAGTGCGCACAACAACGTTGAAGTCGGTGTCGGGACTCTGCGGGAACGGATAGTAGACGGCTGGCCAGATCTCAGCATCCAGAGATCCGTCGCGAATGTCTTCCACAACTCCCACTACCTCACGGAGGGAATCGGGCGAAAGTTTTATGTCCCCAATCTTTTTTCCGATCGGATCTTCTCCGGGGAAATACTTTTTGGCCAAAGCCTGATTGATCATCACCACGCGCGGACTGGAGGCGTCGTCAGATTCCTTGAACAATCGACCTTCGAGAAGCCTGGCCCGTATGGTGCTGAAAAACGCAAAACCCACATCACGCTGGTTCACGTCGTTGTGCTCGCCGTCGTATGGATGGCCGACGACCCTGATCCAAGTTGTGTTTCCGTTGTAACTGACAGGCAGCACTGAAGTGAGACTTACTGACTGCACACCTGGCAAGGTTGAGAGCCGCTCCACGATCTTTTGCGCGGCTTGAGACTGTTGTCGGTCTTTGGGGTAGTCGACTTGCGAAAGTTCAACTTCGACCGTGGCCAGATGGTTCGGCTGGAACCCTATTTCAACCTGCAGCAAATGATACAGGCTCTTGCCCAGTAATCCTGCACTTACGAGTAGAACGACGGCTAGCGCCAACTCCACGACGACCAGGTTCGCGCCGAAACGCCTCCAGAGAGTCCCGGCGTAACCGCGGGCACCCTCCGCCAAGCCTTCTTTGATTTCCCGGACTGACAATCGAAGCGCAGGAGTGATTGAGAACAGGATTGTCGCGCATAGCGAGATTGCCAATGCAAACACTAGCACATGGGAATTCAGTCCCAGTCCAGCCAGGTACGGCATGAAAGCCATCAGGTCCTTGGAGATGAGATGCATTAAGACCTGCATCGCTGCTTGGGCGGCGGTCAGACCCAGTGCGCCGCCCGCAAAGGCAAGCGCCAGCCCTTCGATGGTGAACTGTCGCATGAGGCGGATACGCGATGCACCAAGCGCACCGCGCACCGCAATCTCGCGCTTGCGGCTCTCCGATCGGACCAGCAATAGGCTCGAGACATTCA
>Ga0210396_10007215_pt1 | contig 10583 bp, 10 predicted proteins | sample IncBWH17OmetaG_FD_155466 | JGI IMG/M metagenome (GOLD analysis project Ga0210396, IMG submission 155466) | Forest soil microbial communities from Barre Woods Harvard Forest LTER site, Petersham, Massachusetts, United States - Inc-BW-H-17-O ... | reverse complement strand
GCAGAACGTCGACGAGGTACATAAAATCCTGGGGCGTGCCGTAACGCGATGTGGGCGCGAAATAGCCGGTGGTCTGATATCCCCAGGAGCCGTAGAACGGATGCTCCATCACGGGCATCATCTCAATGTGGGTAAAACCCATCTTGTTCGCGTACTCGGCAAGGCGAGGCGCGAGTTCGCGGTACGTCAGATGACGATTGTTTTCTTCACCGATGCGCATCCATGATCCCAGATGGACTTCGTAGACGGATTGCGGAGCACGCAGGGAATTCCGGGCGGCGCGATTCGCCATCCAGTCGCGGTCTTGCCATTCATAGGCGAGATCCCAGACCACGGAAGCGGTGAGCGGCGGTTTCTCATGGAGGAATCCGATGGGGTCAGCCTTATCGACGCGGTAGCCCTGGTGTTGCGATTCGATGTGAAACTTGTATAGCGAGCCTCGCGCTGCACCTGGAACGAATCCTTCCCAAATTCCAGAAGAGCCGCGCGACTCCAGAAGATGAGCCATGGGATCCCAGGAATTGAAGCTGCCAACGACCGATACCGATCGTGCATTCGGCGCCCACACGCTGAACATCACTCCCGCTTGACTCTTGTGCGTAAAGAGGTGTGCGCCCATCTTGTCATGGATGCGGTAGTTGCTACCCTCGTTGAAAAGGTAGAGATCCTGCTCGGTCAGGAGTTGAGGGCGGGCGAGGGCGAGGCTGGATTCAGGGCTCATTTGCGGTTCGCGTTTCGTGAGGATTTAGTGTACCGGAAAGGCGGCTTGGGTTGCGGAAAGAGGCAGCCGTGCCAACGCCCAGAGACCCGCGCGAGGCAACCACCTTGACAGGTGAAAAAGTATTCATACTATACGAATTCGAGAATCGGGAGTACCGTTGGACGGTCGCGCAGGTAAAAGTTCCGGAATCACCGAGTCCGACGGGCACATTAACGTAAGCAATTCACCTCGAACTTGGCTCGCGAAGACTTCATCCCGGAAACTCGATCATGCCAATCGGAAGATATTGCGCCTTCTTGAATCTCGCAAAGGGTTTGCTGCTGTTGGTTGCCGTGTCTGTGGCGCTTCCGGCGTTTGCCGTTCAGGATAAGAACCCGCCGGTGCTGACTTCCTTCACCTATAGTCCACAGTCGGTGGATGTGACCAACGGGACAGCGACGTTTAACGTCACGCTTCAGGCTACCGATGATCTTTCGGGGACTGTTTATGTTTCTGTGGATTGGATTAGTCCCGACAGAACTAACGTTGTAGGCGGTGGGTTGAGTTTGACCTCGGGGACCGGTCTCAATGGAACTTGGACCGGGACATTCACAGTTCCGCAGTTTGTGGAGCCGGGCACTTGGAATATCGGTGAAATGGTTCTTGAGGACGCCGTAAATAACACCAAGTTCTACTATCAGAGCGATCTTCAAGCTCTCGGTTTCCCTACCACACTGCAGGTCATTGACGGCACTTCAGTCGCGCTTGCTTCGGGAACAAATCCGTCGGCGTACAACCAGCCGGTTACTTTTACCTCTACCGTGACTTCCGGCACCAGTACTATGGCGACGGGCATGGTGAACTTTGTTGACGGAGCTACAACCATCGGTTCCGGAACGCTGAACGCGAGCGGCGTGGCTACCCTCACGACATCCGCACTCAGCGTTGGGCCGCACTCGATCATCGCAGGCTACCTCGGGGACTCAAATAATCCGCCGGAAAATTCGCCGCCATTGACACAAACGGTAAACCCCGCGGCAAGCAGCGTCGCTGTCAGCTCATCGACAAATCCTTCTACAGTGGCGCTGCCCGTGACTTTGATGGCTACGGTTTCAGGCGCATTTGGCGGTACGCCGACAGGGACAGTGACCTTCAAAGCGGGCGGCCACACGCTGGGTACGACGACGCTGAGCAACGGCGTGGGCAGTATCGCCTATACCTTCACGAACGCGGGCACAACTTCGATCACGGCGACTTACTCGGGAGACTCGAACTTTGTCAGCGGGACGTCACCGGCTTTCAACCAGGTGGTGAAAAAAGCGGTGACGACGGGGACCGTGGTATCGAGTTTGAATCCGGCCATCGTTGGAGAACAGGTTACGTTCACAGCGACGTTCAACTCCAGTATTGGACCGCCTGCGGATGGCGAAATTGTGACGTTTAAGGACGGGCCGGTTACTCTTGCAGCGGTAAAGATCAAGGGCGGATCGGCATACGTTTTGACCAAGAAGCTTTCGCGTGGCCTGCATAACATTGAAGCGCAATACGGTGGGGATGCGCAGCGCTGGGCCCAGACTGCGGGCATCGTGCAGTCTATGAAACAGCGGTGAGACGGAAGAGAGAACCGGGAATACAAAGAGGTTACCAATGAGAAGTTTGAGAGTTGTAGCGGTGCTCGCCATGCTGGTGACGTTTGCGCTGGGGCAAGAGCAGCGCCCGTCCGCCGATCTGCTCAAGGCTGCGGAGACTGAAGGTTCGCTCAAAATGTTTGTGACCGCAGCACAGTCGAGCGGGCTGGCGAAGATGCTGAAGGAAGAAGGACCGTTCACAGTATTTGCTCTCAATGACCGCGCCTTCATCAACCTTGCCAAGGAAGACCGAGACACCCTGCTTAACAACCACTTTGCCATGCACATGCTGCTGAGCCGTTACATCATCCGGGGAGTGGTTGGGGGCGACGCGGCAAGCCTATCTTCTGCGCGGACTCTAATAGGAGTGAAGTTGCGCACAGACGATCACGAGGGCTTGCTCTACGTGAATGGCGCCCGACTGCGAAAATCCGAGATTGCATGCAGCAACGGCACGATCCATGTGCTGGATAGCTTCGATCCCATGCTCGTGCATGAGGCGGTTGTAGCCGCGCGGAAGTAACTTAGTGTTCGGGGTCAACGAGCAAAATCCGGGACAGGCCGGGACGTTCACGCAGTTCTCGACTTTCTGATCATCAGGATCAGTTCCGTTTATCCCAGGGTTTTTCTGGGGACCGCGCGTCTCAGTAGCACCGTTAGGCAAAGCGATTGGTGCCGGATGCAGTCTGATCCGCCAAAAACCGCATGCTAGACTGAAGTTGCACTCATGCCCGCCCTCCGCGTCATTCTTCTTTGGCATCAGCACCAGCCGTTCTATAAAGACCTGGTTTCGGGCGAATACCGCCTGCCGTGGGTGCGGCTGCACGGGCTCAAAGACTATTACGGCATGGTGAAGTTGCTGGATGAATTTCCCAACGTTCATCAGAATTTCAATATCGTGCCTTCGCTGATGACGCAAATTCAGGACTACGTCAGCGGTTCGGCTCAGGATCCTTTCCTGGCAGTGGCGTCGAAGCCGGCTAAGGACTTGTCGCTCGCGGAACGCCGTTTTGCCCTGCAATATTTATTTCAAGCAAATCCTGCGAACGTGATTGGCCGCTATCCGCGATACCAGGAGTTATTCGACCGCTTCCGGGAGCACGGCGCTTCGCCCGAACGCGCGGAGAAGTATTTCCAGGCGCAGGATTTCACCGACTTGCAGGTGCTATCGCAGATCGCGTGGTTTGACGAATTTTTCCTAGAGGAAAAGAACATCGCTTCTTTAATCCAGAAAGGACACGAATACTCGCTCGAAGATCAGAGCTTTGTGATCGAGCAGGAAAAGTTATTGCTGGGGAAGGTCCTGCCCGCTCACGCGGACGCTGCGAAGAAAGGATCGATTGAAATTTCCACGACTCCTTTCTATCACCCGATCCTGCCGCTGGTTTGTGATACGAAGGCTGGAGCCGTTTCGACTCCAGGCTTGCCCTTGCCGCAGCAGCGGTTCCGGCATCCTGAAGACGCCCGCGATCAGATTCAGCGTGGACTCGATCTTCACGAACAAGTTTTTGGTGTGCGGCCGAAGGGCATGTGGCCGTCGGAAGGAAGCGTTTCGGAAGAAGTGTTGGCCATCGCGCACAACCTGGGCATTGAGTGGATGGCGACCGATGAGGGCGTCCTGGGCAGAAGCGGGGGAACCTTTTTTGCGCGGGACGGGAATGGCCGGCTGCCCGCCCATCTTGCCGAGAAGTTGTATAACATTCACCGCTATGAAAATGGATCGACGGTGATGAATATGGTTTTCCGCGACCACACCATCTCGGATCTGATCGGATTCGTCTATTCAGGAATGCCGCCGGCGGACGCGGCTCGCCACCTGATTGGCAACATTAGGGACGCCGCACGGCCGCTTCTTGACCAGGGACGCGATGCCGTGGTTTCCATCATTCTCGATGGGGAAAATGCCTGGGAGTATTATCCAAAGTCAGGGCGAGAATTTCTGCGGCGCTTTTACGATGGACTGCAACACGAGCCGGGAGTCGAAGCAATTACAATCTCCGAGGCGATCGCCCGCCACCTCAATTTTGGCAACCTTGCGTCACTGGTGCCGGGCTCTTGGATCAACGCCAATTTCAACGTGTGGATCGGAGCGCCCGAAGACAATCGCGCGTGGGATTATCTTTCCAACGCTCGCGAGTTTTATGCGCACAATGCGGCTCGCGCCACTGAAGCGCAACGCAAGCTGGCCTTTGAAGAAATTCTGATCGCCGAAGGCAGCGACTGGAACTGGTGGTACGGGCCAGAACACCACTCAGCCAACGACCGCGATTTTGACGAACTTTACCGCAAACATCTTTCCAATGTCTACCAGGCTCTGGGTGCGACTCCTCCCGACTATTTGTCGCAGCCGATCACGGGAGCGGAAGTTCGGCCGGCTTTCACGCCGCAAACCGCCTACATCCATCCGCACATTGATGGCGACAAGGTTCGTTATTTTGAATGGATGGGCGCAGCCGCGTACACTGCCGACCACCGCGCAGGCGCCATACACGGAAAGCAGTTCTTGCTGGATTCCGCGTACGCAGGCATCGACAGTACCTACGTCTACGGCCGGCTCGACTTCAAAGAGAAGCTGCCCGAGACAGAGTTCGAGCTAGTAGTGAATCTGGAATCGTGGGCTGCGAATGAATCGCGGCCGCGCAAGTCTCTGCGTGTGGAGGTTGCCGCCGACGAGAAAGGTGCGATTAAGGAATGGAAGATCGAGAGCGGAGCGGAGGCGTCGTTGCTCGCAGCTTCTGCGAAGTCCGAAGATAAGTTCAAAATCGCGCTGTTGCGCAACTTCGAGTTCAAATTGCCATTGGATTGTTTGCTGAGCGAATCGGGTGCGCCTTCCACGGCCGCACAAAGAGGCGGAACCGCCGCGATCAGCAGATTGCGTCTGCGCTTTAGCCTGCGGCAAAACCATCTTCCTGTGGACGCTTTGCCGCCCGAAGGCTGGATTGAACTGCAATTATTGAGCGAGATGGAAATGGATGCTTACGGAACATAAGCAGAAAATTTTTGGAGATCGAGCAATAAAACACCGGAGCCAATGGCTCGGGTCGTATGTCGCGAAGATCTGGCTACTTGCTTCCGCCGCCTGCGGCTACCGTGGTCATGCTCAACGGTCGATTCAATTCCAGCGTGAGCTCGGTCCCAGCGGGTAACACAGCCGAATGGTGCTTGGTGAGCCAATGCGCGGTCGTCGAGCCCGCTCCCACCGCGCCTCCGATCAAGATTCCCGGAGGACCGCCAACCAGGCCGCCAATCAACATGCCACCGGCCGCGCCGCCTCCAACTTCGAGTTGATCGCGGCGGTCGTGTCCTGATCCCTTGAACTGACCTTCCGCATTCACGTCCGTGCCCGGACCCATATTGGTATCGATGAGAGTGGCGTCGAGGAAAAAGCGCTCTCCAGTTGGAAGAATCACGGCTTCGGGCAGAATGCCGAGCGTCGGCTTGCCTGTGATTCGCCGCGGTTCGCTCACTTTCGTGACGCGGCCTTCCACTATCGTTCCCGCAGGCAGCAATGTCTGTCCATTGAGCACCACAGGCTGGTCCAAACGGCCCTGAAAGGGATCGCCGACTTTGTTGCTGAAAGTCGCCAGCGTGGTTTGCAGCTTGACCATCAATGCCGTGCCCGAAGGCACCGATGCACTTGTCTGAGCCATTACCGTTGCTGCTGCTAGCAGCGTGCTAGCTAAAATCATGCACTTCTTCATCGCGTCTCCTCGAAACTGAAGCCAATAAACCTGCCAATCATTAGCGTTAACTTTAGCTTAGATTGGGCTAGCGAAACAATATTTGACGGGATCGCGGAACCAGCAAAGATAAGGCCGGTACGCAGAGGTTCCATGCAAAAGCGCACCGGGATCTCTTGCATTGCCGCAATCTTCGATCCGCTATAATCCACATTCGGAAATTTGCGTATGGGAAAGACCTATTCAGGTGTTGGATATCTGACAGGACGAACTTTTCCTTCAGTTCCAATATCAATCGAGAAATTACTCCTTACAAAGGCACGGAGATCAATAACATGGGCTTTATTTCTGTCATAAAAGGCCGTCAGGTTTTGGATTCGCGCGGCAATCCTACAGTTGAGGCCGAAGTACTGTTGCAAGATGGATCTTTGGGGCGCGCCATCGTTCCCAGCGGGGCTTCGACGGGTGAGCACGAGGCTGTCGAGTTGCGGGATGACGACAAGAGCCTTTTCCTGGGAAAGGGAGTACTGAAAGCGGTTGAGAACGTCAATGGGGAGATCGCCGATGCTCTGGCGAATCTTGACGCGACTCAGCAGCGCGAGATCGATCAGAAGATGATCGAACTTGACGGCACAGCAAATAAGAGCCGTCTTGGCGCAAATGCAATACTTGCCGTGTCGATGGCGGTGGCGCGCGCGGCAGCCAAATTTCACGACCAACCGCTCTATCGCTATCTCGGAGGCGCGGGCGCAAACACGCTGCCCACGCCCATGATGAACATTCTCAACGGCGGCGCGCATGCCGATAACAATGTCGATTTCCAGGAATTCATGGTCATGCCCATCGGCGCGCTTTCGTTCCATGAGGCGCTGCGCTGGGGAGTGGAAGTCTTCCACACGCTCAAAGGTGTGCTGAAGAAGCGTGGCTACAATACCGCCGTTGGAGACGAAGGCGGCTTTGCACCCTCGGTCAAATCGAACGTTGAAGCGATTGACGTTGTGCTGGAAGCGATTCAGCAGGCCGGTTACAAGCCGGGAGAAGATATCTCCATCGCACTCGACCCCGCGGCCAGCGAGTTCTATCAGGACGGGAAGTATATCTTCAAAAAGTCCGACAAGTCAGCCAAAAGTTCCGACGACATGGTGAAGTTCTGGGCCAAGTGGGTGAAAGATTATCCCATCGTGTCGCTGGAAGACGGCCTCGCCGAAAACGACTGGGACGGCTGGCAGAACCTGACCCAGGAAGTTGGAGGCAAGATTCAACTGGTAGGCGACGATCTCTTCGTCACCAACGTCGAATTCCTGCAAGAGGGAATCGACAAAGGCGTGGCGAATTCCATTCTGATCAAAGTCAACCAGATTGGTACGGTCAGCGAAACGCTGGACGCCATCGACCTCGCCCGCCGCAACGGCTATACCTCGGTCATCTCGCACCGCTCGGGCGAAACAGAAGACACGTTTATCGCTGACCTGGCTGTAGCCACGGGTGCCGGCCAAATCAAAACCGGCAGCGCTTCTCGCACCGACCGCATCGCCAAGTACAACCAGTTGCTGCGGATTGAGGAGGAGTTGGGAGATGGAGCGCGGTTCTTGGGGGTGAAGGCGCTGAATTACAAAGGCTAACGGGTGCCACGGGGGAGGATCTTCATCAGGCTGCCTTAGCACCCCCGCGCCCAGCGTCAAACGAATGTCGCGTCGTCCTCTATTTCTCCCCTCCCCTACGTCTCCCTATTTCGCCTTTCCGGGGCCGAGTTGCGCGTTTCTTAAATTCACGCTCGCCGTCTGGAGCTTATAGAGAATCTGCCCTGCTTGTTTGAGGTCCATGTTGCCCGCGAGCAGCCTTGTCATGACTTGCCTTATGGCGCGCTGCACGGACGGCACATCATTCAGCGGAACGGATTCGAACCATGTCTGCCGCGCACGCTCCGCGTTTTTTCTCGCGTCCCGCGGTTGCTCAAGGCGATGGGAATAGCAATAGCGCGTGCCCCGCATGGCGGGGCAGCGGCAGCGGGTGAGATCAACTGGAGAGGTTGATGGAAAAGGGCGGCATATAGGCGTGCCGCCACGTTTGCCCCTAACTCGGCTGCGAAAAGCGGAACAGCCGTGGCGTTTTCGATTCCCTACACCCGCATAAGCTGAGGGAGCGCGTCAAAATGCGTGTCGCGGGCAAACAGGACAAGGGAATGTTGCAGCACAAGGGCCGCGATCCACATATCGTTTGTGGGGATGGGAGTGCCTTGCTGGCGCAGTTGTCGATACAGAGCGCTGTAGTGATGGGTTGTCTGATCGTCGGCGTAGAGCACATTGACGCCGGCTTTCAGTAGAAATCGGCGCAGGACAGCTTCGTTCCGCTGTCCCTGGCTGCCCATGGCAAATCCGGCTCGCAATTCTCCCAGGACGACGAAGGGTAGCCAAACTTCATCGGCGAGTTCCACCGTTTCGACGACTGATACATCGCCCCGGCACAGGTCGGTATAGCGGTTCGTGTCGAGCGCCAGCCTCACCATATTTCTTCGTCAATCGAATCCTGAGCGGCCAATGCACTGTCGAAGGCTGGATCGCTGCTCCATGTGCCTGCGATGTCGGTCAGATCGCGTTGGCGGCTGGAGTCGCCGGTTACGCCGGCACCACGGGCCAGGGCTTCAATGGCAACTTCGTTCAAGCTTTTGCCTTGTTCGCGGGCGGTCCGCCGAAGAGCCTCGTCCAACAGTCCAGGCACGTTTCGGATGGTATATTGCATGCATTGATTGTAGGCAGTGCAGGCACGGAATGCAAGCGCCCCGACTAATACAGACAGTCTTGACTTAGTCCACGACTTAGCTAAGATGTTCGTATGGAAGTCAACATCCACGAGGCCAAGACCCTGCTAGAGCGAGTCGCGCTAGGCGAAGAAGTCATAATCGCCAAAGCTGGCAAGCCAGTCGCGAAACTCGTGCCCTTGGCCAAGCAGCCCAAGCGGAGAGCCCTCGGCTCCGCCAAAGGCGAGTTTACCGTCCCCGACGATTTCAACGATCCGCTACCAAAAGAGATCGAGGATCTCTTCTGGGGATGAAAGCCCTTCTCGATACGCACACTTTTCTGTGGGCCATCCTGGACGACCCAAGGCTGTCCCGACGTGCAAAACAGATTTTCACCGGCCCTAATGACTTGTGGTCAGTGTAGCTAGCGTTTGGGAGATTTTGATTAAGGTCCAGGCAGGCAAACTTCCATTGCCCAAGCCAACAGGCCGCTACCTTGTGAAGAAGCTATCCGAGAACCGTATTGAGGTGATGCCGATTCAACTGGATCACGTTTTGAAGATTGAGAGTCTTCAAACGCACCATCGCGATCCGTTCGACCGCGTTCTTATATGCCAGAGCTTGGAGGAGGATATTCCGATCGTCACATCTGATCCATTGTTTAAGCGCTACCCCGCGGAAACCATTTGGTAGTGCGTTTCGGTGCCGTGGTCAAAATCCCATGGTGTCATCCGCACTCGGTCCATAGGTCGCGGGCACCGGCTTATCGTTCAGCCGCAGATACACGCCAAGCTGCGCGCGGTGATGTACCAGGTGATTCAGAAACATTTGCCGGTACGCCAGAAAGCGATCTCCTTCGAAAATTGTCTTTCCCTGGAAGCTCAATTTCCAGCTTTGTTTCCAGGCCTCATCGGGAGTGGCTTGCAGCGCGGCGCGAACCTTGGCCGCTCCCTCATCGAATGCCTGCAAGAGCTGCGCGGTAGATTCGAACGGCAGAGGCTTGACGCTTCCCTTAGAAAAATCCAACTCGGGTGTAGTCAATATCGTCAATCCAAAGCTGGCAAGCTGCGCCACGTGAGGCGCGAGTTTGCCCAGCGGCATCGACTTGGCATGAGGAGCGAAATCTTTTTTGTCGGCTGGTACACGTTCCAGGGTCGTGCGCGTCTTCTTCATTTCGGCATCAAGTTCAGGCAGCAGCAATTCGCTAATAGGCATTGTGGTCTCCGTGGTTCGAGTATAAATGCACGACGACGAAATGAGGTCGTGCGCGTAGTTTGAAAAACGGTCTGTGGCCCTATAAATTCTTTCTATGCCTTCTCTGCGCCTCTGTGTCTCTATGGTGAAGAACGTCGTGACCAATGTCTAGACCGAAACCACTGGTTCTCATCATCCTCGACGGCTGGGGATATCGCGCCGAAACCAAGGCTAACGCTATCGCGCTCGCCCGCAAGCCGACGTATGATCGACTCCTGCGTGAGTATCCCAACACGCTCATTCACACCAGCGGGCCGTTCGTTGGCCTGCCCGAAGGTCAGATGGGCAACAGCGAAGTCGGACATCTCAACATCGGCGCCGGTCGCATCGTTCACATGGACATTACGCGCATAGATCTGATGATCCAGAACGGCGAGTTCTTTTCGCACCCCGTTTTGCTGGCGGCCATGAAGCATGCGCGCGTGGGCGAACGGCGGTTGCATCTTTTCGGACTATTGTCCGATGGTGGTGTGCATTCGCAACTGGCGCATCTCTATGCACTACTGAAAATGGCCAAGCAGAATGGCGTCGATCACGTCTTCGTTCACGCCTTCATGGATGGCCGCGATACGCTGCCTACCAAC
>Ga0210396_10007214_pt1 | contig 10583 bp, 16 predicted proteins | sample IncBWH17OmetaG_FD_155466 | JGI IMG/M metagenome (GOLD analysis project Ga0210396, IMG submission 155466) | Forest soil microbial communities from Barre Woods Harvard Forest LTER site, Petersham, Massachusetts, United States - Inc-BW-H-17-O ... | reverse complement strand
AGTGGTTGAAACAGGCGGTCTTGAAAACCGCTGTACGGGAAACCGTACCGGGGGTTCGAATCCCTCTCCCTCCGCCAGACTTTCTGGTTGTAAATCCATCCAGCGCAGAGAGATGTAGAGCATCGGGCCGAGGCATCACATTACAGCCTTAGTGATTGAAGTTGGCTTTCTGGGTGTCACGTAGGTGTCATTTAAGGCGGTCTCGAGTTTCTGCATCGCGCTCTGTGCCTTTGCGTCGGGCGTCTTGATGTAGTGCTCCCGTGTAACTGTGACCTTCGAATGACGCAGGATTCGCTGCACGGTCAGATCGTCCGCACCAAGACCATAAAGAACGCTCGCTAAGCCGCGCCTGAAAGCGTGCCAGCCGCGCCACTTCGGCAGCACGTCGTTACGCTCGTACTTGTGGCCTTCGGCAGTGTGCTCCTCTTTCGTCTTGCTGCAATGACCGCACACGTCCAAGGCGGGCAGGATTACCCGACGCACGAAGCTATCCGGGTCAGCGGCATGCCCTGCCCCATTGGGAAACACAGGCCCTGAAATCGGACTGTTCTGGGCCTTCCGATGACGGGCCAGGATTCCCGCCAGTTTTGGAATGACCGGGATCGGGGCCTTCGACTTTTCAGTCTTAGGTTCAGTGGAAATCCCGTTCCATACTGACTCCGTAATCATGAACTCGTCATCACGGTAGTTCTCCCAGCGCAGCCCTCGTAATTCACCCCTACGCACCCCGAGCAAAGCGGCAGTGGCGATCATCGTCGAGGCTGGCTCTGGCACGGCATCAACCATTAGCAGAACTTCCTCCAAGCTGTGAGCGTGGGTCTCTGATGCCTTGCGGACTTTCGGCAAGCTGCTTTCGCGCACAGGATTCTCGCCTGCGTAATAGTCCTGCTGAATAGCCAGACGGAACACTCCGCTCAAGAATGCCTTGATGTGCTTCATTGAGAGCTTGTTGAATCGGCCCGTCCGCGCCATCGAGTCCAGTACGACCTGGATGTGAGCGGTCCTGATGTCCCGAATCCAAAGCTCCTGACAGAATGGCTCGAGCACAGCCCAAAGTTTCTTGTAACCCTGAAGGGTTGAGGGCCTGAGGTCTTGCTCGGCTCGCGGGAAGTATGTGTCATCCACAAACCCCACAAGGGAAACTGCGGTCTGTGGCTGTAGTGCAGACCCGTTGATCGTTGCTAGAAACGTCTTGGCCTCGTCGCGTGCTTTCTGTTTGGTCATATCAGCCACAGCGCCGAGCTGCTTGCAAAGCCTCTTGCGCTGCAACTGACCATCTTCGACACGGAAATCCGAATAGCGGAGATACCAGACTCCGCCTTTCTTGTAGACCGTGCCAGTCTGTTCTCGTCGGCGTTTCATTGTGTTTTGCGTCCTTTCTTCCTGCGTTGTGGTTTTGCTTGTCCTTGCCGATTCTCCCGCCACCATTCCAGCTTCGCCTGTTTACGGGAAGTGTCCGCGCAGTCGTAGCTGCAATAGCGTTGCTTGTGATGTGCTGCCACAAAGTATTTCGCCGGGCATTCGGGGTTTTCACAGATTCCCAAGCTGTCGGCGCTGACTAAGAGGGTGAATGCCAGTTCGTCGAGCATGTTTCTTGGCCTTATCTCGATCGGGTATTCATGGTCTCCAAAGTTGACCTGGACCATGTTCATAGCGAGCGTTCCCCATCCCAACGGCCGCTCTTGAGCAAAAATCTCTTCGAGATTCCGGCTGACCTGTTCGCGATCCTCGGGTTCTTTCACAGTCCATGCCTGCCGAAACTTTGCAGCTTGAACGTAATAGTCCTGCGGCTCACAGCCGTGAAACATGGGCCCGTATCTCTGCTCGAAAAGTACTTGCGCATTTTGGTCTCCAGGAGCGATGTTCACGAACTCCCGCAGCTTTGCCCGCGTCTTGAATAGCTCCCTCATCTTCCTCCTCGCTAGACGGTAAGAATAACTGTTAAAAATGACTATACAGCAAGACTAGTATTAGTGTCTAGAGTTTTGATACCCTTGGCGAAACATTAGCGAAAGGGGATTCATGACGTGGCAAAGCGAACATTGAGCCCGCGAGAGTATGCGGTTCTGCGAGGGATCACTCTTCAGGGCGTTTACCAAAGGGTCTGGGCTGGCCGTTTATCCGCTGAAAAAGTAGATGGCCGCTGGCTCATCGTCGTGGACGAACCCAAAGACAAGGAACAACAAGCGCAATGAGCCTCGAAATCGTTGATGCCCGCGAACTCGCTCGCCGCTGGAACGTGCCGGAAACTTGGGTCCGGAATAACACGCGACGAGGCTTTGCGAATGACCCCATCCCGTGCGTGAAGTTGGGACGTTACACGAGATTCGAACTCGGCTCACAGCAGCTCACCGCATGGTGGGAACGGCGCAGATCGGGGAGGGCCAAGTAAAGCAATGAAACTTATCAACGAAGTTCACGTGAGCGGATTCGTAGCGACCGAGCCCCAGCAGTCAGGACGCGGCCCGCATCGTTTCCGGCTTTCGCATGGCGGCGGGAAGAAGAAGGACGGCAGCAGTTGGCCGACGCAGTTCTTTAGCGTCTCCGTCTGGGATGACAAGATCGTGCCGACAAAGGGACAGCGTGTCGAGCTTTGGGGGAAGTTGCGCCAGAACGATTACACCGACAAGAACGGTAACAACCGCGACTCGGTGGAGATCGTGGCCGACGCCATTCAGGCCGACGAACCCGCGCCACTTACGCCAGATTTTACCAAGAGCGGAATGACCGCAGCGCGCGCCATTCTTGCGCCTAGCAAAACAACAACAAAGAACGCTCACGGGGTGGAAGTGTCCGACGATGACATACCCTTCTGATGCCGTGGCACAGACGGAGCGGGCGTTACTAGGCACTGTGCTGTTCGACAATTCCGTCTGGCCACAAACTAGCGAACTCACCGTTCATGATTTCTCGCTCGACACCCACCGGCGCATTTATAGGCGCATGGCTGCGATGTTTGAGGATCAGCAGCCAGTGGATTTGGTCACCCTGGCGGGAGAATTTGGCGGCAACGATGTTGCGTACCTCTCCGGGCTGATCGACCACGCACTTCCCGAGAATTTCCACGCCTACGTTAAGTCTGTCCGCAAAGCCTCGCGTGAGCGCCGTTTCGAGACACTGCAAGAGCAACTGTTAAAAGCTGGTGACATCGAGTCGCGGTTGAGCCTTCTGCAACAAATGCAGGAGACCTTAACCGAGAGCACCGAGGGGCACATCCGTACTCTTGAAGACATCCCAGACCCGTTTTCTCTGCCCGGGCATGACACGGAATGGGCTGTCGCTGGACTCATTCCTAAGGGCGCGGTAACTCTGATCATCGGCGATCCGGGGTGCGGGAAGACTTGGCTTGCGTTGAATCTGGGAAACTCGGTATCAGCGGGTGGCCAGTTCCTAGACCGCGAAGCTATGCGCATGCCCGTTTTGTATCTCGACCGCGAAAACCCACTCAGTTTAATTCGGGAGCGACTAAGCATCACTTGCGGCGGTCCGGGAGTCTTCAACCCCTGGGGTACATGGTGCAAGGACGAACCTCCGATGCTCGGAGACCCGCGTCTGCTCAAATTTGCAAAACACGGATGCCTAATCATTTTCGATTCGCTGATCAGATTTCACGATAAGGACGAAAACTCGGCCAGCGAGATGCGCGTCGTAATGGGCCACCTGCGAAGGCTCGCAGCAGTTGGCGCAACGGTTGTCGCGCTCCATCATCGGGGCAAATCCGAGGCAAGCAATTATCGCGGATCGACCGACATTCTTGGAGCTGTGGATGTGGGATTCAAACTCTCCAGAACCGATGACGGCCTACTCGAATTGACAACTGTTGGCGTCAAGAATCGTGTTGGGCCCGATATTCAGCTGACGATTCGCCCAGACTTCGCGACAGGGCAGTTTTCCGTAGTCGAGGCCCCAGCGCTCGCTACGACGCGGCATGAGATGGAAATGCTTGGGAACGTCATCCGCGAAAACCCAGGACTCTCCGCAAACAAGATCATCGAGCGGAGCGGCATGAGCAGACAGCCCGTTTTTGGCCTCTTACAGCGAGGCACCGGCTCAGCCTGGAAACGAGAAAATGGACCTCAAAAATCCCATCTCTACTACCCGATTTAACCGGTTCCGGCTGCCTAAAGTTTTTTCAGAGCTTCAGAACCAGTCTCTTGTGTGGTTCGCATGTTGGTTCTAAGTGGTCGGAACCAGTTCTACCACTCTCGACTGGTATCTGGTTCTGCCCCTTATAGGGCAGACCAGTGGAACCACCCGACCATGGCCGGCAGACCACAGATGAACGTGGCGCACTTCGAATACACCACAACTCGACGCAACATCGCTAATCTCTAGCTATCCACTAGGGATTGCCGTCAACAGGGACAATGGTTTCCGTAACCGCTGTACGGAATAATCCCATTGTTCCCAGCATGTTAGACGCTCGGTTGTCGCGTAGGTGTCAGCTAACTCGCATATTCCAAAAGCCCCCATGGCTGCCAGGACCGTCAAATCGCAACCCGGAGCCAGCACAAAGCACGCTGCAAGGGGCGAACGAACGGCGAAGCTGTGGGATAAAGGATTGTTTCTAGGAGCATTAGACCACCCGGCGGCTCCCCCCGAGGCGTCAACATGGAGGCGCGGGCTAGGCTGCGCGTGGGTTTGTGTTGACAAGAAAAAGCATTAGTACAGATAATCCGCAGGCGATTTTGGTTGTCGACGGCGAGAACAAGCCGGCAGCTTCAGTTCACGGGAGAGGATAATCACAATGCGTGGTCCAGAAGTAAACCACCCGAAATTACAGCAAAAGCTTAGAGCAGCCGAGCATAATTACAATAACGCCTTTGGCCATGTACGCCAATTCCTGGACTGCATCGCGAATGTTAAAGCCGGCCGGGCCCCATTTACCCCGGAACTTGTTGAGCGACTAAAGACGCTTAAAGCGGTAGTACTGGCGCACATAAAGGAGAATGAGGATATCGAGGACTGGATGTCCTCAAAACTTGGCGGCTTGTCCGACTACCAGGCACTCCTGCTGCGAGATGGAAATCCTGAAGAACTGGAACGCCTCAACAGCCAACTGCAAGGGAACAAGCTTGTTAGGAAGATGAAACAGATCGGCAAAATGAAGAAAAGCGCGACCATCCGTGGTCGTGAGCTTAATGTTTTACATGATTTGGAAGCCGGCCGAGCGGAAACCCACAGAAATAAGATCAATTACAAACAAATGCTGCAGGATCTGAACGAAGCAAGGGGAATCCTCGGAGTATCGCCGAGCCCCCCGACCACCCCGAGAAACTATGATTTTATGTGACAGCTCGCACTAGTCGGCCAACCCGCATATCTTGTAGGCCCCCTCACACCCACCGAACCCTCCGAAGCGCTCCTAGGGGCAGGAAATGGCCCTAGCGCACGGTTTGCGCGGGGAGTCCGATCCGTCTTCGCCTATTGTTCGCGGCGAACAAACACCGAAAATTGGGTTGACTTTTAGGTTGCAACTCGCATCTAATACGCATAGCAATACCATACGGGGGTAGGGTATATGTCAGAAGTACTGAGTCCAGCGCAATTCGCCCGGCTTGCAGGAATCCGGCTGGATTGCGTCTACAAGAAACTCTGGGACGGCTCATTGCCCGCGCAGAAGAGCGAGGACGGCCGCTGGGAAATTCCTGCCTGCGAATTGGAAAAGCGTCATAAACAGGAGGTATCCGCGTAATGGCCCCAAAAGTATTCGATCGCGCCCCAACCAAGAGTGTTATCGGCTTTCCACAAAGTACCGGCTCCGATCAACGCGGTGAAGATGGACCGCTTTCTAACATCGGCTCGGGAATGCCTACCGAGGTAAAGGATAAAGTTCCGACTCGTCCATGGACTCCTGACCGCGATTCAGCGCAGCGCGGTCTCAAGGGTCGTGGCTTGAACGATTGCAACATGCTCGAGTCGAGCAGGGAGTATTTGAATCAAGGTCCGGCGTTGGAAGGTGACGTAGACGAGACCGGCGGTTTCGACGGTCAGGATTTGCGTGGCATCGGTGGTAGGGGACGCGATTAAGGGTGGTTGTACCTGCCATGGGCGGTTGTTGTGGTGACAGCCGCCCTTTCCTTCGAGGAGAACTGATTGGACAACGTTGACGATGCATTCAATGAGTGGATGGGTAACTTTCAGAGCGAGCTTCCCAGCCTTGAAGCTCAGATAAGCGCTGACCTTGCGGAGGCCCGGAGACGTGTAAACGGCGGCATCGACCTAGAACCGATTCTCGCAAACCTCGAAGCGCTGATGTATCGGTGCACCCGAATGGAGAAGCGCATTGCTGAACTCGAAGGACAGAAGGAAGAAAACTTGAATGGCAACTAACCCCGTAGCACCCCCAGACACTTCAGATTTGCCGGTTTCGTCGAACCTCGCGAGCGCTATCAGCGATGGCGGCTCTGGCCTCGCAGCCTTGGCAATTCCAAGCGAAGCGCCCGGCCCGCGGACTGGCGGAAGCCTCCAGAGCGCAATTGCACCATCGCCCGACACGCTTCCTGCACCATCGCCACAAGCCGCGTATCAGGGAGCACCCGACACGCTTACATCAAGCCTGCAGAGTGTCCTCGACAGCACACAACCTGCACAGGCAAAGTTTCAGCCGACGATTGGCTCCCGTCTCCGTGGCGTCCTGATGGGTCTGGCTACAGGCGGAGTACCCGCCGCCGTCGCGGGTGGTATATCCCCGACGTTCGCGCAGGAGCGATTCGACCAGCGCCGTGCAACTGCCGCTGCGAATGTTCAGTTCGCGCAGAATCGGGCGCAATTCGAGTCCGCCCAGGCCGCATTAACTCATGTTCAGGCGCTCAACGAAGCCACACGCATCGACAACCTGAACGAAGAGTCGCGCGCGAGAATCCAGCAATTAAACGACGCACACGCAAAGTTCTTGTCGGACGAGTACGGCATCGTGCCCGATGTCAACATCGAGGGAAATGGAGCCGATACACACGCCCAGGCCAATGGCGCACTGGGTACGCTGGCTGCCGAGAATAACGGATGGATTCCTCCCGTCCATACACTTGTTCAGCCTCACGCGGGGGACCAATCCACTTTCAACATTGGGGTATATGCCCCCTCTCAACTAGACCTGCAAAAGAATCAACAGGGGTTCCGTTCTGCGGTAGATGACGCGAGAGCAGTGCAGGGCTTAGTTCCCATCGACGACCAATCGTGGGGAACACTCGGCTTCAAAGGCCAGCGCCAGATGGCACAGGAGGCCCTTTCGTTTCTTGCACCGGTGCAGCCCTTCACGGAACAGAACATCGGCGCAATTCTCGCCCAGCGCAAGCAGCAGTTAGCAAGTTACCTGACCCATACCAACGTGAACGGCGTACCAGACGCGAAGCCCGCACTAGTGGCGCAGTTGCAGAAAAGTGTGGATCTGTTGCAGGCCGCGCAATCCGACGTAAATACTTCCCAAGCCCAAGCTGCTTCCAAAAAGGAAGAGGCCATCGCTACGAATCCGAACATACAGGCGAGCAAAGAAGCCGTCGCAGCAGCCGAAGGGAGAGCTAAGGCCCTGATGGATGCCGAAATCGCCAGGGGCAGCAATGCAGCTCTCGCCAGTGCCCGAAAGAACTCATTACACCAGCGACAGCGGCAGCGACAAAAGCAGGAGAGGATTACGCGCAAGCAAAATCGGTCAGTGATCGTCTGCAAGCCATGATGGATGCAGCGCGAAGCGGAAACGTCGTTTCCTATCAGCTCATCCCACAGGAAGGTGCATTACAGATCACGACATCTCAGGGCGTTCACCGCATCAACATGGCCGAAATCCAGAACTACGGCGGTGGTTCTATCTTCCAGCGCATGGAGGGCAACTTCGGGAAGCAACTTACGGGAGCGTCTATCCCTAGTTCTGTCCTCAGTGACATGGAGGCGATGCAGAAGATTCAGGCGCAGGGCTCAAAGGCAAAGTACGAAAACACACTGGCGACGGTTAACCAGACGTATGGCTCAAACTTTAAGCCGGTAGAGATGCCGTCCACGATCCCAACTGAGTACAAAGCTGGACTGATTCGCAACGGCTTCAAGTTCACCGGCGGCGATCCTACAAAGAAAGAAAACTGGGTGAAGCAGTGAGCACAACTCCATTACCGTGGGTCGAGGCAGCGCAACAGCAGACACAGGCTCCTGTATCTGGCAGCCTCCCTTGGGAAGAAGCTGCCCAGCAGCAAGCCCCGCCTGACACGAGCGGGACGACTACGAACGATTCAGGCAGTACGGTAATCATTCCCCGAGCGGGCGAATCCTTCGACGAGACAATGAGGCGTGCAGCCGCATTCGGCCAAACTGCCGAAGCAAAATCCCAGGCACAAAAAGAATCTACTCCGCAGAATCTCGGAACGAAAGCAGCAGAGACTCTAGCAGCCGCGCCCGCAATCGGTGCTGCAGGTACCGCTGCATTGGCGGGCGTAGGTGAAGCTGGCGCCGCGGCCGGCGAGGCAACACTTAAGAACCTACCAGCCGTTACAAAGCTGGTGCAGGCAGCGGGTGAACTGGCCAAGGATCATCCCTACGTCGCGAGGGGAATTTACGACCTCATCCGTGGCTCTCTGCTAGTCAAGATTATTCGTAGTTGGCCGGAGTAACCATGCGAGATTTAGCCCGCGCCCAGTCCGCGATGAAGCAGCGATACGCGCGCAAACCACAAGCCCGTGGGCCACGTACGCCGAAGTTAGAGCGCGGCGTTTATGTAGCGCCCGTGAGACGCCGAAGCAAGGTCTGTGACTTTGCCGAATTGCAGCAACTCTTGTTCGCCTACTTACGGTCGCCGAAAACGAAGGCTACCGACTTTCATAAGTTGCTGGAAATCGGGACGCGGTACGGCCTTGTGTTGGAGAATATTTGCCCACCGCAGAGCGAGAAAGAGACGGAGACAGGTCCAGATGTCCGAGTCGGCGAGTCTCAAGTGTCACTGAAGGAAGTACTGCGACTGGAACGGGAGCAGCGATCGCGGATTACCAAGGAACGGGAGAAAAACGAACAATGAGCAATCTAACTCTAACCTCTGAGCAGTTGAGCAATCTAATAAATACAGCCGTTTCGTCGGCAGTGAAAACCGCAGTAGAGGAGATGCGCAAGCCAGAACCACCGGACGAGAAGGAACTCGAAGCTACTCGCCTTGCGCAACAGGAACGCTTAGCCACGGCGCAGAGCGTTAAGGAGAAGAACGAAAACAAACGCTTCATTCAAGAGAAAGTCTGCACACATGAGCATCTAGCCTCGGCTGGTGGTGGTACACACTGCGTCTTTGTGCATGACAATGGCGTGCCGTTATCACCGGGTTACGTATATTGTCAAAAATGTGAGGGTAGAGTCCGCCCCGATGAGCCACTGATGCGAAAACTTGACCCGAACGCCATCTTCGACAGTGGGCTCTTCAATCGATTGCTCCAGTCGTGCATCCAGACTGGACAGGAAATAATGGCCTAAAGGAAAACTGCCCATGTCCTACCGAGGAAGATTGACGAACCAGAGCTTCGAGAGCGTCGAAGCTATGCGCCATGCTGAGACACGGGAAGCTATGCGGCGCGACGTTCCTACATCGGAAGAGATTGCCCTTGAGAACATGCCGCTCGACGACCTCAAGGCGGCCTGCAACCGGCTGGCGCGTTCCGATGCCGAGAAGGCCGCTCTCGCCGCTACCAATGCAGACATCACCGTGTTCTTGGAGTTGCATCCTGAGTTTCAGGATTCGCCTAAGAATGCGGACCTAATAAAACTCTGCCTTCGCAACCGCGATGTGAAGAACCCGACGCTATCTGACCTCGAAGATGCGTACGAGCGGCAGAAGGCTCTGGGACTGCTGGACATCAAGGACCATATCGTGAATCGCAACGAAAAACGCAAAGCCGAAGCGCGGGCCGATCAAATCGAAGCCGAGCGAGCCCTAACGGAGGACGAGCTGTACGCGATGCCGCTGAATGAGCTCGCCAGACGCGCCAGGGGCTGGTGATGGCACACTGGGCGGACGAATTTTGCAAGGCGATCTGGGGTTGCCTCACGACTGAGCAACGCGCAGAGATTCTGCACTCTCGTCAATACGACGGCTGCGAGTTGCGTCGTATCGGTATTGACCGCGCCATCGAAATCGTCACGGGCGAACTTTTCGCAGAAAGAGCAAAGAACGAACCGCACCACTAGGAAATCGAGGAAACAATAAATGTCAGCAGCAATTACTTACCTAAACCGATACCCCGACGTATATGCGTATCCGGGACCATTGGGCACGTTTGGTATCCCGGCGTCGACTTACCTCAACGTGTATTCGTTCGTAAGTACGGGCGGGTTCTTGCGTGGCGCAAATGTTGTAGTTTCGGGCGGCACAGCCGTACTTCTAACCACCACTCAGCTTCAACAATTCGGAACCGCCATACGGATGCACTTAGCAACAGGCAACACAAACACCACCGTCAATGGTGTGCAAGTCCAGACATCGGGTGCCGGTGTGAATGTGACGGCGGGTGGAAACACGATCTTCCTGGGCAATAGCGATGCCGCGACTCTAGCCACTAGCAGGCTGCGGAAAAACTGAATTGCAGCGTGTTTTTCTTTCTGTTTCTCATGGTTGC
>Ga0210396_10007213_pt1 | contig 10585 bp, 8 predicted proteins | sample IncBWH17OmetaG_FD_155466 | JGI IMG/M metagenome (GOLD analysis project Ga0210396, IMG submission 155466) | Forest soil microbial communities from Barre Woods Harvard Forest LTER site, Petersham, Massachusetts, United States - Inc-BW-H-17-O ... | reverse complement strand
CGCATTCGATGACGCTGCTGCCGGCGCGTTTCTCGTAGCGCCAACCATGCGGAATAGCAACTCCAGGCAAGCCATTGTAAGTAAAGCTCCTTTGGTTGGCGGCATCGCATTCTGGTTCGTTGCACAAACCGGTCCAATCGCAAGTTCAGTGAATGCACCGCGTCAGGGAATCAGGATAAGTAACGCAAGCATCAAAACCAGAGTCGGGTGGGCATCTCCTGTCGTAAATACGTCTCGGTGTTTCTATATCGACACGGAGACTTGGTTCCCCTACATCCGGCTGATCTCCGACTCCAGACTGACGCACAAATTGACGCGCAAATTACGGAAAAACCAGGATTCAGCATTCGCCATTTGGTTTGGTCATTCTCGTGCTCCCACCCAGCAGCAGATGCGATCGAATACCTCGAGTCATTCGGCGCCGGCGGCGCAAATCCAAGAGTCGTATTTCTAAGGAGACATGACGATGCGCAAGTGGAAGCTCGCCCTCCTCGTACTCGCCATCGCGCTGTTCGTCGCTTGGGAAAAAGAACCAGAATTCCAAAGGCGATGATTGGACGGAAGCATGAGCGCGCGAAATGCTGACATGAAAAACATCCGCGAGCCAGGGCTGTTGGGTGCCTTGTTAGTGGCGTCGATGATTTCCGCAGCGCTGCTCGGGATTCTCTTCTTTGCGTGGAGAGTTGCGGGCATGCCGTTCGTGCCATTCGACACGTTTGACTGGCTGACGCGAGTTCTTCCTGGGCGCCTCGTCGCGTTCGACATCGGGACCATGGTGAACATCATTGGAGTGCTCAACCTGGGTCCGATTGCAGCGACCGCGAAAATGGCGGAACAGGCGATGGCTATCGCCATTCTGTTCATCGCCGGGGTTGTCGGCGGCGTGATTCTCTTCCTGGTTTTTCGCGCCACACGCAGCAGATATGGGCTTACTGTGGGACTCGCGCTCGGAGTTGTTTTCGGCTTTCCAGCAATGCTCATCAGCCTGCACGCGAGCGCGACTGCGAATGTCGGGCCGGGGGCGGGTGCAGTCTGGGTGCTCGCGGCATTTCTTGTTTGGGGCGCAGTTCTCGGCCGGGCAGAACAAAAGCTGATCGGTATTGCGCGGCCAACTGGGCAATTCGCCGAACCAGCGGTTGAGCGCATTGACCGCCGTCGCTTCCTAGTAAAGCTAGGTGGCACTACGGCGCTGATCACGGTGGCAGGAGCAGTGGTGGGCGAGTTAGCCGAGGCGCGACGCCGTGAAGCAGTGATGAAGGCCGGCGGCGAGTTGATGCGGTGGTCAGCAACGCATTCGCTGCCCAACGCGAATGCGGCGGTGCAACCTGCGCTGGGTACCCGGCCCGAGTTCACGCCTCTGGAGCGGCATTACCGCATTGATATCAACACGATTCCACCGAAAGTTGATGAACACGAGTGGCGGCTGAAGATCACCGGGTTGGTTGAGAAGCCGCTGGCGCTCACGATGGATGACCTGAAGCGCTACTACCCAATGCACCAGTTCGTCACTCTGTCGTGTATTTCGAATCCGGTTGGGGGTGACCTGATCGGGACGCAATGCTGGACGGGTGTAAGCGTACAGCGATTACTGCCGGACTGGCGGCTCAAGCCGGCCGCCACACACCTGAAGATTCGCTCCGCAGACCAGTTCTTTGAGCTGGTTTCGCTGGACGCGATCCAGGCCGATCCGCGCATCATGCTGACCTACGCTTGGGACGGAGTACCGCTCGAGCGCGAGCACGGGTTCCCGCTCAGAATCTATATCCCCGATGTGCACGGGATGAAGCAGCCCAAATGGATCGAATCCATCGAGGCCACTGATCATTGGGAACCAGGCTACTGGGTCGTGCGCGGCTGGAACACAGTGGCGCAAATGCATGCGACCTCAGTGATCGACACGGTCGCGGTCGACATGACCATGATTGGCGCCGATCACCGCAAGCTGGTACCGATTGGTGGGATTGCGCATGCGGGGGCGAGGGGCATATCGAAAGTTGAAGTGCAGGTGGACAGCGGTCCGTGGGAGCGAGCGGAGCTACGCACTCCGCTTTCGGAGTTGACATGGGTCATCTGGCGATACGATTGGCCCTATCAGTCAGGGAGGCACACTTTTACGGTGCGGTGCTACGAAGGAAACGGGACGCCACAAATCGTCACTGCCAGCCCACCGGAGCCGAGCGGGGCCACGGGCCTGGATAGCAAGTCAATGATGTTGTAAATGGTCGTCCTCGGATTTGTTGCTTATAGAGTCGTCGCGCGTCTGCATTGCATCCGCATTCGCAACGGGTGACGCAAAACAAGATTTTTGTTTCGAAGGAGACATCAACATGCACAAATGGAAACTCGCCCTCGCCGTGCTCGCCATCGCACTGTTCACCGCCTGGTACGCGTTTCGGCCGGAGCGGTTGGTCGTCAATCACCGAGTAAACGAAGGCTTTCCGGCGGGCGCAGACCCTTCATCCGCACAAGTCCTTGAGTCAGGCACTTTCTACGGAGTAGTGCACCCCACCGCGGGTACAGCAACCATCTACCGCCTTGGGAATGGAGATCGCATTCTCCGCTTCACGAACTTCAGTACTTCGAATGGTCCAAATGTCCACGTGTACCTGGTCGCCGCTGACGATGCAAAAGACAGCGCGACCGTGAAGAGCGCCGCCTCGATCGATCTGGGAACGATAAAGGGAAACATCGGTGACCAGAACTACGCCTTGGGCACTGACCTGGACTTGTCGAAGTACCGGACCGTTTCGATCTGGTGCCAAAGGTTTGCAGTCAATTTCGGTGCGGCACCGTTGAGAGCGGACCACGCGATGTCGCAAAACTAAGTTGATATCTGACCTGTTGTAGATTGAAGTGCCTTGATTCGATTTGGAGAATTCCATATGCAAACGACTCAACCAGCTTATTTTTCCCAGTACCGCAGCCTGCAGCTAACACGAGACGACAAAGGTGTGCTGGTTGCTGAATTTCACAGCAACGGCGGGCCGTTCACCTTCACTGCTCAAGACCATACAGAGTTTCTCGACGCCTTCTACCGGATCGCGCAAGATCGAGCGAACAAGATCGTAATCCTAACGGGCGCAGGCGGTGATTTCATCCCTGGGATTGATTTCGCCACTTTCGGCAATGTGGCCGATCCCGGTGTTTGGAGCCAGACTCACGACGAGGGCGTGCAAATTCTCGAGAATCTGGCGAACATACGTGTACCAGTCATCGCGGCTATCGAAGGACGAGCGCATGTGCACTCAGAGTATGCCTTGCTGACCAACGTGATCGTGGCGGCCGAGGGTGCGACCTTCCACGACGTCCCCCATTTCGCGGGAGGCATTGTGCCAGGGGATGGGATCTTTACGACGTGGAGTTATCGCGCTGGAGCAGGACGAGCGGAGGCGTTCCTGCTCAATCCACAGCCGCTGACGGCGCGCACCGCGCACGAATGGGGAGTCGTTGCCGAAGTCGTCCCGAACGGAACGGCGCTCAGCCGAGCGCGAGAACTCGCCGCGCTGTACCTAAAGGTGCCGGAGGTGACTCGCCGCAACACACGCGTGCACTTCATTCATCCGTTAAAGGAGCGCATCGTGCGAGAGGTTGGCTATGGATTGTCGCTCGAAGGAGCGTCGGCCGCTGACCTCGTGAAGTCTATGCAGGCTCAAAGTCAACCGGTCGCCGAGAAAAGAAAATCCGCATGATGCGCCCTTCATTTTAGAGAGGAAAGCGCGTCTGCAGCATGGAACGGCAAATACTAAGGAGAGCAAATTATGTCGCGCGTATCCGCCCCAACAAAAGAAGCAGTGTCAACCAAAGGAATATTGCAAGAGTCAGCCCCAACACAAAAAGCAACGTCGCCCACCGTAATCGAACACGTTCTGTCGAGGCTCAAGGATCTCGGAATAACCAAAGTTTTCGGCGTTGCCGGGGACTTCGCTTTCCCCATTGAGGATGCAATCGTTGGTTTTCCCGGTATCGACTGGGTCGGATGCTGCAACGAGCTGAATGCATCGTATGCGGCCGACGGGTACGCTCGCATTCACGGCATCGCTGCTCTCAACACGACTTATGGTGTCGGTGAATTGAGCGCCATCAATGGAATCGCCGGAGCCTACGCCGAGCATGTGCCGGTTTTCCACCTAGTCGGAATGCCAAATCTGCCTGCCCAAGCCGGGCACGCGCTTGTCCACCACACGCTGGGAAACGGTGAATTCGACTTCTTCCACAAGATGGCTGAAAAAGTCGTTTGTGCCAGCGCTATCATGACACCCCAAAACGTGGCTTACGAAACAGAGCGACTGATCGCGGAGGCGCTATACCACCGCAGGCCTGTCTATATGGCGTTTCCGGCAGATGTCGCCAATCAGCCTATGGTCAGTGGTGCAACCCCACTCGATCCACCGAAGAGCGACCCGGCATCGCTGGAGAGGGCGGTTTCCGCGATCATTGAGGCTCTCAGCGCAGCCAAGACCGGATGCATTCTGCCAGGTGTCCTGGCCAGTCGTGCGGGGTTGCAGGACGCTGTCCAGGTTTTCGTGGATGCTTCCGGACTTCCCTTCGCCACCATGCTTATGGACAAATCCACACTCGAAGAGCAACAGCCAGCCTACATTGGCATGTACGAAGGAAAGCTCATGGACGAGGCGGTTCGTGAGTACGTTGAATCATGCGACGCCGTCGTTCTGATCGGAGCCATTCTGACGGACTTCAGCACGGGCGCCTTCACGGCGCATCTTGACCCGGAAAAGGCTATCGATATCCGTCACCATCGTACTCAGGTGGGTACAAAGGTTTATCCCAACGTCGAGATGAAAGATGTCCTCGCTGAGCTCGCGCGGCGTGTTGAGAAACGAAATCAGAAACCACCGCTTCAACCAGGTTCGCTCGGACCAGTAAAGGGCGCTGGCAGCGACCCGATTACCGCAGACGCGCTTTATCCTCGCTGGGCGGATTTTATTAAACCGAACGATATCGTCATTACTGAGACTGGGACTTCTGGGTTTGGAATGGCGTTTGCACTCCTGCCGAGGGGCGCGAAGTTTTACAACCAGACGTTGTGGGGCGCTATCGGATATGCGACCCCGGCGGCCTTTGGAGCAGCAGTCGCGGCGCCCGACCGTCGCGTTGTGCTGATTACAGGTGAGGGCTCCCATCAACTGACAGCTCAGGAGATCAGTCAGTTCGGCCGGCGCGGGCTGAAGCCCGTCGTCTTCGTCCTGAACAATTCGGGCTACCTGATTGAACGGTTGCTCTGCAAGGATCCCAACATCGAGTACAACGATGTTGCTCAGTGGCACTACGCCGACTTGCCGAAGGCGCTTGGATGCGACGACTGGTTTACCGCGCGTGTAACCACATGCGGGGAATTCGATCAGGCCCTCAAGACCGCGTCTAAGGGTGGCCGAGGTGCTTACATCGAGGTTGTGACCGACAAGTATGCCGCGCCTCCTGTGGCCCTGAAGTTTCACGAAAGTGTGAAGACTCTATACCGGACATAAATGAACATGAGGAACAGAGTCAGCATCTGCACGCTGATCATTGGGCTGATCTGCCCATTCACCCAGGTTGCACGGGGACGGCAATCCGACCCCGTGCAGCCCCCGCCCGCGACGAGTTCCTGTTTAAAAAGAAGATAGACAGAATGACGTCGGAACGTTCGACGTCGGAAAGAAAGCTCACGCTCAGAATTGGTAAGAACTTCGGACCTGAAAGAGTGAGTAGCTAAAATGAAGAGTCCAAGAAACTCCGGGGCCGACGGGAGAAAGACAACGATGATTCGCCGCGTCTCGATCGCGATACTCGTTACAGCTTGTTTCATGTTGGCTGGTTTGTTGCTCCTGGCGTGGCGGCCTTCGATAGCTCCGATCGAGCCGCCGAGCCCATCAAGTTTTTCTGCCGAGTTGGTTGCCAAAGGCGAAGCTCTCTCAGCGGCTGGACATTGCGCGTCGTGCCATACCCAGCCGGGAGGACAACTGTTTGCTGGCGGATATCGACTAAACACGCCGTTCGGGGCCATTTTTGGCACCAATATCACTCCTGACCCGAAAACCGGCATAGGAGTTTGGTCGCTGGAAGCTTTCACCCGCGCCATGCGAGAGGGCGTGGCTCGCGATGGGTCCCATCTTTTGCCCGCGTTCCCCTACTACGCCTTTACCAAACTATCGGATGATGACGTCAAGGGCTTGTACGCCTATTTGATGACACGGCCAGCAGTCAACAGCACCGTGCCAGCCAATACGCTTCCGTTCCCGCTCAACATAAGGGCTTTTCAGGAGGGATGGAAGATTCTGTTTTTCAGGAGCACGCGGTACCAAGCCGATCCGTCCAAGAGCGCCGAGTGGAATCGGGGAGCCTATCTGGCCGAGGGGCTCGCGGATTGTACAGGCTGTCATACTCCGCGCAATCCCCTAGGCGCCGAGGAGGTGGAACGCGCCTATACTGGCGCGGTGATCGAGGGCTGGATCGCGCCGGCGCTCACCGAGGCCAACCCCTCACCCGTTCCGTGGACGCAAGAAGAGTTGTTCACCTACCTGCGCACCGGCGTCACCTCACTGCACGGGGCGACCGGCGCCACCATGACTCCAGTCATTCGCGGGGCCCTGGCCCTTCCGGTCGTGCCGGACTCCGATATCCGCGCGATCGCTCTCTACTTCAGCGGGATGGACCGTGCAAGCGCCCGTGCAAACGACGTCGACGCGACCACACGTGAGGCCGTCGCGAGTTCGTATGTCAGCAGTGACCAGGCAGAGAATGACCCCAACGCTGACCGATACGCCTCTGCCTGCATGTCTTGCCACTACAATGCGGGACCAATTCCACTCGCGTCGCGTCCGGAACTGGCGCTCAACAGTTCGCTGATGCTGGCCGAACCGACCAATTTCATTCAGGTAGTGCTGAACGGCGTCACCAACACAGCAACTATCGACAACACACAAGGTGCGCCGGGACTGGTAATGCCTGAATACGGGTCGTCACTCACCGACGGCGAGATCGCCGGGCTCGCAGCTTATCTGCGTCGCACGCGCACGAAATACCCACCCTGGAGCGACCTGGAGAAAAAGGTGGCCGCCATCCGCCGAGAGTCGGCGGCATCGCGTTGACCAAAAGCAGAAAGAGGAGTCAGTCGATCATGACGACATTCGATCTCAACGGCAAGACGGTCTCAGTACAGAGTCCCGATGACGCGGCGTTGCTCTGGGTGATCCGCGACGAACTGGGGCTCACGGGAACCAAATTCGGTTGCGGAATTGGATTTTGTGGCGCGTGTACCGTGCACGTGGAAGGGCGCGCCACGCGTTCCTGCATCACGCCCGTCGCAGCAGTTGCCGGCGGCAAAATTACAACCATCGAGGGGCTCGACCCGGCCGGTAACCATCCATTACAAACTGCGTGGCTCGAACTGCAGGTTCCACAATGCGGCTACTGCCAACCAGGGCAGATCATGCAAGCGGCGACGCTGCTCAAGGATTTCCCGAATCCTACGGACCAGGACATCAATGCAGTAATGGCCGGCAGCGTCTGCCGCTGCATGACGTACATTCGCATACGCAAGGCCATTAAGCTCGCGGCGGCGCGAATGCGAGGAGACACGAGCCATGATTAGTCTGTCATCTCACGGCCTTCGGTCGAGCAGCGATCCGTCGCGCCGCAGCTTCCTGATCACGATGTTGGGAGCGGGCGTGATGTTGGGATACGCCAAGTCAACCCTCGGCGCGGCGGACGTGATGCTGGAGGCGTTAAGCACCAACTCTGCTCGCAGCGCGGGCGACCTCTTCGAACCCACCATCTGGTATGGAATCGATCCCAGCGGCACGGTAACGGTCAACATCATTCGCGCGGAGATGGGCCAGCACGTCGGCACCTCGCTCGCCCGCATCGTGGCAGACGAGTTGGAGGCTGACTGGCGCAAGGTGAAGATCGTCACCGTCGACTCCGATCCCAAGTGGGGCATCATGGTTACAGGGGGCAGTTGGTCCGTGTGGCAGAGTTTCCCCCTGCTCAGCCGAGCGGGCGCGGCCGGCCGCATTGCTCTGATCGAAGAAGGCGCGAAGCTGCTTGGCGTTCCTGAGCAAACGTGCACGGCGCGTGACCACGCGGTGCACACCGGAGGAAGATCTATTCCGTATGGCGATATTGTGGCACGCGGCAATCTCCGGCGAACCTTCACGTCCGAGGAGCTGGAAAAGATGCCCATCAAAGCGGCGGACAAGCGCCGTCTGATCGGGCGGAATACGCTGGCGGAAGATATTCCGTCGAAAGTCGATGGCAAAGGCCGCTATGGCCTGGACGCCGTGGTGGAGGGGATGGTGTACGCGCGTCCGAAAGTTCCGCCGACGCGCTACGATTCCAAAGTGGTCTCGATTGACGATTCGGCAGCGAAGCGAGTGCCCGGATACTTGAAGAGCCTCGCGCTGGACGACCCGTCGGGAACCGTGCCGGGCTGGGTGATGGTGTACGCGGAGACCTTCATAGCCGCAAGCAAGGCGGCCGATCTGGTGAACGTGAAGTGGAGTTCGGGCAACGCTGTCACCATATCCGAGGCCGATATCCAGAAGCGCTCAGCCGAGTTGATCGCGGATCCGAAGGCAGGTTCGCTGCTGGTCGACGACCCGGGCGTCGATGCTGCGCTGGCTTCGGCGAAGCAGAAGATTGAACGAACCTACACCACGAGCACCGTCATGCATTTCGCTCTGGAGCCAGTGAACGCGCTGGCGTTCGAGAAGGACGGCATTTTCGAAATTCACACCGGAAATCAGTGGCAGACGCTGATCCTTCCTGTGCTGGCCAAAGCGCTGGGGCGCAGTCAGGACAAGATCGTGTTGCGCAGCTACTTGCTGGGAGGAGGGTTCGGGCGTCGACTGGATGGTGACTACACTGTGGGGGCCGCGCTGGCCGCCAAGGCGATTGGCAAGCCCGTCAAGATGGTCTTCACGCGCGCTGACGACATGCGCTTCGATTGTCCGCGGTCACCTTCCACACAGGTGGTTCGCATGGCCTGGGGTGATAACGGCCGGGTGACAGCGATGGATCATCATGCGGCAGCTGGGTGGCCCACTGCGGTCATGGCTCCATCTTTCATGCCGAAGGGCGCCAACGGCGTGCCGTACGATCCGTTCGCCAGCCAGGGTGCGGACCACTGGTACAGCGTAGGAGCGCAGCGGGTTCGGGCGCTGCGAAACGATCTGGCCGAGCAGACATTCCGGCCCGGCTGGCTGCGATCCGTCGGCGCTGGCTGGACGAATTGGGCTGTGGAAAGTTTTATGGACGAGGCAGCGCACGCGGCCGGCGCCGACCCAGTGAAGTTTCGGCTGGGAATGCTCGACGGTGCCGGACGAAATGCCGGATCGGCGCCGAATTCCGTCGGCGGTGCGCGCCGGCAAGCGGCCGTGCTAGCCCGTCTGGCGGAGAAGGTGGGATGGGGCAAGCCGACACCCAAAGATGTCGGGCTCGGCATCGCAACCACGTTCGGGCAGGAACGCGGCATGCCAACTTGGACTGCTTGCGCCGCCCTCGTGCGGGTGAACCGAACCAACGGTCACGTGACGGTAGAGAAGCTGAGTCTGGTCATCGACGCGGGTACCGTGATTCATCCCGACAGCGCGGAGGCTCAAGTGGAAGGAGCAGCGTTGTGGGGATTGAGCATGGCCCTGCACGAGGGATCAGAGTTCGTGAAAGGCCAACCGAAGGATACAAACCTGAACACATATACGCTGCTGCGCATGGGAGACGTACCGGACGTCGAGGTGGAGTTCCTGCCAAGCACGGAAGCACCAACTGGGCTTGGTGAACCGGCGACTACGCCGGTTGCGCCTGCGATTGGAAATGCCATCTTCGCTGCCTCGGGTGCGCGCGTCCGTCATCTGCCAATCCGGCCGCAAGCCGTGCTGGCAGCGCTCGCGCCTGGAAGTTGACCCATAGGAGCGACTTTTCGCGCTCAAGCTTCAATTCTAGTACAGGCTAATTCATCGGAGCCGCGGGATCACAGTTCTTGTACTCGCAGCCAAATCACAATCCAAACAGCGAAAACGATAAACAGGAGAGCCAAGACTGCGATTATCGTGGCAGTATTAGCTTTTCTATCCTTATCCGCTTCGTCAGGATCAAGGTATCGAATCGCGGACCAGACTTCTTCCTGATTCACCTGCTCGCCTTCCGTGGGACGTTCATCAAAAAGCATTTCGTTTCGCAACCTCTACTCGATCACTCAAAGTTGCTCCGACCTGTCTCGTCGAATCGCATAATTAGGAAGAAAAACCCAATGCTGCGCGGACCATTACGCTGAACAGGTTTTTCGAGTAGAAAACGACAGTGATGGTCGCAAGGGCCCACTGCAGGATGTGGAATGTGTTTCTGTGATTCTTGACAGAGGCACACCCGCTCACCGCATCACCGTCTTGTTGAGCCTTGTAGGACGAAGGAATAGGGAGATGCTTTTGTTCTAGAGCTCTCGGGTCCGGCATGCTGCCAATGAGTTTAGTCATCGCTTCCTCGCGCGACGCGAATCCGAGCCCGACGATGCTCGGTGCGGCAATGAGATCGCGCAGGCAATTCTCATCCGGATAGGCAATCACCAGTCTTTCAGGATGATCCTTCTTGC
>Ga0210396_10007212_pt1 | contig 10586 bp, 7 predicted proteins | sample IncBWH17OmetaG_FD_155466 | JGI IMG/M metagenome (GOLD analysis project Ga0210396, IMG submission 155466) | Forest soil microbial communities from Barre Woods Harvard Forest LTER site, Petersham, Massachusetts, United States - Inc-BW-H-17-O ... | reverse complement strand
GTGATCGCTGACGATAACGCTGGCACGCTGCTGGCGATCGAGTCCATAAAGCAGCTCAAGGCGCGCTACGTTACCGCCGCAGAGTGGGAACAGATGGGTCAGCACGCGATGAATACCTTCCAGAAGCGACTCTTGCCCTTGGCCTTTGGCATGTTGATGTATGAGGGTGATCCTGCAGTGACGCGGCGAACGCTTGCCAACGTGCCCCTGCCGGCGCGCCTCCTGATGCCGATCATCGCTCCGCGCGCCTTTGGCCGCCGCGCTCGGCGGGTCTACGGCACCGCGACTCCGCCCAAGATCACGCGTAGTCAAACCCCACAGCCAAGAGCTTCACGAATGCGTCACTTGATGAGGAAACACCATGCCCGCTGAGAGCCACATTGCCAGCACCGCCGCCGATCTCGCATCTCAAGTCAGAGCGCGTCGAGTCGACCCGGTTGCGATTACTTCAGCCACGTTGGCACGTCTCGCCGGCGACAGCCGGGCCGTGGCCGCGTTTCGTCATGTACGACACGACGAGGCCGTTGCCGAGGCAGCTGTCCTGGCGGAACGCTCGGACCTGGGTGAGCTGGCGTTGGCTGGAGTTCCGGTCGCGGTGAAGGAAGTCGCTGCCATCGCCGGAGAATATCCGGCGTGGGAATCACCTTCCACCGCACAGCCTTTTGCTGTCGACAGCGATGTCGTCGCGCGGCTACGCGCCGCAGGGGCTGTGGTCATCGGGACGACCCGCACTCCGCAATATTGTCTCTTTCCCATGACCGATGATGCGGACGCGATCGTCGCCAACCCGTGGGCCCCGGGTTACTCCGCCGGTGGTTCGTCGGGTGGCAGCGCAGCCGCGGTCGCCGCCGGGTTCGTGCCTGTGGCTCATGGCACGGACGCATTCGGGTCAATACGTATCCCTGCTGCGATGTGCGGCCTGGTGGGTATCTCACCGGGAACCGGCACCGTCGCCGCAGGGGACGCTTGGCAGTGGTCTGGTACGTATCGCCATGGCCCCATCGCGACGACGGTTTCTGATGCGGCTCTTCTGCTTTCGGTGCTGGCCCAACGGCCGCAACTGGCCGCAATCGCTCCCGCGGGAGTGATGCGCGTTGCGACGTCGGTGCGGCCGCCGGGCCTCGCAGGGCCTATCCCGATCCCCAAGCAGTTCGTAACCGCGGTCGCACAGACAGCTGCGCACCTGCGTGCTGCCGGGCACGACGTCAGGCAAGCAACACCACACTACGGAAACTTGACCCCAGCCCTGCTCAGCCGCTGGCTGGGCGGGCTCGGAACCGCGCCGCCAACGCAACTGGAGAAGCGAACCCGGCAGCACCTGCGCGCCGCCCACATGGTGCGTCGAGCCAACTTGATCAAATCAGTCCCGCGCCATCAATGGATCGACCGAGCACACGCCTTCTTCGCTGACCATGACGTGCTGATCACCCCCATGTTCGCCACACTGCCACCGGCAGCACGCTATTGGAGTGCACGCGGTTGGATACCCAACGCGCTGACCGCGATCCGACTCACGCCGTTTCTGGGCCCCTGGGATCTTGCCGGGTTCCCACCATGTCGGTTCCCGCCGCGCGATACCCCAGCGGGCTCCCGATCGGTGTCCAACTCATCGCGCCGCCAGGCGGCGAATCACAGCTAGTGGCCCTGGCAGCACAGCTGGAATCACTTAACCCATGGCCGCGCATTGCGCCGCAACCGCCGACCGGCGAACGCGACGAGCCGGATCAATAACCAACTGCGTTTGGGGTGCAGCGGTGCCCAAGCCCGCACCTTCCATGCCAACAAGAACCGGAGTTACATCATGACGGATCTACTGAAGAACAAGGTCGCTATTGTCACCGGAGCGGGAGCCGGTATCGGCGCCGCAATCGCGCGTGCCTTCGCCGACGAGGGCGCACGTGTCGTGGTCTCTGACATCGACGCCGCTGCGGCGGAGGAAGTCGCAGCATCAATCGACGGAGCGGTCGCAATCACCGCAGACGTCGCCGATGAAACGCAGGTGGAGAATCTCGTCGCCCGAACGGTATCGACGTTCGGACAGCTGAACGTCGTCGTGCCCAACGCCGGAATAGCCACCACCACGCCTCTGACTGAGACTTCGTTCGCTGACTGGCGAAAAGTCATGTCCGTCAACCTCGATGGTGTGTTCCTGACCATCCGGCACGCACTCCCAGAACTACTCAAACCCGGAAGCGGATCGATCGTCACCATCTCCTCGATTTCGGGGACAACCGGTTCTCCGCTGATCGGCAGCTACGCCGCCGCCAAGGCTGCTGTACGCAGCCTCACGCAGACCCTGTCGGCCGAACTCCGCTTCCATGGCATTCGAGCCAACGCGCTGCTCCCGGGATTCATCGACACCAATCTCGTCGCTTCCCATCAGCGCGGCTTCGAAGAGGCGCTCGGCCTCGAGGTCGGGGGCTTTGATCACCTCGTGGTCGCTAAACAGACCCGTTACGGGCGTCCGGAGGAGATTGCGGCGGCGGCAGTCTTTTTCGCCAGCGATCAAGCGGCCTGGTGCAACGGAAGCACGTTGGTGCTCGACGGAGGTTTCACCAGTTCGCTGCTCTAAGTTGAGTTCCGGCGTCGAATCGACGGGCGGATCAACGCGGGTTCAGGGTCCCGGAACGCGCCGCCCGAACGATTCGTCGATTGCCGGCTTCGGTTGTCAACCGGAGGATGTCCTCGATCCGGTGTCGGGTGGAGATGTCGGAGTACTCCTGCGTCTCGCCTGGAACTGAGTACTTCAGCGCTGTAGTCGACGCGCTGAAGAACGGCTGGTCAGGCTGATGAGCCGCGGACCGCCGACAAACACTGGCTACGAAGACGCAGAACTCAAAGTTCGCCGCAATGAGCGCTCGCTTCTTGGCTTGATCGGCGGGACGCCCGCGCTGGGTGGGTTCAAATGAATAGCAATGCGGAAGCCGCCCACGATGTGTCAACACCGATTGCTAAAGTGCAGAATTCGAATTCTCAGCCGACCAGGTCGGCGGATATGGTCTACCGCGCTTGCCCGAAGATCCTTGGGAACTGGCGGGCCTCGTCCAAGAGTTCGCGATCGGACTTGACGAGGCGACCCATGCCAGGCACGGATGTGTCGATGATCCGGTGGAATCTGTCTACCAACCGCTCGACCGTCATGCCGAACCTGGGATAGACGTCCTCGTTCCACATCTCGCCGTGGGGCGCCCACAGTAGAACGTAGCGAACGATCTCACGATCGAACCAGTCCAGTTGACCTGCGCAAGTCCCACCCTCGGACAACCGGTGGAGCGGCGCGTGTTTCGGCGTCGCGCGTTGCGCCAGAGCCGTGTTCTTCGCCGCATTATTCCGAAACTGACCTGCTGCCGGCTCCTGGGAAGCAGTGAACAGTAGGTTTCGCAATTGATGGCGACCGCGGCGCAGCAGTGAAATCACCGCGCTGACCGAGCGGTTGGTGATGTGGGCGATCTCCGCGTAAGAGAAGCCCTCCACGTCGGCGTAGTACACCACCATGCGGGTGTCTTCTCGCAACGCCTGCAGGGCTTTTGTGATCACTGCGGCCGGCAACGCCTCGAGCGCCTCCACCTGCGCCAAGCTCAGCCGTGTCGATGGGTGCTCTCGAGCCGTCGCCAATTGCGAATCGATGGTCGTGTCGTTCAGACCTTCGGCCTCCCGACGGTGTCGAGCGCGAAGACTGCCGATGTAGGCGTTGGTCAAGAGCCGATACAACGAAGTCCTCAGGTTGGTGCTCTCGGGAAATGAGCCGAATTGCCTGTGGGCGTTCATCATCGTCTCTTCCAGGAGATCCTCTGCCTCTAGTCGGTCCCCGGTCAGCGCTAGCGCACCCCGGTAGAGCGCGTCGAGCAGTGGGAGAGCCTCGCGTTCGAAGCACATCGCAAGTTCAGCGTCACTCTCGCCCCCTCGCGGAGAGGATGACTGAGCCGGAACGTCGGAATCGACCATCGTCATCCGGCCGGCTCAGTGCCCACGGTCGACCACAGCGTGGTCGCACCCGCAGCTGTGCGGCGTAAATGCAATGACAGGAACGCATCTGAATCGGGTGGCCGCGGCCTGCTCGTACTTGCGGTAAGGCCCGGGGGCGTCTTTAGCGCGCTGAAACAGACGGTCGCGTTCGGCACCGTAGATCTCCTCGGCGATGAATCGGCCACGGATGCCGCGGCCGTACAACGTTACGATCGGATTCGGTTTAACGTTGTGGTACCAAGCAGGATTTCGGGATTCACCGAAGTTCGAGGCGATGAGGATGACGCGCCCTCGATCGGTGAAGTACACCAGCGCACTCGTGCGGGTCCTGCCGGACTTGGCGCCGACGTGCGTCATAACGACGGCGGGGAATGGCCAAACGGAGGAAACTCGCCCCCGCGTGAGCCGGAGCAGAGTCGGATCGACTCGAGAGCCGATGTCACGAAGGAAGCGAAGACCCAGTGACGAGGCAGCCACCCGACTGGCGATCCGATGGGCAATTGAGCGGCCGGGATTCACGACGGGGACGGACATGGACCGTCAGCTCCTTTCGTTTCGCTTGGACGGCACACGGTTTCGGTCGAACTGCGCATGAGCAGCAGTACCGATGGACAGTCGGCCGGGTGCTGGTCGCGCCGACCCGTTGATCACGGCGCCGCCCTCAGCAGAAGCTTCCTACGCAGCCACTTCCCCATTTCCGCGATGGCGTCATCTACCTCGGGCACACGGCCGGCGCCCATGATGAACGAGTGCTGACCGCGCGGAACGGACCGCAAATATTGATCGTTGCCAGCCGCTTTCGCCCGCAGCGCGAGCTGCACCGCCTCATCCGCGAGCAACTCGTCAGTGCCGTAGAAGACTGCGATCGGGGGAAGGCCGCGTAGGTCGGCTTCAAGCAGGTTCACCCGCGGATCGGTCCAGTGCACGCCCGTTCCATCGAGCCAGCAGGACCGGAAAAGTTCCAGCAACCCGCGCGTCAGCACCATGTCCACATCGGCATTGGTGTCGATGGAACCGGTTGAAAGGGTGATGTCGCACCAGGGCGAGATGGACAGAATCGCGCCGGGTAGTGCGGCGCCCTTGTCGCGCAACCGTACGGCCAGGCTGACAGCGAGGTTGCCGCCGATTGAGTGGCCGACGGAGGCGATGTTCTCGGGTCGGTAGCCCTGGTCAAGCAGCCAATCGTAGGCCTTCTCCACGTCTTCGATCTGTGCGGGGAACTTGTGCTCCGGCGAACGCCGGTAGTTGATCACCAGCGACCGTATACCGGCTGCCTTGGCGATATGGGCGGCGGGTTTCCGGTCGGAGTGCATCGATGTGAGGACGCTGCCACCCATGTGGGTGTGCAGCAGAACGGTGCGGGGCTCGCTATCGGTGGGAACACACCAGAGGGCCTCGACCCCGCCGGCGTCGACTTCTGCATAAGTGACGCCTTCGGGTTCTTTCGCCGCGATGTGTACCGTCTCGACGATGTCCCGGATGGTGGCGAGGTCGAGTTGCGGATCCGACAATCGGTCGCGCGTAGCGGCGCAGAACTTTGAGAAGTCTCTAAGTTCGTTGCTTGTCATGGGGTCACCTTTCGGTTCTGCACCGGCCCTGCTGGCCGACGTCGAATATGGCCGCGCCTAAAGGACGCAGTGGTACTAAGCACCGGTTTCAGCTGCTCGCTGCACGCTGTGCCACGCTGCATCGTCCTCCTCAGCCACTCCAAAGCTTCCGACAACAACAGCAGCAGGAGTTGGCCGTACTTGATGAAATCTGGTTGCCCATAACGGTTTACAAAGCCGTGGCGGCGTTCGACGGTGACGGTCCTATCGACCCGCCAGTGCGCCGCATTCGCCGGACTCCGGCAAGAGCTCGAAGGAGGCCATTGCCGTCCCACGTTTATCGACAGCAGCTGTACCTGCATCCCGAGGACATGCAATTCGATCACTCGTATACCTGGACCCGAAACAGCGGAGCGACAGTATCGGCCACGCGCTGCCATGCGTCGGTCGCTGCCGGGATCGGGGTCTCCCATGTCGGCCCTCCTCGTGGGGCTAGTCGCTTGTTCTGACGAATTATGTTGGCTCGCAGTTATTCTCATCTTATTGCCCGCTCGGTTGGCGCTCCGAAGAGCTCCACTAGGCCGGGCGGGCTCAGCTCAGTAGCCCCAGCTCCCGTAGGTCGTTGGCGTACTTGGCGATCAGCTCCGCCGAGATGTGCGGGATGTCCTTGTCAGGACCGGCTCTGACCGCGAGCACCTCGGCGTGGAACGCGTCGGCTGGTGCGGCAGCGCCGCGGATCGGCTTGTGCGGCTTGCAGAAAGCGTGCAACAGAGGCAGGACCGAGTGCTGACGCTGCGGTTCGGGCAGACCCGTCAGCGCGGTCTGGAACCGACTCAGCCATTCGTCGTAGTCGTTGATGCGCCGGATGTTGTTTCCGGCCTGGATCAGCCAATCCACGAACACATCGAGTGAAACACGGTCGTCGTGGGGGTTCAGCACGTCGAAGGAGCGGTAACCCGCGGTGACCCGGGTGCCGATCATGGTGATCGCCGCGGCGATGAAATCGACCGGCAGGCCGTCGTAATGTGCCCACGCCCGGCAGCCGACACCGTCGCTTTCGTAGAATGAGTGCGGCGCAATGCCGGTCACCAGCAGGCTGAGGATCAGCCGGGTGAACATGTCAGACACATTGAGCTGCCCGCGGTATCGGGTGTGCGCCAGGATCATGTCGGACCGGAACACCGCTACCGGCACTCCACACAGGTCGTTGGCTTCCCTCAGCAGGACCTCCCCGGCCCACTTGCTGTTGGCGTAGCCGTTCGCGTAACCGTCATTGATCGGGCGGATGGGGCTGACCCGGCGGATATCGCCGTCCTCTTCGAACTGGCCGGGCGGCACCGTCCGCGCCACCGCGATGGTGGACAGATAGGTGACCGGCTTGATTCGAGTAGTGATGGCCAGTCGGATGAGCTCAGCGGTCCCAACGACATTCGGGTCGAACAGCTGGTCGTAAGGCAGCACGTGGTTGACCAGTGCGGCCGGGTGCACGATCAGATCTACACTGTCGGCCAGCCGCTGCCAGGTCGCCGCGTCCAGTCCGAGATCCTGATCGCCGATATCACCGGGCAGCACCTCGAGGTGTGGGGCCAGCAGCCGAAAACGGCTCAGCAACTCGGGGTCACCGCTGTCGAACACCTTCTCCATCCGCATTCTGGCGTCGTCGGCGTCGCGGCCACGCACCATCGCGATCAGCTTGCCACCTCGCCGGGACAGTCGCTCCAACCACTCCAGGGTCAAAAACCTACCCAGCCAGCCGTTCGCACCGGTCAGGAGGACAGTGTAGGGCGCACGTGCACCCGTGAAACGCGGCAATGACCGTGCGGTAGACAAAGTCTCGGCATCGATGAACTTGTCCAACGTCAGCTCGCCGGCCAAAACCACGGTCGGGTTGCGGCCGTGAACGGACGAGCAGGTCGGACGCTGCGCGCTCGTGCTGCGCTGTGTCTCGATGTAGTCCGCCAGTATTCCGACGCTATTGGTCGGGCTGATGATCACGCCGACCGGCACCTCGACCCCAAAGATGTCCTCGAGCAAGTTGGAGAATGTCAACGCCGACAACGAATCTCCACCAAGGTCGGTGAAATGGGCGTCGGGTTCGGCGTTGGCACCCGCGCTCCCGAGCAAGGCGCGGATGGCGGCGGTAAGCGTCTCCACCACGGGTCGATCGGCCGCCGTCTGACGCAGTGCCCGCATCTCGTCGACCTGCGCGGCGGCGATTTCGGTGTACATCTGCTCGAGCCGCGCGCCGTAATGCTCCTTGAGCCAGGGCCGCAGCAGCTTGCCCACACCGGACAACAACCCGTTCTCCTCGGTGAAGGGTTCCGTCGCGATGATGAAGTCGACTGGCACCTCGTAGGACGGCAACTGCGCGGCCGCGGCGCACTGCTTCAGCGACTTGTGCAGCGCGGTCTTCACCGCGTCGATGTCGTCGCCGAACTCGCCGAGTGCCTCGAGGGTCGGCACGATGACAGCCAACAGGCTTGACCGTTCGCTGTTGCCGTACACGAAGATCTGCCGCACCAGTGGAGCTGCGCTGTACACAGCCTCCAGGTTCGAGGTAGCGACGAACTCGCCGTGGGCGAGCTTGAGCACGTTGTTGCGGCGATCTACATAGACCAGGTGATCGGGCTCGATCTCGGCCATCACGTCACCGGTTCGGTAATACCCGTCCGCGTCGAACACCGCGGCGGTGAGCTCTGGGCGCTTGTAGTAGCCCGGCGTCATCATGTCGGTTTTGACCAGCAATTCCCCACGCGGGTAAGGCCGATCGGTGCGGAAGTAACCCAGTTCGGGAACGTCGATCAGCTTGTAGTCGTGCACCCGCTTGCGACTGATCACACCATCCAAGGTGACCGTTCCGGTCTCGGTCAGCCCGTAGGCGTCGGCGATGTGGACGTCGAGCCCCGAGGCCAGAAACGCCTTCATCTCCGCGGCCAGCGGGGCGCTGCCGAGAAGACCACCGACCGCCCGGCCGCCCACCCGCACCCTTAACTCGGCCGCGGCGTCCTTCTCGGCGTCTGTCGGGTCTGCGCCTTCGGCGACCCGGCGGTCGACCCCGGTGCGGTAGTGCTGAAACAACATGTCCACCACACGCGGAACCAGAACCATCTGAGTGGGCCGCACCACCGCCCAGTCGTCAAATAGCGTCGACAGATCGGACTTGGGTACGAAGTAGCTGGTACCCCCGGCGATGAACGCCGATGCCAACGGCACCCTTCCACCGAGGTGGTTCAGTGGCATGAAATTCACATTGAGAACAGGGACGCCCGGCGACAAGTAGAGCCCCGTCCAATGCTTGGCGACCATCCCCTCGGTGTACATGGCACCTTTGGGCGCCCCCGTACTGCCGGACGTGTACAAGATCATCGCCAGACGCTCCTCGCTACCCTCGGCGTACGCCGGCTCGACCGGCAGTAGGCTGCCGCGCTCGACGACCTCGTCCACCGTGGTCACAACGACCTGTGCTCCCGCCTCCCGCAGGCGGGCACGAGCCCGCTCGAAGTTCTCCCGCTGCTCATCAACTTCGCGCTGGTAGTCGAACACCATGACCTGGCCCACCGACGGACTGCTCAGCACGGACTCGACCGCGAGATCGAGGCACTCCACACTGACGGCCACGATCCCGGGTTCGCACTCCTCGATGATCGGCTGCAATCGCGATACCGGGGCGTTATGCGGCAGCGGGACCGTCACCAGCGCGAGGTAGGCGCACGCCATCTCGACGACCAAGTAGTCAGCGCTGGCGAATCCGATCGTCGCGACCACATCGCCGGCGGTCGCGGGATGAACGGGGTCGTGCCGCCAGGCGCGGGCAATCGCCCGCACCCGGTCCCAGAACTCGCGGTAGCTAATGGTGTCGAACTGGGGCAAGAGGCGTACCGATGTGCGGCCGGTGCCGGCATCGGTCACCAGCTCACGGGCACGTTGCCCAAGCGCGGGACGATCGGCATAACCCTCGACGAGCGTCTCAAACACTTCGGTCAAACGCAGACCGGGCCTGCAGGCCGCCTCGATTACCTCGGGAACGGGAGCGGCGGCGCGGAATTGCGCGTCGCTGTCAAACAACTCAGCCACCCGGCGGGCTACCCGCTCTCCTTGGCTGCCGCCGAGGTCGAGCAATTGCGTGTCATCTAGCGAGCCGCTCGTCATAGCGTGTCCTCTCTCTCCCTTTAATGCATTGCCACAGTTACATATTCGGCATATTTGGCAAGGTCCGCCCAGGCGCCGGCCGGCGTGCACGGCTCAGCTGTATGTTTCGGTGAGTGCCGCAATGCTGTCGAGCAGTTGGAGCGTTTCCGATTCGGGTTTGGTGGAAAGGAGGATGAACGCTCGTTCTGCGCCATGCTGTCGGTAAGCGTCCAAGACAGCGGGTTCTACGCTTTCGGGGACGATGACACTGACTGGAATGTCGGTTGCACCGTCGAGCAGGCCCAGCTGTGCGGGGACCATGTCCGCAACCGGGACGGCCATGGGCATCCACCCAGCGTGATGCCGTCGCGCTCGGGATACCGTGGCCGCAGTGAATCCGCCGATGTAAATCTTCGGATGCGGCTTCTGTACGGGCTTGGGCCAGCAGTAGGTGGCATCGAAATCGACGTGGTGGCCGTGAAACTCGGCTTCCTCGTTGGCCCATAGTTCTTTCATCGCGGCCAGCTTCTCGTCGAGCAGTTTGCCGCGCATCGTGGCTTCAACGCCGTGATCGGCGGCCTCTTCGAGGTTCCAGCCCAGGCCCAGCCCGAGCAGCAATCGACCCGCGGATATCTGATCGAGGCTGGAAACCGCCTTCGCCGTTTCGATCGCGTCCCGTTGCGGCAACAGAAGCACTCCCGGCCCAATGAGAAGTTGGGATGTTGCGAGAGCGGCCGCAGTCAGCGCGACGAATGGATCGTAGGACCGGTAATACTCGCGCGGCAACTCGCCGCCCGCTGGGAACGGCGTGGCCCGACATGCGGGGATATGTGAATGTTCAGCCACCACGAGCGAGTCAAATCCGCGGTTTTCCAACGCTTTTGCGAGTACATCCGGGCGTATGCTTTCATCGGTGATGACTGTGGCGGCTCCAAGTTTCATTTG
>Ga0210396_10007210_pt1 | contig 10589 bp, 11 predicted proteins | sample IncBWH17OmetaG_FD_155466 | JGI IMG/M metagenome (GOLD analysis project Ga0210396, IMG submission 155466) | Forest soil microbial communities from Barre Woods Harvard Forest LTER site, Petersham, Massachusetts, United States - Inc-BW-H-17-O ... | reverse complement strand
CCAATGGCTGACTTAGGTTTTCGATTGAGCAACACATTGGGAGGCGTCGTTCCCGGGGCTCGCTGATGGCTGCCGCGTCGGCGTGGAATCAGCTGGCCGCGGAGTTGAACTCGGCAGCCCTCAGTTACGACAAGGTGATAACCACACTGAGCAGTGACGAGTCGGTGGGCCCCGCGTCGGCATCGATGGCCCAGGCGGCCGAATCCTACGTGGCCTGGATGACTACCACCACAGCCAAAGCCGAGCAGGCTGCTGCTCAAGCGCGCGCGGCCGCGGCGGCCTATGAGACCGCGCTGTCCGCGACCGTGCCGGTGCCGCTGGTCGCCGCCAATCGTGCTGAGCTGACACAGCTGGTGTCGACCAACGTGCTCGGTCAAAACACCAGCGCGATCGCGGCCAACGAAGCTCAGTACGGCGAGATGTGGGCGCAGGACGCCACCGCGATGTACGGCTATGCAGGTCAATCAGCGGCGGCGACCAAGGTATCGGCGTTTAGCGCGGCACCGCAGGTCGCCAGTCCGACCGCCCAGGCTACGCAAGCCGCTGCGACAACGTCGGCCACGGCAACCTCGGCGGGAACCGCGCAGTCCATGCTCAGCGAGCTGGTTTCCAGCCTGCCGAACCAGTTGCAGAGTCTTGCGTCGCCTGCGGCGACGACGTCGGCCACCCCGTCCTACCCGATACTCACCGAACTCTGGTACCTGTTCAGCGGACAGTCCGCGCTGCCCACCAACCTCAACGAGGTGATAACCGGCTACAGCGGCTACTCGTCGCTTTGGTACAACACGGAGGGTCTGCCCTACTTCAGCGTCGGTATGGCGAACTTCGGTGTTCAGATGGCCAAGAGCATGGGCGCGCTCGGTGGCGCCGGGCCAGCCGCCGCCGAGGCCGTTCCCGGTGCGAGCCTGCCGGGTCTGGGCGGCATGGGCGGAATGCTGGGCGGCGGTGGCGTTGGCTCGCCGATCTCTGCCGGACTGGGCAACGCGGCCTCACTCGGCAAGTTGTCGGTGCCGTCATCATGGGCAGGAACAACCCGGCGGCAAGCACGGCGCCGATCTCGGTCGAGGGTCTCGGCCCCGCTTCACCGGAAACCGGGGGGCCCGGAAACCTGCTGGGCGGCATGCCGCTGGCCGGCGGCCCGGGCCTCGGCGCGGCCCACGCCGGTCCTCGATACGGGTTTCGCCCACCGTGATGGCTCGACCGCCCTTCGCCGGATAACTAGACCCGTCGTCGAGCCAGCCGAAAAGTTGATCGCACTGGTCAGTCTGGCGGCGTCGGGGTCATCGATCCGATGTAGTACGTTTCGTGCCCGGTCGGGTATCCGCCGCCGTCGGTGGCGATGTGAACGTGGTCGTAGTGGTTGGCAGTTTCGTTGCCGTAGTTCGCCGTCCAGCTCCCCTTGCCGACGCCCGGATAGATTTTCTGCCGCCAGATCACGTGGTTGATTCCCCATCGTTTGGCATTCGCCAACGCAAACCCCGCGATTTGGTTGCCGAGCTCAATGCCCGCGGGGGAGTCATGGTTCGGGATCATCACGTCGATGGCCAACCCGTTCGGATGCCACTTCAAGGCGTCCTGCCGGTAACCGCCGATGGTGGTGATCTGCGGAAACAACACGCTGATAGCACGGGCAGCCCAGATGGTCTTGACTTGCAACCCCTTCTCCGGCGCGACCCCGACGGGTAGCACGAACTGAAAATTCGGGGCAGCGATAGGCGCGTCTGCCGTCAGCAAGTGCGCCTCCGCGGGACTGGCCGTGTGCGGTGCGTCCGCCGGCGCAGGTCGGGGGCTGGTCGGCGCTGCCGCCGGTGTCGCCGTCGGTGTAGCTGGCGGGGCCTTGACGCAGCACCGATGCTCTGTGTGTTGGGCGTAGAGCATGGCGGCAGAGACGACGAGCGTAGCCCCGAACCCCAACCAGCGGCCCCGCTCCTTGGCTAACTTGTCTCTGCTCACGGACAGCACCTTACTGCGGTGTTCGACGTGGTGTGGCAACTTTCCTCAGCGCACTGGTCGGCGTTTCGGCGAGCCGCGCCGATCAGCAAACCGCCGGCGAATAGGGCCGGTCAAAAATTTGCGTGTAGGCCGCCCAGGCGTTACCTGCGAGCGCGCTCGAGGCATGCCCGGCTCACCGCGGTGATCAAGGTTTATGATCCGCCGCGATCTCGCTAGCTGCGCCGATATCGACATTTCACCACTTCGGTTGGGAAATAAAGATGTTCTTGCCATAACGGTGGCCCAACCGCATCCGCATGGTATGAGTCTTTGCTACCCGCCGGGGGATGGGGAGTTGAGCCCGCACAACAATAGCGCCCATGCCAAGGCACCACACGCGTCGGGCACAACCCGACCGCCCAATGGCCAGGAGACGAACATGCCCTGGACAAACGAATCGCCGCCGGAGAAGTCCCTCGTCGGCCTGCGTTTAGAGATCGAAGCAATAGAAAAGGCGCTGGCGATCTGCCGAGGGTAGTGACTCCACCTTGGGCGTCGGCGAGTTGAGGAGCGCCTAGCCCGGCACCGATTGCGCTAGCCCTTGACGCGCTCGGCGCCGTCCTGCTAGACATGGCGCCAGCGCTTTTTTGGGCGATCGCCCAACATCGCTGGATGGTGACCGCGCGTAGCTGCTGCGCGAGGAATCGAGGTTGGCATGGCGGGCCGGATGGACGGCAAGGTGGCATTCGTGACCGGCGCTGCACGCGGGCAGGGCAGAAGCCACGCCGTCCGGCTGGCACAAGAAGGTGCCGACATCATCGCCGTCGACATCTGCCGCGGGTTCGATGCTTCGCCCGCAGACGGTGCGACGCCGGAAGATCTCGATGTGACCGCCGGCATGGTCAAGGACGCGGGCGGTCGCGTCGTGACGGCCGAAGTCGACGTTCGCGATTACGACGCACTGCGTTCAGCCGTCGACAGCGGGGTCGAACAGCTTGGGCGGCTTGATGTCATCGTCGCCAACGCCGGCATCGGTACGACGGCCGGAAAGCTGCACAAGGCCGACGAGGCGCTGTGGCAGGAGATGATCGACGTCAACCTGAGTGGGGTGTGGAAGACGGTGAAGGCCGGCGTCCCGCACATCCTGGCAGGCGATCGCGGCGGCTCGATCATCCTGACGTCATCGGTCGCCGGCAACAAGGCCTATCCGCACGTCGGCCATTACGTCGCGGCCAAACACGGTGTGATCGGCCTCATGCGTTCGTTTGCTGTCGAATTGGGGCAGCGCATGATCCGGGTCAACGCCGTTCTCCCGACGCACGTGAATTCACCGTTGCTGATGAACGAGGCCACCTTCCGCGCCTTCCGGCCAGATTTGGCCAACCCCGGGCCCGACGATCTTGCGCCGGTGTGCCAGAGCTTCCACGTCCTGCCCATCCCGTGGGTGACTCCAGAAGACATCAGCAACGCGGTGTTGTTCTTGGCCTCCGACGAAGCGCGTTACATCACCGGGGTCCCGCTCACGGTGGACGCCGGAAGCTGTTTGAAGTAAGGGAATCACCGATGACTGTCACCAGCGACACCGACGTCTACTACGACCCCTATGACGTCGGGATCAACGCCGACCCGTATCCGACCTACGCGCGGCTGCGCGACCAGGCTCCGATCTACTACAACGAGCGATACGACTTCTGGGCGATATCAAGGCATTCCGACGTCGAACCAGCATTGGCGAACTGGGAGGTTTTTTCCAGCCGTCGTAGTGACATCCTCGAGTTGGTCAAGTCGAAATTCGACATGCCCCGCGGCGTGATGATGTTTCAGGATCCGCCCGAGCATTCCAGGCTGCGCGGCCTGATGTCCCGGGTCTTCACACCGCGCCGGATGGCCGCCATCGAAGACCAGATCCGGCAGTACTGCATCCGGTGCCTGGATCCGCTCGTCGGTTCCGATGGCTTCGACATCATCGCCGAGCTCGCCTCGATGATGCCGATGCGGGTAATCGGTATGCTGCTGGGAATTCCGGAGTCCGAGCAGATCTCGGTTCGCGACGCCAATGACGCCAACTTGCGCACCAAGCCGGGTGCGCCGCTGAAGGTCGCCGACGCCGACTCCATCGCCGACGGCCGGATCTACGCCGACTACGTCGAATGGCGATCCAAGAACCCGTCCGACGACCTGATGACCACACTGCTCAACGTCGAGTTCGACGACGAGGAGGGCGTGCACCGAAAGCTGACGCGCAAAGAGGTGCTGCACTACACCCAGGTGGTGGCCGGCGCGGGAAACGAGACGACGGGTCGGCTGATCGGCTGGCTGGCCAAGGTGCTCGCCGAACATCCCGACCAGCGCCGGGAAATTCACCAGGATCGCTCGCTGCTGAACCGTACCGTCGACGAGACGCTACGATTCGAGCCGACCGGGCCGCACGTAGCCCGTTGGATGACAGAGGATTTCGAGTGCTACGACACCACTGTTCCGGCGGGAAGCGCCATGCTTTTGTTGTTCGGTGCCGCTAATCGCGACCCCCGCCGGTATACCGATCCGGACACGTTCAACATCCATCGTGACAACATCTCGCACATCACCTTCGGGAAAGGCGTGCATTACTGCCTTGGGGCAAACCTCGCGCGCTTGGAAGGTCGCGTCGCGCTGGACGAGATCCTCAACCGGTGGCCCGAATGGGATATCGACTACGACACAGCACAACTCGCGTCGACATCTACCGTCCGTGGTTGGGAGCGGCTGCGAGTCGTGCTGCCCTAACAGAGCTCCCGATCAGCCGCGGGCCCGGCGATTTTTCGGTGTCGGCATCTCGAATCGGTCGAGGAAGCGATTGACCAGTGCGACGGCCTCCTGGTGACCACCGGCGGTGCCGAGTCCCTGCTCGAGGATCAGGGTGCGGCCGATCGCCGCGATGACGACCGCGATCGCGGCGGGCGGGAATTCGTCGGTGTCGATGCCGTGTTCCCGCACGATGAAGTTCAGCGCGGTGATCTGCTGCTCGCGCCATCGCTCCGACCAGGCTGCGATTTCCGCCTTGATTTCCTTGCGATGGTTGGCAAGCCCCATGAACTCCAAGAGCAGCCGGGTGTCCTTGGGTTCGGTGAGGGTCGCCCAGAACGCGTGCAAGGGGCGGTCGGAGGCCAGCGCGTTCTGCTGGCGTTCCAAATAGACCGCGGCGCCGCGACGGAAGACAGCAAGGTACAACTCGTCCATGGTGGGGAAGTAATAGTGCACCAATGCCGGTTTCACACCGGCCTTGGCCGCAACCCGGCGCGACGTGGCTGCGGCATAGCCTTCTTCGACCATGATCTGACTCGTCGCGGCGACCAGCATGTCGCGAGTCGTCGTGTCCCGTGCCTTAGGTCGTTCGGAGGCGGTCACATTGTGCTCCTATCACACCGCCGGCTCGGCGACCATGTCGAAGAACGCGGCACCGGAGTCCGGGATTCGGTTCTGCTTGAACACGTTGACGGCGTAGGAGACCAGGATCATCGAGTAAAGCAGGTGCAGAAGCCTTTCGGCGTCGTCCGGCAAGTCGTTGATGTCGAGCTCATTGAGGTTGGCGATCGCTTCCTCCGCCCGAGGGGCGATCGCGTCGTAGAACGCGACGAGCTCGTCGTACGGTTTGGAGAGCCGCGCCTCGTAGCGCTGTGCCCGCGTCGGCAAGGCCCAATCGGCCACAAACGGCTCCAGGTCGGAGAACGCCTGAGGCAACGTCGGATTGGACATCACACCTCCCGTGTGGTGTTGGCGGTCCGATAAGCGTCGACCGTGTCGCGGATGACCGTGTGGAACTGGCGGATGAGCAGTTCCTGGTCGCTGAGGTGGAAGGTGTTCTGTGCCCGCGTCTTTAGCGCCGAGTGGGTGGCCTCGATGGTGTTCACGTCCTGCATAGCGAACTCAATCGTGCTGTCGACCACCAGCTCCTGGCCCAACCGCTCCTGCGCATTTGCGGGCGGCACGAAGTACATGTCGATCGCGTAGATGTGCGAGTCGACGGTCTCCGGCCAGTAGGTGTAGGTGATGTAGTAGCCGCGCGCCCAGATCTGGATCGATATGTTCGGGAAGACCCAGAATTGGTCGTTGCCCCACGATGCGATGTTGCCGCGGTTCAGGAAATCGGGATTCGGTCCGATGTCAGGAACATCGTCGGGTCCGAACAAGCCGGCGCGGAACAGCTTGTAAACCCAGCGTTGGTCCTGGCGGGCCGGTCCCGCGGTGCCGGGTTCGCGGGGCGGCAGCGGCGGTGGCCCGGGGACCGAGGTGAGCATGTGCGGCCGGAACAGTTCGTAGTGGTAGGCGTCGACGGGCGGCACCATCTTCTCGGCCTTCGACACGTCAGGGTCGATGAAGCGACCGTGCACATACGGCGGGTGATACCACTCGCAGACCGAGTCGACGGCCAGCTTCCAGTTCCCGTTGATCCGGGTGGAGAACCCGTAACGCTGTGTCATCTTTTCGAACGGATATGCTTCGATCCCCAGCAGTCCGTCGCCGAGGAAATCCCGCAGCGGCACCGGGACTCCTTCCCGTTCGGAGGCGAGGTGCACGAAGATGAAGCCCGCCCACACCTCGCAGTGCACCGGCGGCATCCGCAGGGTGTTCTTGTCCAGGTCGAAAAATTCGCCTTCGTTGGTGATGTGGTTGACTTTGCCGTCCAAGCCGTATCGCCATCCGTGGTACTTGCAGGCGAACGCGCGACACGTTCCCGAGGACTCTCGCCCGGGGTGCTCCTGCCAGACCACCTTGTTACCCCGGTGGGCGCACACGTTGTGGAAAGCGTGCACGGTGTCGTCCATATCGCGCGCCACCACGATCGAGGCGAGGCCACCGGGCAGGTCGCGGGTGAAGTACGAACCTTTGCGGGGTAGTCGCTCAATTCGTCCGATGCACAGCCAGTTTCGTTCGAACACCGCCTTGCGCTCAGCGGCGAAGAATTCTTCGGAGATCGAATCTTCATAGCTGACCGGTGCGGTACCGAGTTCGGGATAGTCGGTGGTGAACTTGCCGCGGCCGGTGGACAGCCGCTGCTGGATGCTGGTCATGATGGCACTCCTTCGCTGCGCTGACCGTCGCTGGGCGACCAGGGCTGATCGTCCCAAGCCCGATCCAGTGGGGCCATCTCACCGCCGAACGGGAAGAAGGCCCGCTGCGCGTAGGTTTCGCGGGCCAGGCCGTGGCCGAGTTCGTCGATGAAAGCCCGCTTGAGTGGGTTGGTGAACAGCTGGCGCGAGTAGCGCAGCGTCAGCGGTGGGCGTTTGACCAGTTCGCGTGCCAGTTCCCAAGCTCGGTCAAGCAACTGGTCTCCTGCCAGCACCTCGTTGACCACGCCCCACTCCTTGGCCTCGGTCGCGCCGAGTTTCATCCCGGTCAGCAGGAAGTAGCGGGCGCGGGTGTGGCCGGCCAGAAAGCTCCAGATGACGTGCTGACCGTCGCCTGGCACCTGGCCACGGGGAAAGTGCGATGCGTCCTGGAAGTAGGCGTCTTCGGACGCCAGCACGATATCGCCGAGCAGCGGCACCTCTGAGTGCATGTTGCACGGGCCATTGACGGCGCTGATCATCGGAACATCGATGTCGAGCACGTTGGTGATAAGATGCCTTGCATACCAAGCCTTTTCGTCAAGCTTGTGCAGACCGCGGGTACCGGGCATCAGCAGATAATCGGGCTTTTCGACCGGGTCGCCGTTGGGCATGCGTCCCCAGTTTGCGTTGTAGTTCTCACCGGTGCCGGTGTGGATGAGTACCTTGATCTCGCGGTCCCCGGCGATGTCGGCGAACGCATCGGACATCTGGTCGTGCGCGCGCCAGTCCCAGACCAGGCTGCCGCCATTGGTGTGACACTGCATGAGCAGGATGCCGTCGTCGGAGAGTTCGAGCCGATAGTTCGGGTACCGATCGTGGTACTCGCTGTACCTGGTCCGCTTTGCCATTGAGCTCTCTCATTCCCACGTTCGTGACGGCGGCACTCCGGACAATTTGAGCGATCGCCCAGTTTATGCAGGCCCATGGTCGCATTTCCGGGTCGTGGGGGCAAGGCTCAGCGTCCGTGCAGCCGGGCCACCACCGGTGCGAAGGATCCGATCTGGGACTGCTGGACCGTGACGTAGTTGATGCCCAGCGTTTCCCGGCGCGAACACAGGGTTTCTACAACGCTTTCCAACGAGCCGACCAAGACGTTGGGATGGTCGCGCAGCAATTCGATGGCGATCCCGGTCGACGTCGCCAGGTCGGCCAGGGCGGTTTCGGGATAGTCGGTGATCTCCGTGAAATACGGCGAGCTCTCGACGTCCAAACCACCGAAGCGCTCGCCGGCGGCGTCACGCACGAAGCCGATCCGACGTTGGGCGACCGCCTGCGGATCAAGACCGTCGGCGTCGCGCGCCACGAACGGCACACTGGAAATGCTGACGATGTCGGCTTCGCGGCCGGCCAGCGTCAGGACGCGCTGTCCGCCCCCGCCGATCATGATCGGGGGGTGTGGGCGTTGCACCGTGCGGGGCCGTCCGGCGTAACCGTGCACCTGAACGAACTCGCCCGCCCAGTTCAGCTCTTCGCCTTGCCAGTGCGCTTTGATGAATGAAACGACCTCGGCGAGCTTGGCGATTCGTCGGCCCGGTGGCTCGAAGTCGAGTCCCATCGCGGTGTACTCGACTTCGCTCCACCCGGCTCCAATGCCCATCTCTAGGCGACCGTCGGAGAGCAGATCAAGTGTCGCCGCTTCCTTGGCCAAGATCGCCGGCGCGTGATAGTCCACGCAGAACACCCGGCACCCGATGCGCAGCGTCTGGCTTACTGCGGCCGCCGCAGCCATCGCAGCGATGGGGGCCAGGTCTTGGCGAGGGGTGCGTGCGGCTCGCTGCGCGGGGCCCGGACCCAGGTAATGATCAGCCAGGAAAAGCGTTGAGTAGCCGAGGTCTTCGACTTTGCGGACGGTGTCATACCACTCGCGGCCCCCGGCGGCGTTGGTCGCCTGGACCGCGAAACGAAACGGGGGCCTGTCCATCAACGGACCCTAAGTTGGTCGGTGTGCGATATTCAAGGCCCTTCACTTGACCGCCGTCGATGCGGAGTGATAGGCATGTTTGGGCGGTCGCTCAGGAAGGTGGGCTTTCGGTTTGAAGACGGCGGTCGTGACCGGCGGTGCGTCAGGGATCGGCCGCGCGGTCGCCCAGCGGTTGCGCAACGACGGATTCCGGGTCGCCGTCATTGACCTGTCACCGACCGACGACGGGTTCGGTCATCTCGCCGATGTCACCGATCGGGCCCAGGTCGACACCGCTGTCGCGGCGATCCGCCAAGAGTTCGGCCCGATCCTGGTGCTGGTCAACGCCGCCGGGGTGGAAGGCTTCAAGAAGTTTTCGAAGATGTCCTTTGACGAATGGTCCAAGGTGATCGATGTCAACCTCAACGGCGTATTCCACACCATCCAGGCCGTGCTGCCCGACATGGTCGAGGCCGGATGGGGACGCATCGTGAATATCTCTTCGTCCAGCACGCATTCCGGACAACCATTTATGTCTCACTACGTGGCAGCGAAATCCGCGGTGAACGGCCTGACCAAATCGCTGGCGCTGGAATACGGTCCGTGCGGGATTACCGTCAACGCCGTACCACCGGGGTTCGTCGACACACCGATGCTGCGCAGCGCCGAGAGTCGGCATCTGCTCGGTGGCTCGGTGGAGGATCACATCAATCGCACACCCGTGCGGCGGGTGGGCCGGCCCGAGGATATCGCCGCCGCATGCTCGTTCTTCGTATCCGAGGAGGCCAGTTACATCACCGGCCAGATCCTCGGCGTCAACGGCGGTCGCAACACCTGAGAGGGATCTGGAAGGGACCAATGTACGAGAGAGACCAACTGTTCATCGACGGGAAGTGGGCTCCGCCGGTCGCGAAGCCCGAGTCCGACGCCGTCATCACGGTCATATCGCCGCACAGCGAGGCGGTCATCGGTCACGCCGCCTGCGCGGGCCCCGCGGACGTGGATCTGGCAGTCGACGCCGCGCGGGCGGCTTTCGACACCGGACCGTGGCCCCGCATGCAGCCCGCCGAGCGGATCGAGGCGCTCACCCGGCTGGCCGACATCTACAAGGAGCGACGAGCCGACATGGCGGCGCTGATTTCGGCCGAGATCGGCGCTCCGATCAGTTTCGCCAAAAGGGCACAGGTGGCGCTACCGCTGACGATGATCTCGGCGTTCTGTGGCTTGGCGGGAAGCTACGAATGGCAGCAGGAACGTCCGGGGTTGTACGGCAAGGACATTCGGATTCTGAAGCAACCGGTGGGAGTCGTCGCCGCGGTGGTGCCGTGGAACATGCCGCAGTTTCTCACCGTCGCCAAAGTAGTGCCGGCGTTGTTGGCCGGCTGCACGGTCGTGCTCAAACCGGCACCCGAGTCGGTGCTCGACGCGCAGCTGCTCGCCGACCTGGTCGCAGCAGCCGACCTTCCGCCCGGTGTGTTGAACGTGGTGCCCGGCGGTCGCGATGTCGGCGAACTCTTGGTGGGCCACGGGGGCGTCGACAAGGTCTCGTTCACCGGGTCCACGGCGGCCGGCCGACAAGTAGCGCTGGCCTGCGCCGCGGGGCTGAAGCAGGTCAGCCTCGAACTGGGCGGCAAGTCGGCGGCCATCGTGCTCGACGACGCCGACCC
>Ga0210396_10007209_pt1 | contig 10590 bp, 7 predicted proteins | sample IncBWH17OmetaG_FD_155466 | JGI IMG/M metagenome (GOLD analysis project Ga0210396, IMG submission 155466) | Forest soil microbial communities from Barre Woods Harvard Forest LTER site, Petersham, Massachusetts, United States - Inc-BW-H-17-O ... | reverse complement strand
GCCCTTCTGCTGCCGAATCCCTCGCCAAGGAATGCTCTACTCACCCTTGCCTACATTCATATAAAGAGGGGTGACTATCGGTTCGCAGTGCGAGATCTGGAGGCATACCTAAACTCTGTACCCTCAACCCCGCGTGAGGACGACATAGAACACAACAAATATATTCGGAACCTGCTCAACGAGGCTAAAGCAAAAAGTGTCGAGCAAATCCCTGAAGGCACGTCGTGAGCTGACATGTGATATTTCGGGGGTGGATCCCTTTGTTGCTTTGCTGCTCGGTAAAATTTGGGATTTCGTTTGGCAACGCGGAGGAAGATTGTTTAATGCCTCCGCGAATGAGCCCACGGAACAACCGGCGAGATCTTCGGGACAAATACTGCTTCAACTCCGGATTAGCGCGGTCAGGAACTAGTCGAAAAAATCGATCACTGCGTCCAGAATTCCAACCGCAATGCGCAGCCATTGTCTCGACCGCCACGGTGGTTTCGATCTTCACTAAACGCGAACGGCTTTGCGAACGTATTTACTCGGCAGCACACTAGGAGCAGTCTGGCGGCACGATGTGCTCCCCGAGGTTAACTAGGGGTTTTCCTAGTCGACACATTCCAATCAGAAACATTAATGTCTCCTCCATGGACGCTTGCCGGCGGCCTCACTTGTATTTTCGATGCTAGGGTGGGTGTCGAACGGATTTTGGTCTCCCGATGTCTGATCGGCCCAGAAAGGTGTGTAACAATGATGCGCGACAATACAGGTAGATCCAATTTTCGGAAATTCGGCTATGGCGCGGTGCTACTCGCTGCGCTAGTACTGATAGGGGTCACGGCCACCGTTTCCGCCGATGACAGAAGCACAGAAACCATTGACGCCCACGCAATGGGCACCAGCACGCAGTTGGGCCGAAACATCAGTGTGAAGGTAACCATCTACGAGTTTTCTACAGATGAGGACAGACAAATCCTCATTAGTGCCTTCAAGAAGGGCCAAAATCAGGGTTTGGTAAATGCGCTCACCAGGATGAAGTCCGTCGGCCGGATTGCTATTACTGGCACGATTGGCTACGACCTTAGCTATATTCGCCTGATTCCCACTCCCACGGGCCGTAAGATTCGCTTTGTAACCAACCGGGTTCTTCGATTCGGAGAGGTCTATTACAACACGCAGACCACTGCATTTAACCTGACTGCCGGCGAGATCGAGATAAATGATTCCGATAAAGATAAAAGCGCTGGCGTACTCTACCCAGCGGCCCAACTGGTGATTAACAAAGAAGGACAACTGGAGTTTCAGCTCAATAAAAATCCCTGGAAGCTGGTCAACATTATCGATTGGAACAGAGCCGGCACTCGGGAGTAGAAATCGTTGAAATGCTTGGTCAGCGCAATTCTTGGCTGTCTCAGGCGCTGATTATTTAACTCCAAGGATTGAGGTGCCTGATGAAGATTTACCGCTTTCTAGCAATTGTCTTCTGTTTGCTGGTACTGCCGATCCTCCTAAGCAGTTTCCTTGCCGGAAAGGACACTCAGAAGAAAATCAAGGGTGATATCTGCTCGGCATCTAATTCTGCAAGTATTTGTTCCGCAGCGAACATGTGTGGTTCCGCTTCCACTCCCTGCTCCATCGACATCAGGCGGAGCGGGGGTGCCTATGCAACTGCAAAGCCAAGCATCCCGGATGCCAAGTCCAACAAAGCATTCTGCATTAAAGTTGGAACCAGCGTGACCTTCATGACCAGTTCCAATAACACAGGATTCGTCATCGACTTCGGCAGTAAGGATCCCTTCGACCACCCAGGCGCCATCATTGGCGGCGCCGATCGCCCGATTACCGTGACAGCAAAACATCCTGGTTGCTACACCTATTCCATAGGGGCTTGCACTCCTGGCACGGTCTATGGAATGTGCGGCAACGCAAACACCCAGCTAATCATTTCTGCCAACTAAATTCGGCTCCCGAATAACATGCAGCAGAAAGGTCAAGGGTTATCCTGAGTTTCGTACTTCAGAGCTTCATTGTAACGACGCAAGTATGGGCCTGCTAGCAAACCTTAAGTTACGTCGAAAACTGCTTATCGCAATGGCTCCGTTGGCAGTCATGGCGATTCTCGCTGGCCTGTATTCTTCTATCCAAAGCAAGAGGATCGACACCTGGTACAGCCAGCTTATTAACAATGATGTCAAGGCAGTCCACCACATTGACACTGCGCGTTCGCTCAATCGGCGGTTCAACCTCTACCTTTACCGTCTTATCGGAGAGGCTGATCCTGACCGCAGACAAGTTATGGACGCTCAACTGGAAACCACCTACTCCGAATACAAAACGCAGATCGCCGAGGCTATCCGCCTCGCCCGTGCCCAAAGCGCCCAAATCACAGCCGCCGCAGCTGATTTCGATAAGGCAGTCCTTACTTCGCAGCCCGTCCGTGCTGCCGCTCTCGCCAACGACAAGGTAAAGGCCGCTGCGATCATGCACGCTAGCGTCGATTCCGAACTTCAACGAACTCATGAGCAAATCACCAAGGTCTCCGACGAATTGCAAAAAGCTGTCGATCAGCGTTCTGACGAACTTACCGAGAAGACGCACCGCGCCATCATGGTCACTTGGCTGGTCATCGGGTTCGGGATGCTCATCACTTTCGCTGTCGCTTCCTATGTACTTCAGGTCGATGTCGTTCAAGAACTCTTCTCTTTGCGCGACAGCATTCAGTCCCTCGCCTCTGGCAAGTTGGATCAGCCCATCCCTTTCCTCAATCGGCCGAACGAAATCGGCGAGATCAGCCGATCCTTGCATACGCTTCAAGGCGGCGCCAAGGACCGCGAAACGCAGTCTTGGGTCAAAGCCGAAGTCGCGGCGACGGGCGTGCGGCTTCAGACCGCGGAGAATTTCTCCGTTTTCACGGCATCTTTACTGTCCCGCATCTCCGAATGTATCCCGATCCTATATGGTGCTTTTTATTTGATAGACGAGTCGCACTCTCGTCTAAGTCGCGTCGGCAGCTTCGCCCTTGATGGCCGCGGAGAGTCCGCCGAGTTCGCGCTCGGCGTAGGGTTGGTCGGCCAAGCTGCCCTCGAACGCCGCGTGCTCGACCTGTCTACAGAGAAAAATGATCCTATTCTCGTCTCCACCGGCATGGGTACGGTAACACCAGGCAAAATCCTCTTCATACCTGTTCTCAATCATGACCTTCTCCTTGGCGTGCTCGAACTCGCCGCCGTCTCTGTTCTCTCCGACCGCCAGCAGGCCTTCCTTGATGCACTTCTACCCTCGGTTGCCATGAACGCCCAACTTCTCTCCCGAAGCCTTGAAACCAAGCGCCTCCTTGAACAGACTCGTGCGCAGGCTGAATCCCTCGCCGCTTCCGAACGGCAGATCATTGCCCGAAAGGAGCAGCTGGAAGCCACCAATCGCGCTCTGGAAACCTCTCAAGAGGAACTCCGCCGCGCAAAGGAAGTCGCCGAGGACGCCACGAAGATCAAGTCCGAATTTCTGGCCAACATGAGCCATGAAATTCGCACACCGATGAATGCCATCATTGGGATGTCTCATCTGGCGTTAAAGACCGACCTCGATCCTCGTCAGCGAGGATATGTCCGCAAGATTCAACAGTCGGGCCAGCACCTGCTGGGAATTATCAATGACATCCTGGATTTCTCAAAGATCGAGGCCGGCCAACTGACAGTCGAGAACATCGATTTCAATCTCGAAAAAGTGCTGGAGAATGTCAGCAATCTGATTTCGGAAAAGGCCACTGCGAAGGGCCTGGAATTGATTTTCGATATCGACCCCGCGATTTCCGCGCACCCGAAGGGTGACCCTCTGCGACTGGGTCAAATCCTGATCAATTATTGCAATAATGCCGTCAAGTTCACCGAGCACGGCGAGATTGTCGTAAAGGCGCGGGTGCAGGAAGAAGCCGAAAACGGTCAACTGGTTTGCTTTTCGGTACGCGACACCGGAGTCGGACTCACTGAAGAACAGATGGGTCGCCTCTTCCAAGCCTTTGAACAGGCGGATGCTTCGACCACACGCCAGCACGGGGGCACTGGTTTGGGTTTGGCCATCTCCAAGAAACTCGCTCAGCTCATGGGCGGTGACGTCGGCGTCTCGAGCGAAGTCGGAAAGGGCAGCACTTTCTGGTTCACCTCCTATCTCTCCAAGGGTGAGGGCGTAACCCGTAGCGCCATCCGGCCCGATCTCCGTGGGCGTCGCGTCTTGATCATTGACGACAATGCCCAAGCACGAGAGGTTCTTGCCAGCATGCTGACCAGCATGACCTTCGTAGTACACGAAGCTCCGTCAGGTCGCGAAGGCATCGAATTGGTCCGCCAGGCCGTGGGTCGCGGTGAGCCTTACGAAATCGTCTTCATTGATTGGCAGATGCCGGGTCTCGATGGCATCGAAACTGGCAAACTCATCCGGGCCCTTCCGAATCTCTCAGCCCCTCCCCATCTTGTTATGGTCACTGCTTATGGCCGTGAAGAAGTCCTCCGCCAAGCAGAGCAAACTTCTTTCGAAAATGTTTTGATCAAGCCCGTCACTTCCTCCATGCTCTTTGATTCGGTCGTCCAGGTCCTCACCGACGTTCGTGACCCCAAGCGCGAATCCCAGATCGCCTCTCCCGAAATGGATCTTTCTTCCATCCGTGGCGCTCACGTCCTCCTCGTCGAAGACAATGAACTCAACCGCGAGGTCGCTATTGGTCTCCTCGAGGACGCGCATCTCTCCATCGATCAGGCAGAAAACGGCGCCATCGCCGTGGAGCGGCTCTCGAAGAGTGACTACGGCCTGGTCCTTATGGACATGCAAATGCCCATCATGGATGGCATAACCGCTACCAAGGCTATCCGCTCAAATCCCCGCTTCGCTTCTCTCCCCATTGTCGCCATGACTGCCAATGCCATGGATCTTGACCGGGAGACGTGTCTCGCGGCCGGCATGAACGACCATCTCGCCAAGCCCATCGACCCCGACAAATTATTCCGTGTGCTTCTCAAGTGGATTTGTCCTCCTGCCGTCTCGGCCGCTGTTTCCACCGCATCCCTCTCCACTCCCCTTCCTTCCGTCGCTCCCGGGGACCTCGTGATCCCTGGCATTGACACCGCGACTGCCCTCAAGCGCACAGGCGGCAATCGCAAGCGTTATGAATCTCTCCTTCAACGATTTGCCGATTCACAAGCGCACGCCCTAGATGACATTCGTGCAGCTCTCGCCGCCAAAGATTCCCCAACCGCCCAACGTTTCGCTCACTCACTCAAAGGCGCTTCAGCCAATCTCGGAGCTAGCGCCCTCGCCGAAGTTGCTGCCGCTGCCGAGGCCGCCATCATCGACTCAAACGATTCCGTTGCCCCTGCTCTCGACTCCCTCTCTCGCGCACTCGACCTGACCATCGCCACCATTCGCGTCGCTCTTCCAGCGGAGTCTGCTTCCACCAGCACCCCCCCTCCAAACGTCGATCCCTCCGCTGTCGTCCAACCACTCGCCCATCTCAAAAAACTTCTTGAAGCCGACGACGGCAATGCCTCTGATTTCCTTCTCGAGGCCCGGCCAGAATTGCGCCAGGTGCTTACCCCAGCCGAAATCGACTCCCTTTTCGCTCACGTCGGCAATTTTGCCTATGCCGACGCGCTCCGTTCGATTTCCGAAATTGTTACTCGTCTTTCCCTGAGATTGGAGTGAAATCATGTCCGCCACGCCGCAGCTGGTTCCCTCCGTGCAGAAGTTGATCCTCATCGTTGACGATACGCCAGTAAATATTGGAGTCATCTCTGGCGCTCTGAAAGATTCCTACAAGACCAAGATCGCCACAAACGGTGAAAAAGCTCTCGTTCTCGCGTCCGCCGAAGAGAAGCCCGACCTCATTCTCCTGGACGTAATGATGCCCGACATGGACGGCTACGAAGTCTGTTCGCGCCTCAAGGCGGATCCGGCTACAAACGAAATCCCGGTCATCTTTCTGACTGGCCAGACCAGTGCCGAGGATGAGACTCGCGGCTTCGAAGTGGGCGCCGTCGACTACGTGCACAAGCCATTCTCTCCCGCCGTCGTCAAAGCTCGCGTGCGCAGCCATATTCTTCTTCGCGAGGCCCGCGCCCAACTTGCCTTTCAGCTGCTGGCTCTCAACACAGAACTCGAGACGGCTCGGCAGATTCAACTCTCCATCCTTCCGCACTCAATCCCCAAGCTCACCGACCTAGATATTGCCGCGCGGTATCTTCCGATGACTTCTGTGGCCGGCGATTTTTACGATTTCATCCAGATTGACGACAAGCATATCGGCATCCTTATCGCGGACGTTTCCGGCCACGGCCTCCCCTCAGCGCTCATCGCCTCCATGCTGCAAGTTGCGCTGACCGGGCAGGCCGCCCACGCTCCCGAGCCTGGCAAGGTTTTGGTAGGTCTGAATCGCGCGTTCTGTGGAAAGTTCACTCACAACTTCGTCACCGCTGCTTATGTCTACGTGGACCTTGAGAACAATCTCATGCGATATGCTGGCGCGGGACATCCGCCCATGCTTCAGTGGCGCAACTCCACCGGTAAAGCCACCCAAGTTTTGGAAAACGGGTTGGTTCTTGGAATAATGAAGGAAGCCAGTTACGAAGCCATCGAGTTTCTTCTCGAGCCTGGAGATCGCTATGTACTCTGCACCGACGGCATCCTCGAGGCCGCAAACTCGGCTCAGGAGCAGTTTGGTGTACACGGGCTAATGCGTTTCATTGAAAACCACAAGGATTTGGCGGCGGAGCCGTTCTCTCAAACCTTGCTCGATGATTTAGCCGGTTGGTCCAAACAGACGGTGGACCAGGGGCAACAGGACGACATCACTCTGCTGGTGATCGATTACAAGCACCACTGAAGCCCTGGCCGTTTGGCCCTCTTGAAGTAGCACAAGATATTCACTATCGCGAGACCGTTCGTGAATCTGTGCGGGTGGCCCACGCGAAGTCCTCAGCTGGTCAACACGTGTCCAGGACCAACAACGGGAAGCCCTGGAATGCTTCCCTAGGGATTTCCCTAGTTGATTGAGAACGAGGACAAGTCTAAAAAGTTAAGAATAGTTCACACGGGCGCGGTCGGCGCAACCTCCACCGACCTTGAACCATAAAGGGACTCGGGATGTACGTTGCTCCCAACGGCATCCCGAGTCCCTCCTACTGCGGCAACACCTGCTGGGACTACCCCCGGCTGCAAGGTTTCGGTGCACTCTGGATGTTGATTCGTCATGGATTCAAGTCGCGCTCACTCCGTGTTTTTGTTGTTCTCACACTTATCTTAGGTACATGCTGCTCCCCCCGCTGTTCAGGTTATTCCGTTCTGACGCATGAAGCGATTATCGACGCCGCGTGGAAGGAGAGCATAGTGCCCGTGCTCTTGAAGCGGTTTCCCGACGCGACGCCGGAACAACTGCTAGAAGCGCACGCGTATGCTTATGGGGGCGCAATCATCCAGGACATGGGCTACTATCCATTCGGTAATTCGTACTTCAGCGATTTAGTGCACTATGTCCGAAGTGGATATTTCGTTCTCGCCTTAATTGAAGAATCCAGAGATCTGAACGAATACGCGTTTGCGCTGGGTGCGCTTGCACACTATGCGGCTGACGCTTCCGGTCATCCACTGGCGACCAATCGTGCAGTCGCAATGATGTATCCCGACCTGGCAAAGAAGTATGGACCGATCGTTACGTACGAGGAAAAGCCTTCTGCGCACATGAAGGTGGAGTTTGGCTTCGATGTGGACCAAGTAGCGGAAGGGAACTACGCGCCGAAGGCCTACCACGACTTTATCGGTTTTGAAGTTTCCAAGCCCGTTTTGGAAAGAGCGTTCGCAAAAACATACTCTGTCGACATGTCGAGCATCTTTTTTAGCGTGGATCTAGCGATTGGCAGCTATCGCCACGCTGTATCCACTGTTATTCCGCGTTCGACAAAAGTAGCCTGGCATCTCAAGAGGCGAGAGATTCAGAATGGCCACTCTTCCGAGACCAAGACAAAATTCATTTACAACATTTCTAATTCCGGGTACCGCAAGGAGTGGGGCGACGTTTACGAGAAGCCGGGTTTCTTTGCGCGGTTTAAGGCGTTCCTTTTGCGCCTGGTGCCCAGAATCGGCCCCTTCAGCGCCTTCGCGTTTCATCCACCCCCACCCGCTGTAGAACAGATCTATATGCACAGTTTCAACGAGAGCCTGGACCATTACCGACTGTTGCTCCTCGCAGAGGGAGAAGGCAAACTCCAATTGCCCAACGACAACCTGGACACCGGTGGACTAACCGGGCCAGCTGCCTACAGACTCACGGATGAAACTTATGCGAGATTGCTGGGCATGATCAGCGGCAAACCTAATTCGGAGTCTTTACGTGAGGACATTCTGTCCTATTACGCGGACCTCAGGAGGGACTTCGCGACCAAGAAAGATTCGAAAGCTTGGCAAAAAGTACTGAGTGATTTGGAGAAGTTGAAAGCCATGCCGGCCGCTGGCGTACACGAAGAACATGTTGGCAGAATTAGAGAAATCGATGAACCCTCTTACCTTAATCAACTCTCCTACCCTGGGCTATAGAATGAGGGTGTCAGATTATCAGGTTGCTACACTATCGGCTTCAATGGCAACACATCACGACGTACTGACCTACCACACCTTAGTGCAGCACTATCGGACCAGACTATCCCGCCGCTGGGAGCCCCACAGGCTGCTCCAGCCGGAACTCGAGCAAAGATTCGCTCGGGATTTGTAACTGCTCGCCCTTCTTGGAGGCGGCAATCGCGGTACCACCCGCAGCGCCTGCGAGCACGCCAATAGCAGCTCCTGTTCCTTCTCCGGCAATTCCTCCTATCAGCGCGCCCAATCCTGCACCGCCGAGAATTTTTCCGGCTGTTTTCTTGCCCTCTCCCTTGCCCTTGATCTCATACGTGCTAGTGAGCAACGGATACGCCGTTCCATTGATAACGATGTCCGTCAATTCAAGTGTGAGTTGTGAACTTCCGGACATCCTGCCCGCCGACGATGCCTGCCCGAGGCGGCCGTAAACTATAGTGCCCCGCGGTGCCACCACTCGTGTCGTCCGCCTGTAAGTTGGTTTCCAGGCTCGCCGTGGAACGGTCACCAGCCACGCGCGATTTAAGGATTTCATCTCTTCGACTGAACTTACCTACTTAACCTTGCAAAAAGTCATGGCCCGGATAGTGCTTTGCGGCCACGCCATCTCTTTATCCAGATCTTTGCGTTACTCCTCGAGTACTGGCTTCCAGGAAGGATCCGGATTAAACCGCTCCATTTTCATAAATTCGTCAAGGGTTGCCGGCCCGAAATCCTTCTCGTAGACAACGCCGTCCTGGCTAACGATAAAGCTCTTTATTCCCGTTACTCCGTATTCGGCCGGCGCAGCCACCAGGGCGAATCCCCCGATCATCAGGCCTTTCACCACGAAATCCATTTCTCCGAGCGGGGCCGCGGGTCCCTGCCCCTTCAGAATTTTGAAAAAATAGCCATGGTATGGCTGCGCGCTAGGGGAGTACCCCTGCTCGATCGCACGGGCAATTTTTTCGCCAATCGGTCCACCCCAAGATCCGTCTGGGTTTTGCCATGCCAGGCCATCCTGTTGGCCAGAAGTGCTGATGATGCGCTGCGCGTATTGATTCACGTCGTAGGCTTTCCGCTTCTGGAATGCGTAGTCGTACTGCGCTTCCACGTAGCCGTGGCAGATATCAATGGCGTCCAATTCATTGCTTCCGATGCGACGGTAGAGGAGTTCCTGCCGGCCGGCTTTGGCATCGAACGTCCAATTGGCGCCCTGTTTCACGATTGGCACAGGGAAAGGCCAGTCCTCATCACCCACGAGAAGAAATGCGCGGTTTCCGGTCTTGGGGTCCACGGAAACAGTTTTCTTCTCGCGAGCCTCCGCAGCAAAGTTGGAGGCTCGTTGCCGGTCCTGTGGGTATTCCCCGGTCAGATAGATGTTGTCGCCGCCCGGTCCGAAGATCTGTTCTAGAGCGTTTTCGTCAAAATTCTCGGCCGCCGCCACCAGCGCATCGGCGGCCTGCTGGGGAGTAGCAAAGCTCTTTGCCCCTGTAGGCGGGGCTGAGGTAGTCGCCGGAGCTTTGTTCGCTGCGGTTTGCTGTGCAACGGAACGACCCGATGCGCCTAGATAGGAGCAAACAGTTAGGCTGGCAATTAAGAAAAGTTTGCGGAGATTTTGATTTGCAAATGTAGTCTTCATTCTCTGCTCCTATAATTCGCTTCAGCAATCCCGTAATCTACCTGCGGCGTCCACCACCGCCACGAGCGCCCCCGCCTCCACCTCGAGACCCCATGCTGGAGGAACCGCGGCTGCTACTGGCACGCGCACTCGATCCGTTGTATCCCTTGGAACCTCTGGAGCCGCCTCCAAACGCGTCCCGGTTTCCACCGCCGCCGCGCGAGACATCCCGGCTTCCGATGCGGTCTGCTCCTCCCCCGCCGGGCCGACTGCCTGATCCAACTCCGCCGGCCGCCCGGTTACTGACACCAGCGCCGCCAGCTCGATTGCTTGGCAGATTGCCGCCCTGTCGGCCAACCTGTTGTCTAGCACTAGCCTGACGGTTGGATAGGGAG
>Ga0210396_10007206_pt1 | contig 10591 bp, 7 predicted proteins | sample IncBWH17OmetaG_FD_155466 | JGI IMG/M metagenome (GOLD analysis project Ga0210396, IMG submission 155466) | Forest soil microbial communities from Barre Woods Harvard Forest LTER site, Petersham, Massachusetts, United States - Inc-BW-H-17-O ... | reverse complement strand
TTCACCTCGGTCGGATCGAGAGCCACCGAGAAGAACACCCGCAGCAACTCTCCGTAAGTCACCTGCGATGGGTCGTAAACTATCTTCACAGACTCGGCATGCCCGGTCTCGCCGCTGCTCACCGCTTCATAGTCGGGATTCTTCACCGTCCCGCCCGAATATCCCGAGGTCGCGTTGTGCACGCCCTTCACATGCTGAAACACCGCCTGGATTCCCCAGAAACATCCCCCAGCCACTACCGCCGTCTCTTTCGCCTTAGCGGTAGCCTTGGCCTGGTCCACCACCGGAGCCGGCACGGCAACTCCACTCCCTGCGCGGCAAGCCAGCGTCCCCGCCAGCACCGTCAACATCATCGCCACCATCCGAACTGAAACTCTGGACATACCTGTTCCTCCCGGCCGAAAGCTGCCGTCCTTCTCCTCTAATTAGAGTTACGAGTCGAAAGGAAGTTTCGGATGTTCAATAATTTCCGCACACACGTTCTAGCACGGATGTTTGCCCTCAAACGCCGGAACCCGCCGACCGTCGCTCGGCGCCCTCAAACAGACGCGCCGTGACAGCCCCAAAGATGAATCCGCCAACGTGCGCCAGGTACGCCACTCCCCCGGTCTGCGCGTGCGCCACCTGGCCGGCACTGAAGAGCTGCGTGAGGAACCAGAAGCCGATCAGCAGTGCAGCCGGGATGAATGTGATCTTCACAAACACAACGATCAGCAGAATCGAGCGAATCCGGTCGCGAGGGTAGGTGACCAGAAAGGCGCCCATCACGGCCGCAATCGCGCCGCTCGCGCCGAGATTCGGCACGGTGGAATGCGGGCTGGCTGCGACCTGAGCCAACATGGCCACAATCCCGCCCACCAGGTAGAAAGCCAGATATCGTCCCCGGCCCATCGCGTCTTCGATCTCGGGGCCAAAGGCCCACAAGAAGATCATGTTCCCGATGATGTGTGACCAGCTGGCGTGCATGAACATGGCCGTGAAAATGGTGATCCAGCCATGCCCGGAAAAAATCTGGGCAGGAATCGCCGACCACTGAGTGACGAATGCTTCGCCACCCATTAACTCCCGCACAAAAACGAAGGCATTCACCAGGATGATAAGGATCGTGACGACTGGGATGCGCGCAGGGCGTCGCGACACGTCCCCTAGAGGAATCAATCCTCCCATCTTGTCTTCCTCCCAGCTTCCCGACGCACACGCAGTCTTCCCGAATCGTGGAATGAATTCACGCTTCGCCAAAAACAGATTTCACTGAGGGTCGTGCTAGGCCGCTAACGACGAGGGCGCCATCGTATCCGTGGCCTTGCGCACGGCGAACGACATCATTACCCGCGCCACTCCGCTGAAGATCATGCTGATCCCGACCAGCGTCCCGATGGCCCACGCCGAACTCGACGGCCACTGCATGTAAATCAGCAGACCCAGCAGGACGCTGACGATTCCATCCAGCAGCAGCCAACTTGAGCCGTGCATCGGACGCATCTTCGCAAACAAAACAAAGTCGAGGACGCCTTCAATCACAAACAGCGACGCCAGCAGCAGCGTGAGCGACGCCACACCCAGCACGGGATGCAAGATCACGTATCCGCCGAAACACAAATAAGCGACACCCACCAGGAGCTTCCAAATCATGCTCCCCGCGCCATGTGCGCGAAAACCCAGGACGAGGTGGACGACGCCCGCCAAAATAATCAGCCACCCGATTAATGCATTAACCGCCACTGCGGCCAGCAGTGGCAAACACACCGCCACCATGCCAAACACAATCAGCAAAACTCCCCACAAAATCGAAACCGTCGAAGCCTGCCTCACCACGTCAACCGGAGCGTTTTGTGCCATAGAGTCCTCCTTGCCAATCGGCTAAGCCTACCTCAAAAAGTCCTTGAGTAGAAGTCCAAGATCGAATGGGAGAAACCAATATGGGCTTGTGGATTTCTCCGGGGAAAAAAACTTCCCAACGATCGTCTGAGGGGACGGAACAGAATGAGAAAAAGGATCGACTTTGGAGGTACCCCCCTCCCCCCTGCCCTTGCAATAGCTTGCTGGGCGCGGGGTTCGCAAAAAGTGTGTGCAAAATCTTGATTGCAGACGGTTTAGAGGTCAAAATCTTGACAACAAACGGCTTAGGGTCGTTGTTGTGAGACTTGCCTATACTGCCTTCGCCTCGATCATGATGAGCTGATTTGAGGTGTGGCGCAAGGTTAGACGTCACAGCGGGGTGTGGAAATCGATTCTTCGGGGTCAAAGGATCGGAGCGATCCATTTGATCAACTCGCGCGCGTTCACCACTGACGTCTGACGTCAAGTTGGTATCTGGTTGAAGGTCGTTTCAAAGCGTTTGGCACCGGTCTAGACAAATACATAGGGCACCGACATTCGAGATCCTGCCTCGGTTTCGGATGTTCTCTTCCCACAACCTATGCGAGTGCCTTCCCCGCCGGTATACAATTGTGCGCTGCTCCGGTCAAGAAACGAGTCCGGCGAGAATTACAAACTGAATGACTGCTCGCTCCGTGGGAGAAAAACTGATGAAGAAGACCGTTGTCTTTGTGGTGATGGCAGTTCTGCTGGTGCTCGCTCAATCGCTGCAAGTCGCAGCCCAAGACGCGGAGAAGCCGGCAGATAAAGATGCGAAGGCAGCCGACGCCAAGCCCGCTCCAGAACCCCCAGCTCCCAAAGAAGAATCGTCCGTCACTGATCACACCATCAAGATTGGCGGGCAGACCATCGCCTACAAGGCGACTGCATCCACCACTCTCATCAAGGACGACAAAGGCGAGCCCACCGCCAGCATTTTCACCATCGCCTATACGCGCAGCGACGTCAAGGATATGAGCCAGCGCCCAATCTCATTCGTATATAACGGCGGTCCGGGATCTTCTTCGATCTGGCTGCACATGGGCGCTTTCGGCCCGCGCCGCGTATTGACCACCGACGCCGGCCCCACGCCGCCGCCGCCCTTCAAGCTGGTAGACAACGTCAACTGCCTTCTCGATAAGACCGATCTAGTGTTCGTCGATCCCGTCGGCACCGGCTTCAGCAAAGCTGTCGGCAAAGCGAAGGACAAAGACTTCTGGGGCATCGATCAGGACGTCAAGTCCCTGGCCCAGTTCATCGCTACCTACATCAGCCGCAACGGCCGCTGGAACTCGCCCAAATTTCTTATCGGAGAAAGCTACGGAACCTTCCGCTCTGCAGCGCTCGGCGATTATTTGCAGAACCATAACGGAATGTATTTCAACGGCATCGTCCTCATCTCCTCGGTGCTCGATCTCGGGACGATCTCTTTCCCGCCCGGCAACGACATGCCTTACGTCTTTTATCTTCCCAGTTACGCCGCCACCGCGGCTTACCACAAAGTGTTGAAGGACCAGCCCGCTGATGTCACTGCCTTCCTCGTCGAGGCGCGGCAGTTCGCCTCGACCGAATATGCCGCAGCCCTGATGAAAGGCGCCAACCTTTCCGCTGCCGATAAAGCGGACATCGCGAAGAAGGTCTCGCACTTCACCGGCCTCAGCGAAGACTACCTCATCAAAGCTGATCTGCGCGTGAACCTTCCTCAGTTCATGGCGGAACTCCAGCGCAGCCGCCACCTTTCCACGGGACGGCTGGACGCACGCTTTTCCGGCCCGGCGCCTGACTTGCTCGCCGAATACGCCGATTATGATCCGCAAAGTACCGCGGTCGAAGGAGCCTTTGTCGCGGCCCTCAACGGCTACGTCCGCGAAGACCTGAAATTCGGTAGGGACCTCACGTACAACACCTCGTCCGCCGACGCCAACCGGGCTTGGGATTGGAAGCGCGCTGGAGACGGCAGAACCTATGGATTCCCCGGAGCCCCCAACGTCGAGCCGGATCTGGTCGAAGCCATGGTGACCAATCCCAACCTCCATATCGAAGTGGAGAATGGTCTCTATGACCTGGCCACACCGTTCCTCGCCACCGAATACACCATGAACCACCTGGAGTTGCCGGAAAACCTGCAGAAAAATATCAAGCTCCAGTACTACGACGCCGGGCACATGATGTATCTCCACGAAGAGGACCTAGCGAAGCTGAAGGCCAACATAGCCAGCTTCCTCGACAACGCCACAAAGCAATAGGGTTCCGAGGGTCGACGGCGAACTGATGACTAATAGCTAGAAGCTGATTCCGCTTGACATTCGCCTTATATTCGCCAACAATACGCGCATGGCGATCACACGCAGGCAGCGCGAAGTGTATGACTTCATCTCCCGCTTCGTGGCGGAGCATGGCTATTCTCCGTCGTTTGAAGAGATCGGCGATGGGCTCGACCTGAGCTCGCTAGCGACAGTGCACAAGCACATCACGAACCTGGAGAAAAAGGGGCTGCTCACCCGCGACTACAACCGCAGCCGCTCCATTGACCTGCTGCCGCCCAAGGGACGACTCAAGCAGGCCATGAGCGTGAATACTGGCGTGATTCTGCCGCTGGTGGGGCGCATTGCCGCCGGCCAGCCCATTGAAGCCGTCGAGAATCCTGAGACCATCTCGCTTGCCGACTTCGTGCGCTCGAAAGATGTGTTTGTGCTGGAAGTGCGCGGCGATTCCATGCAGGATGAGGCCATCCTCGACGGCGACTACGTTCTGGTGGAGAAGTTGAAGACAGCGCACAATGGCGACATCGTCGTCGCGCTGGTGAATCGAGATGACGCCACGCTGAAGAGGTTCTACCGCGAAGGGGATAACATCCGCCTACAACCTTCGAACGCGACTATGAAGCCGATTGTGGTGCCGGCAGCGTCGGTGGAAGTGCAAGGGCGGGTGATTGGGGTGCTGAGGAAGTACTAGCCGGGCTTCGGGCTTCGGCTTTCGGGCTTCGATCAGTACAGATGGAAGTCGACTTCAACTGCCATCTCCACGGCGACGGGCTGACCATCTCTTCTGGCGGGATTGAAACGCCACTTCGATACCGTATCCACCGCCTTCTGATCAAGGCCCATGCCCAGAGGTCCCACGATTCGGATGTTCCGAACCATGCCCGTTTCGTCGACCGTAATTGACAGGGTCACGGTGCCGTGATACTTGGCACGGCTAGCCTGCTCAGAAAAGTGTGGATCGGGAGTGAAAATGGGTGTCGGCCGACTCGTGCCTCTGCCGGTGCGGCTGACTCCAGGGTTGGAAGCTCTCCCTTCGGCGGTGCGCGCCCCTTCGGGCTCAGAGTCCTTCTCCACCCGGAATCGAACTCCGGGGATTGCCGAAAATTCCTCTGGAAAGCTGCAAGCACTGTACGGCCCCTCATTGCCGGTCGACGCCGCCCGGACACAAGAAGCCCAGTAGTCCGGCACGAGCTCTGGTAGGCGATCCTGTGAAGTCAGAAAAACTTTAGAAAGCGCGGCGTCAGCCTTCTCTGCGGTGATCCCGGCCGCGTCGAACTCGACATCGATGCGGAGCCCCTGCCCCTTCTCGGCCTTCCTTTCTTTCTTCTCCTCGTTCTTCTTGCTCTTCTCGGAGTGCTGCCCGAACTGAAAAGCCTGACCGTTGTTAAGCAGGGAGAGACGTTCTGCCTGGATGGTCAAGCTCTGGCCATGCAGATCGAGCGAGATCACGCGGGTGAACCCGTCGACGGTCCAGTCGCCTGAAACGGCAGAATCGGGAACCAGTGAGCCTGCGGAATCGTAGCTTAGGCGGTCTCCGCGATAAAAGTTGCGGAGGACGAAGGTCTTGCCGTTGTACTGATCGCGGAGGTGCTGCTCCACTTCGCTGGTGGCATGCGCGCGCAACGGAGCAATGCCGACAACAAGGAGCAGCGTCGCAGAAGTGCTAAGAAGCCGCGTCAGGCCATGGCGGTGCATAGCCGTGCATTGTAGCTCAACTGCTTGAAGACACGACCGCCCGGGATTGATCCCGGGCGGTGTCGTTAGCTTAAGGCTGAATGCTGACGGCTAAAGCGCTTAGCCGAGGTACTTGTCGAGGACTTGCGCGATGGAGTCCTTGGAACGGTTGCCGCCGACTAGTTGTTCGACGACTTGCCCGCCCTTGAATACCAGCAGCGTCGGGATGCCGGTGATTCTGTAGCGCATGGGAGTGGCGCTGTTGGAGTCCACGTCCATCTTGCCGATTTTGACCTTGCCCTGATAGTCCTTGGCAAGCTCCTCGACGATGGGAGCGATGGCGCGGCAGGGACCGCACCATGTTGCCCAGAAGTCCACGAGCACGGGTTTGTCTGATTTGAGAACGTCCTGGTCGAAGTTCGCGTCAGTGACTTCGACGATTCCATTGCCTGCCATATCTTTTTCTCCTCGTTGTAACGTCGCGTTGTTCGGCGGATGCTCCCATGTTTCGGAAACAACGAGCAGTCGTGGCCGGGACCCGGACGATCTAAATAGAAACGATTCTATAAATTCCTGCCCCAACCGGGGGCAACCTATTATGGTAACACTGACATTCGATGCGTGGGGCGGCGCGAAGGTCGCAAAAAGGAGCAGGGGCGTAGAGCACCTCCGGGATGGGCGCGGGGTTATACCGGGAAATCAGCTTCTAGAAGATGAACTTAACCGCTGCCTGCATCAGACGGGCTGGGGCCGCGCTGACAACCTCTCCGAACGACGAGCTGTTGATATTGCCGTTCACGGATGCTGGTCCGTAGAACTGGGCGTGGTTGAACAGGTTGAACCCCTCGAAGCGGAACTCCAGAGACTTGGATTCAGTGAGAGGAACACTTTTCAGCAGGGCCATGTCGTAGTTGTCGATGCCCGGTCCGTAAAAGAAGCGGCGCTTGGCGTTGCCGGGCTCTCCTAGGGGCTGGGGACTGCATCCGGCAGAGCTACATCCGAAGAGGCTGGTATTGAAATAGGGTTGTCCATTGCGAGGGTTATGATTCAGTTCGAGGGGACCGGGAGTGTATTGCGGTTCGTCGACGCCATAATTGTTGATGCCGTTGGGTTCGGCTCCCAGCAAGGAATTGTCGCCGTAGTTGAGCAGGGTCACGGGGAAGCCGCTGCTGAAGTGGGTGATGCCGGAGATGGTCCAACCCTTGGTCCAGCGGTTGGAACTGCCGAACAGATACTCGAAGGGAAGCTCGTAGGCATAGCTCACTACGAAATTGTGCTTCACATCGAAGGCAGACAAAGCGCGGCTAAGCGCGGGATCAACGGGGTTAACCTCTTCGCCGACATTCGAGGATTGATCGATGGATTTGCTGTAGGTGTAGCTGGCGAACAATTGCAACCGCTTACTAGTGTGGCGCAGGCTGAGTTCGAGAGCGTTGTAGTTGGAGTTGCCGATCGAGGACTGGTTGGTATCGCTGCCGAAATTTGAACCCAGGGGTCCGCGGGTTCCACTTTCCGTTTCTTTAAAAGGTCCGCAGCCCGGCAGGCTGAGGCACAGCGCGGGATTGCCGGGGTTCGATTCCACCAGAACCAGAAGACGATGAGACTGATTGCCCACATAGCTGGCGCTGAACACAGTGCTGTTCGCGAGCTGGCGCTCGATCGAGAACATGTATTGCTCGGAGTAAGGAATGCGGTTGCTGACGGGGTAGGCGGGAATTCCGCTGATGGGGATGTACTGCGACCAGTCGAGGCTGGAGTCGGGATGGCTGCTGGAAGAGTTCAATGGAGCAAACGTGACAGGGAAATACTGGCCGAGGGGGTTCCCCGTCGAAGCGGTGACGAACGGATTCGAAAACAACGGCGGAGCGGGACTGCTGTAGGTAGTGCCGTAGGGAGCGTTGGCCGCGAGGACTCCGATGGTAAGGGCCTCGATAGAGGTGTAATACATTCCGAAACCGGCGCGAAGACTGGTTTTGCCGGGAGCGCCCAAGACCTTGCCGAGGAAAGTGTCGGCGGATACGTCGGGCGAATAAGCGAGGCCGAGGCGCGGCGAAAATTCGTCGCCGGGGGGCGCGAGGGTGCGCCGGACTCCGCGATCGGTCGGGTACAAGATTCCTGCGGGCGCGCCTGGAAAAACTACGGACTGCTTGCCGGGTTCGGTGGTTGAAATCTGATTGTACTTTTCATACCAGGGCTCGATGCGGTCCAAGCGCAGGCCAAGATTGAGAGTGAGGTTGGGTTTCAGGCGCCAGCTATCCTGCGCGAAGATGCCGGTGTACTTGTTGCGGCCGTAAAAAGGATTCAGCTGGCTCTGGTTGTATTGACTGGGTATCCCTAGCAGGAAATCGGCGAAGTCGAGGCCGGTCTCGCTTCCGGTAAACAGGAAGTTGCCGTTGAACTGGGCGATGGGATTGACGTTGACCTGATCGTAGTGGAACTCGCCGCCGAACTTCATGGTGTGGCGTCCTACAACCTTGGAGAAATTGTCAAGCCACTGGAAGGTATTGTTCGCCTGCTTCAATTCGTTGGTGTTGGTGCCGGTGGAGAAATTGTTGAAGACGAGGTTTTCGACTCCTTCGTTTTGAGGGGCGAGCGCGACGATGCTGGGTGCTCCTGTGGATGTGACGAAACCCTGCGATACCAAGCTGACTCCGAGACCGCCTTGCGGCTTTCCGAGGTCATTGAAGGCGCGGAGATAACTGAAGTGGACCTCGTTGACCGAGGTGGGGTTCAGCGTTTTCGTGTCGCCCACGCTGAATAGTTGCGCCCTGCCCAGATACAGCGCGTTGAAACCTGGGACGCTGGCTCCGCCTTGCGCGACTGGGTACGGGTTGTTGAGCGAATAATCGTCGAGGAAGTAATAGCCGGAGATCAGGCCCCAGCCGGTGTTGGCGTCGAGGCGCAGGGATCCTTTATCGTCCCGAAGCGCCTGGTTTTGAGAGGAGGTTGCAAATTGAGTGCCGGAAGCATTCGGCGCCGGGATGTACTGCAATAGATTTTGCGCGGGTACCGACCAAGCCTTGGTTGGGATTTGGAGCGTTGGAAGAACACAGGCCGTGGTGCTTCCGGGAGAATAATTTGTGCTCGTGCAGCCGGGAAAATAGTAAGGCTCACCAGCGTAAATCTTGTAGCCGAGCCTCTCCGACTGCGAAAGGGTATCGGCCCAACCGGGACCGCTTACTACCGTGGGCATTATAACGGTTTGCCCGTTCACGACTTGCGTGCTGTAGAAGGAACTGGCCAGATCGGATAGATCTCCGCTGCGGTCTGCGGTGGAAGGCACTGGAATCAGACCGGTATCGACCCCCTGGCGCTGGCGCGTTCCCTGATAGTCGGAGAAGAAGAAGATTTTGTTTCGACGGATGGGGCCGCCGAAAGTTCCGCCGAACTGATTTTGAATGAAAGTGCCTCGGGTGGGAGAGAAGTAATTGCGGGCGTCCAAGTCAGTGTTTCTGAGGAACTCGAAAAGGTCGCCATGGAATGCGTTACCGCCTGACTTGGTGATGACGGTGATCTGGCCTCCGCTGAACTCGCCATACTCCGCGTCAAAATTGCTGGTAAGGATGCGAAATTCTGCGATGGAATCGAGGTCAGGAATGATTGCAGTGCCCATGTTCACATCTTCTTCGGAGTCGCTGCCATTGACGATGAAGGCGTTGGCGAACTCGCGCTGGCCGTGGATAGAAATGGTGCCAGGATTGAGATCGCCGGAGGGTGAGAGGGCACTGGCGCCCACGTCCTGCACGGTGCTGGAGGTGATGGAGGTAGCAGGAGCGACTCCGGACTGAATCGAGAGGAGATCGGTATAGCTGCGGCCGTCCAGAGGAACAGCGCTCATCTGATCGCTGTTGATGACTTCGCCCATCTGGCTGCTGGCAGTCTCGAGGTGAGCGGCGGAGTCGCTGACCGTGATGACGTCAATCCATGGGCCCACTTGCAGGACAACATCCAGCAGAAGGGCGCTGCTGGTATCGAGGACGATCCCATTGCGGCGGTAGGGTCTGAAGCCGGGCTGGTTCAGTTCGAGAACATAATTGCCGACGGGAAGAACAGGGAATGCGTAGGTGCCGCTGCCGTCGGTGGTGGTGGATTGCCGGATGCCTGTACCGGTGCTGATCAAGGTGACGGACGCCCTGGCTATGGCCGCACCGGAGGGGTCTTTGATTGTGCCGGAGATGCTACCGCCGACTCCCGCCCAAGCAACTGTTACGAGAGAAAGAAAGAGGCAGAGGCAGTGCAGAGCGTGGGTGGCAGGGCTTTGTATCGGACTTACGCATGCGGTCCGGGAGGTAGGGGTCGGGTTGGGCTGCGAAACATACAGTTGCGAATCGGTCGCATCTAGGACTAATATTAGTTCTCGGTTGTGAACCTTCTGGGTCATGAGGGAAGAATCCGGAGTTAAGCTAGTTGCAATCGAGTCGCATCTAAACGGCAGTATTGAGTCTGAGGGATGTCCCCGCATTCCGTCAAGCTTGGGTGAAAGAATTCGTCGCAGCGGGGTTGCGACCAGTTGCGACGGCATCAGGAGGGCTAATGCCATTACCACAAACTGAGATCCCGGGCCGGCTGCAGTCCCAGTTAGCCGACCGGGGAATCCGGATGACAGGACAGCGCCGCGCCATTCTGCAGGTGATGGAAACTGCGACCAAACACCTGGATGCGGCGCAGCTTTTGCGCAAAGCGCAAAAGCTGGACGCGAGCGTGGATCGCAGCACGGTTTACCGCACGCTGAAACTACTCAAGCGGCAGGGCCTGATCGACGAGCTCGACCTGATGCACATTCACGGTGAGGGACA
>Ga0210396_10007204_pt1 | contig 10596 bp, 10 predicted proteins | sample IncBWH17OmetaG_FD_155466 | JGI IMG/M metagenome (GOLD analysis project Ga0210396, IMG submission 155466) | Forest soil microbial communities from Barre Woods Harvard Forest LTER site, Petersham, Massachusetts, United States - Inc-BW-H-17-O ... | reverse complement strand
AATTCGGATTCGCGGCGGCGTGCCAGCCAAAATTCGCCTTTCCACGCCATACTATCTGCTGCACAAAGATGTGGACCGGTATCTGGCCGCGTACGACGATTATCGCGCTGCCCATCCCTCCGCCTGAGGAGCGCATCCAAGAAAATCGGGAAGCGCCGCCCCGGGAAGCCGTCATCTTAAAATACGGCAGGACATTTTCCATGACGATTGCAGGGCGCAAAGGAAATGAGAACGCATGCCTCATCTGATCGCCAGATGTCTTCGAATTCTCGGATTGCTGCTGTTGCTTTCTCCGTTTCCGCTTTTTGCGCAAGACAACTACACCCGCGTCGAATTTGGCGCGCAATATTCGACCGTCCGGCTGACGAACCAAGACCTCGGCGCAACCGACTACTCCGGTTTCGGCGGGCGCTTCGATTGGAACTTGAACCGCAGGCTTGCATTGGAAAGCCAGCTCGATTTTTTCCCGGAACACTCGCTTCCAATGCTCGCCATCCAGGGCGGCCAAACCATCCAGGCTGTCTTTGGAGTGCGCGCCAAAGTTATCCAGACGCGCCGCCTTTCTGTTTTCGGTTTAATCCGTCCGGGGCTATTTCACTTTACGGATGTTCTGTATTTCAATTCGAATTCGGCGACCGGCTTTGCAGAGCGGCCCGAAACGCATTTCGCCCTGAATCTGGGCGGCGGGCTTGAATATTACCTGAACCCGCGATGGGTTTTGCGTGCGGACATTGAGGGCGACCCGTACCGCGTGCCCAACACGAAGGTGGCGATTCCTGGCGGCAGCGCTCTCAGCGTTGGGAAAATCGACGACACCACGCGGTTCAGTTTCGGTGTGGCTTATCGCCCGGGAACATTGATCGAAAACGAAAAGGAGACAGACGTACCCGGGAAGTGGGAATTCGGTCCGCTGTTTTCAACGATGTTCATCGCGCGCGAGGGGCCCGCGGACGGCGTGCGGACGGAACCCGGTTTCGGCGGGTATGCTTCCTACCGCTTCTATCACATATTTTATTTCGACAGCGACGTGCTCTATTTTCCGCGCGGCACAAATTCTTTCGGACCGCATGACGGGGGGGAAATCCTTCAGGGACTCTTCGGGCTGAAGGGCGGAATACGGCGCAATCATTTCGGTATTTTCGGCAAGGTGAGGCCCGGCTTCAACAGCTACTCGCAGGCACTGAACGGGATTTCAGCAACCGGACAGGAAAGTTTCGGCCGCTCCACAAATCTGGTGCTGGATCTGGGCGGGATCGTGGAATTTTATCCGGGGGAGCACGGCACGCTGCGCCTGGAAGCCGGCGACACGCACATTTATTTCAACACGCGAGACGTCAATTTCGGTGGAACCCCGATCCCGGTGGGCGGGGGAAAGCTGCAACACTCCATTCAATTTATCGTAGGATACGGCTGGCGATTCTGAATCCTTTTTGCCGATTCGAACCTGTGAGGTTTTATGACCAAGAAAATCTGGGAATCTGTCGACAAGTATTTGGACAAGATGCTGATACCGCAAGATTCCACGCTGGAGCAGGCTCTGGAAGCCGCGGCGGCCGCGAGGCTGCCTGCGATCCAGGTTTCGTCGGTGCAGGGAAAATTGTTGCACATGCTGGCCCGCATTATGGGCGCGCGCAATATCCTGGAGATCGGCACGCTCGGCGGCTACAGCACCATCTGGATGGCGAGAGCGCTGCCGGAGGGGGGACGGCTTATCACGCTGGAGGCGGACCCGAAACACGCGGAGGTGGCGCGAAAGAATTTTGCACGCGCCGGCGTGGAGAACAAAGTGGAATTGCGGATCGGTAAAGCGCTGGACACGCTGCCGCAAGTTGCCGCGGAAATACGCGATCCATTCGACATGTTCTTCATCGACGCCAACAAATCCAACATGCCGGAATATTTCGAGTGGTCGCTAAAACTCGCGCGGAAGGGCAGCGTGATCATCGCGGACAACGTGGTGCGCGAAGGCGCCGTGCTCGACGCGAAGAGCAAGGACGCCGACATTCGAGGAATACGGCGATTCCTGGAAATGGTCGGCAAGGAAAAGCGCGTGAGCGGCACGGCGCTCCAAACAGTAAGCACCAAGAGTTACGATGGCTTCGCACTGGTCCTGGTCACTTCATAATTACGGGCCAGGTAGCCAGCTTGCGCGTGAGGTTCCGCGGTCAGGAGTGCTTTATTTCGCGCAACAATCCGCTGGAAACATCGTAGACGAACCCGCGGACCGCGACCTTCTCCGGAATCCACGGATGTGTGCGCAACTTCTGCAACTGGTGGCGGACATTTTCTTCTATGTTCTGGAACGCGTAGAAGAATGCGGGCGAGACTGCAGCGGTGCCGGCGCGATTTTGAATTCGGGTGCGCAGATCCTGCTCGCTGGTAAGCATCAATCCGCAATCGGTGTGGTTGATCACCATGAACTCCTCGGTGCCCAGCAGATAGTGCGAGACGACCAGCGAACGCAACGTGTCTTCCGTAACGATCCCGCCGGCATTCCGGATGATGTGCGCGTCGCCCGTCTTGAGTCCCAGGGTACGGATCGAAAGCCGCGTGTCCATGCAGGTCAGGATGGCGAGCTTGCGTTCGGGACGCGGAGTTAGTTTGCGCAGTTCGTGCGTGCGCGCGTAAATTTCATTTGCTGCGAGAACTTCATCGATGACGCTCATGGCTGGTCCAGTTTACCCCAGCCGCATCATCCTCACACACTGTAAGCCGACGCACTTCATAGTCTGCGCCGGCCCATTCGCGCCAGTTGGCTGTCGGACTCAGGGAATCGTGGCGGTCACCTCGCTGGAATAGCCGCTCTCCATCCCAGTGGAATCCAGTTCGGTGGCAACGTAGTAGTAGGTCTGTCCTTGAGTAACCGCCGCATCCGTGTACGACGGAGTGGAGATCATGGACGCGTCGACCTTGTTGTACGGCCCGCCGGAAGTCGTGCCGCGATAAACATTGAAACCGGAATAGGTGGATGAGCTGGGTGTCCAGTTCAAAGACACGGTGTAGCTCACGGAGGAAGTGCCCGTGCCGGAGAGCGCGATCGTCAGCGGTGAGTTGGCCGCGTTGCTCACCACGGTGATGCTGCCCGCAAGGCTGCCCGTTGTAGTGGGCGAGAACACGACGAGGAAGGAAGTTGACTGGCCCGCGGCCAGGGTCAAAGGCAGCCCGACTCCGGCGTTGCTGAACCCAGCTCCGCTCTCAGTGATCTGCGAGATGGAAACGCTGGAGTTTCCCGTGTTCGAGATCGTAATGCTCTGCGTCGCGCTGGTTCCCGTCGCCAGGCTGCCAAAACTCAGTGACGCCGGAGACGCGGAGAGCTGGAGGTTTGTCGAGATGCCGGTGCCCGCCAGTGGAACCACCAACGGGGAATTCGGAGCATTGCTGATAAGCGTCACGCTGCCGGAATAATTTGTGGCGGAGGCGGGCGTGAAACCGACGGTGAACGAGGAAGAGCCTCCCGCGGCAATGGAGAGCGGCAAGACTAGCCCGGAAGTAGTGAAACCGGTTCCCGAGAGGGAAGCCTGCGTGACGCTGACGGCGGCCGCACTGGGATTACGGATGGTGATGGTCTGCGTGTTGTTCACGCCAACGCTGACGTTGCCAAAGGTGACGCTTGAAGGAATGACCGAAATCTGGGGCTGCACGCCCGTGCCGGAGAGCGCGATGGTCAGCGGTGAATTGGCCGCGTTGCTCACCACGGTGATACTGCCCGAAAGGCTGCCAGCTGTAGTGGGCGAGAACGCGACGAGGAAGGCAGTTGACTGGCCCGCGGCCAGGGTCAAAGGCAACCCGAGTGCGGCGTTGTTAAACCCAGCTCCACTCTCAGTGATCTGCGAGATGGAAACGCTGGAGGTTCCCGTATTCGAAAGCGTAACGGTCTGTACCGCGCTGGTTCCCGTCGCCAGGCTGCCAAAACTCAATGACGCCGGAGACGCGGAGAGCTGGAGGCTTGTCGAGATTCCGGTGCCCGCCAGTGGAACCACCAATGGGGAATTCGGAGTATTGCTGATGAGCGTCAGGCTGCCGGAATAATTGGCGGCAGAGGGGGGAGTAAATCCGACGCTGAAAGCGGAAGAACCGCCCGGAGGAACAGAGAGCGGCAGCGTCAACCCGGAGGAGGTGAAACCGGTTCCGGCGAGGGAGGCCTGAGTGACGGTGAGGGTTGCTGTACCGGGATTCCGGATGGTAATTGTCTGGGTTCCGGTGGCGGCCACACTGATATTGCCAAAGCTGAGGCTCGACGGGGTGACCGAGATCTGCGGCTGGATGCCGGTGCCGCTGAGGGCAATCGTGGCGGGAGAATTGGTGGCAGTGCTGACGACAGTCACGCTGCCCGAAAGGGAGCCGGCTGAAGTCGGGGCGAAGCTGACGCTGAATGATGCGGATTGGCCGGCTGCGAGGCTCAGTGGCAGCGTGATTCCGCTGGAGCTGAAGCCTGTTCCGGTTGCGCTAATCTGCGAAATCGAAACGCTGGAATTCCCTGTGTTGGAAATTGTGACGTTCTGCGCGGCGGTGGATCCAGTAGCCAGGTTGCCAAAACTCAACGACGCGGGAGAAACGGAAAGCTGGAGCGTGTTGACGATGCCCGTGCCAGCGAGCGGAATAGCCAGCGAGGAATTCGGCGCGTTGCTGACGAGCGTGATGCTGCCCGAAAAGGCAGCGGCCGAACTCGGCGCAAAACCGACTGCGAACGAGGTCGATCCACCCGGAGGAATGGACAGCGGCAACGTTAATCCGGTGGAGTTAAAGCCTGTGCCAACGAGAGAAGCTTGAGTTACGTTAAGCGCTGCCGTGCCGGGATTCCGGATGGTAACTGTCTGGGTGGCGGTGGCCGACACACTGACATTGCCAAAGCTGACGCTCGACGGGGTGACCGAGATCTGCGGCTGCACACCGGCGCCGCCGAGGGAAATCGTGGCGGGAGAGTTGGTCGCCGTGCTCACAACACTGATACTGCCTGCCGCGCTGCCCGCCACTGAAGGTGCAAAAATCACGTCGAGCGGAAGGCTCTGGCCCGCGGCAAGAGTTGCTCCGGCCGAGAAGCCGGTTACAGTGAATCCCGCGCCGGTGATGTTCACCTGTGAAATAGTGACGCTGCCGGTGCCGGTGTTGGTCAATGTTACGGGAGACGAAGCGGAGCTTCCGACCAAGGTATTTCCGAAACTCAGGTTGCTCGTGCTCGACGAGAGCAAGTAAGACTGCGTTGGCGGAACCACGGGATTGATTCCAGTCCCGGAAACATGGATGTTCGCTGGGCTCATCCATGGTTTGTTCGTGCTGACCACGATGCTCCCGCTGTAGTTGACGGCCGCGCTTGGCCGGAATGTCACCTCAAAGGTCGTGCTGGCATGAGGGGCGATTGATATCGGCGATCCTGAACTGGTGATAATGAACTGTGGAAGGTTGCTCGAAACCTTTTCAATCGTGATACTTTGCCCGCCATTATTCGTCACTACCACATTCACCGCTCCGCTGGTTGTGTTGACCGTGACCGAGCCGAAACTCAACGTTGAAGGCGCAACTCCCACTCCGGCAAGGGCGGGAACTGGAAATAAAATCGAGCCGATTAAGAATAATCCAATAAATAGACACACCAATTTTGTCTTAGCCATTTGAGGGCAACCCTTCGCTTTTAAGTTAGGAGCGCGGCCGGAACGGAGAGGGTGGGCGTAGCGTTTCGCAGCTCGTCGTGCTTACTTCCAAAGCGAGAGTAGATGCATAGCAGTTCCATTACTACTGGCGCGCAGGCCAGAATTAGGACAGGTTGCGATGGTCCATCGGGGTCAGATGAGACCTGTCCCTGGTCGTAGAACTTGTCCGACGAGGCATTGCCCCAAAATGGGGCAGCACGAAATGCGCAGCTGGCGCGGCGCTCAAGTCCTCACAAAATAGTTGACGATTGATCGTCTTGCGGAAGCGGTCCAGTAGTTTTATCGAAACAGGAGCGGAGTGAACTCCGCCAGGTTGCGTCGCCAGACCAACCAGGTGTGCGCCCCGGGAGTTTCGATGTCCACGTGGCGAATGTTTTTGGAAGCGAGCCATGCGCGAAAGGCGCGGTTGACTTCGATCAAGTGGTCATCGGTTCCGCAGGCAATCCACAGCAACCGCAATTGCGCATTGGCACTGGCATCCAGCCCGGGAAATTCCTTGGCGAAATCCTGCGTGATCCCGCCGGAACTAAACGCTCCGATCCAGGCAAACTCGTTCAGGGTATTCAGCCCCGTCACCAGCGATTCCGCGCCGCCCATCGAAAGGCCGGCGATGGCGCGAGAGTCGCGATCTTTCCTGACGAGATACTCGGCCTCCACGCGGGGGATTACTTCTGTAAGCAGAGCCTCGCGAAAGCGATCGAAGTTTCGTTGACCAATGCCCGGATCGCGGGGGCCTCCCGAGCCAGGTAAAAGAATTTCCGGCGCGCCATAACCTAGCGGCATCACAATGAGCATCGGCTTGGCTTTGCCGCGCGCAATCAGATTGTCCAGAATCACGTTGGCGCGGCCCACCGCCGTCCACGCGCTGGCGTCGTCGCTGTACCCGTGCAGCAGGTAGAGGACGGGATAAGTTTGCTTTCCGCGCGGGTCGTAGCCCGGCGGAGTGTAGACGAAATACCCGCGTTCATCGCCCACCACTTTCGAGCGGTAAAAGTGGTGATGGATTACGCCGTGAGGCACATCCGCAATCTCCCAGGCAGGTGCGGAGGAATCACCGGAACTACCGGATGAGGGCGGCACGTGCACCTCATTCGCACGATAAAGAAAATTTGGCTTTGCGATGCTGTTTGAGGGATCAAGCACCGCCGCGCCGTCGACGAGGAACACGTAGCCGTAGTAGTCAGGCGCAAGCGGCTCCGTCGTTGCGCTCCAGATTCCCTCCGCGTCTTTCTGCATCGCAAGCGGTTTGCTCGCTCCATCGATTTGCACGCCCACCTCTTTAACATTCGGCGCGCGCAACCGGAACGTCACCCGATGATCGGCCAGCACCTCCGGTGAAGTGACGGGCGCTGCCGGAACCTGAGATGCCGCCGCCAGGGCTTGCGGCTTTTGAGTTGCCGGCGCCTGCGCGTGAACGGTCGCGGCCGCGAGCAGAATTACTATTCCAATTGACATGCGATTCATGATTCACCATTGTGGCTAACTGCTTCCGCAGCTTCCCATCACAATTGCCGGGTTTACGGATATTACCGCATTCAGCGCTACCAGCCGTATCCAGGAGGCTGGTCAATCTGTCCAGATAAGCTCCAGGTCGCCGGGACAAGAAACAACAACAAACCAATTGCTCTTGTCGAACGCTGACCAATGATTCTTCGCGCACACCGAATTGCCAGTTGCCTTGTTTCGTTCTCCCTTGTGAGACACGTCCAACAAGATCGGAGTGGAACGACAACTCATTATTGTCAGCGTTTATCTACTCGGACTCAGGAAAAGGATCTGGCAAGGAAACCACTGGATAGTGTCGATATAGGGCTCTTTAAAAGAGGGGACTGTTGCTAACGAATCTAGATTGTTATTTAGATACATTCTCTAAAATAATTCTTACTCTTAATTATTACATATGCGATTAGTTATAAATACAGTACCGACTAAATCTCAATCGGAGGAGCACATAATGAGGCCGTTCATGAATAAAACGTTCTCGCTATTCTTCTGTACGGGAGTAGCGTTTTGTTCCTGTAGTTCACCAGGTTTTGCACAAGGACCCTCTCCGGCGGCAACGAAAAATAGGTTCCACGTGACATTGATACAGCCCCCACCAAAGACCGGCCTTCCTGGAACAGATACTATCGCGCAAGGCTCAGCCGTAGCGGGAGCCGAAGCAAACTTCTTCAAAAGCGATCCAACCTTCGCAAATTGCGTCGCTCCAGGCAGTTGCAAGTGGAGTGTGAATCCTTGGCCGTTTGATGATATGACGTTTGATCTAAATTCGGGAGTTATCTCAGGTACTCCAAAAACTGCGAGGCGTGTCACTGTTGGGGTCGTGGCAATCGACGCGAATGGAGAAACACATGAAAAGAAAGGCGTAATAGAGGTTACTCCAGCGAAAGTTACAATACTCACGATCGATGCTGACATTCCGGCATATCCAACTGGTGAACCTATCAACGAGGTTCTGCAGGCATACGGGGGGACGGGAAATTATCTCTGGAGTCCCGTTACAACAACACCTCCCCTTCCAACTGGCGTAACATTAAACGCAAATGGAGTTTTGTCAGGGATGGCGACGATTGCCGGGACATACAAATTCCCGGTCAAGGTTACCGATACAACGGCTGGGACTTCAGCCACCGCTGACTTAACATTGGTCGTAAACCCAGCTCCTGACTGTGGAAACGCAAAATATACGAATCCAAGTTCGCGTTATTTCAAAGGACTGTTCCCACTAAGCTCAAAGATCGTTATACATCCGCTGGAAAATAGTCCGCTCGGACATCAAAAGCAGTTGCCCACTGAGAACGATGTGCAGTGCTTCTATAGCACTTCGGGTTTGGTGTCGGTAGTTGGAAAAGTGCAGTACCTTTACGGTTTCGGCGGAGGCGCGAACACGATTTCGGCCGATCTGGTCTCAGTGCAAATGCCATCCCCCGTAGGTGTGCAAGTTTCTTTTGGTTCCAGTGTGACCGGCGGTGGCACCGGCACGCCATCCTCTACATCTGGTGGGCAAACTCAACCCACTGTTACCGCTGCTCTCCAGTCGGTCGAGGCAGGGGGCAATTTCTTTATCCACGTTCTGTATCCACTAGGACAGTACACTAGTTCGCATCTGAGCGCTTATGCATATGTTGATCCGAAGGTCGGGTTTGGATTCAATGGTTTCGCCGGTCAGGCAACTTTGTCGCAGGGGACGGAACAATATTTTAGCTTGCCTCTGGAAACTTATGTCTCATATGACGGCATCGGACACACGGGTGGTGTTTACTTCGACTATAGGGGGGGACTGCAGTCGGTCCCCGGAAGCTTCGCGGCTAGCGCCGGGCTCTCAAAAAATAACTTTATGTTGAACCAGTTGACATTTGGATTCAATTTTGTGGGGCTAGTCAGGATAGGCGCCCAAAGGTTCTTCGGGCCCCCTGCTGCATTCAATGCTGGAAGCGCGTCGGCGAGCAGCTTCAACAAATGGCACCTCGTCCTGCAATTGTCTCCAAAAGGTTCCTAGCTGTATTCGATCCGTGAAATTCTCGTGCAAAGAGCAACTATTCATCTCGGAATTCAGTGTGGGTAAGACAGCCGTGGCTTGAGACACTTGCTTTCGGGATCTGAAGTTCATAAATGAATCAATCTCGATCGAGTGCCTTGGTTCGAGTGTATCGCTTTTCCCCGCCCGATAACCTACCGCCGCGATTTCTTGACCCTGTGCGCGGGCGGCAAGTACACTAGATAATTCCGGATGTTGCCCGAACTGTGGCAGCCGGGCTTGACGGAGAAGACCCCAAAGCCAACGCGGCAGGTGGTGTAAACCGGCGGCAAAAAGCCGCTCGAGCGTTGGAGCATGAGGGCGTCCCGGGCCGGATGAAGATTCGACGAAGAAACAAGGGGGAATGCTTTGCCAAAGCGTACATATCAACCGCGGAAACGCCGCCGCGCCAAGACACACGGGTTTCGCGTGCGTATGAAGACCAAGGGTGGCCGCAAAGTGCTGGCGGCGCGCCGCAAGAAGGGCCGTCATCGCCTCACGCCAGAGTAATGGCGAAGGCCCCGCCGCGGGCCAGAAGTTTCCTCGCGAAGCCAAGCTGGTGCGGAAAAGCGAGTTTGACCTGGTGTACCGCGCCGGCAAGCGCCGCTCGAGTTCCCACTTCACTGTATTCGTTCGCGCCAGTGGACAGCCGATCAGCCGCTTCGGGTTCAGCATCAAAAAGGCTTTGGGCGGCGCGGTGGTGCGCAACCGCATGCGGCGGCGCCTGCGGGAGATCGTCCGCTGCCACCGGCAGGAGATAACCACGGGATGGGACATCGTCATTCATCCGAAGCAGAGTGTGGCCACGGCGCCGCTGCCGGCGTTGACGGCGGATTTTCTGCGCGTGTTGAAGGGGCTGTGAAATTGTCTCCCAACATGGAGCGGGAGGGGCAAGCTCCTCCCCTACAAAACTTTGGTTCCCGCGGCGAGAGAAATATTTTTGTTCGAGCGGCGCTGTTTGCGTTGAGTTTCTACAAGGCCTACCTTTCGGTTCTTTTTGCGGGCACTTGCCGGTATGAGCCGACTTGCTCGCGTTATGCGTACGAAGCGATCGAACGATTCGGAGTGTTGCGCGGCGGCTGGCTTGGTTTGAAGAGATTGCTGCGGTGCCATCCGCTGTCTGGAAGATTCGGATACGACCCGGTTCCGGAGAAATGGGAAGAGATGCGAGCGAATTCCGACGTAATGGGTAAGACGCGCGAGGTGCGGCTGTGAGCACCCCGCCGATGAATCAGTTGCCGCCGCTGGGCGGGCCGAAAGACAAGTTCACGCCGGAGTTGCGCATCCTGGTGGCCTCGCTTCTGTCCATGGGAGTGATTTTGCTGTGGGCGAAATTTTTTGGACCGAAGCCGCCGATCAATCTGCCGCAGGGAAATCAACCCGCGCAAGTTTCGACGGCAACTCCGGGAAACCCCACGCCGGTGGCCACGG
>Ga0210396_10007203_pt1 | contig 10598 bp, 9 predicted proteins | sample IncBWH17OmetaG_FD_155466 | JGI IMG/M metagenome (GOLD analysis project Ga0210396, IMG submission 155466) | Forest soil microbial communities from Barre Woods Harvard Forest LTER site, Petersham, Massachusetts, United States - Inc-BW-H-17-O ... | reverse complement strand
CGGGGACGTGAGGGGGCGCGCCTTCGGGCGATTGCCACGCTGGGAGATCAGAGCCAACGGACGGCAAAAGCGATTGCGTGGGTCAGGGCGAACTACGCGAAGCCGCTGCGAGTGGAAGACCTCGCAAAAATCGCAGGCATGGGCGTCTCCACACTGCACCACCATTTCCGGACGCTGACTGCCATGAGTCCTCTTCAGTATCAAAAGCAATTTCGGTTGCATGCAGCGCGGGAACGCATGCTCATAGATAATCTGGACGCTGCCAGTGCGGCCTTTGAGGTCGGATACGAAAGCGCCACCCAATTCAATCGCGAATATAGTCGCTTCTTCGGCCAACCACCTAAGCGAGATATTCGGACCCTTCGCTCGCCAGGCGCTCTGCCCTTAGAGTCAGTCAGTAATCAATAAAGCGCCGCCAGCCGCAGGGTGCCGTCGGTTTTAAGGCTGCCGATTTTGATTTTGCTTCACGATCTCGCTGGCTTCCCGGACTTGTACCTTTTCACTTCTTCGGGCCAGTCCGGCTAAGATTCTCCGCCTCCCGGAGCTTTGCGATCCGCACTTCCAACTGCAAACTCCCAAGCTCCCTTTTGACCAAATCGCGGAGCCTCGCACCCTGCTCCTGCTTCCGACTGAACCGCTCCCACGGTGTCGCCGCGCGATGCTTGTTTATCGCGCCTACGCCTTCCATCAACTCCTCGAAAACCTTCCTCTTGGCCATTGCCACCCCGTTCTCGGTCTTTTTGCTACTCTACGCCACCAGCGCACGTCTTAGTCCAATTCCCACTTCCACAAGCCCTCTCGCCTTCCCTTCTAGTTTTATCCCCAAGCATCCAAAGGACTTACAAGTAATCCTTGACTAACAGTACCCATATGCTATAATGTATCTGTTGTTGCGGTGCCGATCTTCGGTGCCTGCCTTCTATGGGCGCCCGCCAGGTAGTCCTTCAAACTCCGCCAAGATTTTCCCATCCCGGACCGTTACTTTCTCGCCAACACTCCGCCCCCGTAAGTCCTTTAGCCGCAACACTTACGAAACTCCCCGCAAGTGCTGCAAACAAAAGACTTACGCCAAAGCTAAATCCTTTCGATGCAACACTTACAAAAAACAGGGGGTGGGGGTTCCTGGTATCCAGCCCCCTCAACCTCCGCTCGTCCACCAAATTATTTGCGGCTCTTTCTTTTCATGCATTTACGAATTGCCCATTTTCCATCTCCTTTCTTTTGATATTCATTCATGGAATGGGGGGTGTACCCCCCTCCGTCTTCACTTCCTCCCATCCTGCGCTACAATGTCGGCTGCTCGCTGCCCGAAATCGAAACCTCGAGGAACAAAATGACCGCAACGACTGCAAAGGGCCAAACGCCACCGGCGCACGCTGGCATGTTTCAATTGTTGAATGGCGTCTTCGTTGCCGGCGCTCTTGCCTGCCTCGCGCGCCTCGGGATTCCCGATCTCGTCGAGTACGGGCCGAAGTCGGCGGACGAGCTTGCCACCCAGCTTGGAGCTGACGCGCGGGCACTCTACCGGCTCATGCGTGCCACTGCCAGCGTCGGAGTGCTCTCGGAAGGCCCCGATGGCAAGTTTTCGCAAACTCCCCTATCCGCCGTGCTGCGCAGCAACGCGAATCCCAGCTTGCGAGCGTTCGCGATCATGCACGGCCTGGACTGGCACGGGCTCGGCTGGTCCGAGCTTGAGTACTGCGTGCGCACAGGAAAGCCGGCCATCGATAAAATTTACGGCATGCCCATCTTTCAATTCTTCGAGCAGCGCCCCGAGGATGGGAAACTCTTCAATCAAGCCATGAGCGATTTATCCACCATCGACAGTCCCGCGGTGGCCGACGCCTATTCCTTCGGCGAAATTCATTCCATCGTGGATGTGGCTGGCGGACACGGTCTTCTTCTGGCGACCATCCTCGCCAGGAATCCGCATATGAAAGGAACGCTCTACGACATGCCGCACGTGGTGGCGGGCGCCCACGACGGGCCGCTCAAGCCCATGATGGAACGGTGCACGCTCGCGTCCGGCGATATGTTTGCTTCAGTTCCCGCGGGCGCCGATGCCTACATCATGAAGCACATTCTTCATGATTGGCCCGATGACGTTTGCATCAAGATCCTCAAAGCCTGCCGCAAAGCAGTGAATCCCGGCGGCAAACTCCTCGTCGTGGACAACGTGATTCAGCCCGGCAACGATTTCGCCCCGGGAAAATTCCTCGATCTGCAAATGTTGATTTTCCCTGGCGGGTGCGAGCGCACCGAAAAACAGTTCCGCGACCTGTTCAAGGCAGCAGGCTGGAAGTTGAGCCGCGTGGTTCCCACCGTCGCTGCTGAGTCCATCGTGGAAGGAGTTCCCTCCTGAAGCCCCAGACAGGGCGGAGAGATTAACATGCCGACACGCGAGGATGCCTGGACCCTGCTGTGCGAGTACACCGCTTCGGAGAGTTTGCGCAAACACATGCTGGCGGTGGAAGCCTGTGTGCGCGCGTATGCGCGCAAGGCCGGCGCGGATGAAGAGACCTGGGGACTCGCCGCGCTGCTGCACGATTTTGACTACGAGCGCTGGCCCAATCAGGAGCACTCCGCCGGTCAGGGGCATCCGTCGGACGGCGCAAAGATTCTGCGCGAGCTGGGCTACTCCGAGGAGATCATCCGCGCCATCCTCTCGCACGCGGACTACACCAATGTGCCGCGCGAATCGGCGCTGGAGCACACGCTTTTCGCCTGCGATGAGTTGGCCGGGTTCCTCACCGCTTGCGCCTACGTGCGCCCGTCGAAAAGCATCCTCGATCTCGAGGTGGACTCCGTGAAGCGCCGCATGAAAGACAAATTGTTTGCCAAAGGCGTCTCTCGCGACGATGTGCGCAAAGGCGCCGAAGAGCTGGGCATCCCGCTCGAAGAACACATTACGTTTTGCATCGGCGCCTTGCGCGAACGCGCCGATGCGCTGGGACTCCGCGGTTCGCTCTGATGGTTGTCGCGAGAGCGCAAGGCGTTTGGGTGGGAAAAATATTAGATGGCGCGGTGCGAATAGAGCATGAGCGCTGCGCCAAACAACATGCTGGCGACCAGGAGCGTGACGACGCCGACGGTGAACCATTTCGAAGACAGCGCCAGCTTCAAGAAAGAAAGTCTGGTCTGCGAAAGATCGCTTGACGAAGCCGCGGGTGATAGTTCGGCAGGAGTGCTTTCCGAGAGTGGGGTGAGCCGCTCCAAGTATTCCACTTTGGCGACGAAGCTGTAGCCTTTGCGCGGGATGGTATCCACAAAGACCGGCTCATCCGGCGAATCGCCCAAGACCTGGCGAAGTTTGTTCACGGTGGTGTTGACGTTGGCGTCGTAGTTGACGTGCGTGTCCGCAGGCCAGAGGCGCATGCGCAGCGCTTCGCGCGTGAGAATGTCGCCGGGCTTTTCCAAAAGCGCGAGCAACGCTTGGTAAACTTTCCCTTGCAGCTTTACGCGCGTGCCGTCCTTGAACAATTCTTCGCGCTTGATGTCGAGAAGAAACGCGCCGAAGCGAAGATAGCGCGCGGGAGCGACGGAAATATTATTTAGATTTTCTTGAGGTTGCGGGGAGAATCTAGGAAGCATTTGCGTGCTCATGGAAATTACCTTTCATCGAATCATTAGACCGATTCAATACTGGCTTTATTCCACTCGCAGGATGGCTCCCGACCTGGCCATACCTTCCGCCATTTGACAGGCGATTAAGAGGAGTTATATCTTAAGATGCATATACAAGTCAAGCTTTGGAGCGTTTGAATGCCACCAACCCACACCACGTTGGATCTGACCGGAACGGGTTATTGCGCGTCGTTCCACCTCCGGCGGACCGCGCGTGCGGTGACGCGGATGTTTGACGCGGCGCTGCAAGACTCGGGAATCCGTTCGACGCAGTTCAGCATTTTAGTGGGCATCGCGAAGCATCAACCGGTAGCCATTGGAGCACTGGCGGACGTGATGATTCTGGCCCCCACGACGTTGACGCGGAGCCTCCGGCCGCTGGAAAAAGAAGGGTTGATCACTATCTCCGAGCGCTCGACCATGCGGCAGCGTTTTTTGTCGATGACGCCGAAGGGCGAGCGAGCGCTGGAACGCAGCGTGGTGGTTTGGAGAAAAGCGCACGAGCACTTTCTCTCACGGTGGGTCCTGAGCATTGGGATGACCTGCGGAAAGAGCTGGAACAACTCGCTCGCGTGGTCGTCGAGCTTGAAGAACCGCGGGAAAACGATCCTGTGCTGTTGAACGCCAACGCTTGATTGGGATCGTTGGGAGAGGATGCGCTGTGCTAGAAGTGAGCCCGCAGCGGCATGCGACTTTGCGTTCGTGCACTGGCGCGTAAAGCGAGTTTCAAACTTTCTCCAGCATCACTTCCGTGGACTTGATGACCGCGGAAACCTTGTCGCCCACCTTTAGTTTCATTTCATCGGCGCTGCGCTTGGTGATTACGCTCTCGATTAGATTCTTGCCGACGCGCATGACCACGTGAGCCATGACGCCGCCGAACTGGATTTCAACTACTTCGCCTTCGAGGCGATTTCGCGCTGACAGAGTCATAGAGCAAAGAATACGCCTCGCCATTTGAGGAGTCCAGGGGAAGACAAACTGCTTAGTGAATTGACGCCCGCCGATGCGCAGGTAGTATTCGGAGGAGTGGCCGCGTTCGTTTCATGCTCGGCGGCAACGTTGCGGCGCTTTCTAAATTGTCCCCAAGCGATGATGCCGCGAAACCAGATGTGGCGATGGCCCTTCGTTTTTTACCGCCCCCTACGATTTTGAAAGCGGCGATTCGTACAAATTCACTCACATTGTATTCGGATTAAGCCGGTTTGACATAACGATGCGAAGCGTATTGAATTGCTGGTTCATTCTTTGGCGCCTGGTCTGGACGGGGTGACTGAGCCGCGTGTGCGTGCCTCTTGCATCTTGGGGGATTTCGAAATGAGCCTGAAATGGTTGTTGGCAGTGAAAGCAAACTTTTTTGCGGATAGCCTACGTGGCTACAAGTCCGACTGCGCCAGGCATCGGCTCAGTTTCGTGGCCGTTCTCTTGTTGCTTTCTTGTTCACCTTCGGCGCGGGCGCAGGTGTCGGCGAGCATCAAAGGCAACGTCACGGACCCCTCGGGAGCGCCGGTGCCGTCGGCGGCCGTCAAAGCGAAGAATCTCGAGACGGGAGCGATTCGAAACAGCGTCACGGATGATGCGGGCCGCTACCTGATTCTGGCGCTGCCGGTGGGTGAGTACGAAGTACGGGTAAACAAAACGGGATTTCAAGATGCCGTTCGAAGCGGGATCCATCTGGTTGTAAATGAGGAAGCTACCGTCGATCTGCGACTGCAGGTGGGCGCGGTGAAGTCGGAAATCACGGTCGCAGAGGACGCTCCGATGGTAGGCACAACGACCAGGGACATCGGCGGATTGGTTGGGGAGCAAGCGGTAAAGGAGCTACCTCTGAATGGGCGGAGCTATGATCTGCTGCTGCTGCTCAATCCGGGCATCGTGAATTTTACTTCGCAGAAGACCGGCGGGACGGGAATTTCGAATTCGACGACGGCAAACAATTTTTCCGTATCTGGTAATCGTCCCCAACAGAATTTATTTCTGCTGAATGGCGTGGAGTACAGCGGGGCCGCCGAGAACAATATGCAGCCGGGCGGACCCAGCGGCTTGCTGCTGGGGGTGGACGCGGTGCGGGAGTTCAACGTGCAGCGGGACTCGTATAGCGCGGAATTCGGAAAGCATCCCGGTGGCCAGGTCATCATCGTGACTCAGTCAGGCAGCAACCAGTTGCACGGTTCGGTGTATGAGTTCTTGCGGAATAATGCGCTCGACGCGCCGAATTTTTTTGATCAGGGTTCCGCTCCCCCGTTTCAACGCAACCAGTTTGGAGCAGCCCTTGGCGGGCCAATCCAAAGGGACAAGACCTTTCTCTTTGGCAACTACGAAGGCTTCCGGCAGAACCTGCACCAGACCTCCGCGGCCTTTGTGCCCGACCTTACTTCTCGGGCTAACGCCGCTCCCAGCGTTCAGCCCCTCCTGAATTTATGGCTCACGCCTACCGCGAAGGATCTTGACTTCCCTGCTCCCGGCACCTGTCCTGCTCCCATCAATTGCGGCATTGCGGAAGTCTTCAGCAGTCCGCTGCAAACGATACGGGAGGATTTTGGCGCAGCGCGGCTCGACCACATTTTCTCCGAGAAAGACACGCTGGCCGGAGTTTATACGATCGATGACGGCGGCGACGTGACCGCGACGCCGGCAAATCCCTTCAGCTCGGATATCCTCAATTTGCGCGAGCAAGTGTTCAGCCTGGAGGAAACACACGTGTTTTCTCCCACGCTTCTGAACACCGCGCGCTTCGGATATTCGCGCGCGGCCTATTATTTCAAGGGAGAACCGACACCGGGCACACCGGCGGCAAGTGTACCGGGATTTCTGGTTGGCCATCCTGTGGGTGCAGTAGTGGTTGGCGGAAGTGCGGCGTCCAACCCGCAAGCGTCGATCGGGCTGGCGGGAAGCAACAACGGCAGCAATTTGCCGATCGTGCGCAATCTGTTCACGTACGAAGATCGTGTGACGCTGACACACGGGCGGCATCAGCTGAGCTTCGGCGCGTGGCTTCAGCGATTCCAGTCGAATGAAACGATTGCCCTCAGTCAATTTGGACAGGCGACATTCGCCGGCCTGCAAACCTTTCTGCAGGGCAACATTGGCAGCTTTCTGTTTGACCCGACTCCTACGGGAATGAATTGGCGGTCCTTGTTTGGGGCATTTTATGCGGAAGATGTAATTCGCCTTAGTCCGAAGCTGACTCTGTCCCTGGGCTTCCGTGATGAATTCTCGACCGGGTGGAACGAAGCACATGGGCGCGCCGCCAACTATATATTCAGCAACGGAGTTATCTTATCGCAAGGGAATGGCGCGCCGACGCATATCGGAAATTCGCTCTTCACCGTCAACAATGCCAAATTCCTGCCGCAACCGAGGATCGGCGTGGCGTGGAGCCCGCTCGGAAGGAAAACCGTACTTCGCGCGGGGTTCGGGATGTACAACGATTTGCAAGACGCGCTTGGGTACCGGACGGATCAGAACGCGCCGTTCAACCCAACCTATAGCATCGCGAATACCACGGTTTCGAAGCTCCCCATCGACCCTACCGCGCCAGTGCCTGCCGGGGCGAAGCTGGTTCCGGGCGGAGTTCAGCCGGATATGCAGACGCCGACGCTGATTTCCTGGTCACTCCGCGTGGACCGCGAGCTGTCTCCCAATACGGCACTGACGGTGGGCTACGTGGGATCGCACGGCTATCACGAATTGATTGGCATAGACGCAAACGAGCCAGTGCAAACGATTTGTCCCGCTTCGCCGTGCCCTGCCGTCTATCCCACGGTTACGGCGAATGCAACGCCGCCTCCGCCTGTCGTTACCATTGCGACGGGATTTCCGATCGGCTCGCCGCTTGCGGGCGCGCCCGTCCCAGCGGGAAGCTATTACATTCCCGCCGGAGCACCGAGAGCGAATGCTACTCTGGCCAACACCTGGACGTGGTTTTCGGAGGGCACGAGTACTTACCATGCCTTACAAGTGGACTTGAGGCGGCGGTTCAGCCACGGGCTGTCGGTGCGAGGCGTGTATACGTTTTCAAAGACGCTTGACGATGGCGATTCCTTGAATCAGACAACCGCGGGGAACGCGCCGGGGCTGGCTTCCAATCCGCTGAATCTGGCTGCGGACAAAGGGCTGGCCACGTTTGGCGTGAAACACGCGGCGGTGATCAATGCGATTTATGCGTTGCCGTTCGGCCACGGACAGTCCTTTGCAAACGGATTCGAGGGGTGGACCAACAACCTTGTGGGTGGGTGGTCGGTGTCCAGCATTGTTACCGTGCAATCCGGTTTTCCTTTTACGCCGCAACTCAGCTACAACCCGTCGAACAATGGAGATACGCGAAATCCGGTGAGGCCGTTCTCGAATCCCAATTTCACGGGTCCCGTCATATTGGGTACGCCCGGGCAGTGGTTCAATCCGGCGGCATTCATCGCGCCGCCGTCCACGGGCGGCTTCTATGGCAACGCCGGAAGAGACACTTACATCGGGCCTGGACTCGCCACGTGGGATTTCTCGGTGTTGAAGGACACGAAGATCCGCGAGCGGTTGAACGTGCAGTTCCGGGCGGAAATCTTCAATCTTCTCAATCGCGCGAATTTCAACACGCCGAACTTGATTGTGTTTACGCCGCCTACGGCGACGAACCAGACGGGCTTGTCGGGCACGGCGGGCGCGATTACGAGCACGTCCACAACGGCGCGCCAAGTGCAATTCGGACTTAAACTGCTTTGGTAAGGGAATAACAGGGCACGCAAGACTGCTGTCCCAGATCTTCAGGCCGAAGGCCTGCTTCCAAGCCGAAATATGCTCAACCCGAATTGGGCCCGCAATTCCGCGCACAGGCGATTTCGCGGAAGGGGCGATTCACGTTAGAATTAAGAGGAATGCTTACGCAGATTGAAGGGTTTGACGCGACTGCCAGCCGCCATCCGCGCCGGAAGACGTTTGGCGTGAAGGTGGGACACGTGCGCGTGGGCGGGGGCGCGCCCATTGTCGTGCAGTCCATGACGAACACGGACACGGCGGACATCGCGACGACGCTGAAGCAGACGCTGGAGCTGGCGGAGGCGGGGTCGGAGATCGTGCGGTGGACGGTGAACGTGCCGGAAGCGGCGGCGGCGGTGCCGGAGATCAAGAAGCGGATGCTGGACGCGGGTTGCATTGCGCCGATCATCGGGGATTTTCATTACAACGGGCACGTGCTGCTGACGAAATATCCGGAGTGCGCGGCGGCGCTGGATAAATACCGGATTAATCCGGGGAATGTGGGCGCGGGGCAGCGGCGCGATGAACAGTTCTCCACGATTTGCAAGATTGCGCGGGACAATGGCAAGCCAGTGCGCATCGGCGTGAATGGCGGGTCGCTGAATCAAGAGCTGGTGATGCGCAAGATGCAGGAGAACACGGACAAGAACCTGGGCAAGGAATCGGAAGAGATTATTAATGATTGCATGGTGCTTTCGGCGCTGCAGTCCACGGAGCTGGCTCTGGAATCGGGGCTGCGGCAGGATCAGATTATTATTTCGTGCAAGACTTCGCGGCCGCGCGACTTGATTACGGTTTATCGGGATTTGTCGGCGAAGACGGAACAGCCGCTGCATCTGGGCTTAACGGAAGCTGGGATGGGGATGAAGGGGCAGATTTGGTCGGCAGCGTCACTGGGCGTTCTGCTGTATGAGGGCATCGGGGATACGATTCGAATCTCGCTGACGCCGAAGCCGGGCGGGGACCGGCGCGAAGAAGTGTATGCGGCGTGCGAGCTTCTGCAGGCGCTGGGGCTGCGTTCGTTTGCGCCGAGCGTGACGGCGTGCCCGGGATGCGGGCGCACGACGAGCACGACGTTCCAGGAATTGGCGGAAGCGATTCAGGGCTACATCCGGGACATGATGCCGGTGTGGAAGACGCAGTATGAGGGCGTCGAAGAGATGACGCTGGCGGTGATGGGTTGCATCGTAAATGGACCGGGCGAATCGAAGGCCGCGAATATCGGGATTAGTTTGCCGGGTACGGGCGAAGCGCCGCGCTGCCCGGTTTATATTGATGGGCAGAAAGATGTGACGCTCGAAGGCACGTATGACGAGCTTGCCGTGGCGTTCCAGGCGCTGGTGGACAATTACATTCAGAAGAAATATCCACGGAAGACCGCAGAAGTGAATTTAACCCGCTAGATCGTCTGACTTCATTTCAAAAACAAAACAAGAAGCATCTACGCCTCGATTCAAGCGCGGGCGTGTTGGCGGATTGTGGGGATGGGGGCGGCCGCGGAGAGCAGGGGGGAACCCTTGGGGGTGGCGGCGGTGCGGAGGCGTTCGCGCATGGTGGAGCGGGCGCGGGAGTAGGCCATGCGGTCGTCGAGGAGCTGGTGGGCCCAGTGGGCGCCGATGGCCATGGATTGAATTTCGTGCGCCAACAATGTGGGGCTGGCTTTTGCGGTGAGGTGGCCGGCTTTCTGGGCTTCCCAAACGGCGCGGTCGAGGACGGCGACCCATTCGCGCATGATGGCGGCGATGCGGTCGCGCACGGGGCCGCGGCGGCCGTCGAATTCGAACGAGGCGGCGGTGAAGAAACAGCCGCCGGCGAAAAGCTCCTGCTCGACGTGCGCAAGCCAGCGGTCGAGCAAATTCCACAAGCGGGGCAAGCCTTTGGGCGCGGCGAGCGCGGGGCGCGTGATCTGATCAATAAAAATCTGGCGGGCGGTTTCGACGGTGGCGAGCTGCAGGTCTTCCTTCGAACCGAAGTGGGCGAAGAGGCCGCTCTTGCTCATGCGGAGTTCTTCGGCGAGGCGGCCGACGGTGAGGCCCTCGAGGCCTTCGACGGAGGCAATGTTGACGGCGCGGCGGAGGATGGCGTCGCGGGTGCGGAGACCGCGGGCCTGATGGCGCGGGGCGGGCTTGCGTGGGGCGCGGAGGGAGGCAGGCATGACGGGAAGTGTACCACGAAAGAATAAATAGCACGAACGTTCGTATTTTGTGTTAGGCTGCTTGGCATCC
>Ga0210396_10007202_pt1 | contig 10599 bp, 7 predicted proteins | sample IncBWH17OmetaG_FD_155466 | JGI IMG/M metagenome (GOLD analysis project Ga0210396, IMG submission 155466) | Forest soil microbial communities from Barre Woods Harvard Forest LTER site, Petersham, Massachusetts, United States - Inc-BW-H-17-O ... | reverse complement strand
TCCCATCCGTCATTGCGAGCGAAGCGAAGCAATCCATAGCCGCCAAGAAGAAAGGTGGATTGCTTCGTCGCTTCCGCTCCCTTGCGCAAACGCTTTGCGTTTCTCGCAGGCAATGACGTCGGGATACACCTGTGCCTTCTCGCGGCGCGGAGCGCGCCCGAGTCGATGTAAAGTTCGTTCGCCCCTCGAAGAACGAGGGCGCAGGGAACACCGGGTGCGCAGCCGGCACCCGCAGTCTCGCGTGCGAAATGGAGAAAGCACACGAGCGTAGTCACCGCAGTTGCAGCCGGAACACCCGGCATTCCCTGCGCAATGGTTTTAACGGCTTACTTCGCGCTCTCCCCGGTGACCGGGCTTTCTTGCCACCGTCGCCCCCAAGAAGCTTGCTTCTCAAGAACTTGGCATCAGCGTCGGGATGCCAGGACCACACGACTTCGCCGTCCGCAGTCATAGCGCCCTCGTCAGAAGCGCAGCCTGCGTCCACCGCATCCCATGCCCAACGTTCGTGACGGTCGCGACGCCCCTCGTTAGTAGGGCCGGGATGGCGGCAGTTATGGATTCGATTTGGGCTGATGCGCAACGCCGTCGGGTTGCGGCAGATTGACACGACGGGCAAATCAGTTTGTGCGCGCGTGAACGCGCGATGGAAGTTTGTCAAGGGGTTGTCGTAGATCGATCTGCGACGGCGCCGGAAGTGCGCTCCCTCTCCCGTTGGGAGAGGGTTGGGGTGAGGGATTCAGGTCCCTCGATAGACCGTAACCCCTCACCCGGATCGCATCTGTCGATGCGACATAGCTGAAGCTTCGCTTCAGCGTTCTTTTCCGTTCAAGAACGGCCGCCAAGGGCGCGGCCTACGCCTCTCCCCGCCGGGGAGAGGTGACGCGAACCGGTTGAGTGACCGATTCGACCAAAAGCGACCGTGCTCTAATGTTGCGTCAACCGAAGCCAGAAGCAATAAGACTGGCGGATGAGACGGCCGAACATGGAGCAGGCCATGGATTCCCTACCGACCGCGAACGCGGAGCTGACACGCTTCTTCCACCACTGGCTCGACACCTTCGCCGCCTACGTCCGTGACGTCGACTACGCCTCGGCGCGGCCGCTGTTTCATCGCGACGTGCTCGCCTTCGGCACCCACAACGACGTCATCCCCGGCATCGATCAATGGATCGCGACGCAATGGGACAATGTCTGGCCGAAGACCGCCGACTTCCATTTCGTCCTCGAGCAGACCTCGGTACTGGCGTCCCCCGACGGCCGGATCGCGATCGTGATCGCGCCGTGGACGAGCACCGGGTATCACGCGGACGGAAAACCGTTTCCGCGCCCCGGCCGCGCCACCCTGGTGTTTTCAAGGGACGCCGGCGGCTGGCTTTGCACGCATTCCCACATGTCGCTGAACCGCGGCGTGCCGCAGACGAGCCATGGGAATCGACCGGCAAAGGGGTTCTGAAAGGCCCCATCGAAGTCCGGCCTCATTTTGCGCTGTCATTCCGGGATGGTCCGAAGGACCAGACCTCAGATGCGCAATTGCGCATCGGGGAATCTCGAGATTCTCCGATGTGCAATTGCACATCGTAGTTCGATGCTCCGCATCGCCCCGGAATGACGGCCTATAAAGCCTCCACCGAAGCCAGAAACTCCTCAGCCTTCTCACGCGTCGGAAAACGGCCAACCTCGCGATAGTCGGGATCATGTTCGGCCGAGCGAGGCGAGCGGATAGCGACAAACTCCTTGCCATCCTGCTCGATAAGCTCGGTCAAGTTCTCACTGTCGAACGGCGACATATGCCTTGCGCCGCAATGCGGGCAATCGTCGTCGCACGTACAGGACCACTGATCGATCCATATGCGTTTGCAACGCGCACATCTGTAGAAATTGAGAAACCAGGCCATGCGGGTCTCCTAGGATCGCAAGCGATAGTTACCACGAGATACGAATTCGATGAATCCGCGATCGCGCAAATATTGAAGCTGCTGACGTATCTTTGGTTTGACGTTCTGATTGCCGGGATAGAGATCGCCGAGATGGCGCTCGAATGCGTACACCTCGTCAAGGGTAAAGTTGCGTTTCCCCAGCGACTCCACACATTTCATAACGTCGAGCAGCCACCCGCGCGTATCGGGCGATTCGCTCCTGAGGAAGAGCGTTCTCTGCCATTCGGCAAGGACCAATTCTTTCGGCCGAACGATTCCGCCCCGCACAATATGAATCTTCCCGGACTCTGGGATTCGGTCGAGCAGGATTTTCGAACCGATCCATCCCGCGCGCCGCGCAGTAGACGCAAGTGGCTTGCGCTTCTCGATGATCTCGCGAACGAAGAAATGTTTTGGCACGATGAACAGGTTCACAACCGCAAGAGATTTGAGATCGTAGTTCATGAGCAAAAGGTTGGGATTGTTGCTTGCGGCAAGGCGCTCGCATTTGGTGTTGAATTCTCCGTCCAAGACCTTCGCGCCGAATTTGTCTTTCTGGCTCTTAAGCTCGAACTCCTCACTACAGGACGAACAGAAAAAATCGGCGAGTGGGCTGTTGTTGGGGAAAGCTGAAATCCTCCTATTGCCGCAGTGCGGGCAATAGGCCTGCGTGCTCACCCATGCCTCCGTCCAAGCGCGGGCGCTTTGCGAGCCGCTCGTGTAGGAGGATTGTGGTTCGTCGAATTCGAGTTTCATAGACCTGAGAGTTTGGCGGGTTAGCTATCCGAGGTATCGTTCCTTGTTATGCCACTTGAGAAACTCAGTATCCGGCCAATCTGCCCTTCTTTCGGGACGCCGAACGAGAGCGCCATGCAAGCGTAAGTATTCTTCGCCGTTGTTGAAGATTTCCTTGACCTTCTTGCTGACGGAAAAAGTGAAATCGTCCTTGATAGTGACGTAACCGGCGTCGAAGATCGAGTGAATGTCCTTCCGCAATAGAATGCCATTTGATTTGGCGTGGAGCCCACCTTCTCCATATGGCTTTATGTGAGCCGCATCCAACGCTGGAAGGACCTTGCCTGTTGTGATTGCGCATTGTCTTCCATACGCTTCAGTAACTGCCACCCTAAACGCCCCCTGTCCCAGGCGCGGTGCTATCAGGGCTGGCGCACCGAAACGAGCCTGTGGGTGATCGGACATGCCGGGAGGGTTGATAGCGTTGATAATGTCAGGAACATTGGCTCCGTCGCAAAGTTTCGCTGTTTCCAAGAGCCGGTCCCATAGTTGAAAACCTTCGGTATTGTCTGTCGAATAAAGTTTCCCTCGCTGAATACTCTGCGACCACGACGCCGGTACGTCGAACCAAAGGTAGGGAGGAAAGAAAACTGGCTGCACCAAAATCGTTGATCCGATGTCCGTCGATGGGCCCACCGCGATATTGGTTCGTAATTGCGCGATGGCGCTGCGCAAATCTTCGGGAGACGATACGCCATTGCTTCGACCAAACGCCTCCCAAGCCATTTGTATTGGAAGACGAGTGTGATTGTAGAAGATCCCAAATCCTCCAATCTTGTTTCGCGGGCTTTTCAGGCGGAAAGCCAGAATCTCGCCCTGCTGAAGGGCTTTAAAGTTTGTTTCGCCAGGCCACCAGAAATTGACCTCGGTCAGGTCCCTTTCCGCCGAAAGGAAGTCGAACCAGGCGTTATCGGTGTTCGCAATGAACAAGTTGATCATGCGCTAGCCCCCAAGCTAGCTTAGTCGCAAATGGGCAATCGTCGCCACACTGTTTTGGATCGAGAACATAGGTCACAGCTGGAGGGTGCAATGCAACCGAGACCGCCGTACGTGAAAAAATCCGGACAGATACGAGATCGCCACCGAAGTGTTATCCTCAGCCATTCGAGTGCTCCAAGCCGGATTCCACGAAGACGAAATTCCGCAATTGTTCGGACAGGTTGCTAACAAGAGAAAAAGAGTCCCATTATACCTTGAGCGACTAAGTGACTAACCACCTGGGCTGGGCGGTATCGTCTAGCTCCCTGATTGGAAGCACACGATGCCGCCGCCGCTTCCCGACATTCCCGCGCAGCGCCGCTTTGCCTATGTCGGGCCGGTGCTGGCCGTTATCGGCTTCGCGGTCTGGACACTGTTTTCGCTGCTGACCGCCTTGAGCGACCAGACAGCGCCGTTCCGGGTGGTTGAGGCCTGGGACACCATGCCGTTCCTCCAGATAGGCATTCCGCTGGTGTTGCTGGTGCAGGTGGCCGCGGGCGCGATCGGCGGCGAGAACATTTTCCGCCAGCCGTTGTGGATGGTCGGCGGGTTGTTTGTCGGGCTGCTGCTGGTTCATCGCAGCGGCAACAGTCTTGGCCTGCTGCCGGTGACGGTCGTCCTGATCGGCGTGCCGTCCTATGTCGTACTGCTCGCGGCCGCGGCGATCGGATACGGGCTTGCGCGTTGGGCCAAACGGACGTGAAGCTCCGCAGCCTGCTCAGGGGACGATCGAGTCGGGTTCGCTTTTCACCTCTCCCTTTGGGAGAGGTCGAATTTTGCGCGGAGCGCGAAATTCGGGTGAGGGGTTACGGTCCCTCGAGAGACCGTAACCCCTCACCCCAGCCCTCTCCCATCGAAGTCGGATATATCCGACTTCGACAATTTGAGATGCCCAACTCGGGTAAACCCGAGTTGGGCGGGAGAGGGAGCGCACTTCCGTTGCCATCGCAGATCGATCTGATCTGATCATGCCTTAGCGCTGCGGCGCTACCGCTTCTTCCACCCGCCGCGATGGCCCGGCGCGCCGCCGGTGGAACGGGGGGCGGGGCCGAATTCGGGGCCGGATTGGTGGGAGTCGGTGGGCTGGAAGATTTTGCTTCCCTCACCGAACGGTTTTGCGGGCAGCGAACGGCCCGGGCGATGGGGCAGGGATTCGGGGCCGTGCATTTCGTCGAGATGGGGTTTGTGGATTTTGGAGGCGGAGGTACCGCCGCTGCGGCTTTGCCCCTTACCCCGGCCCTCTCCCCGTGAAGGACGGGGAGAGGGAGAAGAGGAGCCGCCGCGCTTTTTCATTGAGGCTGCGGGCAGGTTGGCGGCTTCGCCATATTTCTTCATGCCGGCATAGGCGCCGGCCTTGCCTTGCACGGTGCGCTGTTTGGCGGTGGGGTCGTCGACCACAGCCAATTCGGTGGCGCGGAGGCGTTTGACTTCGTCGCGCAGGCGGGCGGCCTCCTCGAAATTCAAATCCGCGGCGGCCTCGCGCATCCTGGTTTCGAGGTCGGACAAGACAGCCTCGAAATTGTGCCCGATCGAAATCACGTCGTCGGCCATGCCGCCGTCGCCGATCTCCACCAGCACGTGGTCGCGCTCATAGACGCTGTTCATGATGTCGTGGATCGATCGCTTGATGCTTGCGGGCGTGATGCCGTTTAAGGTGTTGTATTCGACCTGCTTCTCGCGGCGGCGGTTGGTCTCGGCGATCGCGCGCTCCATCGAGCCGGTGATCTGGTCGGCGTAGAGGATCACCTTGCCGTCGACATTGCGCGCGGCGCGGCCGATGGTCTGGATCAGCGAGGTCTCGCTGCGCAGAAAACCTTCCTTGTCGGCATCGAGGATCGCCACCAGCGCGCATTCGGGAATGTCGAGACCCTCGCGCAACAGATTGATGCCGACCAGTGCGTCGAATGCCCCAAGCCGAAGATCCCGGATGATCTCGATGCGCTCGATGGTGTCGATGTCCGAGTGCATGTACCTGACCCGAATGCCCTGCTCGTGCAGATATTCGGTGAGGTCTTCGGCCATGCGCTTGGTCAAGACAGTGATGAGCGAGCGATAGCCGGCCTGCGCGGTGGCGCGGACCTCGCCGACGAGATCGTCGACCTGCGTGCGCGCCGGGCGGATATCGACGGGCGGATCGATCAGGCCGGTCGGGCGGATCACCTGCTCGACGAACACGCCGCCGGACTCGTTCAATTCCCACCCCGATGGCGTCGCCGACACCGCGACCGATTGCGGGCGCATCATGTCCCACTCTTCGAATCGCAGCGGGCGGTTGTCCATGCAGGAAGGCAGGCGGAAGCCGTATTCGGCCAAGGTCGCCTTGCGCCGGAAATCGCCGCGGAACATGCCGCCGATCTGCGGCACGGTGACGTGGCTTTCGTCGGCGAACACCAGCGCATTATCGGGCACGTATTCGAACAGCGTCGGCGGCGGCTCGCCGGGGCGGCGGCCGGTCAGATAGCGCGAATAGTTTTCGATGCCGGCGCAGCTTCCGGTGGCTTCCATCATTTCCAGGTCGAAGGTGGTGCGCTGCTCCAGCCGCTGTGCTTCCAGCAGCCGGCCCTGATTGTTGAGCTGATCCAGCCGCATCTTCAACTCGCTCTTGATCGACTTGATCGCCTGCACCAGCGTCGGCCGCGGCGTCACATAGTGCGAGTTGGCGTAGATCTTGATGAATTCGAGCTCGTCCTGCTTGTGGCCGGTGAGCGGGTCGAACTCCTCGATATTTTCCACGGTGTCGCCGAACAGATTCACCCGCCAGGCGCGGTCTTCATAGTGCGCCGGGAAGATGTCGATGACGTCGCCGCGGACCCGAAAGGTGCCGCGGGTAAAATCGGCCTGGGTGCGCTTGTATTGCAACGCCACCAGATCGGCGATCAACTGCCGCTGGTCGATGCGCTCGCCTTTCTTCAGCGCAAAGGTCATCGCGGTGTAGGTCTCGACCGAGCCGATACCGTAGATGCACGACACGGACGCCACGATGATGACGTCGTCGCGCTCCAGCAGCGCCCGCGTCGCCGAATGGCGCATGCGGTCGATCTGCTCGTTGATGGAGGAATCCTTTTCGATATAGGTGTCGGTCCGCGGCACATAGGCCTCGGGCTGGTAGTAGTCGTAATAACTGACAAAATACTCCACGGCGTTGTCGGGGAAAAAACTCTTGAACTCGCCATAGAGCTGCGCGGCAAGAGTCTTGTTGGGCGCGAGGATGAGGGCGGGGCGTTGCGTCGCCTCGATCACCTTGGCCATGGTGTAGGTCTTGCCCGAGCCGGTGACGCCGAGCAGCACCTGGGTGCGGTCGTTGCGCTTGATGCCCTCGACCAGTTCGGCGATCGCGGTCGGCTGGTCGCCCTTGGGCTCGTAGTCCGACTTGATGACAAAGCGCACGCCGCCTTCGGATTTTTCCGGGCGCGGCGGCCGGTGCGGGGTCCAGATTTTGAGTTGCCCGTCTTCGCCCTTGAATTCAGGGCGGCCGTCGCGGATCAGCGCCTCCAGCGCATCCGCGGTGGCGGCGACGCCGAGCGCCTCCATCCTGTTGCGGGCAGGGCGCGCCAGCGCGGCGGCGTCTTCCTCCTCGGTGGTGAAGCCGAGTTGTTTTGCCAGCTCCGGATCGAGCGTCGGGATGGTGGCCGAGGTGCCGTAATTGGCCGGCGCGAATTCGCGCTGGGGGGATTCGGAGAGGCCACGGTTTGTTTTCTCGTAGTCGGGACTCGTGGAGGGACCCCCATCCGCCTTCGCCCTTCGGGCTTCGTCGGACATGCCCTGGCCCTCCCCCGCAAGCGGGAGAGGGGACGCAGGTTGCGAGGTCGCGGAGTAATCTCTTGCCTCATCGCCCGGAGCCGGCCGGCTGGAGCCCTCTCCCGCTTGCGGGGGAGGGTTGGGTGGGGGCGATGCACGGGAGGTGCTAGCATCCCGCTTCGCCACCTCACCACCCGCACCCCTCGTCGAGGCGCGCGCGCGGTGGGCGGCGGCTTCGCCGCCGGCGCGGCGGTCCCAGGAATTATCGGGCGGCGGCTGCAAGCCGGTGGAGGAACCGACGCCGCTTTCGCCGCGATTGATTGCGGGATTGAGCAGTTCCGCCAACGCCGGCCCGATCGGCTGCACGTCGGGGCGATGTGCCTTCGATTTCGGGGTCTTGCCGGGCTTTTTGGGATTGTCGGGGTTCTTCGCCATCTGCGGAATATAGGCGCTGATCGGCCGTTTGGCAGCGGGCCGGTTTTTTCATTTTGCAAGTCGCGTTCGTCTCACCGCGGAGCCTGTGAATAACGGGAGTAGTGGTGAAAGCGCCCCGCAACCCTATCGTGAAGTCCGGCCCGCTGTGTCGCAATTCGAGTGGGTTGAAGAACTTTTTTTAGTTTATTTCGGGGGGCTTCATGTTCGGGGGTATTTGGGGACGCGTCGTGGCGATCATCGTCGCCACGGCGCTCATAAGCGGTTGCGCGGAATTCAACCAGCGTGGCGGAGTGGTTGCGGAAGTCGGGGACTTCGTTCTTTTCACCGCCCATACCAAGAGCCATCGCTTGTTTCGAGCCTATCTGCTCACGGGAGTCCTGCTCGCAGCCGCGCGACAGGGCGGACACAACGACGCCGACAAGGCCGCCATTCAGGGAAATCTGCAAAGCGCGCTGGACGTAGCCGCTGAGGCCTATGCGTGTCTTTATCCCAATCCAACTGCCAAGATGCCCATTGTGGGTCTCAGCGCCGTGACCACGAAAGAAAACGCCATGGCAGCTATGGGAACTCCGCAAGCCATAACCTACACCCAACCCGACATTTGCCAGTTTTTCGATGAAAAGATGGCGCGGCTCGATTACGCGCTGTTTCGGCTTGCGCTTTCCTCGATCTTCAACGCGCAAAGCAACGTCTATCTGGGTGAGATCCGCGACAAGCTCATCGGGAAAATTCCGGTGCTGTCGTCGACCGCCAAGGCGGCGATCTACGCGAACAAGGCCGTCAACGAGACGACGACGATCGTCGACGACCTTCTCAACCTCAGTTTTTCAAGCGCGGGTCCCGTCGTCACGTTGTTGCCGCTCTATCGCGACTCGCTCGAACTGAACATGTGGTTGATCATCGACAACCTGACGCACCTCTGCGGCACCAACGACGTCGTCGTCGCCGCGGACCCAAGTTACGACATCACGTCGCAAGTGGCGACATGCAAGACGTTGGGTTACGCACTGTACATCATCAACAAGGGCAACGGCGACTTGCGCACCTGGCGCAATTTCGTCCGCAACATGAATTATGCCGATTATAACTTCGAGGCCTATTCGCCCCATTTCTTTCTGGTGACGCGGCTGATGGCGCAGAGCTGCATCGCCCTGTTCAACGATACAACCCCGTTCAACAAGTGCAAGACCATGCTCACCGGCGCTCTCTCCCATGACGTCGCTTTTCAGCAGAATTCTATTCCAGGCGGGGGCGACCGGACCTACACCGCCAGCAGGCGATCGCCGTCGCAATTCGCGCGCCAGCCTGTTCCCGGGTCGCCCGCGGATGCGGCGGCGGCGCCGAAAATATCCGCCGCGCCGCCGGCGCGCGAGCCTGACACAGCAAGCTCCATCGGGCAGGCGAGAACGCCGATCGCTGCCGCTCCGATTAATCAGTAGATCATGATCCGATTACGTTGAATCGGATCATGATCTCATCTCTTTGTTTGAGCATGATCTCCGCGCAAACGCTCCGCGTTTGTCGCGAGGGAAATCCGGTACCCACTGTTCCGGATCATGCTCTAGCCGCGCAGATCCGGAACAAGGGCAGCGGCGCTGATCGCCGCTGCCCGGTCTTGTGGGCCGAAGTGCTTTCAATAAAGATCGGATCGTGATCTCGTGCCGGCCCCGCCGATCCACGGACGGGGAACCCGTGGTGCGCGGCCGACGTTGGCTTCGACAAATTGCGCTGCGACCTCTAAGGAATCCGGATGGCTGCCCAAATCAATCCACTGGCCGGCAAGCCGGCCCCGGCTTCGATGCTGGCGAATATCCCGCGGCTGGTGACGGCTTATTTTGCCGAGCAGCCCGACCCGAAGGTGGCGGCGCAACGGGTTTCGTTCGGCACGTCGGGACATCGCGGCTCCGCGTTCAACAAGGCCTTCAACGAGGCGCATATCCTGGCGATCAGCCAGGCGCTTTGCGATCATCGCAGCAACGCCGGTCTTTCCGGGCCGCTGTATGTCGGCATCGATACCCATGCGCTCGCCGAGCCGGCGCTGGCGAGCGCGCTGGAAGTGTTCGCGGCGAACGGCGTCGAGGTGATGATCGATGCGGATGACGGCTACACGCCGACACCGGCGATCTCGCATGCGATCCTCACCTACAATAAAGGCCGCACCGGGGGCCTCGCCGATGGCGTCGTGATGACGCCGTCGCACAATCCGCCCGAAGACGGCGGCTTCAAATATAACCCGCCGAACGGCGGTCCCGCGGATACCGACATCACGGCTGGAATCGAGCGCGCCGCCAACCGCTATCTCGAAGAGGGCCTGGCGGGCGTCAAGCGCATCCCCCATGAGCGCGCGCGCAGGGCGTCCTGCGTTCATCGCCATGACTACATCACGCCCTATGTCGCCGACCTCGCCAATGTGCTCGACATGGAGGCGATCCGCTCGGCCGGCGTGAAGATCGGCATCGATCCCTTAGGGGGAGCGGCGGTGCGCTACTGGCAGCCGATCATCGAGCGCTATGGGCTCGCCGCGACCATCGTCAGCGACGCCGTCGATCCGACGTTTCGCTTCATGACGGTGGACTGGGACGGAAAAATCCGGATGGACTGTTCGTCGCCCTACGCGATGGCGCGGCTGATCGGGATGCGCGACAGTTTCGACGTCGCCTTTGCCAATGACACCGACGCCGACCGCCACGGCATCGTGACGCGCTCGAACGGTCTGATGAATCCGAACCATTATCTC
>Ga0210396_10007201_pt1 | contig 10599 bp, 9 predicted proteins | sample IncBWH17OmetaG_FD_155466 | JGI IMG/M metagenome (GOLD analysis project Ga0210396, IMG submission 155466) | Forest soil microbial communities from Barre Woods Harvard Forest LTER site, Petersham, Massachusetts, United States - Inc-BW-H-17-O ... | reverse complement strand
CCCGAGGATTTTCCCTGGCCGATTGTCGTCGCCCAGCACATGCCGGCGGCCTTCACCGGACCCCTGGCTCGCCGTCTGGACAGACTCTGCGGATTGTCGGTGACGGAGGTGGCGCAGCCCACGCGGCTGGAGCCGGGCCATGTCTACGTCGGCCGGGGCGACGCGGACGTCGTCATCTCGGCGAGGCCGGAGGGACCCGTCGTTCAGCCCGCGCCGTCGAGCCGCGACCACGCGTGGCACCCGAGCGTCGACCGGCTGGTGGAGACGGCGATGGCGGTCCAGCCGGCGTCCCGTATCGTCGGTATACTGATGACTGGAATGGGCTACGACGGCGCTGCCGCGATGGCCGAGCTGCGTCGCGCCGGCGGCTGGACCCTGGCCGAGGCGGAGGAAACCGCTGTGGTCTGGGGGATGCCCGGCGAATTGGTGAGGGCCGGCGGCGCGGCGGCGGTGGCGCCGCTGCACGCTCTGGCCGGACGGCTGGTCCAGCGGGCTGCCAGAACATGAGCGCGCGGCGCCTGACGGGCGAAGATCTGGCCAGAGCGTGCGACTTTGTCTATCGGCGAACCGGCCTCGTCTATGGCGAGGCCAAGCGCTACTACGCCGAGCGGCGCGTGGCCGCGCGCATGGGCGCGATCGGGACAGCCGATTTCGAGGCCTACTTCGGCCGCCTGGCCGGCGACCCTGGCGAGGCCGAGGCATTGGTCAACGCCTTCACCATCAACGAAACCTACTTCTATCGGGAAAAGAACCAGCTGCAGTTGCTCAGCGGTTCGGCGCTGCCGATCGTGACCATGGGCAAGGCCCCCGGCGAGGCGATCCGCATCTGGTCCATGCCCTGCTCCACCGGCGAGGAGCCCTATTCGATCGCCATCTGGCTCCTCGAGAACTGGCCGCTGGTCGACGCCTACAACATCGACATTACCGGATCGGACGTTGACACCGAGGTGCTGGAGGGGGCGCGCCTTGGTGTGTACGGCCCGCGCGCCCTCTCGCGCATGGCCGCAGATCTGAGAGACCGCTACTTCGATCGCCTCGAAGAGGGTCGCTGGGAGATCATCCAGGATCTCAAGGAGTCCGTGCGGTTCACCTGCGCCAACCTGGTCGACAGTTCGAGCCTGTCGGGGATCGGTCGGTTCGACGTCGTCTTCTGCCGCAACCTCCTGATCTATTTCGATGAGCGGTCCAGGATGATCGCCATCGACAATCTCTACCGGATGCTGTCGCCGGGCGGTTTCCTCTTCCTTGGCCACACCGAATCCCTGGCCAAGATCACCGATCGTCTGATCGTCACGCGCCTCAGGGAGGGCATTGCATACCGCAAGCCTGTGGACGCGCCATGAGCGAGGATCTCATCGAGGTCTTCGTCGCCGAGGGGCGCGAACTGCTGGATCAGGCGAGCCAGTCTCTGGACGCGCTGCAGGGGGACGCTGCGGACACCTTGGCGCTCGAACGGCTGTTCCGCGCATTCCACACCCTCAAGGGGTCGGCGGGCCTGATGAGCTTCGCCGCCATGGCCGAGATCTATCATCTTGCCGAAGACCGCCTTGCCGAGGCTCGCGACGAGCCCGACGGGATCGACGATCAGCTCGCAGAAAACCTGCTCGCCGTCATGGACGCGACCGAGACGTGGCTGGATGAGTGCGAGGCGCAGGGCCGACTCCCCGTCCTGGATGAAGGCTCGACCCAGCTTCTGATTGCTCAACTGAGCGGTGACGGCCCACCGACAGCACAGGTCCCAGCATCACCCGACGCAGCTCCGTCGTTTGCCGACCTTATGGCCGACCAGGCGGAACCTTCCCCTGTCGAGATGGCGGACTCCCTCGCGCCGACGCTTAGAGCCGGCCAGCGGACGCTGCGGATCGAGGGTGCGCGCCTCGACGATCTCGCCGCCGCTACCGACGACCTGGCGGTGGTCAAGAACCGCCTCGTCCACCTCATTTCGGAAGCCGCGCGCCAAGCGCCGCCCGAACTCGCGCGCGAACTGGCCTGGGCGCAGGCCGAACTCGACCGCCGGGTGCAGCGGCTCTACGGCACCGTCACGCGGTTGCGGGTCACGCCGCTGACCGCGGTGTTCCGCCGCTTCCCTCGCCTGGTGCGCGAAACCTCCGCGGCGCTCGGAAAGGACGTGGAGTTCCGGCTGAGCGGCGGCGAGACCGAAGCGGACAAGTCGGTGGTCGACGCCCTGTTCGAACCCCTGCTGCACCTTGTCCGCAATGCGCTCGACCATGGGGTCGAACCTCCGCAGGAGCGCCGCGCGCGGGGCAAACCCGAACGCGCGCGGTTGGCGGTCTCAGCCCGCGCCGAAAGCGGCCTGGTGAAGATCGAGGTCGAGGATGACGGACGCGGAGTCGACCCGGCGCGGATAAGAGCCGCGGCCGTGACGCGGGGCGTCCTCGACGAGGCCGCCGCGGCGGATCTGACCGACGAAGCCGCGCTGGGATTGATCTTCGTTCCCGGATTTTCAACGGCGCGAGAGGCTGGAGACCTGTCGGGACGCGGCGTCGGCCTCGACGCCGTCCGCTCGGCGATGGCCGCACTCGGGGGGCGAGTGGAGGTGGACAGCGAGGCGGGCTCGCGGACTCGGCTCACGCTCATTGCGCCGCTCCACGTGCGGCTCGCGAGCCTGATGACCATCAACGCCGGCGACGAGACTTTCGGCGTGCCGTTGGAGAGCGTGGTGGAAACCGTGCGCGTTCCGCGCGAGGCGGTGACGCCAGTGCGCGCCGGCCACGCGTTCGTCTGGCGCGACCAGGCCGTGCCGCTGGTCACCCTAGCCGACCTCCTGCGTCTGCCGCCGCCCGCGCCGGCCGAGGCATTCAACGTCCTGATCGTCCGCGCCGGCGGTGAGTTGGCCGCAGTTGCGGTGGATAGCTTCGGCGAGCGGATCGAGTCGCCTCTGAAGCCGATGAGCGGCCTCCTGGCGGGAGCGCCAGGGCTCGCCGGCGCCACCCTGCTGGGCGACGGACGCGTCCTGATGGTGCTCGATATCCCGGAACTGATCGGATGAACCTGTAGACCATGAGGGCGCGTTCCGGACATGGAAAGCATGCCGTACGATTCTCGGCTCCAGTTTGCCGAACATTGTGAAAATGCGACAGATAGCTCCGCCGTGAGTTATGGGATCAACGCTTCGGAACCATCGGTTCCGGAAGGAGAGCTGAGTGACAACTGTCCTGATCGTGGATGACAGCAAGCTAGCGCGCATCGTCATCGGCAAGGCGGTCGCCGCGCTCGAGCCGGAATGGCGGCGCCTTGAGGCAAGCTGCGCCGACGAAGCGCTCGCGATTCTCGGCCAGCAGCCCGTGGACGTGCTGGTGCTCGACTTCAACATGCCTGGCCGCAATGGTCTGGAACTGGCGGAGGAGTTGCGCGCTCGCTACCCCGACATGCCCATCGCCCTCGCGACCGCAAATTTACAAGACGAGGTGATCGGGCGAGCGCGCGCTGCAGGGGCCGCGTTCGTGCCAAAGCCGATCACCGAGGATGGTTTGCGGGGTTTTCTATCGGTCGCCGCGCTTCATCTGCGAAAGATTCGCAGTGACCAATGAAGCTCCCCTACTGACAGATCTGCAGGTCGATGCGCTGACGGAGCTCGTCAACATCGGCGTCAGCCGGGCCGCAGCCAGCCTGCGCCAGATGGTCGGCCGCCAGGTCGTGCTTTCGGTGCCGTCCATAGAAGTGACCAGTCGGAGCACGGCGGCGGCCCTGATGACCGAACGGGAGCTGGGCCCACTGGTGACGGTCAGTCAGACGTTCACCGGCGGCTTCAGCGGCCGCGCCATGCTGATCTTCCCCGAGGCAAACAGCATGGCCCTCGCGAGGGCGGTGACAGGGGACGACCTCGCGCCGGAAGAATTGCGGGATTTCGAGGACGAGGCGTTGAAGGAGACGGGCAACGTCGTCCTGTCAAACTGCCTCGCCACCATGGCCAACATGCTGCGCTACCCGCTTGAGATGTCCATTCCTGCGGTTGCGCGCGAGGAGGCCAGCGCTCTGTTCGAAGACGACGGCGCCTCGACGACTGGGGCGGTTCTGTTTCTCTACATCAACTTCTCCGTCAGCGATCGGGACATTCGCGGTTATATTGCGCTGTTGATGGACCTGCCTTCACTCGAAGCGCTTCGCTCGGTGGTGTCCGATTTCATTTCGCGGGTGCTGGGGCAGCCGCAATCAACGCAGGCGTGATCCGGGTGCGCGGCGACGATACGCGCTTCGACGACGACGCCCGGGGAGAGTTCGCCTTCGCGCTGCCCGGAGGGCCGGGGGTATGGGAATGGGACCTGGAGGCGGACCGTCTCAGCGGGGACGCCCGATTCGCGAGCCTGTACGAGGTCGATCCCGACGAGGCGCTCAGTGGCCTGCCCGGGGAAGCGTTCTTCAGGAACGTCCACCCGGACGACGCCTTGCGCCTCAGGATCGCGGTCGCCAGCGTGGAGCATGGCGCCGAGGTCTTCAACCGCGACTATCGGTTGATCGGCCGCCAAGGCGTCAGATGGCTTAGCGCCCGGGGCCGCGCCCATCTCGACCTCGAGCGCGGCGCGAGGCGCTTCTCGGGAATCCTGATGGATATTTCCGAACAGAAGCGGGTTGAAGAACAGCTCAGGATTGCTCAGACCGCCGGTGGGGTCGGCAGCTTCGAACACGTGGAAGCCTTCGGCACAGTCAGCGTCTCCGCACAGTTCTGTCGGTTGCTTGGCCTGCACGTGGCTTCAGCCCTGCCGGTGAGAACGATCAATGGCCTTGTCCATCCCAATGATCCGCCTCTCATCGGCAGTGCTCCCACGGAGCCGACGACACAGCTAGAACTCCGGATCCGTCGGGCGGACACCGGAGAGGAGCGGTGGCTCGCGGTGCGCGGCGAACGTCAGCGCGACACGGAACATGCCGGCTTCCGCTTCATCGGCGTGATCTACGACATAACCAAAACCAAGAAGGACGAGGCCAAGCTTCGCGAGCTCACTCGCACGCTCGAAGCGCGTGTGGAGGCCCGCACCCAGGAACGCGACCGGCTGTGGAATGCGTCGCGGGACCTGTTCGCCGTGCTCGATCCCGACCGCATCATCGGCAGCGCCAACCCTGCCTGGAAGCAGGTGCTCGGCTTCACCGACGAGGAGCTGGTCGGTCGGGGCTTCCACGACCTCGTCCACCCCCTCGACCCGCTCGCCGACATTCCCTGGCCTGCGTTCGACGGGACCAACGAGCCGAGGGACTTCGATGTGCGTCTTACCGCCAAGGATGGCGGCTCTCGCTGGATCAACTGGACGGTGATCCCACTCGACCAAGCCTACTATGCGGTCGGCCGCGACGTGACCGAGCGCAAGCTGCTCGAGGAGCAGTTGCGACAGAGCCAGAAGATGGAAGCGGTCGGCCAACTCACGGGCGGGCTGGCGCACGATTTCAATAACATGCTGACCGGCATACTCGGCGGCCTCGACATGGTCACTCGACGGATTGATGCGGGAAGATTGTCCGAAGCCGGACGCTATATCGACGCCGCCTCGGCGGCCGCCAGGCGGGCGGCGGCCCTGACCCACCGGCTGCTGGCGTTCTCGCGCCGCCAACCGCTCGACCCCCGGGCCCTGGACGTGAACGGCCTGGTGACCTCGATGCAGGACCTGCTGAGCCGAACCCTCGGCGAACAGGTCGAACTGCAGGTCTCGCTCGATCCCCAGCTGTGCCCGGCGCTCAGCGATCCGAACCAGCTGGAGAACGCCATCCTCAACCTCGCGATCAACGCGCGCGACGCCATGCCCGAGGGCGGGACGCTCACGATCGAGACGGCGAACACCGAGCTCGCCGGCATTCCCGGCGACGCTGATTCAGCACGGGGCGAGTTCGTCACGGTGCGGGTCCGAGATACGGGAATTGGCATGCCGCCTGAGGTGCTCGCCCGGGTGTTCGATCCCTTCTACACGACCAAGCCTCTGGGCCAGGGGACGGGACTCGGGCTCTCCATGGTCTATGGCTTCGTGCGGCAGACAGGCGGCGATGTGCGGATAACCAGCGAGCCCGGCGCCGGCGCCACGATTGAACTCTACCTTCCCAAGGCGCTCGTCGAAGCGGTCGAGAGGCCACGCGCGCACGTTGGGGGCGCGCCTCAGGGAAGCGGTGAGTGCGTCCTTATCGTCGAAGACGACGAGCAAGTGCGGATGCTGGTCGTCGATGTCCTGGGCGAGCTTGGCTACAAGGTCGAGGCGGTGGGCAACGCCGCCGAGGCGGTCGCCATCCTGGAGTCTTCCCGGAGGCTCGACGTCATGGTCAGCGACATAGGTCTCCCCGGACTCAACGGTCGCCAGTTGGCCGAGATCGCGCGCGAAGCACGGCCGAAACTGCCGGTGCTCCTCATGACCGGTTACGCCGCTGCGGCCGCCCAGCCGTCCGGCTTCCTCGGCCCTGGGATGGAGATGATCTCCAAGCCGTTCGCGCCGGACGCCCTGGCCTTCAAAATCCGGCAGATGGTCGAGGGCTGATCACTCGGTCTCACGCTGTATGAACTCGCCGACCAGCCGCTTGAGCGCCGTGAACGCAACCAGGTCCATAAGCAGGGCGATGTAGCCCCGCACGCGCCGCCCTTTGAGCACGAAATTGACGTAGATGAAGACCACGCCCTCGCTGGAGACGCGCTGCAGCAGCTGGCGCGCCGATCCTTCCACCAGCGAAGGCGTGCTGATGTCCAAGTGGCGTTGGAGCATATTCGCCAGGGAACCAAGGCAAGCCTGAAGGACCACATTGCCCGTCTCGAGCAATGCCTCAGGAGCCATGGAGGGTATTTCCGTGGGCGGCACGGCCGCGCCGGCGACCGCGCGCACCAGTTCCAGGCTGTTGGCCTCCGGAAAGACCAGCAAAGCTCGGCCGAAGATGTCGCCGGAGTAGTCCTGTTCGACGCCGACGAGCCTGCCGTGCTCGCCGCCGCCGATCATCTCGGCGGCCGCCTCGGGCGTGACGGCCGAGACCGCGGGCACCGTCAGGGTGACCTCCTCGCCACACATGCTGGCGAGGCTCGACGCGGCCCGGCTGACACCGATGTTCACGAGTTCCGTGAGGGCGTCGAGTTCAAGCTCGTTCAGCCAATATGGAGATGGTTCGCTCAATCACGCCCCGCATGGATCGGTCGACCCGAACACCATAGCGAATCGCAGCGCTTGAAACCAAGCCCGCCAACCCAGATGCAGATCCGGGAGACGCCACCTGGCGCCGGTTACTCTCCCGCCACCGGCAGCCACACCTTACTCTCCGCCCCCGGCCTGTGGAGGATCGTCACGGTCGCCGCGCGATAGTCCTCGGGCTTGGCGTCGAAGATGTTCGGAACGAAGGTCTGGGGGTTGCGGTCGTAGAGGGGGAACCAGCTGGACTGGACCTGCACCATGATGCGGTGGCCCGGCAGAAAGACGTGGTTGGTGGGCGGCAGGGCGAAACGGTAGCGCTGGACCTTGCCGGCAGGGATCGGCGTGGGGTTTTCAAAGCTGTCGCGATAACGGCCCCGGAAAATGTCCATCGAGACGTTCATCTCGTAGCCGCCCATGACGGGATCGTCTGCGTCCTGCTCGGGCCAGACGTCGATCACCTTGACGATGAAATCGCCGTCCGTGCCCGTGGTGGTCGCATAAAGGTCGGCGACCGGCGAACCGGCGATCTGCACCGGATGGTCGAGGACAGGCGTTTCATAGACGAGGACGTCGGGCCGGCCGTCGGCCACCGTGCGCTGGTCGGTCACCAGCCAGGTCTGCCACCTCTTGCCATCCGAGGCGTCGATCGGCCGGGCGAGATAGGTCACCGGATGGGCCGGGTCTGAGACGTAGGAATCCTCCCCTCCCGTGGGCGCCGTCCAGCTCAGGGCGCGGCCCGGATGCAGATAGAGGGCGGTCATCGGCTTGGCGCAGCCATGATCGCAGGCGGCAGGCCATTGGTCGAAACGATCCCAGCGGTTTTCGCCCACGTCGTAGACGAAGGCGCGCGGCGTGTGGGCGTCGGGTGAGCCGGGCTTGAGGTGCTGGTTGAAGAAGGGCAGCAGGACATCGCGCCGCCACTGTTCTCCGGTGTCGCCCTCGAAGGAGAGCGGCCCCAAGGTCGAGCCGTTGTAGTTCGCCCCGCTGTGCCGCCAGGGCCCCATGACGAGGTAGTTGGTGTCGCCATATCCGGCGGCCTTCAGCGCCTCAAACGCGTGGACGGCGCCCCACTGGTCCTCCTGGTCCCAGAGGCCTTGCTCCCACAAGGTGGGCACCTTGCTCCCCTTGGCGGCGAGCAGCTTGTCCAGGGCCTGGCCCTGCCAGAACCCGTCGTAGGCGGGATGGTCGTGCAGGTCGCGCCAGAACGGATACTGGTCCAGGCCGTGGAGCCTAGCGTAGTCGCCGCTCGAGCCCGCGCTCATGAAGTTTTCGTAGTCGTCATAGGCGGCGCGCTGCACGCGCTCGCCCTCGCCCCGCGCGCTTGTCTGGCCGGTAATGTAGTCGAAGTTGGGATTGCGGAAGGCGCCGTAGTGGAACCAGTCGTCGCCCATCCAGCCGTCCACCATCGGGCTCTCGGGCGCGGCGGCCATCAGCGCCGGGTGCGGGCCCAGCAGCGCCATGACGACGGTCCATCCTTCATATGAGGAGCCGATCATCCCCACCCGCCCGTTCGACTCCGGGACGTTCTTCACCAGCCAGTCGATGGTGTCGTAGGCGTCGGTGGTGTCGTCGGTGTTGGTGTGGTTGAGCGGCCCGATCGGCGGGCGGGTCATGATGTAGTCGCCCTCCGAGCCGTACTTGCCGCGGATGTCCTGGAACACGCGGATGTAGCCGGCGCGCACGAAGTCCTGGTCGCCCGTCGACAGCAGGTCGATCATGTGCGGGCTGTTCATCCGCTCGGCGCGCTTCTTGGCGTTGTAGGGGGTGCGCGTAAGCATGATCGGCGCGCCATGCGCGCCCTTGGGGATGACGATGACGGTGTAGAGCTTCACGCCATCGCGCATGGGGATCATCTCCACCCGCTTGACGTAGTCGTTCTGGGCCGTGGGCTTTTCGAGGTGGGCGGGAATGTCGCCGCCGCCGGGGGCCTGGGCCGCTGTCTGAGCAAGAGCCGGCGCGCCAGCGAGCATCAGCACCGCGGCTGCGGCGCCCATCAAACGACGATTCATCGGCTTCTACCCCTCGCGGCTTTTCTTTCCGCTTAGCTCCGATCCACGACGGACGCGACCCGATCCACCGTGTCTACGGTGATCCAAATCGAAGCAGGGCTAGCCGAGGACGAAGGGACCGATCACTTCATCTTGGCGTACATCGCCGAGACGTCGCTGTTTCCCAGGTCCGCCAGGGCGCCGTCGACGGCCCCGTTAAGGCAGTTCGAGTAGTCCTGCTGTTCCTTCGTCCGCCTGTTCGGCTGAGGTGAGCAGACCTGCCGTCCTGCCGCCCTTATGCGCCCGATGATCGCCCTCTGGCCCGACTCCGTGCTCAGGTTGAGGTCGGCATAGGACACCTTCTGCTGGCGCGTTTCGGCGTTGAGAGGAACGTTCCTCGGGTGGACAACGATCTCCTGCACCGAATTCTGAGCCGCGACTGCCGCGGGAATCGGGCAGGCAAGCAGCATCCCAGCAGCAGCGGCGACGAGCCTCAGATTTCGAGACGTCATGTGAATGCCCCTATTAGTGCTCGTGGGACAACAAAGATACGCTAACGTACTTTTATGACAACAAGAAATGCGTGTCGATCGAGACGACCACGATGGCCTCTCGTCGCTTCGCTCGTCAGAACTTCACTTGTGATACATCGCCGTGATCTGGGGGTTCCCTAGATTCGAAAGTGCAGTGGTCATCGCCTCGTCATAGCACCTCCTGTACTGGGTGCGGGCGACGACCGCATTCGGCCTATGCCCGCAAGCATGGCGAACCGCCACCTGCAGGCGGTTATACATCGTCTTCTGGCCTGCGGGCGTGTTCAGATCGAGATCCGAGTACGAAACCTCCTTGTCGCGAACCTGCGGCGTCCACCAAACGGGCGAACGCACGTCTAGCCTTGCCCTGTTGTTCGGTAGGGGCTGAGCCGCGACTGACGTCACACACAGAGCCGATGCTGCTAATGCAATCGCCGTGAGCCTTAGGGCGTTAACGATCATCTCATTGCTCCCCTGCGCTAAATCCTGATGTTCAATCAAACGGAACGCACTTTTTTTGAATAACGCAGTAGAGCTGGAACCGTTGCCACGCGGAGCGCGCGGTGACTCGTCGCCGCCTGGCGCGTGCGATATCTCCCCGCTTGAAGGGGGAGACGATTCTTCATGCCTCTGAAAATCCTCGAGATCGCCTTGGGAGGTGTTCTCGCGCTGATCGCGAGCGCCGCCACCGCCAACTCCTTCGAGCAGACCGTCCTGCCGCCTCCGACTTCGCCCGGAGCGACGGTGAAGCCGTTCGTGCTGGTGAGCCCGGGACGGGTCGCCCTAACGCACGTAAAGCTCATCGACGGCACTGGCGCGCCGACCCAGGCGGACCGGACGGTGATCCTCGACGGCGCCAGGATCGCTGCGATCCAGCCGGGCGATGCTCCCCTGCCCCCGGGGGTCTCGGTGGTCGACCTGACCGGCTCGACCCTGCTCCCGGGCCTGGTCGGGATGCACGACCACCTG
>Ga0210396_10007199_pt1 | contig 10600 bp, 9 predicted proteins | sample IncBWH17OmetaG_FD_155466 | JGI IMG/M metagenome (GOLD analysis project Ga0210396, IMG submission 155466) | Forest soil microbial communities from Barre Woods Harvard Forest LTER site, Petersham, Massachusetts, United States - Inc-BW-H-17-O ... | reverse complement strand
GACAAGTGCAGCCGTTGCCACACCGTCATTTTGGTCTCGGGATCTTCAATGTCGCGCGCCACTCCGTTGATGAATTGTTCCAGGCTGTGCGAGCCGCCCATGTTCAGCAGCCCACGATCGTTGCCATCAGAATTGATGTAAACCGCCGCATGCTGCCGCAACTCATCTGCGTGCGTTTCCGCCCACTCGGTCGAGCCCAGCAGCATCGGCTCTTCACCATCCCACGCTGCATAGATGATCGTCCGCCGCGGCTTCCATCCCTGTTTCAGCAATTCGCCGAGCCCTCGCGCCTCCTCCATGAGCGCCACCTGCCCCGACACCGGATCTTCCGCGCCATTCACCCACGCATCGTGATGGTTGCCGCGAATGATCCATTCATCCGGCGCAACACTGCCGGAAATCTTCGCGATCACGTCATATACCGGTTTGATGTCCCAGTTGAACGCCACCTTGAGATGTACCTTCGCCGGCCCCGGCCCTACGTGATACGAAATCGGCAAACTCCCCCGCCATTCTTCCGGAGCCATTGGCCCCTTTAGCGCCGCAAGCAAAGGCTGCGCATCGCCGTAAGAAATCGGCAGCACTGGAATCTTCGTGATGCTCTTCGCTTCGTTCAACTGCAAGCGCTTTGCTCCCGGGACAGCCCCAATCCCCGGCGTCAACGGATCGCCCGGATTCGATGCCGCAAAATCCATCACACTTCCGCGCTGCACACCATCCCGGTTGCGCATCGGCCCTTCAGGAAACACGTTATCTTGCCCGTAGCCGTCGTCCTGCGGCTCGGAATAAATCAGGCAGCCAATCGCTCCGTGCTCCGCCGCAACCTTCGGCTTTATTCCGCGCCATGAGTGCAAATACTTGGCAATCACGATCGCGCCCTTCACCGAGATGCCCAGCCGGTCAAGCTTTTCGTAATCTTCCGGCAGTCCATAATTCACAAATACCAGCGGAGCCGTCACATCGCCGTCAATCGAATAAGCGTTATATGTCGGAAGCTGCTCCGATTTCTGATTGGAAGTGGGATCGATCGGAATCGCTGGCTCTTCCAGCTTCGCCATGAACTTCGTCGGCTCAATCATCTCCAGCACGCGAACCTTCGGCGTCGGAAACAGCACATCGAACTGTTCGATGTGCGCATCCAGTCCCCACTCCTTAAAGTGCGCGAGAATCCACTCCGCATTGTCCTTGTCATAAGGAGAGCCCACGTGATGCGGCCGCGCGCTCAGCCGCCGCATATATTCCTTCAAGTTCGCGGGATCGGGAATCGCGCGAAACTTCGCCTCCCACGCGCGCTCCGTCTGGCTGGATTGCGCCGTGTATCCCGCCAAATCGGTTTCGTCTGCACCGAAGATTAGCGATGGGAAAACCAGGGTAATAATCAGCACAACCGAAGCGAAGCGTCGCATGCAATTCCTTCCAACCAAGTTGTGGACTCAAGGGCAGCAATTATATCCGCACATTGAGTTGTCTCCAGGTTTTCTCGGCGCACTCGGCATTCTCGGCGTTAGAAACGGTTTGCCAGCCGCACTGGTCCCTGTCCCCCCGGCAATTGACGCCGTATAACTCCGCCCCGTACCCTGAAGTGTGCCCATGAAAACCGCCGAAATGTCCCGCCTGCGCGTCGCCGACGACATCACTCAACTAGTCGGCGAAACTCCCATGCTTCAGCTTAAGCGCCTCGTGCCCGTGGGCTCCGCCGACGTTTTCGCCAAGCTCGAATATCTGAATCCCGGCGGCAGCGTCAAAGACCGCGCTGCCATTGGTATCATCCGCCGCGCCGAACAACAAGGCCAGCTCGCCCCCGGAGGCACCATTGTCGAAGCCACCGCCGGCAACACCGGCATCGGACTCGCCCTCATCGGCGTCAACCGCGGCTACAAAGTGAAATTATTTGTCCCGGAACGTTTCTCGGAAGAAAAAGTCAAGATCATGCGCGCCCTCGGCGCGGACGTGACTCGCACTCCCGACGCCGACGGCATGCAGGGCGCAATCCGCCAAGCCAAAGAACTGGTCGCGAGTGATCCCAGCGCCTTCATGGCCGGACAATTCGAAAATCCCGCCAACCCCGACTACCACCATGAAACCACCGCCCCCGAAATCTTCGAACAAATGGAAGGCCGCATCGATGCCGTCGTCCTCGGTTGTGGCACCAGCGGCACCTTCACCGGCGTCGCCCGCTACATGAAAGAAAATCTGCCGCACGTGCAAGCCTTCGCCGTTGAAACCCAGGGCTCGATTCTCGGCGGTGGCCCGCCCGGCCCCCACAAAGTCGAAGGCATTGGCGCCAGCTTCATCCCCAAAACTTTCGACCGTTCCGTCTGCGACGAGGTAGTCATGGTCACCGACGATAACGCCTTCAACACCGTGAAGATTCTCGCCGCGCAGGAAGGCGTCCTGGCCGGCTCCAGCGGCGGCGCAGCCGTCTACGCCGCATTGCAGATAGCGAAACGCTTGGGCAAAAACAAACGCGTAGTAACCCTAATCCCCGACTCCGCCGAACGCTATCTCTCCAAGAAAATCTTCGAAGGCGGAATCTGACGCCTCAGCGCAGCTCTATGAAATGCGTGTCGCTATAAAACTTTGTCATTCCGACCGCAGTCCGGAGCGATAGCGACGGCAAGCGGAGGAACCTGCTGTTTCTCTTTTGTGTTGAATCGCTGCGATCAAACGCCGCTTCCATAGCAGATTCCCACACGAACCCGTTCTGCGCAACCTCCACTTTGATGTATTATTTCCGCTCGGGTCAGCAACGCACTGGCGCTCAGAAAATTCAGTTCTCAGCACTCGTAAACATTTCCAGGAACGGGATAACCATGCTCATACGCTTTCGTAATTCTCTACCTCGCACTTTTGCTATCGCTATCCTCCTCGTCACCACTCCACTGCTTAGCTTTTCCCAAGCTCCCATCGTCAAATCCACCATCAAGACTTTCTCTTTGGGAACCGGAGCCTCAGGCGCCGCCTCGATCGCAGCCGGAGACCTCAACGGCGACGGCCTCCTTGACCTCATCACCGCCAACGCCTCCACCAACAACATCTCTGTGCTCCTCGGCGATGGCAAAGGAGATTTCGGTCCTGCGAAACTCTTTGCTGTCGGCGGCCAGCCCAAATCAATTGCCTTGGCCGACTTCAACCGCGACGGCAAACTCGACGTGGTCACGGCCAATTACTCGTCCGGCACAATCTCTGTGCTCTTCGGCAATGGAGACGGAACGTTCCAGCCGCAAGTGACTCTTACCGCCGGAACTCAAACCATCTCTGTCGCCACCGGCGATATGAATAACGACGGCATTCCCGACATCGTTGTCACCAATACCCAGAGCGAGAACACCGACACGTTTCTCTCCAATGGCGACGGCACATTTCAACCGGCCAAACAATTTACTTTCTATAACGGATACGCAGGCATGACCAAAATCGCCCTCGGTGATATGAACCAGGATGGCATTCTTGATGTCGTCGGGATCTACGGTTATGGGCAGGGATTTCAGGTGTGGACCGGCAATGGCGACGGAACCTTTGTCGATTGGTCGAACTCTTCTTCATATGGAACGATCGCATATCCGCAGGGGCTGGCTCTCGGCGACTTCAGCGGCGACGGCAAGCTGGACGTTGCGACTTCGTTGTATGAAGACAATCTGATTGGCGTCAGCGTGAACGACGGCAACGGAAATTTCTCCCACGCCTTCGGCAGCCCCGCGCCTCCCGCCCCAATTTTGCTGACCGTCGCCGACCTGAATGGCGACGGCAAACTCGACGAAATCAGCACCGGCCTGACTTCCCCAGTGATTGACGTGGCTCTGGGCCAGGGTAACCGCTACTTCACTCCCAGCGTCCGTTACAACGTGGGCACACCCCCAACCGCAGCGGTCGTAGGAAACTTCAACAATGACAAACGTCCCGACATCGCCTTCACGACGGCGAACGCAGTCGGCGTAATCTTCCGCTAGGAAGGTGAGAGTTCAGGTAGTTTGGACCGTATAAATGAATTGGGAAGGTCACGACTCTAGTCGCACCAATTACCCTTTGTCATTCCAACGCAGCCCGAGCAAAGCGAGGGCTGCGAGAGGAATCTGCTTTTGCTCGCAACCTAATTGTCGGTCTCCGCCTGCAACAATTCCCACGCCGATATCTGCCCGCCAGAGTTCAAAACCGCCACGTTCCATTGCAGGACGTTAACGATCTTGAAATTTGGAGGAATCGTGGTTCGCACCATGTTCCAAACTCTTGTGATTTCCATCTGGACGATGCCTTCCACTTCGACCCTCACGTTTGGATCTGGAACCACCGTGAAAAATCTGGCTCGCTTTCGCTCCTTGTTGTATTCGCTCTCCGAAGTTGTCCACGAATACACTTCCGCCCCTACGCCCGGGTCCAGCGTCCCCGTGCCGATTTGCGACACCTTGACCTCATTCGACATACTTTGTTCCTTTCTACGACGCGTACGCCGCAGTTGCTATTTCTTCACCAAACTCGTACTTCCGGATTTGATCTCCACGCGAAAAGAGTTGTGCAAGTCGTACAGATATTTCTTCAACTCATCTCCTTCAAGCGTGTCCCGTTCCACAACGTGTGTGTGCAGTCCCTTCGTGGGTTTTGCCTCCACGTTATTCTGGGTCGTCGCGAATGTGCCCCGGATCTTGCCGCTATCATCGTGCATCACGAATATCTTCATACCTGAATGATCTCCTGAGAATCTTCGGCATTGCCCCGCTGCCCAGCCACTTGCTCATACAGCGCCGTCCAATATACCGGATTCACGTGAAAAGCTATATACCGGACCCAACCTGCGCCGCCACCCCAACCTTTGTCATTCCGACGCAGCCCGAGCAAACCGAGGGCTGCGGGAGGAATCTGTTATCCGCTCGGACATCGCGGCTCGCCCTGCAAAACAAATAATGGCCAACAACACAAAAGCCCCGGTTTAAGCCGGGGCTTGAAACTGCTACTGGACGCTGCCTGCGAAGCGTTGTCAAGCACATTTCCCTAAGGGACTGCAGAGAGGACGAGACTCGAACCCTGGTAGCTTCAGGGCGACAAGACTCTCGTTATCTCGCGCTTTCGGCCCGCCGCCACAATTCGAGCCCCTCTGCTCCGCGCGCCAGTACTCCGAGCGACGGATTTCCCATGTGCAGGGAAGCACTATCCGGCGCAGAGTCGGCGTCATTATCGCTCGTTGCCCCGGTGACGATGGGTTTATCCGCAACACTCTCGTACGCATAGCCGGTAAGAGTAGCTTCGCCATAGGCAACGAAGGTGAGACGCGCCCAGCCAAAATGGCGCTGGCCGTTGATGGTGATTTCAAGTCCAAGATATTTGTTGGTCGCGTTCACCCATGGGCCAGTTTTAGCGAAGCTGCCCGAGCAAATGCACGATGCTTCCATCTCCGCCGCGCCGCCAACGAATCCGTTCCCAGGCCCCACCTCGACGCCCGCCGCCAACGCCGCCGCCGCGTAACCTTCGTCGGCTGGGGTCAATACATGATTGTCTGGGCGGAAGGCAAGAATAATCAACGTGCTGAAGTTGCCCAATCCTTCTCTGGAAAAAACAAAGTCCGCAACGTGATCGTTGTTCAGGTCGAGAATGCTCTTCCCATCGAAAAGAATAGTTCTGTTCGCCGGAGTATATATAACCTTGGCTTCCGCGGCTTGCGGCATGGCAAGCGCTCCCACGCAGGCAGTCCCGAGTGCCGCCGCATAAGCAACGAGTTTTTTATCGAGTGTGGAAGAGAACGGCAAATTTGAGGTGGCCTTTCGGATCGGCATAGGATTCTCCTTGGTAGATAAGACTAAGGGCCCGCACTTCATTTCCGAGATGGTAAATCAGCGCCTCCGGTCCTGGGTTTCCGATCTTCCATATCTCCAGTGTGACGTCCAACCTTGCGCCTCAAGGGCTCGCGCTAAATGCCGCTTTCATCCCGCCGCCACAACTCGAGCCCCTCTGCTCCGCGCGCTAGTACTCCGAGCGACGGAGTTCCCATGTGCAGGGAAGCATTATCCGGCTCCGAGTTCGCATCGTCGTCGCCTGTCGCTCCAGTAACGATAGACTTACCCGCAACACTCTCGTACGCATATCCGGTCAGAGTGGCTTCGCCATAGGCAACGAAGGTGAGCCGCGCCCAGCCAAAATGATGCTGGCCGTTGATGGTGATTTCGAGCCCAAGGTATTTGTCCGTCGCGTTCAACCATGGGCCAACATAATTGATGCTGCCCGAGCAATCGCACTCTGCTTCCATTGCCGCCTTGTGGCCAACGAAGCCCTTTCCCGGCCCAACCTCGACGCCCGCCGACAACACCGCTGCCCAGTAAGTTCCTTCGTTTCCGGTTAACACATGATCGGAAGAGTGGAAAGGACGGACAAACACTTCGCTGGTATTTCCCAATCCTCCTCCGTTAAAAACAAAGTCCGCAATGTGGTCGTTGTTCAGGTCGAGAATGCTTTTCCCATTGAAGGTTATGGTCCGGTTCGCCGGAGTGTACACAATCTCGGCTTCCGCAGATTGCGGCGCCGCGAGCGCACCGACGCAAGTAGTGCCGATGGCCGCTGCATATGCGATGAGCTTTTTATCGAGGGTGGGGGAGAGCGGCAAACTTGATGTGATCTTTCGGCTGAGCATAAGAGGTCTCCTTGGAGATGAGGCTGGGGGCCGCATTTCGTCGCCGCTATCATAGATCAGCGCCTCGGATCGTGGGTTTCCGATTTTCCACATCTCCAATGTGACGTCCGACCTTGCGCCTCAAGCAGAAAGGCGTCCACGATTGCAATTGCGCTACGAGTAGCCCTCGGAAAGAAACGCTAGCTCTTTGCCAACTTCATAATCGGGGTCCAGTGAACAACTCCTTGCCCCTTAAGAATTTACGCGGAAACTCGATGGAGCCGCACTGATTCTAAATCAGTTAGGCGTCTACCGGAAAAATTGAAGCGAGCAAGTCCTTTGCTTCTTAGAATTTGCGGACAACTCCTTTCGATTAAAGAATTTAGCCAGATCTGCTGCAGATCAAGAGAACCTAAGTGGTTTGCTTCCAAATATTTAGCTGAAAAGTGTTATATTTTTTTCGGGGATCCGCAGCCAACGATCCCAATCAAACCCTCGATTATGAAAGCCACGAAGAAGCAGACGAAGCAGCCCGGTTTCGCCACCCGCGCCATCCACGCTGGACAAGAGCCCGACCCACTAACCGGCGCCGTTACTGTTCCCATCTATCCCACTTCCACCTACGTGCAGCAAGGCATCGGCGAGCACAAGGGATACGAATACTCTCGCGTCTCCAATCCCACGCGCACGCGCCTCGAAGAGAATTTGGCGTCGCTTGAAGGCGGCATCGCAGCGCCGGTTTTCGCCAGCGGCATGGCGGCTATCAATGCCATCGTCAGCATGTTGAAGTCGGGAGACCACATTGTTTGCGGCAACGATCTCTACGGAGGCACGCCGCGCCTCTTCAACAACGTCTTCACCAACTTCGGCCTGAAATTTTCTTACGTCGATACCTCGGTCACGGAAAACGTCGAGCGCGCCATCCGCAAAAACACGCGCATGGTCTATGTGGAAACGCCAACCAATCCGCTGATGCGGATCAGCGACCTCGGAGCTATCAGCAAAATCTGCCGCCGCAAAGAAGTCGAGTTGGTCGTCGACAACACGTTCATGTCGCCCTACTTCCAGCAGCCGATCTGGTGGGGAGCGGACCTGGTGGTGCACTCGACCACAAAGTTTTTGAACGGACACAGCGACGGCCTGGGTGGTGTAGTCGTCTGTAGCAAGCCGGAGCATGCAGAAAAGTTGGCGTTCCTGCAAAAAGCGGCTGGGGCGATTCTCTCTCCGTTTGAATGTTGGCTGATTCTGCGCGGTGTTAAAACGCTTGCTGCGCGCATGGAAATCCACGACCGCAGCGGCCGCGCTGTCGCCGCATTTTTGGCGCAGCACAAAAAAGTGAAAGCCGTCCACTATCCCGGTCTTGCCGATCATCCGCACTACGAGCTGGCAAAGCGCCAAATGACCGGCTTCGGCTCGATGATCACCTTCGAAACCGGCTCCCTCAAAAACGCCAACAAGATGCTGAAAAAAGTCCGCGTCTGCTCCCTCGCCGAATCGCTCGGCGGAGTGGAAACGCTGATCTCGCACCCCGCGACGATGACTCACGCCGCGCTAGGAGAGAAAGGCCGCAAAGCGATCGGCATCACGGATGGAATGGTCCGCATCTCGGTCGGCATCGAAGACGTCCAGGATATTCTGGACGATCTGGATCAGGCGCTGGCAGCGATATAGAAATGGTCCTGCTCTGCGGTCTCGGTGCACTCAGCGTTGAAAAGCTTCTGATGTCCTACTGCACCGAGTCGGCGAGCCACTGCAAGTACTCCGGACTGCCATCATCGATGGTAACCGCGATGCATTCGGGAAGGTCGTAGGAGTGCAGTTCGCGAATCGCATCGCGCACAGTGTGAAATTTTTCTGAAGTCGTTTTGATCAACAGCAACCACTCGCGCGCAGATTCCACCTTACCTTGCCAGCGATAAATCGATTCGATCTGTGGAACGATGTTTACGCAGGCGGCCAGTTTGCGATCGAGCAGCGCGTGCGATATCTTGCGGGCTTCTTCTTCCGAGCCCGCGGTGGTGAGGACGAGTTTTTTGTCGGTCATTTAAGATCAGCTATCAGCTCTCAGTCGCAGCTTTCAGTCTGCGACTGAGCGATTAGAGATTCATTCATTTTGAGAGGTTCTAGTATGCCGACGCAAATCAAGTTTGGCACATCCGGATGGCGCGCGGTGATGGCGGACGAGTTTACCTTCGCCAACGTGCGTCGCGCTGTGGGCGGAATTGCGCGATACGTGGCGTCGCAGAAGCCGAACCGGGCGCGAGTGATCGTGGGGCGCGATCCGCGATTTCTGGGCGAGACATTTTGTTCGATGGCGGCGGAGATTTTGACCGCGCATAGGATCACGCCTTTGGTCGCGCCGGAACCCGCGCCTACTCCGGCGTTTGCTTATGCGGTGGTGCAGGCAAAGGCCGACGGCGTCATCAACTTTACCGCGTCGCATAATCCTCCGGAGTACAACGGAATCAAGTTCTCTACGCCGGATGGATGTCCGGCACTGCCTGAAGTGACGAAGAAGATTGAGGCGGAGATTGTCGCCGGAGACCGTTCCAGTGCCCCTGCGCCCGGCGGAAATGGCAGCGGCGCCAAGTTTGAGAATCTTGATCCGAAGCCGATGTATCTGAAGCGGCTGAGGGAGATTGTGGATCTAGATCTGATTCACAAGTCGGGGATTGGCGTGGCGTTTGATCCAATGTGGGGCGCGGCGCGCGGGTATTCCGACTCGTTGTTGCGCGACGCTGGAGTGAAAGTCGCCACTGTGCATGACACCCGCGATGTGACTTTCGGCGGACACGCGCCGGAGCCGGACGATCATCTGCTGGAAGATTTGCGGGCGAAAATGCGCGAGAGCGGCGCCAAGATTGGCATTGCCACTGACGGCGACGCGGACCGCTTCGGCATTGTGGATGGCGATGGAACTTTTCTGCAACCGAATTATGTGATCGCGCTGTTGTTCGACTATCTGGTCGAAAGCCGCGGGTGGAAGAACGGCGTAGCGAAGTCGGTGGCAACGACGAATCTGATCAACGCGTTAGCCAAGCATCACGGCGTGGAACTGTACGAGACTCCGGTAGGATTCAAATACATCGGCGAGCTGATCATGCAGGACAAGATTGCGATTGGCGGGGAAGAGAGCGCGGGACTGTCGATCCGCCATCATGTTCCGGAAAAAGATGGAGTGTTGGCTGGATTGTTATGCTGCGAGATGGTGGCCCGCCGGGGCACGTCACTGGGCGAGTGTTTGCGGGCGCTCAGTAACCAGGTTGGTTCCTATTATCCGCGCCGGGAGAACTTCCGCTTGACGCCCGAGGTGCAGGCGAAGTTCACTGAGAAGCTACGCTCCGATCCAAAGGAATTTTCGGGACGTAAAATCAGCCAAGTCGTGCGGACCGACGGATTGAAGCTGGTATTCGACGATCTCTCGTGGGTTTGCTACCGGCTTTCGGGAACCGAACCAGTGGTGCGGGTGTATTCGGAGGCGCGCGACGAACCGGGTTTGGACAGGTTGAGCGCAGCCGCGAAGCAGTGGATTTTTGAGTAGTTGATCGAAATGAAGCGATTCTTCCATACGACAAAGTTTCCCGGACGCGAAGAGCGGTCGCGGATCTTCGCGGAAAAAGCGCCGCAAGCGGAGGCCATCGCCGCCTCATGGATTGAAGCCTGGCGCCCGCTGGGAATGCGCGTCTACGCCTTGCGGAGGCGCCTCGCCACCATTGTGATCGCACTTGTGGCCTGCCTGTTTTTTGTCCACGTCATGTTCGGGGCCAACGGCATGGTCGTCTACAAGCAGAAGCGCAACGAGTACGAAGGACTGCAAAAAAAAATCGTTCACGTGCGCGAGGAAAACGAAAAGGTTACGCAACAGATACAAGGGCTGCAGAGCGACAAGAAGGCCATTGAAAAGGAAGCGCGCGAGCAACTGGGTTACGCCAAGCCCGGTGAATACGTGTATGTCGCTCCGGTTCCGGCCAAACCCGAGCCGCCGGTAAATCATTCGGCGAAGAA
>Ga0210396_10007198_pt1 | contig 10603 bp, 6 predicted proteins | sample IncBWH17OmetaG_FD_155466 | JGI IMG/M metagenome (GOLD analysis project Ga0210396, IMG submission 155466) | Forest soil microbial communities from Barre Woods Harvard Forest LTER site, Petersham, Massachusetts, United States - Inc-BW-H-17-O ... | reverse complement strand
CTTTACATTGTTTGCTTTTTATTGCTCTGGGTATATTTTATACCAACGGACTTAAAGCCCAATATATAATTGCCGGACAGCATGGGACAAATGATTTTTATGCCAATCCCAATAAGTTAGACTTTGTTGTATTTCAGTATTTTGTTGGCCCACCAGATACTGCTAGTTATTATATTGATATGAATGGGGACGGGACAAATGATGTAGTGATTTATGGCAATGCCGGGGGGGCTTGTCCGATATGTTATGTGACTGAATGCGGTATTTTTCCGGTAAACAAGAACAGGGTTGTTTACGGTTTTCCTGATTCCTGTTTTACTCACTCAGGAGTTTTAGATGCGGTTTATCCTATGGCTATGAATTTTAAAATGAATGACACCATAAGTTATAAAGCTTTTAAATGGGATACTGCCTTTTCGTATGTGTCTTATACCAGTAATGGCCCCTATGGGAGTTCTGACTCTTATAATTGTAACGGAAGCTTCAATAATACAGATACTGCTTATATGGGTGTAATGGTTTTGAAAGCATCGGATACTTTATACGGATGGATAAGGGTAACTAATGTAGAGAACGGACAGAACGATACAGTAGGATGCAAAATTATTGATTACGCTTGTGAAATAACCCCAAATAGCATAAATGAAATTCAAAACAATGTTTCTGTAAAAGTCTATCCCAGCCCCTCAACCGGAATTATAACCATTCAAGCTAGGGGTATAATACCAGATGCAATAGTTGAAGTTTATAATATGCTCGGAGAGAAAGTTTACTCAAAAGCCCTTCGGCAGACCAGGGGTAACAACAATATTGATATCAGCACCCAACCCGATGGGATTTACCTATATAGGGTAATGAGTGATAGTGGCAATTTGATTGGTACCGGTAAGCTGGTAATTCAGAAGTAAAGCAATTTGATAATAAGCAAAACTGATCGTCAAATTAGCACATCATTATATTATCAAAACTGTATTTATTAACTATATTTGATACAACCAATCACTCAATTATGAAAAATATTTCAGTTCTATTATCCTTTATATTGCTTAGTTCCATAACCGCTATAGGGCAACTAAGGTTAGGTGAAATTCAAACCGGACTACGAATTACTTCAATGGTACAAACTGCTGATGGTGGTTATGCTATGGCAGGCGCCGGATGGACTGTAATAAAGTTAGATTCGAATGGTAATTTAACCTGGACCAGGGCCTTTGCTGGGGCAAATAATTATGCAAACTCTATTGTTCAAACAAAAGATAAAGGATATGCAGTTGGAGGGTACAATGCAGCGTATGGTGGAATGTGTCTCGCAAAGCTTGATGTTAAAGGTAATACAAAGTGGATAGAGGGAATTGCCGGTAATAATGCCTATTGTACATCAGTTATTCAGGCAAGAGATGGTGGGTATTTAGTAGGTGGTTCGAGTGATAGCAGCGGTATTGGTAAGAATGCGATAATGTTTATTGTAAAAGCAGACTCTGTTGGCAAAATTAAGTGGGCATGTGCAGGTACTAATGGCAGTGTAGCTGCGGTTGTTCAAACAAGTGATGGGGGCTTTGCTGCATTAGGAGATGTTAGTACACCTGCAGGAGGTGCTAATGGGGCGGAGGTTGTAAAGCTCGATTCGACGGGTAAATCGCAATGGGCTGTAGCATTACAATTAGCAAACCCTTCTTATTCGGATATGAATTGTACTTCTATGGCTCAAACTATTGACAAGGGATATGTAATAGGGGTGGGTCGTTTAGCAGGTTTTTATGCCGGAATTTATTATTATGACATGTATGTCATCAAGCTCGATTCCGTTGGTCGTTTAAAATGGAGCTGGAAAATTGCAAGAGATCAAAGTGATTGGGGCAATTCTATCACAGCCACTAAAGATGGTGGATGTGTAATTGCAGGAGCGGATTATACATCTGGTGATGAATATGCGGTTAGATTGGATTCAGCTGGTAGCCTGGTATGGGACAGGACCTATCTCGGACAAACTGGATTAGCCAATTCAGTAATACAAACTAAAGACAATGGCTTTGCATTAGCAGGTGGTACATTTATAAAGGTTGACTCTATGGGTAATTCATGCCAGGCCACAGGATATGGTGGAAGTAATTTTACAAGAGATACGTTAATATTAACTAACACTACAGGTATGGTATATGCCTATGCAAGTGTACCCACATCGGGTATTGCAATGCCTGATACTACTGCTGCGGCAATTACATCAATTTGCCAGGTTGTTTCGGTTGAAAATATAAATGCCGGAACTAAGAGTTCGGTGGTTTTCCCTAACCCGGGCAAGGGCATTTTTACAATAACGAATATCGAACACGGAATATCGAATGTTGAAGTGTATAACGTACTTGGAGAAAGAGTGTTTAAAACTCATTACTCAATACCCAATACTGAATACAATATTGATATCAGTACCCAACCCGATGGGATTTACCTATATAGGGTAATGAGTGATAGTGGCAATTTGATTGGTACCGGTAAACTGGTAATTCAGAAGTAAATTGATTTGATAATCCGGCTATTTGCCGAGCCATCATATTATCAAATCCCTATTTTATTATCTTCGTTTGTATAAATGAAGAAACTCCACAATTGGTTCATTGGTGGTTACCTGGCAAAGACCGATAATGTTTTTGAGCGGGCCAAGCTCAATTTGTTATACAGTCTCTTACTCTTTTATATAGCCGACCATGTCTTCTTCCTGGGTAACCTTATTTCAAATCATTATTACTACCATGGTGTATTAATTTCTACTGCCACCCTTATTTATATGGTGTTACTGTATATGCTCCGTAAAAATGTGAGCATTACCTTAATTGCCAAAGTGGTTTTTTACCAGGGCATTATTACGGGCATACTCAGTTACCTGGTGCAGCAAAGCCGCATGGATTATATAGGCGAGTTTTGGATGATCGTAAGTATACTCATTACATTCTTTACGCTCGATAAACGCTATGGGCTTACCATGGCGGGCATATGGTTTTTGCAGATAGTTTATTGTTCCGCCAATGATCTTTCGGGTGGAAAGCTTATTCTGTGGCATGTTCCGGCCGACCAGGTATTGCCGCAAGCGCCCTTATTTGTGCTTATACCGTATTTCTTATGTATATATATTATTTACCAGTTTGTAAAAACCCGTTCGCTGGCAGAGGTTGATATACAGCAGCAGAAAAAACTTATTGAACTGAAGAATACCGAGATAACCGACAGTATTAATTATGCGCTAAGGATACAACAGGCGCAGTTGCCTGACAAAAAAGAGATATACAGCCAATTGCCCGATTCTTTTATTCTGTTCAAGCCTAAGGATATTGTAAGCGGCGATTTTTATTTCTTCCGGAAAAAAGGCAACCTAGTATTTATTGCCGCAGCCGATTGTACCGGGCACGGTGTACCGGGAGCGCTCATGAGTATGCTGGGGGCCGAAAAACTGAGTGAAGCCGTTTTGCGTAGCTCTGATACATCGGAAATATTAACAAGGCTTAATAAAGGCATTAAAACATCGCTTCGCCAATCGGTTGCCGATGATGCCACACGTGATGGGATGGATATAGCCCTGTGCAGCATCAAAGCTCATCCCCAACACTTCCCTGTGGCAAGGGAGTCGGGTACTGAAATCCCCCTACGGGGGGGAGTAAGGGGGGCTGTTGTTCTGAATTATGCAGCTGCTAACAGGCCCATTTGGATAATACGCAAAGGGCAGAAAGAAGTGGAAGAGGTAAAGGCAACTAAAAAAGCCATCGGCGGTTTTACCCACGACGACCAGCATTTCGATACGCATGAAATAAAACTGCAGCCCGGCGATACCTTTTACATTTTTACCGATGGCTATGCTGATACTTTTGGCGGGCCGAATGGCAAAAAGCTTACTACTAAAAGATTAAAGCAGTTATTGATAGAGATACAAGATAAACCCATGCACGAGCAGGAGAACTATTTGGGCGCTTTTATTGAAGAATGGAAAGCTGCAACTGAATTTATAGATGATATATTGGTAATAGGAGTGAGAATTTGATTGGCTTGAAGAATAATAAAAATATGAACCGATGAGACCAGTGAAGTTTACGCTATGTTTTTTCTTCCTGGTCTTTTGTTCTATACCTGTTTTTGCCCAGCAGCAAAAAATAGATTCTTTAACTGGGGTTTTGAAAACTGGGAAAGAGGATACCAATAAAGTAAATAACCTGAATGCCCTATGCAGAATATATTACCGTAAAGGCGCTTATGATAAAGCAGATTCTATTGCAGATTACTGCTTAGCCCTTACTCAAAAATTAAATTTTAAAACCGGCTTAGCAACAGCATACTCATGCAAAGGGTTAATTTGTTTTTACAGGGCTAATTACGCTAATGCATTAAAGTTTCAGACACAAAGCCTTAACCTTGATAAAGAGATAGAGAATAAAAAAGGCGAGGCCGCTGCCTATGGCAATATTGGTAACATATATTGGGCCCAGGGTAATTACCCCGAAGCATTAAAGTACCAATTGCAAAGTTTGGAAATAGATGAAGCAATTGGCGAGAAAAATGGAACGGCGAGGGCTTACGGAAATTTAGGCCTTATTTATTTTTACCAGGGTAATTATGACGAAGCCATAAAGTATCTTACCCGGGCTATAAAGATAAATGAAGGGCTTGGCGATAAGTACAACCTGGCAAATAACTATGGTAATTTGGGTAATGTATATTATGGCCAGCATAATTATGCCGAGGCGCTTAAAAACCATTTTAAAGCCTTTGCACTCGATTCGGTACTCAGTAATAACCTGGGTATGCTAACCGATTATTTAAATATTGCAAACAGTTATTCATTCCTCGGCGATTATAATGGTGCCCTGGTAAACTATTTTAAGACACTTAAGGCAGCAAAGCAAATTGGCAGCAGGCAAACCCTTACCAATGCTTACGAAAATATAGGAGGTAACTTACTCAGGCAGAAAAAATATACTGAAGCAGGCAAATACCTCGACACCGCATTATCACTGGCAACCCAAATGGGCGATAAGGATTTGTTAATGTATATCTATAATAAGTTATCAAATTTAGATACCTGCAAAAGCAATTATAAAAATGCATATTACTACTATGTAAAATATGTGATTTACCGCGACAGCCTTAATAATAAAGAAAATACAAGGAAACTGGTAAGTGAGCAAATGCAGTATGACTTTGATAAAAAGGATGCTGCTGCAAAGGCCGAACAGGATAAAAAAGATGCTATTGCTTCGGCCGATAAAAAGAAACAGGCCATAATTACAGGATTTATAGGTTTTGGTTTGTTGCTGGTATTGGTTTTTTCGGGCTTGTTGTTTTCTCGTTTCAGGGTTACACAAAGGCAAAAAAAGTTAATAGAACGGCAAAAGGCTTTGGTGGAAGAAAAGAACAAAGAGGTACTGGACTCCATAACCTATGCCAAACGTTTGCAAGATGCACTTTTGCCTCCGCTGAATTTAATAAAACAGTATTTACCCGAATCGTTTGTGTTATATAAGCCAAAAGATATTGTGGCAGGCGATTTTTACTGGATGGAAAAGGTGGGTAATGCAGTTTTGATTGCTGCTTGCGATTGTACGGGCCACGGCGTACCCGGCGCCCTGGTAAGCGTTGTATGCAGCAATGCACTGAACCGTACCATAAAAGAGTTTAATATACATGATACCGGCAAAGTGCTTGATAAAGTAAGGGAACTTGTGCTTGAGACCTTTGAAAAAAGTGAAAGCAATGTGCAGGATGGAATGGATATATCGTTAGCCTCCCTTACTCCCTCTGAAGAAGGAATAAAAGTTCAATGGAGCGGTGCCTTTAATACACTATTGTATATGCAAGAGGGAGAAATGAAAGAACTGCCCGCTGATAAACAACCGATAGGGAAGACAGATAATCCAAAACCATTTACAACGCATACTATTACATTTACACCCAATACGGGGCTTTTATATTTGTTTACCGATGGCTATGCCGATCAGTTTGGCGGCCCCAAAGGGAAGAAGTTTAAATACAAAACATTAAGCGATAAGCTAAAAGCCATAAGTGATAAACCAATGGCAGAACAAAAGCAAATATTGGAACAAACAATTCAGGATTGGAAGGGCGACCTTGAGCAGGTAGATGACATACTTATAATAGGTATAAGGTTGCCTTAATTGAAACCAGTATATTTGATAATGAGCTGAGCTCCATTATCAAATTAGCAAATCATTTTTTCTCTGTTCCGTCTTCGTTGTATTTTTTCGAGTATTCGGGCAGGCCGCTATCGTACTTGGTTTCGCTCATCAGTTTACCGCTTTCGTAATACATCCTTTCAATACCCTCTTTTTTGCCATAAACGTAAGGTACCATAAGGCTTAAGTTTCCGTTCTCGAAATAACTTTTTACCAACCCGTCAATGTGGCCATCGGTATAAGGCGTTTCATTACGTATTTTCCCCGAATGGTAATATTCACGTACCATGCCATTAGGTACATCATGTTTGTACTCGGTAAGCCTGTAATAAATAGTAGTATCAGTGGTTATCTCTTCGTTCTCGTCAAGGTATTCTATCCACTTGCCTTCCTTTAACGAATCTGCTATATTGTTGCGGGCCTCAGCTCTGTTGGTGAATCCGTTTTGAGCCATGGCAGGTACACAGAGCAGTAAGAGGTATGTGGTAAGAGATAAGATTCGTTTTACGTTCATAGCAAATCGGAGTTTGTATTGCAAATATAACAGGTTACAATTTAGGCAGTCTATTACTTATTTCTTCGCGAAGTTCAACGGCATTAAAATAGGCGCAATAATTACCAATATGCTTTTCTGAGCCATTACAGGTAAAGTATAACACAATAGGGTTTTTGTAATAGTAAGAAACCGATCGATAGTTCCCCCCGAAGAACAGAAATGTGTTCGAATCTTCCATAATAGCTATGCTAAGCCCTGAAATGCTTTTCAACTCATACTTATTCCTGAAAGAGATGCCTGCAATTTGCCTTTGCCGGGTAAGCGTAGTGGCATCAATAGTTATGGTTTCTTTACCCGAAATAAGCCATAGAACTTTAAAGCCCCATAGGCAGACGTAAATTGCACTAGATATAAAAATCAGTATGCCGCCAAAGAATGTTATTAAACTATCTGTGTTTGCACTGGTAATATCGTGCAGGGTAATGCCAGGCATCTGGCGTATAAAATGAATGAAGATCATAGTCAGCGAAAGGAGCAAGCCTACGAGGGTAATTTTATAGATGAGCCATACCCATAAAAACCGGGCAGGCTTTAGTTCAAGTTCATATACAGGCAAGCTTCTTTCACTTCTTGGTTTCGCCTCTGCTTCGTTAACCAGGCTTGTAATTCTCTCATACTCGTTGCGATAGTGTTTCTTCAGCCAAAAATTAGCCCACAAAAACAAAGCTATTGCCGACAGGCAAAAAAGCCCTATTGCAATGGCTATAACTATGGCTAGGTGCATATGCATGATGTACCAAAGTAAACAATATTCTTTTGCCTTTCTTTTATAATTTATAAATACGCCTTCAACCCTGCATAAACAGAATAAATGTTTATTTTTAGGGCTGCTAATTTGCTTAATTAAATAGTTGATGCTGAAACGTTTACTCTGCTCCATATTCCTTATTACATGCTTCTTGCCACTTTTTTCGCAATCGGGTAATATAGATTCGTTGCGCAATGCAGCCGCTACCCAAAAGAAAGACTCGTTACATGTAAATACACTGAACAATATTGCCTTTATTTTATTTAAAACAGGTAAGTACGACAGTGCCCTGGTACAATGCAAAGAAGCTATTGATCTGGCTGAAAAGCTGCATTATAAAAAAGGCGTACTTCAGGCAATAGAGTATACAGCAGGCATATTTGAACGGCAAGGCAACTACACCGATGGGCTTACCTATTATAACCGTGCTATAGATATGAGCAGGGCCATGAAGGCTAAAACCGATATTGCCGATAACCTGAGTGGCCTTGGTAACCTTTACGACGATCAGGGCAATTACCAGATAGCACTCGACTATTATAAGCAGTCGCTTGAAATTGATTCGGCTATTGGCGACCATTATGGCATGGCTACCAACCTGGGCGACCTCGGTAATGTGTACGACGAGATGGGTAACTATCCCAAAGCGCTGGAATGTGATCTGAGGGCTTTAAAGTATGGTGAAGAGCTCGGCAACAAGCACACCTTAATTGTTAACCTAGGTAATATTGGCAATATATATTTTACGCTGGGTAACTATGCCAAGGCACTCGAAAACTATACCAGGGTATTGGCTATGGCTGAAGAAGCCAATGATAAGAATGATATTGCCGTTAACCTGGGTAATATAGGGCTGGTATATTTCAGCCAGGGTAATTACGCTAAAGCACTCGAGTTTGATACCAAGGCCTTGCAATTAGATTCTGTAATAGGTTCAAAGCAAGGTATAGCCTATAACCTGGGTAATATTGGCGACATATACCTGAAGCAATTAAATTTTGCTAAAGCTATTGATTGTGATGCCAAAGCCCTGGCAATAGCGCGGCAGATGAACGATAAATTTGCCATAGGCCAGGATTTTTATGAGCTTGGCAATATTTACCTGAAACAAAAGAATGCATTCATGGCAAAAGCCTGCCTTGATTCTGCGCTGGTGATATCGAAAAAAATAGGGGCCAAAGAAAACATTAAGTACGCCTACATATATCTTACAGAACTCGATAGCGCTGTGGGCGATTTTAAGTCGTCGTTAACCGACTATAAGAGCTACATAGCCTATCGTGATAGTTTGGTGAATGAAGCCAATACAAAAAAAACGGTTCAGGCTGAAATGAACTACGAGTTCGATAAGAAGCAAGCCGTTGAAAAACTGGAACAGGATAAGAAGGATGCTGACCAGAAAGAGGAGCAGCGCAAGCAACAACTTACCCTCTATTTTGTAAGCGGTATATTGTTGCTGGTAATATTGTTTGCCATATTTATACTGCGCAGTTTAAGTGTTAATCGCAAAAAGACAAAGATCATAAGCAAGCAAAAAGAAGAAGTAGAGGCCCAGAAAAAAGTGGTGGAAGAACAAAAGGAAACGGTAGAAAAGCAAAACTCACTTATAGAACAACAAAAAGCCATTGTAGAAGAAAAGAACAAGGATATTACAGACAGTATTAAATATGCATCGCGCATACAAAGGGCATTGTTTACTTCTAATGAGTATATAAGCAGGCATTTAAAAGAATATTTTATTTTATTGAAACCACGCGATATTGTTTCGGGCGATTTTTACTGGGCTTTCCAGGCTTCGTTCGAATCTGTATTATTAGGGGCACAATCAGAGAGTGCTGAACAGTATGCTGTCGACCCTGCTTTGATTCCATCGTTAGAAGAAAAAGCACTGGCATTTAAAAAACGATCTACCGAAGCCGAGAAGATTGCCTGGCACTTATTAAAAGCTAATTCAGCCGGGTTCCCTATTCTAAGGCAGCATGTTTTGGGTCAATATATAGTTGACTTTATAAATATTCAAACCAAAACAGTAATAGAGATAGATGATGGTATCCGTAACCAGCAATCGGAAGAAGAGGTGAAAAGAATTGCATGGCTTCAACAGAATGATTTTGAAATTATACGCTATAAAAATGATGAGATCATAAGTGGTTCGTTGAAGTTTTTAGATAATGTAATAGCAAAACTACAAGACAGGGCGCTGAAAGTATCGCCCGGTGGCGGAAATATACTGGGAGCTTTTTATATGGCCTGTTGCGATTGCACCGGGCATGGCGTACCGGGTGCGTTCATGTCGTTGCTCAATATATCTATGCTGAATGAGTCGGTAATAGAGCGTAATATCATTCGCCCTGACAGGGTGTTGAATGATATCAGGGATAACATTATAAAATCGCTTAACCCCGAAAAAGTAGATAGTGAAAGTAAAGACGGTATGGACTGCGCACTGTGTGCTTTTGACTTTAAGAATAATATAATGCAGTCGGCAAGCGCCAATAACCCGGTATGGATAATAAGAAAAGACGGAACCTTTGAAGAGATACATCCCGATAAAATGCCTGTAGGTATACAGCATGGCGAACAAAAGCCTTTTACCCTGCACAATACCAAGCTTTACCCCGGCGATAACGTATATATGTTTACCGATGGCTACGCCGACCAGTTTGGGGGGCCCAAAGGCAAAAAGTTTAAATATAAAACCCTGCAGGAAAAGCTGATGGCTATTTACCAATTGCCAATGGCAGAACAAAGGCAGATACTCGACCAGACCCTTGAACAATGGAAAGGAAACCTGGAACAGGTGGATGATATATTAATAATGGGAATACGTATTTAGTGAAAAGTTAAAAATGAAAAGTGAAAAATTAAACAGTAGGAAGATGAAAGTGGTAATATACTTATCACTTTTAGCTTTTCACTTTTCGCTTTGCAATGCTCAGCAGCGCAAAATAGATTCATTGACAGGTGTTATTAAAACCATGAAGGATGATACCGGTAAGGTTATCACCATGAATATATTATGCGACAAATTATACAAGGCCGGGCAGCAGGAAAAAGCGCTGGAGATTGGCATAGATGCATTAGACCTTGCATCTAAATTATCGTACACACGTGGCGAAGCTGATG
>Ga0210396_10007197_pt1 | contig 10603 bp, 7 predicted proteins | sample IncBWH17OmetaG_FD_155466 | JGI IMG/M metagenome (GOLD analysis project Ga0210396, IMG submission 155466) | Forest soil microbial communities from Barre Woods Harvard Forest LTER site, Petersham, Massachusetts, United States - Inc-BW-H-17-O ... | reverse complement strand
ATGGCCTTTGCAGAACGCGAAGAATCCCATCGATGCCTTGGTCGCCATCGTTCAGAGCACGTCGTGTAGGCGAGAAGATCTTGAGTACGGTTGCATACTAAATAACTTGTCGCAAGAAATGTCCCCCATTGATGAGGGCTTCCGGAGAAGGACGGGAAGCCTTTTCCAAAACTGGCACGACGCAATCGCGCTGGCATTGATGCGGGGACAAAAACTCGGGCTGGTACGAAGTGACGTAGACGCCGGCGAAACGGCTATGTTCCTGATCGCCGCGTATGAGGGGTTCATCTCTTTAGTAAAGAATTCTCAAGACTTACGAATGCACCAAGCAGGACAAAAAAGCATTATCCGTTTTTTGGAGTCGTTGCGTGGGAGGCGCGGCTCGACCAAGAAGAGGCAGGATAAAGCTGGTTAACGATGGTATGAACTCAATAAGCTGCCTTGTACACGGAGGTCAGCAACTTCGAAGGGGCTGTAGTGGAGGGCTTTTGCACAATGGCCATCCCCATATTCGAGAGGGTTCTAAAGGCTACGCACGAACAACTAGCGCCGTCAAAGCATGTTTCCGTTCCCGAACCGACACAGCATGAGCATGCGACTGCAATTTTGACGGGACAAGAGATTGATAAGGCTCTCGAACCCTCAGAGGAATGCGTTCGTGCGCCTCTGAGCGCTGGGTTCCGACAACAGGTAGCAGGGCGATCAACAAGCCCGCGCAAACACTCATGCCAGACACCGCCTGCGGCGAGCAAGTCTGCGCGGATTGGGATCAAAGCCAAAACGAAAATTCTTTTCATTGATGCAGCGGACCTTATCGCAGTCGAAGCTAAAGGAAACCATGTCCTGTTAGTACATACTTCAAGCTCGCACATTCTACGAGGCGCAATCTCGAACATTGAGGAAAAACTCAATCTGCACGGATTTGTTAGGATTCACCGATCTGTGCTCGTTAATGGGGCATTGGTTGAGGAGATGCATGCCCGGCCCTCGGGCGAGTATGTGCTTCGCGTGCGGGGGGGCAGAGAGTTCACAGTCACTCGCACTTACAAGAAGAATCTGCGACTCCTGGCACAGTTATGGATCGGCATGGAGGGTTTTGATGCCGAGTAGGAGAGTTTTTTCAATTGGCGCATTAAGGAACTTGCGTGAATCAGCAGAAGTTAGTCTTGGCGCCATTCTGGAGCGATACGCCGCAGGAATCTACGTGTTCACCGGTACAACCGGTCCTCCGATTGCTCTATCTGAGCCACACGGTGGAATAACCTCGCTCGAAGTCAAAACTAGGAATATCTCACCTTCAGCTCAGTGCAACTCCAGCTCCAGCTCAGCTCAGCTCAGCTCCCGCGAGCGAGCGAAGCGAGCGAGCGCACGTCTCAACGTCAAAAACAACATCAACGTCATCGTCTCAAGAGCATCGACAGTCTTTACAAAAGTTAACTACTTCAACGCTACACTGCGTCACTTCTTCTTCTCTATCTCCTATCCCCTTTTGCGCTTGACACCCGCGCTTTTCCGCGAATACCATAGGCGAACAAAAGGCGAATACGTCATGTCCACCCTCCCTTTGCTCCCCGACTCCGACCAGCCCCGCCTCATCGGCATCGCCCGGCTCGCCGCCCAGGGAGAGTCCATCCGCGATGGCCACAACATCGAGTACTTCACCCTGCCCACGCGCTCGCTGCTCAACCGCGTTGTCAGCAATCGCAACCTGCCGTTTGTGTGGGCCATCAATCCGTATCGTGGCTGCGAGTTCGCCTGCAAGTACTGCTACGCCCGCTATACCCATGAGTTCATGGAGATGTCCGATCTCGACTTCGAGCGCAAGATCTACGTCAAGCAGCATGCCGCGAACCTGTTGCGCCAGGAACTGAAGAAGGTCAAGAAGGGCGAGGAGATCGCCATCGGCACCGCGACCGATCCGTACCAGCCTGCCGAGCGCCGCTACGAAATCACGCGCGCGATCCTCGAAGAGTTCGCACGCCATCGCGGCTTCGAAATCGGCATCGTCTCGAAATCGAATCTCATCGTTCGCGACGTCGAAATCCTTCGCCAGATCAGCGGGCACAACCAGCTCTTCGTTAACATCACGATCACAACAGTGAACACCGACCTCGCGCGCATCCTCGAACCGCGAGCGCCGCGCCCCGATCTCCGACTCGAAGCGATCCGTCAGCTGAACCTTGCGGGGGTGGCCGCTGGTGTCATCTGCGCGCCTGTGCTGCCCGGGATCACCGACGCACCTCGCGATCTCGAAGCTCTCGTCGAAGCCGCTGCCAAGGCAGGCGCGAAGTACATCTTCGCCAATCCACTTTTTTTGAAGCCGTGTTCCGCAGCGATCTTTCTTCCGTTCCTCGAAAAAGAATTTCCTCATCTCGTCGCAAGCTACCGCCTGCGCTACGAGAACCGCGCCTTCCTGCCGCCCCCTTACGGCAAGCGCCTCTCCGAGCTGATGAAGACCCTTCGAGCCAAGCACGGCATACACAACCGCTACGAACGCTATGCCCGCCGCACCCATCCCGATCCGCTCGACACGGCGGGCGAACAGATGGCGCTCTTTGGCGGGACCGCGAAAACAGCCGCGTAGAACTTCGATGTCATCGCTGTGGCCAGCCGCGTTCTGAGAGGTCGCTCACAACTTTAAGATTTGTCATCCTGAGCGCAGTGAGGCGACAGCCGAACGCAGTCGAAGGACCCCTTGCTCGGTAGTAGCACCGGCGCCATGAACCGGCATCTCCTGCAAGGCTCGTGCGGCCCTCCAGTGGAGCGACGCGCGCCCCGCGCGCCTCTCCATCATGTAAAATCGTGCGCTCGGGCCGCTCGTGGCTTCGAGATATCCGCCGTGCCCACCAAGCGTCCCATCTTTCGATACTGCGTTCTAGCCTTCCTGTTCGCGATCACCCTTGCCTACGAGATTCCTTATCTGCACGACGTTCTCTGGGACAAAACCAAGGTCCCACTTTTCACGATGCAACTCGCCACCGATCGGGTCGCTTATGCCGACAAAGACGCCGCAGCGGCCGGAATTCACAAGGGAGACGAGATCCTCGCCATCGATGGCCGACCCTATCACGGGCTCGGGGACTGGGCGCAGCCCATGGCAGAGACGGCGGCCGGGCACGATATCAGCGTGACCATGCGTTCCGCCGACTCTGGCGGCGCCGAGCACACCGTCGTCCTCCCGGTGCGCCCGAAACAGATCGACTACTGGGAAATTCTCGCTGAGTCCACTTTGTACTTCCTGCTGCCGGGAGTCTGCGTTCTGCTCGGATTCTGGGTCGCGTTCCAGAGACCGCGCGATCCCATGGCCTGGCTGCTGCTGGCCCTTATGCTGACGTTTCCCCACATCTTTGAAAGCTACAAAGCGGAGGCATGGCCGCCCGGCTGGCGCGAAATTGCCGTCTTCTATCACATCACGCTAGGATCGATGCTGCCGGTCATGATGTTCCTCTTCGGCCGGTTTTTTCCCGAGTCCTTCCCTGCCGGTAGCAGGCTCGACAAGACCTGGAAATGGATGCAATGGATCATGGCGTTTCCGTTCGCCATTTTTGCGGTGGAAGGCGCTTTCGAATATGCGCTTGATCTCAGCCACTATCGGTCAGCCGCCGTTCTCGAGAGAGTCACTCATCCGGTGGATGTGGTGTTGCAAATCTTTGGATATGTCCTGATCGGCACGTTCTTCACCGCGATGGGCATGAAGTACGGGATGACCAGCTCCCCAGACACTCGCCGCCGTCTGCGCGTTTTGTTCTATGGTGCAATGGTCGCGTGGACGCCCGGGCTGCTGGTGATCGTCATTTATCCGAAGATCGTGGGAAAGTCGCCCCCGGAAGCGCTGCCACAGTGGGGTCTTATCCTGGCGCTGCTCCCGCTGATTCTTTTCCCGTTGACCCTCGCGTACGTCATCGTCGTACAGAAGGCCATGGACGTGCGAGTCGCTCTGCGCCAGGGATTGCAGTATGCATTGGCTCGTGGCGGCGTGCGGGTGTTGCAGGCGTTGCTGGTCGTGGCCGTGATCGCGACTGCCGTGGCCATGGCCGAAGATGCCAGCCGCAACCGTCCGCAGAAAATCACGGTGATTGCCCTCGGGATCGTGGCGGCTTTGACCATTCGCCGCTTGGGTGAGCGTGTGCGCACATGGGTCGATCGCCGATTCTTCCGCGAGGCCTACAACGCCGAGCAGGTGCTCACCGAATTGAGCGAACAGGTGCGCGCGATGGTCGAACCGAAGTCGTTGCTTGAGACCGTCGCGGGAAGGATCTCCGAGACACTCCACGTGCCGCAGGTGGCAGTGCTGCTTGGCGGTGCCGGCCCGTATCGTCCGGCCTATGCGATGGGCTACGGCGACCTCTCCAGCGTGGCGTTTCCGCCGGGCACCGGCACCGTCAAAGTGCTCCAGGCGGAAAGAGAACCGGCGCGAGTTTACTTCAACGATCGTGAATCCTGGCTTTATCGCGACGACGCGGTGACCGACGAAGAGCGCCGCAAGTTGGCCGCCCTGCAGTCCGAGTTGTTGCTCCCGCTCGCCGTGCGCAACAAGTTGCTCGGCTTTATCTCGCTGGGTCCGAAGAAATCGGAAGAGCCTTACACAGGATCGGATGTGCGCTTGCTGAAGTCGGTGGCCGCACAGACCGGCCTCGCCCTTGAGAATGCCAACCTCATGCGCGAAATCGCCGACGAGGTCGCGCAGCGGGAACGGCTGAATCGCGAGGTCGAGATCGCGCGCGAGGTGCAGGAGCGACTCTTCCCGCAGAAACTGCCCGCGATCGCCGGACTCGACTATGCCGGCCACTGTCGCCCGGCGCTCGGCGTCGGCGGCGACTATTACGATTTTTTGGCGCTTCCGCAAGGCCACCTGGGTGTCGCGATCGGCGATGTCTCGGGCAAAGGAATCGCAGCCGCGTTGATGATGGCAAGCCTGCAAGCCTCGCTGCGCGGCGAAGCCACGCGCGCGCCGGAGAATCTCGCCGCAGCCGTCGCCAATGTGAACCGGCTCGTCTACGAAGCCTCCGCAGACAACCGTTACGCGACTTTCTTCTACGGGCAGTATGATCCTGAGACCCGCAAATTCGAGTACGTGAACGCAGGGCATAATCCGCCGATGCTGTTCCATTGCTCGACTGGTCAATGGGTCGTCACACGACTCGACGTCGGCGGCACGGTCGTGGGCCTGCTCGAAACGTACCCTTATCAGCAAGGCTGCGTATCGCTCGCCGATGGAGACATTCTGGTTGCTTACACCGACGGGATCAGCGAGGCAATGAACTCGGCCGACGAGGAATGGGGCGAAGCGCGCATGCTGAAGACCGTGGAAGCTTGTGCCGGATTAACAGCGAAGGAAGTGCTCGAGCGCATTTTCCAACACGCTGACGCCTTCGTCGCCGGAGCCAAGCAACACGACGACATGACGCTGGTGATCCTGCGAGCCGTGGTATAGGTTTCAGGTTTCAGGTTTCAGGTTTCAGGTTTCAGGTTTCAGGTTTCAGGCTCCAGGTTTCAGGTTTCAGGTTTCAGGTTTCAGGTTTCAGGTTTCAGGTTTCAGGTTTCAGGCTCCAGGTTTCAGGCTCCAGGTTTCGGATGTCAGGTGTCAGAGTCTTTGACTTCGCACCTTGCAGTATCAAATCCCTGTCATCCTGAGCGAAGCAAGGCGCCAGCAGTCGAAGGACCCCTTGCTTGATCGCACTTCCCGCGCCGCCGACGGGTGTTCTTCCCCGTTACGGTCAGTGTTTTTTGCAGATTCGTTGTCAGGCCGACGCAGCGACGTGCCTGCTTGCTTCTCTCTCACGTCTTCGACCACAAATCGGACCGCTGATGTAGCTATCACTCACTCGAAACCCGAAACTTGAAACTCGAAACTTCGGCCTGTCCTCCTCGATTCTCTATAATCAAGACTCGTCCTTATGACTCCGGTCTATCCACCCACGGCAACGAGTCGCGTCGCTCCGCGGCTCACTTTCCGCGAGAAGATCAATCGCTTCTGGCTGCGCGTGACGGAGGGGCTTGCGCTCAACCAGCTCTGGTCGCAGTTCGAAAAAGACGCGCGCGCCAGCTACCGCCTTTACGCGAAAGATCTGGAAGCGAAACAAGACGAAATCGAACGACCCGGCCGCAGGTTCATCCACGTCGCGCAACAATTCTTCTGGGCGGTGCTCGAGAAGCTCACGCCCGCGCGGCGCCTCCTGCTGCTGATCGCGCTGGTGTTCCTGATCTTCAACCCGCAGGTCGACTGGCACGACCAGTCTGGCAACATGCACATCGTCAGCTTCGACTTCCGCCTCTACGGCGGGCTGCTCCTGCTCCTCATTCTGATTCTCGAGGTTGGTGATCGTGTCGTGATGAAGCGCGATCTGGAGATCGCGCGAGAGATCCAGACGTGGCTGCTGCCCAACGAACCGCCCAACGTTCCCGGTATTGAAGTTGCGTTCCAGACGCGCCCCGCGAACACGGTCGCGGGTGACTACTATGACGTGTTCGTCCGCCCGAAGGGCGCGCCCAACGAGAACCACGTGCTGATGGCTGTAGCCGACGTCGCGGGCAAGAGCATTCCCGCGGCGATGCTGATGGCGACGTTCCAGGCAAGCCTGCGCACGCTTTCAGTCACGGAGTCTTCCCTTCCCGAGCTGGTGGGCAGCATCAACCGTTACGCATGCACGAACAGCCAGGGTGGTCTGCGCTTCACGACAGCATTTCTTGCTGAGCTCGATCCCGCGACACGAACGCTCACCTACATCAACGCCGGCCACAACCAGCCGATGCTCTGCCGCAAGTCGGGCGCGCTCGAGCGCCTCGATGAAGGCGGATTGCCGATCGGGATCCGCGCGGAAGCGTCGTATCAATCGGGCAGCGTAGTGCTCGCGCCCGGCGACTGGCTCGTGATCTTCACCGACGGAGTGGTTGAAGCGATGAACACACGCGGCGACGAGTACGGCGAGCCGCGCCTGCTGGCGGCGATCGCGACCAGCTCCGTGGGCTCGCCCGGGCAGATGATGGAGCGCATCATGACCGACCTCGACGTGTTCGTCGGCAACACCCCGCAACACGATGACGTGACCTGCCTGCTTGTGAAGGTCGTGTGAGCAAATCGATGTAATGTTCCACGTGGAACACTTTCGCTCTTTTATGTCGCTCCGTATTAGCTTATAGATATAGAACAGGCGGCAAATAACTCGCGCTGTGAGAGTTAGGCGCCGCCTTGCAGATTCCCCAAAATTTGCGTTTATCACAAGCTTTCGCCTCGTGGAACGAAACTGCAAACTCCACGGACGGGTTGGCCGGCACATCCAGTCCCAGGGTTAGCGTCCAGAAAGCATGGACGCGAGCCTGGGGCACCCGTACCTGCGATTGGCAAATGCGTATGCGATATGATGGGCGGCCATCGTGAGTGGCTCATCCATCTCTCATCGGATCACACATGTCATTCGAAATTGTTCCGGCGGCACGATCACGCTCAGAGCACGTTAGCTTTGCGCGGTTGGCAACACTGTCAATATTGGCGGGCGCGGTTCTCTCAGTGTCGTTCGTCACCGCGCAAGAGAAAAATGCTGCACCACCGTCCTTAAGCACAAAAGCGTCGATTGTCAAGGAAGGCGCTTCCCTGTTTCGCGGCAACTGCTCGCCGTGTCACGGGTTGAACGCGCGGGGTGGCGGACGCGGGCCGGATCTCACTTCGGGACGATGGACGCACGGATCGAGCGACGCGCAGATCTTTCGCACGATCTCGCAAGGCGTGCCTGGCACAGACATGCCCGCCAACGGATTCGAAGACTCCGAAATCTGGGCGATCATCGCGTACTTGCGATCGCTCGCCCCGCAGAAACAAGCGGCCGTGGCGGGAGATGCGGGAAAAGGAAAACAACTCTTTGAGAGTGCCGGCTGCTCGAAGTGCCACATGGTGAATGGCAATGGTGGGCGACTGGGGCCGGACTTATCGCGCGTGGGCGCCGCTCGCTCCGCCGCTTACATGATCGAGTCGATCCGCGAGCCAGACAAGGAACTCAGCACGCTCATGCTGGATCCGAACAATCACTACAGCGTGCCGCTGTCGTACGGCACGGTGACGGTGGTGACCGCGGATGGCGAGAGAGTTCAGGGGGTCGCGCTCAATGAGGATACCTACACAATCCAGATGATGACCGAAGAACAGTCGCTACGCTTCTTCCAGAAGAAAGAAGTGAAGGAAGTGATTCACGAGCATAAGTCGCTGATGCCGGCCTATTCAGAAGAGGCGTTGGGTCCGGCGCAGCTGCGGGATCTGGTGGCGTATCTTGAAACACTGCGCGGGTCGGCGAACAGCGACGCCAAGGAAGGCCGATGAAGATCAATCGTCTGGTGATTTGGCTTCTTGGGTCGTTCTTTTTATTGGCCGGGACGCACTCGCAGTCGCAGGTCAGTTATGAACGGTTGCTCGGTGCAGCCCAGGAACCCAAGAACTGGCTGACTTACTCCGGCCGTTACTCGGGCTGGCGCTACAGCACGCTGAATCAGATCAACACCAGCAATGCGTCGCACCTGACGATGGAATGGGCGTTCCAGGTGGGTGATCTTGGTCAGTTCGAGACCACCCCCATCGTGGTGGACGGTGTGCTGTATGGAACCGGACAGAACGATCGCGCGTTTGCGCTCGATGCGCGCACGGGCCGGGCGATCTGGCGGTATCAGCGAAACCTCCCCGACAAGTTGCAGCCCTGCTGCGGCATGGTGAATCGCGGCTTCGCGATTCTGGGTGACCGCCTGTTCATGGCGACGCTCGATGCACACTTGATCGCGCTCGACACAAAGACGGGCAATCTTCTATGGGATGTGAGCGCGGCGGATTATCACAAGGCCTACACGTTTACGGTCGCGCCACTCGCGGTGAAGAACGAAGTAATCGTCGGAGTTTCCGGAGGCGAGTACGGCGTTCGCGGCTTCGTCGATGCGTACGATGCCGCGACTGGCCGCCGGTTATGGCGGTTCGAAACTGTGCCCGGACCGGGCAAGCCCGGGCACGAGACTTGGACCGGCGACTCGTGGAAGACGGGCGGCGCGCCCGCGTGGATCACAGGGACGTACGATCCCGACCTCAATTTGATTTATTGGCCGACCGGCAACCCTTCTCCGAGCAATTACGGTGGCGAGCGCGGAGGCGACAATCTGTACAGCAACTCGATGCTGGCGCTCGACGCGGACACGGGAAAGCTGAAGTGGTTTTACCAGTTCACGCCCCATGATCTGTACGACTACGACGCAACGCAGGTCCCGGTCCTGATCGATGCGGAATGGGAGGGGCGTGCGCGGAAGTTGATGATCCAGGCGAACCGGAATGGCTTCTTTTATGTGCTCGATCGCACGGACGGAAAATTCCTTTTTGCCAAGGCGTTCGGCACGGTAACGTGGGCGAGCAGCATCGGCAAAGACGGCAAGCCGATCGTCAACACGAGCCTTCCAGCGAAACCGGAAGGCACGCGAGTCTGTCCCGGAGCGCTCGGGATGACAAACTGGTACTCGCCGTCGTACAACCCCGACACCGGTCTTCTTTATGTAGCGACGTCGACCGAGTGCGACATTTTTACGAGCGCGCCGCAGAAGTATCGTGCCGGGCACGATTTTCTGGGGAGCGTGTACGTGCCGGATCCCGTAGAACGTCCGACGGGAGCACTGAAGGCGCTCGACGCGTTGACTGGCGACGAGAAGTGGTCGTTCCCGTATTTCAGCAATCCGAACGGTGGAGCGCTCTCGACCAGCGGAAGCGTGGTGTTCGGCGGCGACTCCGACGGAAACTTCATCGCACTCGACGCGAAAACGGGCCACGACCTGTGGCACGTGCAACTGGGAGCGGCCGTCTACTCCGCTGCGATTACTTTTGAAGTCGAAGGCAAACAGTATGTCGTGATTCCCTGCGGGTCGGCGCTGTTTGCGTTCGCACTGCCGTAGTGTCGGTGGCCGGGTTCGGGTTCGGGGTTCGGTGTTCGGTTTTTGGTATTCGGCGTTCAGGGCTCGGAGTTCGCGGTTTAGAAGCAACCGTTCAATGAGCGTTATCGAGATGTGTCGCCAATTGACGGAATGGTTAGGCGCTAACGAATCCCATCAGCCATTCCATGAAGGATCCATTCGTATTGTGGACCGGCCAGTAGGTGTTCCGTAGAACCAAGCCTCGCCTTTAGGTGATGGCGGCAGGTTTCCAGACACCAACGCAATAATCGCGTGGCCGAGTTCAATGATTGGCGCTGTGAGGACTTCCGTTGCGCTGCGAGGGTAGATGCGCAATTTGGCCGTCATCGGCCAACTGGCAATTTCCCTCGCTGGTATCGAGTCTCGTGTTTCGAGCTTCTTACAGACGGCTTCCGCCAACTCTATGAAAATCGCCCTCTGCGCGCTTGACCACTCTTCTTCAAGCGTGAATCCAAACTCGGTTATCGCAGCTTGCACCCGCCAAGAGGACGCAGCCTTCGACAACCACGGCTCATTTGCGTGTTCGCTTGCCTCAGCCTCATCAATAAGGTGCTTCAGGAACACACCGGCGGCAACGTCGTAGGCCCAAAAGAATCGACCTTCAAACTCGATACCTTTTGTGGCGGTCATGGCCCCAGATTATGCGCTTGCGAGCTAAGTGTCGAAAGCAGGCGAT
>Ga0210396_10007196_pt1 | contig 10603 bp, 5 predicted proteins | sample IncBWH17OmetaG_FD_155466 | JGI IMG/M metagenome (GOLD analysis project Ga0210396, IMG submission 155466) | Forest soil microbial communities from Barre Woods Harvard Forest LTER site, Petersham, Massachusetts, United States - Inc-BW-H-17-O ... | reverse complement strand
ACCATCGCATCGGAGCGCGCCGGGCATCGGCTGCTCGAGACTTGGCATCCGCTCGGTGTGGTGGGCGTGATCACCGCGTTCAACTTCCCGGTCGCGGTCTGGGCATGGAACACCGCGATAGCACTGGTGTGCGGGGATACCGTGGTGTGGAAGCCCTCGGAGCTGACGCCGTTGACGGCCCTGGCCTGCCAGGCGCTGATCGGCCGGGCCGCCGCCGACGTCGGGGCGCCGCCCGCGGTGAGCGGGCTGATCCTGGGCGGCCGCGACCTGGGCGAACAGCTGGTCGATGACCCACGGATCGCGTTGTTGTCCGCAACCGGCTCGGTGCGGATGGGCCAGCAGGTCGGTCCGCGTGTCGCGCAGCGCTTCGGGCGGGTGTTGCTGGAATTGGGCGGCAACAACGCCGCCATCGTGACACCGTCGGCCGACCTGGACCTGGCGGTGCGCGGCATTGTGTTCGCCGCCGCGGGCACCGCCGGTCAGCGCTGCACGAGCCTGCGCCGGCTGATCGTGCACAGCTCGGTGGCCGACTTAGTGGTGAAGCGGGTGGTGACCGCTTTTAGGCAGCTGCCGATCGGCGACCCGTCGGCCCCCGGCACGCTCGTCGGCCCACTCATCCACGAGACCGCCTACCGCGACATGGTGGGCGCGCTGGAACAGGCGCTCGTCGACGGCGGCGAGGTCATCGGCGGAGAGCGCCACGATAACGGCCTGCCGAGCGCCTACTACGTGGCGCCCGCCGTGGTTCGGATGCCATCGCAAACCGCCATCGTGGCCACCGAAACGTTCGCGCCGATACTCTATGCGCTGACCTACGACGAACTCGACGACGCGATCACACTCAATAATGCTGTGCCACAAGGACTTTCGTCGGCGATCTTTACCACCGACCTGCGCGAGGCCGAGCGTTTCCTGGACGGATCCGACTGCGGTATCGCCAACGTCAATATCGGCACGTCGGGCGCAGAGATCGGTGGCGCGTTCGGCGGCGAGAAGCAAACCGGCGGCGGGCGGGAATCTGGTTCGGACGCGTGGAAGGCCTACATGCGGCGCGCCACCAACACCGTGAACTACTCGGGCGAGTTACCGCTGGCCCAGGGCGTGGAGTTCGGCTAACGCGCGCACTGGCGGTCCACCCAGCTGCCGTGAGTACTATCTGACACATGGTAGCCAGGAGGCGGTTATCCCCCGAGGACCGCCGAGCTGAGCTGCTCGCTCTGGGGGCGGAGGTCTTCGGGAAGCGGCCTTACGACGAGGTCCGCATCGACGAGATCGCTGAGCGGGCTGGGGTGTCGCGTGCACTGATGTATCACTACTTTCCGGATAAACGGGCGTTTTTCGCCGCCGTCGTCAAGGACGAGGCCGACCGGCTGTACGAGACCACCAACAAGGACCTCGAAGGCGGCCTGACGATGTTCGAAGAGATACGCGTCGGCGTGCTGGGTTACATGGCTTATCACGAGCAGAATCCGGAGGCCGCGTGGGCTGCGTACGTCGGCCTTGGCCGGTCCGACCCCGTTTTGCTCGGCGTCGGCGACGAAGCGAAGAACCGCCAGATGGAGCACATCATGATCCGCGTCGGTCAGGTCGTGAGTGGGATACCGGGCAGCAGCGCGCTGGAGCCCGATGTCGAGCGCGACCTGCGGGTGATCCTTCAAGGCTGGCTGGCGTTCACCTTCGAAATATGCCGGCAGCGGATCATCGACCCCACGACCGACGCAGAACGCCTCGCCGACGCCTGCGCGCACACGTTGCTGGACTCGATCGCCCGGGTGCCCGAGATCCCCGAGGAACTGGCCGGGGCGATGGCGACCGCGCGAGATTTGCCGCAGCGATAGTTTTTTGTCGGTACCCGTTGGCACCATGGCTTAGGTGAGCACCGCGCACCCTGACCCCCCGTGCCCACGCTCATTGGGCCGGTTCGGCGCGATCACCCGCGAATGGTTCGCCAGCACCTTCGCCGCACCCACCATGGCGCAGGCGGACGCCTGGGCCGCCATCGCCGACGGCAAGAACACCCTCGTCATCGCCCCGACCGGCTCCGGTAAGACGTTGGCGGCGTTCCTGTGGGCGCTGGACAGTCTTGCCGGCTCATCCGAGCGGCAGGCGGGGACCCGGGTGCTGTACGTGTCGCCTCTCAAGGCGCTGGCGGTCGACGTCGAACGCAACCTGCGCACCCCGCTGGCGGGGCTCACCCGGATCGCCGAGCGCCGCGGTCTGCCCGCACCCGAGATCAGCGTCGGGGTCCGCTCGGGTGACACCCCGCCCGCGCGGCGTCGCCAGCTCATCGCTCAGCCGCCCGACGTACTGATCACCACCCCGGAATCGCTGTTTCTGATGCTGACCTCGGCCGCCCGCGAAACCCTGGCCGGCGTGCAGACCGTGATCGTCGACGAGATTCACGCGATCGCCGGTGGCAAACGCGGCGCACACCTGGCCCTTTCGCTGGAACGGCTGGACGACCTGCGGCAGAGCCTGTCTCAAAGCCGGCCAGCGCAGCGCATCGGGCTGTCGGCGACCGTGCGTCCTCCCGAGGAGCTCGCGCGGTTCCTGTCCGGACAATCTCCTACGACCATCGTGGCTCCCCCGTCGGCCAAGACCGTCGAGCTCACCGTGCAGGTGCCGGTGCCCGATATGGCCAACCTGACGAACAACACCATCTGGCCCGATGTGGAGGCGCGGCTGGTCGACCTGATCGAATCGCATGGTTCGACCATCGTGTTCGCCAATTCGCGGCGGCTGGCAGAACGACTTACTTCGCGGCTCAACGAAATTCACGCCGAACGGTGCGGTTTCTCGCTAACGCCGGAGGCCAACCCGCAGGTTGCCGGCGGAGCACCGGCACACATCATGGGCAGCGGACAGACTTACGGCGCGCCCCCGGTGCTGGCGCGCGCCCACCACGGTTCGGTCAGCAAGGAGCAGCGCGCCCTCGTCGAAGAGGACCTCAAGCACGGGCGACTAAAGGCCGTGGTGGCAACCTCGAGCCTGGAACTGGGCATCGATATGGGCGCGGTCGATCTGGTGATCCAGGTGGAAGCGCCGCCGTCGGTGGCCAGTGGCTTGCAACGTATCGGGCGGGCCGGCCATCAGGTCGGCGAGATCTCCCGGGGGGTGCTATTCCCCAAGCATCGCACCGACCTGATCGGTTGCGCGGTGAGCGTGCAGCGGATGCTCGCGGGTCAGATCGAGACGATGCGGGTGCCCGCCAACCCCCTCGACATCCTGGCCCAACACACCGTAGCGGCGGCTGCGCTGGAACCGCTGGACGCGGACCGGTGGTTCGACACGGTGCGCCGCAGCGCCCCATTCGCGACGCTGCCGCGCAGCATCTACGAGGCCACCCTGGACCTGCTGTCGGGAAAGTACCCGTCCACCGAGTTCGCCGAACTGCGACCGCGATTGGTCTACGACCGCGACACCGGGACCCTGACCGCGCGGCCCGGCGCGCAGCGGCTGGCCGTCACCTCCGGCGGCGCAATTCCCGATCGCGGGCTGTTCACCGTCTACCTGGCCAGCGAGGCCGAAAAGCCTTCGCGGGTAGGCGAACTCGACGAGGAAATGGTCTACGAGTCCCGTCCGGGCGATGTCATCTCGTTGGGGGCCACCAGCTGGCGAATCACCGAGATCACCCACGACCGGGTGCTGGTGATCCCCGCACCGGGTCAGCCCGCCCGGTTGCCGTTCTGGCGCGGCGACGACGTCGGCCGCCCGGCCGAGCTCGGCGCCGCACTCGGCGCGTTCACCGGCGAGCTGGCCGGGCTGGACCGCGAAGCATTCGGAAAGCGTTGTACCGCTTTGGGTTTCGACGACTACGCGACCGATAACCTGTGGGTGTTGCTGGACGACCAGCGCACCGCCACCGCGGTGGTACCCACCGACACCACCCTGCTGGTCGAGCGGTTCCGCGATGAGCTGGGCGACTGGCGGGTGATCCTGCACTCGCCGTATGGGCTCCGGGTGCACGGGCCGCTGGCGCTGGCGGTGGGCCGGCGGCTGCGCGAACGCTACGGCATCGACGAGAAGCCGACCGCCTCCGACGACGGCATCGTGGTGCGATTGCCGGACACCTTGGATGACGCCCCACCGGCCGCCGAACTGTTCGTGTTCGACGCCGACGAGATCGACCCGATCGTCACCGCCGAAGTGGGCGGTTCGGCGCTGTTCGCATCGCGGTTCCGGGAATGCGCGGCCCGGGCTCTGCTGCTGCCCCGCCGACACCCCGGCCGCCGCTCGCCGTTGTGGCACCAGCGTCAGCGCGCCGCCCAATTGCTGGAGGTGGCGCGCAAATACCCCGACTTCCCGGTCGTGCTGGAGACCGTTCGGGAATGCTTGCAAGACGTCTACGACGTCCCCGCGGTAGTCGATCTGATGGCGCGCATCGCCCAGCGCCGGGTCCGGGTGCTCGAGGCCGAAACCGCGAAGCCGTCACCGTTCGCGGCGTCGCTGCTGTTCGGTTACGTGGGCGCGTTCATGTACGAGGGCGATAGCCCGCTTGCCGAGCGCCGCGCCGCGGCGCTCTCGCTGGACAGCACGCTGCTGGCCGAGCTGCTTGGCCGCGTAGAGCTGCGCGAGCTGCTCGATCCCGAGGTCGTCGCCGCGACCGGCCGCCAGCTGCAGCACCTGTCGGATGACCGGGTGGCCCGCGATGCCGAGGCGGTCGCGGACCTGTTGCGACTGCTGGGACCGCTCACCGAAGACGAGGTGGCCGCCCGGTCCAGCGTCTCCGACGTCGGCGGCTGGCTGGAGGGCTTGCGCGCCGCCAGGCGCGCGCTCACGGTGTCGTTCGCCGGGCGGAGCTGGTGGGTGGCCGTCGAAGACATCGGCCGGCTGCGCGACGGGGTCGGGGCCGCGGTTCCGGTCGGCGTCCCGGGCACCTTCACCGAGGAGGTGGCCGACCCGCTGGGCGAGCTGCTGGGCCGCTACGCGCGCACCCGCACCCCGTTCACCACCGCGGCGGCGGCCGCCCGCTTCGGCCTGGGACTGCGGGTGACGGCGGATGTGCTCGGCCGGATGGCCGACGACGGGCGGCTGGTGCGCGGCGACTTCGTCGCGGCCGGCGAGGTAACGGGTGGGACCGGCGGCGAGCAGTGGTGCGACGCGGACGTGCTGCGCATTCTGCGGCGGCGCTCGCTGGCCGCGTTGCGCGCGCAGGTCGAGCCGGTCAGCACGGCCGCCTACGCGCGATTTCTGCCTGCCTGGCATCGAGTGTCTTCGGGTCAGTCGGGCCTTGACGGACTCGTGTCCGTCATCGATCAGCTGGCCGGTGTTCGGATGCCGGCCTCGGCGATCGAACCGCTGGTGCTGACCCCCCGGGTCCGCGACTACTCCCCGGCGATGCTCGACGAGCTGCTCGCGACCGGGGAGGTCACCTGGTCAGGCGCCGGGTCGATCTCGGGTAGTGACGGCTGGATCGCTCTCCACCCCGCCGATTCCGCGTCGTTGACGCTGACCGCGCCCGCCGAGATCGACTTCACCGACACCCACCGGGCGATCCTGGAAACGCTGGCCGGCGGCGGCGCGTACTTCTTCCGCCAACTGGCACAGGACGGACTCATAGAGTCGGCCCTCAAAGATGCGCTGTGGGAACTGATCTGGGCCGGCTGGGTCACCGGAGATACATTCGCACCGGTGCGCGCACTGCTCGGCGGCACCGGTACCCGCAAGCGTTCGGCACCGGCACACCGGGCACGCCGCCCGCCCCGGCTGAGCCGATACAGTGTCGCGCACCCCCAGCACCGCAGCAGCGACCCCACAGTGGCCGGGCGATGGTCGGCGCTGCCGGTTCCCGAACCGGATTCGACACTGCGGGCCCACTACCAAGCCGAGCTGCTGTTGAACCGCCACGGGGTGTTGACCAGGGGCGCGGTGGCGGCCGAGGGTGTGCCGGGAGGGTTCGCCATGCTTTATAAGGTGCTGAGCACATTCGAGGAAGCCGGCCGGTGCCAGCGAGGCTATTTCGTCGAGTCGCTGGGGGGCGCCCAGTTCGCCGCCGCATCGACCGTCGACCGGCTGCGCAGTTATCTGGACGGTGTCGATCCGGAACGACCGGAATACCGGCCCGTCGTGCTGGCCGCTGCCGACCCGGCGAACCCGTACGGCGCGGCACTGCCCTGGCCGGCGTCGAGAGGCGACGCGAGCGCGCGGCCAGGCCGCAAGGCCGGGGCGCTGGTGGCGCTGGTGGACGGCGAACTGGCCTGGTTCCTCGAGCGCGGCGGGCGCTCCCTGCTGACGTTCACTGACGATCCCGCGGCCCACCACGCGGCAGCTCTTGCGTTGGCCGACTTGGTCGCGGCCAAGCGCGTCGAGTCGATCCTTGTCGAACGCATCGACGGCGTGCCGGCGCTGCAGCCGCTCGCCGGCGGGCCGAGTCCCGTCGTCGCCGCGTTGGCAGAGGCCGGCTTCTCTCGCACCCCGCGCGGGTTGCGGCTGCGATGAGCGATGCCCGAGGGTGACACCGTCTGGCACACGGCGGCCACGCTGCGACAGCACCTGGCCGGTCGCACACTGACTCGCTGCGATATCCGGGTGCCACAGTTCTCCACCGTCGACCTCACCGGACAAGTGGTGGACGAGGTGCTCAGTCGTGGTAAGCACCTGTTCATCAGAGTCGGCCCGGCCAGCATCCACTCGCATCTGAAGATGGACGGCAGCTGGCGGGTTGGCACTCGTCCGGTGCGGGTGGATCATCGGGCGCGAATCATATTGGAAGCCAGCGATATTCGCGCAGTCGGTGTCGACCTCGGGGTGCTCAACATCCTCGATCGCGACCAGGACGGCGATGTGGTCGCGCACCTGGGGCCGGATCTGCTGGGCGACGATTGGGACCCCAAGGTCGCCGCCGCCAACCTGACGGCACGCCCCGACCGGCCCATTGCCGAGGCGCTGCTGGACCAGCGGGTGCTGGCCGGGATTGGCAACGTCTACTGCAACGAACTGTGTTTCGTCAGCGGGCATCTGCCGACCGCGCCGGTCAGTGATATCACCGACCCGCATCGCGTGGTCACCCGAGCCCGAGACATGCTGTGGGCGAACCGCTTCCGTTGGAACCGCTGCACCACCGGCGACACCCGGGCGGGCCGGCAGCTGTGGGTCTATGGGCGCGCCGGGCAGAATTGCCGTCGCTGTGGCACCCGCATCAGATGCGACGACACCGCTGAGCGCGTGGCGTACTGGTGTCCGGCCTGCCAACGCTGAACGCCCATGGCATGTCCGTCACGTAACCGATCGCACTCTCGGGCGTCGGCCGCGCGCCCAGGGTTTCGCCAGTCCGGATGTCGCATGCAATGATCGCAAGGTCAGCGGAAAGGTTCAGAAAGGACGACCACCCAAGTGCGTTCGCCCAGCCCTGTGCGATCACTGGCCGGCCCTGTCCTGTTGGTCGCACTGCTTAGCCTTGTGGCAGTAGCAGCCCCGACCGCTCATGCCGATCAGGTCGATGACACATTCCTGACAGCACTGAAGACCAAGGGCATCAACTTCGCGTCATCGCAAGCCGCGATCGTTGCCGGTCATGAGGTGTGCGATGAACTTGATCTCGGCAGACAACCGTCCGACGTCGCAAATGACGTGACGAAAAACAGCAATCTGGACGGCTACCATGCCGGGTTCTTCGTCGGGGTCAGCATAGCTGCGTTCTGCCCGAGGCATGCCCAGTAGACACCTGGTCGACGCCGGGGCCTCCGCTTAGCGCGCAATCCGAGACCCGCGCTCCTACACTCGGGTAACGGCTATCACGGAGAATCATTAGTGATCACAAAAGTACTGTTCAGCGCGGCGATCGCGCTCGGGGCGGCCGTGGCGGCAGCAATACCGGCAAGTGCTGACCCCAGCTTGTTCGGAGTTCTCAGCTGTAGCTGCGAGGGAACAGTTACGGCCCCGGATGGCGGGTCTAGTGACACCGACCAAATGAATCAAGGGATCCGAAGCGGCCTCGATTATCTACAGGGCTTGCCGCGCCCCATCGACTTCTGAGCTGCCGCGCCGGATCGCTCATCCCGCGGATGGCGGTCGGGGCATCACCGTCCCCTTCAGCTCGCGGCCGATTGCGATGTCTTCATACTTTTGCGGCTTCCGTTTGCGCCAACCACTGCCTGCCCCGATCGGCGGCGGCATTAACGGCGGCAGGGGGAACCCGGAATCTTCCGCAGTGAGCGGCGTCGCCGCCGACGCGAGTTGGACCGGCGCTTGCGACGCCGGCAACAGCCCCACCACAGCGGGTGGCGCGGTCAGCTTGCCCAATGACACTCCGACACCTATCGCCGCCGTGGGTTCTGCGGAGAGTCCGGCTGCACCGAACGCGCCCAACGCTCCGGACCCCGCTCCCAGGGCCGACTGACCTTCCGACAGACCCTGACCAATGTCGCCGCCCACAGTCTGGAGCGCCTGGGCCGAAGTGTTCTGCGCCAGGTAGCTCAGCAGGTTGACGGGGAAGCCGGACGATATGAACTGGTTGGCATACTGGTTGGCCAAACCAAAATAGCCGGTGGTCGGGTCCAAAAGGCCAAGGTTAAGCGAATCACCAGCGGCAGCGGGCGCCGCAGCCGCGGCAGCAGCGCGCGCCGCAGAAGAGGAGGCGGCAGTGCCGGGCGCCGCACTGGCTTGAGCGGCCGCCCCCGCCGGATTGGTAATCGAAGGAGGCGACGAGAACTGAGGCAGCGTGGTGGCTTGTGCCGAGGCCGCCTGATAGCGGCTCATCGCCGCCGAGTTGTTCGCCCACATGCCCTGGTATTGGTCTTCGGTTTGCGCAATGGCCGGAAGGTTCTTCCCGAACGTGTTGGTGGCCAACAACTGCGCCAGCCGGGTCCTGTTGGCAAGGACCTGCGCGACAGGAACCACCGCCGTCTGGACGGAGGTGAATGCCGCTACGGCGGCCAGTGCCGAAGAGGCTATCTGCTGACATTGCTGCGCGGTGGTGCGCAACCAGGTGAGGTAGGGCTGGACAGCCTGGGCCATCGCCGACGCGGACGGGCCGTGCCAGTCCTCAGTCAGCGACGACAACGCAGCGCCGTTGATGCCGGCCGATTCTTCCAAATTGGTGCCGAGCCGCTGCCACGCATCAGAAGCCTCGATCAGTGATTGCGCGCCGGGTCCAGCGTGGATCAGCGCCGAGATGACTTCGGGCGGCAATGTTGTGAACTCCATGACACCTCACATTGACTAACGTGGGAAAACTTTTGGAACATTGCATTGACTAAGCTGGAAATAGACCCTGGAACATTGAGCATCCACGCCGCCATCCGGCCGAATATTATCGATGTGCTAAGCCAAGACTAGGCTAATCGCGGGCATGCGCCAGGAAAAACTGTGCAATCGCTTCCGTCGCGTCGAACGCGCGCGTGGTGGGTCCGATGATCGCTTTGGGCAGATATTGCTTGCCGCCCGGCCAGGCGTGCCCCCCATGGTCGATCTGGTAGAGAACCACTTCGGTGGAGTCCGCACATGCTGTCGAATCGAAGCGGCGAACGAACGTTCCGTCCCCGACGTCGGGCAACTCCTGTTTCGACGGATCGCCTTGGCACCCGTCGATCGAGCGCCATTTATCCACCATGACTGAAACGGAGACGGAGCGGCTGACCCCACCGCGCCCGTGCACATCCCCGCCGTTGAATGGCACCACCGGATCGGCGGTGCCGTGCGCCTCCAGAACGGACACCGGTCGCGACGGATTACAGGCCACACCGGCGCCCAGGGTGCCCGCGACCGGCGCGATGGCGGCGAAGACATCGGCACGATCGCAGGCCAACTTGTTGGCCATGAAGCCCCCGTTGGACATGCCGGTGGCAAAGACGTGCCCGCGGGCAATGTTGTAGTCGCTCTGCAGCTTGGCCACCAGCGCAACCAGAAACCCGACGTCGTCGACATGGCGGCGAGACGCGGGCGACGCCGCTCGCCCATCGTTCCAGCTCTTGTCGTAACCGTCGGGATAGGCCACCACCAGATTATTGGCGTCGGCAACGGCGTCGAAGTCGGTGAGAGACCGCTGCCCGGCTCCGGTACCACCGCCACCGTGCAGGCTGAGCACCAGGCCGGCGGGAGAGCCCGGCGGTACATGCACCGAATAGGTTCGGGTCAGCCCGCCGAACTGAAACGTCCCGGGCTCATCTCGAGAGCTGGCCGCCGAGACCGGCCGCCCGACACACCCGACGAGGCAGACCGCCAGCACAGCTAGCGACATCCATCGTTCGTAGGGCATGCCGTCAAATTAGCAAGCGGCGACACTCTTACCACTTCGGCCGAAAAACTCACAGGCCTGTCAGTGGCCTGCGATGATCGCGATACCAAGGCTCGCCTTGCCGCGAGGAAGCAACGGCGCTTCCGCTGGAACGGAGGGTTCAGAAATAACACCCACCTGTAGATCAGCTGCCCGGCTCGTGCTGGCGATCGCGCTGTTCGGCCCCCTGGGGGCGGCAGCGCCGACGGCTCATGCCGACGCGGTCGATGACGCATTCACCGCGACGCTGACGTCTAAGGGCATCAACTTCCAGTCACCGCAGGCCGCGATCATTGCCGGTCACGAGGTCTGCGATGAAATTGGTCTCGGAAGGACGCCGGTGCAGGTCGCAACTGACATGACGAAAAACAGCAACTTGGACGGCTATCA
>Ga0210396_10007195_pt1 | contig 10604 bp, 6 predicted proteins | sample IncBWH17OmetaG_FD_155466 | JGI IMG/M metagenome (GOLD analysis project Ga0210396, IMG submission 155466) | Forest soil microbial communities from Barre Woods Harvard Forest LTER site, Petersham, Massachusetts, United States - Inc-BW-H-17-O ... | reverse complement strand
GGGCTCGTAGTACCTACGGTCAGTCACCACGTCGGGCGCGTACTGCTGCGCCACGATGCCTTCGGGCAGGTCGTGCGGGTACATGTACCCGTCGCCATGTCCTAGGCGCTGGGCACCAGGGTAGTGGGCGTCCCGCAGGTGGGCGGGCACGGCCCCGATCAAGCCAGCGCGGACGTCGGCCTGGGCGGCGCCGATCGCCTTGACCACGGCGTTGGACTTGGGCGCGAGCGACAGGTGGATCACCGCTTGGGCCAGGTTGATCCGCGCCTCGGGCAGGCCCACGAACTCGACCGCCTGCGCGGCCGCCACCGCGGTTTGCAGCGCGGTCGGGTCGGCCATCCCGACGTCCTCGCTGGCGTGCACGATCAGCCGCCGGGCGATGAACCGCGGGTCCTCTCCCGCTTCGATCATCCGGGCCAGGTAATGCAGCGCGGCGTCCGCGTCGCTGCCCCTGATCGACTTGATGAACGCGCTGATCACGTCGTAGTGCTGGTCGCCGTCGCGGTCGTAGCGGACGGCCGCGCGATCGACGGCCCGTTCGAGCGTGGCCGCGTCGATCTCCGTCGCGCCGAGCGCGGCCGCCTCCAGGTAGGTGAGCGCCCGCCTGCCGTCACCGCCGGCGAGGCGGACGAGGTGGTCGCGCGCCTCGGGCTCGAGCGTGACCCGGCCGGCCAGGCCCCTTTCGTCCGCGAGCGCCCTTTCTATGAGCTCCCGGATGTCGTCGTCGTCGAGCGGCGTGAGCGTCAGCAGCAGGCTCCTGGACAGCAGCGGGGAGACCACAGAGAACGACGGGTTCTCCGTGGTGGCGCCGATGAAGCTCACCCAGCGGTTCTCCACCGCCGGAAGTAGCGCGTCCTGCTGCGTCTTGCTGAACCGGTGCACCTCGTCGATGAACAGCACCGTCTGCCTGCCGGACAGGCCGAGCTCACGGCGCGCTTGATCGACCGCCGCGCGGACGTCTTTGACGCCGGCGGTCACCGCGGACAACTCGGTGAACCTGCGGCTCGTGACCTGGCTAACCACGTAGGCGAGCGTTGTCTTGCCGGTGCCGGGCGGGCCCCACAGCACCAGCGACATCGGCGCGTCGTTGTCGATCAGCTTGCGGAACGGCGTGCCTTCCGCGGTCAGGTGCTGTTGCCCGATCACCTCATCCAGCGACCTGGGACGCATCCTGACGGCAAGCGGCGCGGCCTGCCGGGCCGCGCGCTCTTCCGCCTCATCGAACAAACTGTCCACGTCGTCGAGCCTACTGCGCGATCAGCCCGGATTACGCTACGCGCTGGCCAATCGGCTGGCCAATCCGCTGGGCGAGCACGCATGCGGTCGAACACGGTTGCGGCGATCCGCGCCAGCCGTGGTTCCTCAGCACGATCGCGGTCATGGCCGCGGTGTCGCACGTCTGGTGCCGTACGTGCTTCCAGCCGAACCGGAGCGTCTGCTGCCGCAGCATCGCCGCGTGATTGTCCCGGTCGCGGTCGGCCCACCGGTCTTCTTCCGGGTGCGCGGACACGCCATCCAGTTCGACGAGCACCCCGAAGTCCTGATAACTGCGGTCACGAAAGCCCTTGCTCCCGTCCAGCTTGGTGTACGGCGTCTGGCGTTTCGACCTGGGCAGGCCGTGAGCGCGCTCCACGTCGCGGTCGTAGTGGTACTCCAGCCGCGAGTGCGTGCCGCGGGCGGACTCCGTGATGAGCGCGTCCACGTCGCTCCGCCAACGCAACCGCTTGCGCCGTTGCGCGGTCGCGCGAAGCCTTCCCTCGCTGGTTAGCCGCCTGCCGAACACCCGGGTAACCAGCGCGCAGACTTCGTCAAACGTTTCTGCTTCGTCGATGAGGTCCAGCAGCGTGTCGTCGACGAGGGTCTGCGGGAGGACGCCGGGCGGGAAGCGCCGGTGAGCTAGGGCGTGTCCCGATATGTGGATCTTCAGGCCTTCTTGACGGGCTACTCGCCGCTCGGGTGGGACCGTCAGATGGATGAGCGGACCGGGCGTGTCGAGAAGGCGGTGTAGCTCTGCTGCTGTCTCGTGGCTGAGCACCGCACCCGCGCCCCCGTACAGGACCGCGCCCCACAACCGGGCCTGGCGGGGTATCGGGCCGCTGAACGTCGCGTACACGCCTGGATGGATTCGCTGCCATCGACCGGTTGTCATCCGGTGCAGAATCGCGCCGTCTGACAGGCCCGACGCGTACGCCTGCGCACGCGTGACTACTCGTCTCTGGTGCCGCGAAAGCAGGGCGAATGGCATATCCACGCCACCAGCATGCACGCCGGCAGTGACAATTCGACCTGGACCGATTAAGGCGAAGGATCCTGTGACCCCTCACTGAGAGGATCTTTCGCGTTGTCGCGTGGGGCGGGCTTCGCGCCGGCGCGAAGCGCCGGGCGGCGCTACGCGCCGGGCAGTGGGGCGGGCTTCGCGTCTATGCCTGCCTCCTTGCGCTGGGCCGCGGTTATCGGCGTCGGGGCGCCCGTTAGCGGGTCGGCGCCTGAGGCGGCCTTGGGGAAGGCGATCACGTCGCGGATCGTCTCGGCGCCGGCCAGCAGCATGACCACGCGGTCCCAGCCGAAGGCGATGCCGCCATGCGGCGGCGGGCCGAACCGGAAAGCGTCTAGCAGGAACCCGAACTGCGACCGGGCCTCCTGCGGCGAGAGCCCGATCACGTCGAACACCGCCCGCTGCATAGCCGAACGGTGGATACGGATCGACCCGCCGCCGATCTCGTACCCGTTGCAGACGATGTCGTAGGCGTCGGCGAGCGCCGCGCCCGGCTCGGCCGCGAAGCGATCCGCCCACTCAGGCAACGGCGCCGTGAACGGGTGGTGCACCGAGGTCCAGCCGCCCTCGCCGTCCTCCTCGAACATCGGGGCGTCCACCACCCACAAGAACGACCACGCGGACTCGTCGATCAGCCCGCACCGGCGGCCGATCTCAAGCCGGGCCGCGCCGAGCAGTTCCTGGGACGCCCCAACGCTGCCCGCGGCGAAGAACACGGCGTCCCCGGGGGCAGCGCCCACGGCGTCCGCCAGCCCGGACCGCTCGGCCTCCGACAGGTTCTTCGCGACCGGCCCGCCGATCTCGCCGTCGGCGCCGACCAGCACGTAGGCCAGCCCGCGGGCGCCGCGCGACTTCGCCCACTCCTGCCAGGCGTCCAGCTCGCGCCGGGTCTGCGCGGCCCCGCCGGGCATCACCACCGCACCCACGTACGGCGCCTGGAACACGCGGAACTCCGTGCCCGCGAAGTACTTGGTCAGGTCCGTCAGCTCGACGGCGAACCGCAGGTCGGGCTTGTCGGAGCCGTACCGCGCCATCGCGTCGGCGTAGGTCATCCGGGGCAGCGGGCGCGGCACGGCGTACCCGACCAGGCGCCCCCAAAGCGTGCCGACCACGTCCTCGGCGACCGCGATCACGTCCTCGCGGGAGACGAACGACATCTCCAGGTCGATCTGGGTGAACTCGGGCTGCCTGTCCTTGCGGAAGTCCTCGTCCCTGAAGCAGCGCGCGAGCTGGTAGTACCGCTCCAGGCCGCCCACCATCAGGAGCTGCTTGAACAGCTGCGGTGACTGCGGCAGCGCGTACCAGTTACCCGGGCGCAGCCGGACGGGCACGAGGAAGTCGCGGGCGCCTTCCGGGGTGGACCGGGTCAGGTAAGGCGTTTCCACGTTCACGAACCTGTGGTCGCGCATCACGTCGCCCAGCAGGTATGCGGCCTGCGACCGGATGCGCAGCGCGCGGGCGGTCACGTCGCGCCTGATGTCCAGGTAGCGGTACTTGATCCGGACGTCCTCGCTGACATCGGTGTCGCCTTCGACCGGGAACGGCAGCGGGTCGGCCTCGCTGAGCACCTCGACCTCGTCCGCGACGACCTCGATCGCGCCGGTGGCGAGCTCGGGGTTCTCGTTCCCGGCCGGGCGCAGCCGCACATCACCGGTTACCTTCACGCAGAACTCCGCCCGGAGTTCATGCGCGCCCTTCTCGCCGACGGGGGGCTCCGGGGGGTCGTCCCCCCGGGCCAGCAGAGCTTCCCCGCGCCACACCACCTGCACGATGCCGCTGGCGTCCCGCAGGTCGATGAAGACCACGCCGCCATGGTCGCGCCGCCGCGCTACCCAGCCGGCCAGTACGACCCGCTCCCCCGTGTGCTCCGCCCGCAGTGTGCCGGCCTCGTGGGTCCTGATCATCGATGCGTACCAAGCCTTTCAATCAGCCACGCCGCTGCATCGGTGGCGGGCACGTCGTACTGCTCGCCGTCAGCAAGATCTCTCATCCGAACGGTGCCGTGGCGTCTCTCCTGCTCACCGACCAGCGCGGCGAAGGCGGCGCCAGAACGGTCAGCTGCCTTCATCGCCCCCTTGAGGCCGCGAGTGCCGAACGACATGTCCGCCCGTACCCCGGCCCGGCGCAGCGCCGTGATCAGGGTAAGCACGTCGGCGTGAGTGTCCTCGCCGAGCGGCACGCCGAACACCTGGCAGCCGGTTCCCGGCTGGGCAGACGCCCCGGTCCGTTCGGACTCGATGGCTAGAACTATACGGTCCAAGCCGACCGCGAACCCGATGCCTGGCAGCGGCGGCCCGCCGATGTCCTCCGACAGGCCGTCATACCGGCCGCCGCCGCCGATGCCCGACTGGGCGCCGAGCAGCGCGTGGTCGAACTCGTAGGTCGTGCGGGTGTAATAGTCGAGGCCGCGCACCAGGTGAGGGGCGTCGGTGAACGGGATCTCGAGGGCGTTGAGCAGGTTGCGGACCGCATCGTGGTGCGCTTTGCACTCGGCGCACAGGTAGTCGGCCATCACGGGCGCGTTCGCCAGTTGGCCGCGAACTTCCGGGCGCTTGTCGTCGAGCACGCGCAGCGGGTTCAGCTCGATCCGCTGCCTGGTCGGCCCGTCTAGGTCCAGTCCGCGCAGGAACTTCTGCAGCGCTTCGCGGTAGACCGGGCGGCAGGTCTTGTCGCCCAGGGAGTTGACCAGCAGCGTGTACTGGCGCAGGCCGAGCGAGGCGTAGGCGTCCCAGCCGAGTGCGATCGTCTCGGCGTCGACCGCCGGGTCCTCTGTGCCGATCGCCTCCAGGTCGAACTGGTAGAACTGCCGGTACCGGCCGGCCTGCGGGCGCTCGTAGCGGAATACCGCGCCCTGCGTCCACACCTTTACCGGCAGCGCGCCCTTGTGCAGGTTGTGCTCGAGAACCGAGCGGAGCACCCCGGCGGTGAACTCGGGGCGCAGCGTGATCTCACGGCCGCCGCGGTCTTCGAAGGAGTACATTTCCCGAGTCACCACGTCGCTTGACTCGCCTACGCCGCGGACGAACAGCGCGGTGTCTTCGAACACCGCCGTCTCCACATAGGCGTAGCAGGCACGGCGGGCGGAGGTGGCGAAGGCCTCGCGTGCCTCCTCGAACAGCGCGCTGCGCGGCGGAACGTATTCTGAGACCCCCTTCGGGGCCTGGAAAGCCATGCTGTCACAGCCCCCTTCGGGCTGGTTGAATTCCGGTCAGGAACGGATTGGTCGCACGCTCGGCGCCGATGGTGGTCCGCGGCCCGTGGCCGGGCAGCACGAGCGTGTCGTCTGGCAGCGTGAGCGTGCGCGCGAGGCTGCGCAGCATCGCCTGGTGGTCGCCGCCTGGCAGGTCGGTGCGGCCGATCGAGCCCTCGAACAGCAGGTCGCCGCTGAACAGCATCTTGCTGTTATCAGCGCCCTGTGGCCCCTCGTCTGACCCCTCGTCGCTGCGGAAGGTCACCGAGCCGGGGGTATGGCCGGGGACGTGCCCCACCGTGAAATCGAGGCCCGCCAGGGTCAGCGTGCAGCCGTCGGGCAGGAACAGCACGTCGTCGGGCTCAGTGAACGTGAGGCCGCCGAACAGTTCCTGGCCCACGGCGAGCGGCAAGCCTTTGGCCGGGTCGGCGAGCAGTTCGCGGTCGTCCGGGTGAATGTAAGCGGGGATGCCCTTGGCGTTACAGACCGGGCCAACCGACCATACGTGATCGATATGACCGTGGGTGAGCAGCACCGCGATAGGCTTCAACCGGTAGCGGGCGATGAGTTCCTCGATACCGCGCTGAGCGTCCTGCCCAGGGTCGATAATCACGCACTCCTCGCCGGGAGCCGGCGCCACCACGTAGCAGTTGGCGGCGAACGCTCCCGCGGGAAACCCAGTGACTAGCACGCAGACAGGCTACCGAGTCTGCCCGCAGTGCAGCGAACCGGTAACGACAGTACCGCTCAGCGCGGCATCCAGGTACGATTCGCGAACGATCGTACGGTTACGCCGACAACGCTGACGTTACACACCTTATTGCGATGCGGGAGGTCAAGGGCCGTGGCGGGCAAGAAAGAGCGGGACCGCAAGCGCGCTCGCGAGCGCTACGAGCGCCAGCGCAACGAGCGCCTCGCGAGGCGGCATAAGATCCGGCAGCGCACCGGGATCGCAACCGTCGTGGTGCTAGTGCTCGGGCTCGCGGTAGGCCTGCCGCTCGCCCTGCTCACCGGCGGATCCCCCAAGGCGGCGCCCAAGCCGACCACGTCGAAGTCGGCGTCGGCGTCCGCGTCCCCGTCGGCCAGCGCGTCCGCCAGCACGATCGCCGAGCCGGCCCAGCATTGCACGTACACCAAGAGCGGGACCGCCGCCAAGAGCGTGACGCTGCCGCCGACCTCGCCTGACTACAAGGGCACATATACCGCCACGATCAACACAAACCTTGGCAAAATCGACATCGACCTGCTGAACTCCAAGGCGACCTGCGCCGTCAACTCGTTCATCCACCTGGCTTCCGCCGGCTTCTGGGATAGCAGCCAGTGTCACCGGATTACCACCCAAGGCGGACTTTACGTCCTGCAATGCGGTGATCCATACGCTCAGGGCGCAAAGAAGCTGACCTGCTCCTCGGCGGCGGGCTCACCAGGGACCGGCGGGCCGGGGTACGAATTCGAGAGCGAAAACCTCAAGGGCGCGACGTACAAGGCGGGTACCGTCGCGATGGCAAACAGCGGCGGTGCCGACTCCAACGGAAGCCAGTTCTTCCTGGTGTACAAGAACAGCACCCTGCAACCGGATTACACCCCGTTCGGGACAATTACCTCAGGCCTAGATATCCTGCAGAAAGTAGCGAAAGCCGGAATCACCTGCGAGTACAGCAGCGACCCGGGCGATGGTGCGCCTAAGGAGAAAGTCATCATCGACAGCGTGACGATCAAGAAGACCTGAGAGCAACAAACGCCGCCCTGAGCAACGGGCGGCAGCAGAGAACCAGGAGGTTCGCTCGTGACCACCGCCAACGATCCATGGGGTCGGGTAGACGCCGACGGGACGGTCTACGTGCGTACCGCCGAGGGCGAGCGAGTGATTGGCTCGTGGGCGGCGGGGAGCCCCGAAGAAGCGCTCGAATTCTTCCGGCGGAAGTTCCAGGCGCTGGAGACCGAGGTCACCCTTATCGAGCAGCGCATGTCGTCGACTGAGATCGCCCCCGCTCAGGCGCAGTCGACCGTGCAGCGACTGCTGCGCACCTGCGCCGACGCGAACGCCCTCGGTGATCTGGACGGGCTGCGCGTCCGCCTGGAGGCGCTGACGACCGCGGTCGACCAGCGCCGCGAGGAAGTCAAGGCCGCCCGCGAGCATGCTCGCGGCGAGGCTCGCGAGATCAAGGAACGGATCGTCGACGAGGCGGAGCACATCGCCGCCGAGGCCACCCACTGGAAGGCCAGCGGCGAGCGGATGGCCGAGCTGCTCGAGGAGTGGAAGTCCGCGCCGCACGCCGACCGGGCCGTCGAGGCGGTGCTGTGGAAGCGGCTGTCCGCGGCACGCAACGCCTTCACCAAGCGCCGCAAGGCCTACTTCGCCTCGCTCGAGGCCGAGCGGGAGTCCGTCAGGACGCGGAAGGAGAAGCTGGTCGTCGAGGCCGAGGCGCTCGCCGACTCGACCGACTGGGGCCCGACCACGTCGGCGTACCGCGACCTGATGCGCCAGTGGAAGGAGGCGGGCCGGGCCGGCCGGGAGGCCGAGGCCGAGCTGTGGAAGCGGTTCCGCGACGCCCAGGACAAGTTCTTCGCTGCCCGGACCGACGTGTTCGCCGCCAAGGAGACCGAACTGCGCGCGCACGCCGCCACGAAGGAGCAGCTGCTTGCCGAGGCGCAGACGCTGCTTCCGGTCACGGATGTGCGCTCGGCGCGAACCGCCCTGCGTGGCATCCAGGAGCGCTGGGAGCACGCCGGGCCGGTGCCGCGGGAGATGCGGGAACAGCTCGAGTCCGGGCTGCGCCGCGTCGAGGACGCGGTGCGCAAGGCCGAGGAAACCCAGTGGCGGCGGTCCAACCCCGAGGCGCTCGCCCGGGCCGAGGGCACGGTCAACCAGCTGCGCACGGCCATCACGTCCCTGGAGAGCCAGCTCGACCGCGCGCGGGAGCGCGGCGACCAGGCCGGCATCCGCAAGGCCGCAGAAGCCCTGGCAGCCCGCAAATCGTGGCTAGAGGAAGCCGAACGCACCCTAGCGGAGTTCAGCAGCTAAGGCCCGGAGCTGGCCGGATTCCGGCGTCGACTGAACGGGCCGAAATACCACACGCCCCACGCGCCGACAGCCTTGAGAGTCGGTTAACCCTGGGGAGTGAGCCGCAATCGTTCGGGATAAATGTTTTAAGTTCGTTACCCGGTAGGCGTCGTAGACACCGTCTACCCCGCGGACCGCGCGCAGGACGTCGCCGAGGTGCTTGGGGTCGCCCATCTCGAAGCTGAACCGGCTGATCGCCACCCGGTCCCTGCTGGTGGTGACCGACGCCGACAAGATGTTGACGTGCTGGTCGGACAGCACCCTGGTCACGTCTGACAGCAGCCGGGTCCGGTCGAGCGCCTCCACCTGGACGGCGACGAGGAAGACCGAGGCATCGGACGGCGCCCAGTGCACGGTCACCATCCGCTCCTTCTGGGTGTCGCTGAGGTGCGCCAGGTTCACGCAGTCCACACGGTGCACGGAAACCCCGTGGCCGTGGGTGACGAAGCCCTGGATGGTGTCGCCGGGCACCGGCGTGCAGCACTTGGACAGCCGCACCCAGACGTCCGCGACGCCCTCGACCTCGACGCCGGAGTCTCCGGCGCTTTGCGGGCGGGGCGCCCTCGCGGCGCGGGCCGGGGTGGTGGCCTCGGCGATGTCCTCCTGCGCGCCGGCCATCCCGCCGATCATGTTGACCAGCCTGGTGACCACCGCCTGGGCGCTGATCCGGCCCTCGCCGACCGCCGCGTACAGCCCGGACAGGTCCTGGTAGTGGTGGTCCCGGGCGATCGCCAGCAGCGTGTCGGCGCTCATCAGGCGCTGCAGCGGCAGCCCCTGCTTGCGCATCACCTTGGCGATCTGGTCCTTGCCGGCCTCGACGGCCGCCTCACGGCGCTCCTTGGAGAACCACTGGCGGATCTTGTTCCGCGCACGGGCGCTCTTGACGAAGTTGAGCCAGTCGCGGTTCGGTCCGGCCTCCTGCGCCTTGGAGGTGAAGATCTCCACGGTGTCGCCGTTGTCCAGCGTGGACTCCAGGGCCACCAGGCGGCCGTTCACCCGGGCGCCGATCGTGCGGTGCCCGACCTCGGTGTGGATCGCGTACGCGAAGTCGACAGGGGTCGAGTCCTGCGGCAGCGCGATGACCTCACCGCGCGGGGTGAACACGTAGACTTCGGCGCCGGCCAGGTCGAACCTGAGGGAGTCGAGGAACTCGGCGGGGTCTTCCGTCTCGCGCTGCCAGTCGACTAGCTGGCGCAGCCAGGCCATGTCGGTGGTGTCGTCCTTGGCGTGCTTCGACGCGGCTCCCCTGACGCCGGCCCCGAGGACGATGTTTTCCTTGTACTTCCAGTGCGCGGCGACACCGTATTCGGCCCGCTTGTGCATGTCCCAGGTGCGGATCTGCAGTTCGACGGGCTTGCCGCCCGGGCCGATGACCGTGGTGTGCAGCGACTGGTACATGTTGAATTTCGGCATCGCGATGTAGTCCTTGAACCGGCCGGGGACCGGGTTCCATCGCGCGTGGATCGTGCCGAGCGTCGCGTAGCAGTCCCGCACCGAGTCGACGAGGACGCGGATGCCGACAAGGTCATAGATGTCGTCGAAGCCGACGCCGTGGGCGATCATCTTCTGGTAGATCGAGTAGTAGTGCTTCGGACGCCCCGTCACGGTGCCCTTGATCTTCGCGTCCCGCATGTCGTCGTACAGGTCGGCGATGACCTCCTGGAGGAACACGTCTCTCCTGGGGGTGCGCTGCGAGACCAGCCGGGCGATCTCGTCGTACCGCTTGGGGTAGAGCGTGGCGAACGAGAGGTCCTCGAGCTCCCATTTGATCGTGTTCATGCCCAGCCGGTGCGCCAGCGGCGCGAAGATCTCAAGCGTCTCGCGCGACTTGCGCTCCTGCCTGTCCCTGGCCATGTAACGCAGCGTGCGCATGTTGTGCAGCCGGTCGGCGAGCTTGATGACGAGCACCCGGATGTCCCTGGACATCGCGACGACCATCTTGCGCACGGTCTCCGCCTCAGCGGAATCGCCGTACTTGACCTTGTCCAGCTTCGTCACGCCATCCACGAGCGCGGCGATGTCCTCACCGAACTCGCCTCTGAGCTCAACGAGCGTGTAAGACGTGTCCTCGACGG
>Ga0210396_10007194_pt1 | contig 10604 bp, 13 predicted proteins | sample IncBWH17OmetaG_FD_155466 | JGI IMG/M metagenome (GOLD analysis project Ga0210396, IMG submission 155466) | Forest soil microbial communities from Barre Woods Harvard Forest LTER site, Petersham, Massachusetts, United States - Inc-BW-H-17-O ... | reverse complement strand
AGCTGCGAATCTCTTTCTAAGCCAGCCAGGGGGAGCGCCACCACGCTCCCTCTTTTTGTTTTCCTCTCACAACACCGCCTCGCCGCCCGGTCTCTGCTTTGTTTGACACCTCGCAGCGCCCCGCCTATAGTGCCCTGCGAGGGATCCCGCGCTTTTGTTAGCGTTTTCCGTCTGCGCTCGCCTCTTCTTCTCTGCCCTGAAATTGAGGCCCAACGCTTCCCGCTCTCACCGGGATGCACCCTTGCGGATGTATCAAACAGCCGCTGCTGTTAAACTCTTCATTTACAGGTAGGGGCATGGCCAGGGGAAATTTCGGAGAACGGCTGAAGCGCGAGCGTGAATTGCGCGAGGTGACGCTGGAAGAAATTACGGCGCACACTCGCATCGGCCCCCGTTTTCTTGAAGCCCTCGAAAATGAAGATTGGGGCAAGCTTCCCGGCGGCGTTTTCAATCGCGGTTTCGTGCGCTCCGTAGCACGCTATCTCGGCCTCGATGAAGAATCCCTGCTTGGCGAATACGATCTCGCTCACGGCACGCCCATCATTCCTACCAACGAACGCCAGGAAGATCGCATTCCGTCTGCTCCGAAATGGATTCCCGCCGCGCTAACTCTAGGCGCGATCCTCTTGCTCATTTTGCTGGTAATCGGAGGACGTTACGCCTGGCGTTATTTTGCAGCTCGTCGCGCCGCGAAACCAGCTCCGGCCTCGAGCCTGCCTGCAACCTCACTGTGGGCTGCCACCTCCGCTGCCGCTGATTCCAGTATGCTATTGCTGCAATTGAAAAACGCAGCTATCCCACCACTCGCCGCTGCGCCCTGCTCCGGTACAATCGCTTTAGGCCATTACGACCTAAGGCAGGCGTCTCGTGGAAACTCTCAGTCCTGAAGTACTCGACGATTTGCGGCATGGCCGCGCTTCTCGCGAACGAAAACTCGCCGTCTGCACCACCGGCGCGCACATTCCCGCCATCGATCGTCTGGAAATCCTCGCCGTTCTCACCCACGATCCGGATGAACTCATCTCCGAACGCGCGTTGGAATCTTTGATCACCGATCCTCCCGAACTTTTCGTCCAGGCGCTCTCCCGCGAAAATGCCCTCACACCTCTATTTAGCTACGTAGCAAAAAATCTGGCCAGCCAGCCGGGCATCGCCGAAGCCATGATCAAAAATATTCATTGTCCCGGCGAACATCTCGCTCCACTCGTTCCGCACATGACGCCCGTGATGATCAAAACTCTTTTCGATGAACTCGACCGAGTTTCCGCATCCCACGCACTTGCCGCTGCCATGGAGCGTTCCACAAATCTTACTGTCGAGCAGAAAGGCATTTTGCAGGAACTCCGCAACACTTCCGTCGACGAAAAGCGCCTTTCCGATGCGGTTGCTGATGCCGAGCCCGATCCCGTCAAACGCCAGACCCTGCTCCAGCAAATTGGCCGCATGAACGTTTCGCAGCGCGTCCAGTTCGCCATGAAGGGCGGCTCCGAGGCGCGCCGCACCTTGATCCGCGATTCCAACAAAGTCGTCCAGCGCGCCGTCCTGCAATCTCCGCGCCTCACCGATCAGGAAGTGGAAGCCTATGCCTCCATGACCAACTTGACGGATGAAATTCTTCGCCTGATTGCCACCAACCGCAATTTCCGCAAGAACTACACCGTGGTTCGCAACCTCATGAATAATCCCAAGACTCCTCTCGACGTCACTCTCCACATGCTTCCGATTCTCAATGCCATCGACCTCAAAAAACTCTCCATGAACAAAAATGTTCCCGAGACTTTGCGTACCACTGCCAACAAGCTTATGCGCACCCGCGCAGATCAAAAGCATTAACGCCGCGTAATTCCGTGTCCCCCGGAAATCAGCCCATTCCCCGCACTACCACCCGTGCTGGTGCATCCCTCACGTGCAGACCTCACTGAGTTTTTGTTTGCTCCGCTATACAATGAAGTCCTCGTTCCTTGCGGAGGCTCATGATGATCTCTTCTAAGTCGGCTCGGGTCTTGTTGTTCGCCACTCTCTTAGCGGCATGTGCGCCCATGCTTTTCTTGCCACTGCTATCGGCTCAAACCGCTCCCGAACCTTGGACCTCCGATCACACCGTGCAACCTGAAGCTCTCCTGAAAGAACTTGCCGACACCAAAAATCCTCCCGTCATTCTCTTCGTCGGCTTCAAACGCCTGTACACCGCAGGTCACATTAAAGGCGCGCAATATCACGGCACCACCGGCAACGACGAAGGCCTGAAAGAAATGACCACTTGGGCCAATTCCCTTCCACGCAGCACCAATCTCGTTATTTATTGCGGATGCTGTCCCATGGAGCGGTGCCCTAACATCCGTCCCGCCTACAAACAACTCGCCTCCATGGGTTTCACCAAGCTTCGCCTGCTCGTCTTGCCCACCAGCTTTGCCATCGATTGGGCCGAGAAAGGCTATCCCTACGACAAGGGCGGCGAATAACGAGTAGCGAATAACGCTTCGCCTTCGAAATGAACTGACACCCGCGCAACAACACTCGCGGCGCCTTCCCTGAAAATCCGTTTACCACCCCGCATTTTCCCTTGGTGTACTCTTCCTCCGGAGGAACTCATGAAACCTACTTACGCCCTTACCATTCTTGCCGCAGCCTGCCTCGCTGCCTCGTGCTCGTTTCACGATCCGCGCGCCGCCCAATCCGATCCCGTCAAGCCTGTCGCGCTCGAACTCAAAACTTCCACGCCGTTCCGTTTCGTGGCCTATGGCGACACCCGTTTCCACGATCCCGCGGACACCGAGTCCGCCAATCCCGCGGTTCGTCGCGCTCTCGTCGCCGCTATCGACAAAGAAAATCCCGCCTTCATTTCAATTGGCGGCGACATTGTTTTGAACGGCTACGATTCCAAGGATTGGCAAGTTTACGACTCCGAAACTGCCGTGTGGGGTGAACATAAGATTCCCGTTTATCCCGCTATAGGAAATCACGACTTGCACGAATCCCGCGCCGTCCCTGCCCAACCTCCCTCCGCGCTCGCCAACTATTTCCAGCGTTATCCAGAACTACAGAACAGCCGCTTTTACTCCGCGCGCGCGGCGAATACCCTGATGCTCGCTCTCGATAGTTCCCTCGATGAAGTTTCCGGGCCACAGAGCCAGTGGCTCGTTTCCCAACTGGATCATCTTCCTTCGGGCGTCGACTTCGTCTTTTTCGTCTTCCATCACCCGCCCTACACCAGTTCCTCCGATAACAACAAAGCCGCGATGGGTGGCGGCCACTCGGCCCGCTCTACCGAACAAGCCTTGGCTAAATTTCTGGAAGAACGTCAGCCAAACACCCGCGCCCGTTTCATCGTCTTCAGCGGCCACGTTCACAATTACGAACATTTCGAACACGCTGGCGTCACCTATTTCGTAACCGGTGGCGGCGGCGCTCGTCCGTACCTTATCGTTCACCCCAAAGACGATCTCTATCAGGACAACGGTGTGAACTTTCACTATCTGACCATCGACGTCGCCGCAAATTCCGCCAAGGTCGTCATGCATAAAGTCGAAATGAAAGACGGCGCTCCAGTTTGGTCAGTACCGGATACCGTAACAATCACCGCCCCGGCCGCCGCCAAAGCTGTTGCTGCAGCAGCCACCAATTAACTCGCCTCGCGTGACTCACATCTGCGGGCAAGCGCGTGACTCGCGCGATTTCCCTTGCTATCCTCTTGGCGTCGATTTCCACGAGGTGAAAAAATGCGCAACGTCGCTTCTGCGTCTCTCGCGGTACTCCTCTGCTTTGCCGGCCTCGCCGCTGCCCAACAACCCGCCGCTAATTCCCATTTCGACGGCAAGTCCTGGTGGTCGCACGTCAAATATTTTGCTGACGATTCCCTCGAAGGTCGCGACACCGGTAGCGAAGGTCTGCGCAAAGCCGAAGCCTACGCCGTGGAACAGCTCAAGAAATCCGGCCTCGAGCCGGCCGGCACCGACGGCTTCTACCAGCCCGTCCACCTCAATCAATATCAAGTCGACGAGTCCAAATCATCCCTAGCTCTGCTCGGCAACGGTCAATCCAAGCAGCTCTCCTTGGCCGACGACGCCTACATCAGCACTCGCTTCACCCACGCCTCGGCCACACTCAACGCTCCGCTCGTTTTCATCGGCTACGGCCTGCGCGTGCCAGAAAAGAATCTCGATGAACTAGCCGGCCTCGACGTTAAAGGAAAAGTTGTCGTCTATCTCAACGGCTCCCCCTCCGACATTCCCACCGCGCTCGCTTCTCATTACCAGACCATCGCCGAGCGCTGGAAATTCTTGCGCGCCGCAGGCGCCATCGGCTTAATTGGCGTTCCGAATCCTTCTTCCATGGACATTCCCTGGTCGCGCATCTCCCTCAACCACAATCATCCCTCCATGGATCTCGCCGATTCCGAATTCAACGAGACTGCCGGCCTGCAGATTGGCGTCACCTTTAATCCCGCTTCCGCCGAGCAGCTTTTCGCCGGCTCCGGTCACACTTTCGCCGAAATCGCGGCCCTCGGCAAAGATCGCCAGCCCCTTCCCCATTTTCCGCTGGCCGTTTCTCTGCAGGCCAACGCCGTCATCATCGCCACCAAGATCGAATCCTCCAACGTCGTCGCCAAACTCACCGGCTCCGATCCCACTCTCAAAAATGAATTTGTCGTGCTCTCCGCGCACATCGACCACATCGGCATCGGCGCTCCCATCAACGGCGATCGCATCTACAACGGCGCCATGGACGACGGCTCCGGCAGCGCTCTGGTCCTCGACATCGCTGCGGATCTTCGCGCTCACCCTGAGAAACTCAAACGCTCCGTGATTTTCCTGCTCGTCACCGGCGAGGAAAAAGGGCTTCTCGGCTCTAAATATTTCGCCACACGGCCCACTGTTGCTCCCAAATCCATCGTCGCCGACATCAATGTCGATATGTTCCTGCCCATCGTTCCTCTGAAAATCATGCGCATCCAGGGCCTGGCCGATTCCGATTTAGGCGAGCATGCCGCCACCATCGCGAAATCCTTCGGCGTCAAGCCCGTTCCCGATCCCGAACCGCTCCGCAATCTTTTCATTCGCAGCGATCAATACAATTTCATTCGTCACGGCGTTCCGTCCGTCATCATGGACGTTTTCTACGAGCCCGGCTCGCCCGAACAAAAACTCTTCAAGGATTGGCTCACCAATCGTTACCACGCCCCCTCCGACGATGTGAACCAGCCGGTCGATCTCTCCGCCGCCGCCCTCTACGAAGACATTGTCCGCCGTCTGCTCATCGAAACCGCCAACACCGCCGCGCCTCCGCAGTGGAAGCAAGACTCCTTCTTCCGCCGCTACGCTACAGTCGCGGGCGATTAACGAAACTTTTCATCACAATTCCGTCAAGGTAGACTGCCACCGTTATGGATCTAGACGCGCTTCGAAAACTTTGCCTCTCCTTCCCCGGCGTGACCGAACAAATCCAGTGGGGCGATGATTTGCTGTTCAAAGTCGGTGGCAAAATGTTTGCGCTCACCAACCTTGAACCTGCTCCGGTATGGCTGAGTTTCAAGGTCGACCCCGAACTATTCCCCGAACTCACCGAACGCCCCTCGGTCATCCCTGCTCCCTATCTCGCTCGCGCCACGTGGGTCGCCCTCGAATCTCGCGACGCCATCGCTCTCACCGAACTCGCCGAACTCTTGCGCGCCTCATACGAACTTGTCGCCGCAAAATTGCCCAGGAAAACGCGCGAGTCGCTCCTCAACGCAAAGTCTTCGAAAACCGCCCTCGCGAAACTTCCGTCTAAATCGCATCGCGCCACACAATCTAAATCTCAAAAGCCGCGCAAATCTTCTGCAAAATCGAAACGCCGCAAGTAATTTCCAATCGCATTGCACTCCAAAATCCCGCAAAAATTCCTGACCCTCCGTACAGGAACAGAATTTCGTACCACTGTACTTCTCCGCGAAACTATCGCGCTGCCTCGGTGTTAATTTATCTAAGTGCTCGAAGTGCAGTGAAGGCGTCCCGCTTCTCGTTCCGATGCGCTGCTTCGCCGGCACATTCTAAGTCCATCAAGGAGAGATCACGCTGATGAAGTCCATCGCTAACTTGTGTTCCCGGCCCTGCTTTTCGCTTTATTTCTTGCCATTACTCCGGGCAATGCGGCTGCGCAAGGCCGTCATCCTGCGTACTTGCACGCCCTTTCCGATCTTCGCGCCGCTCGCGCTCACCTCGAACGTCCCGATCACGGTGAGCTGAAGCACGAAGAAAAAGAAGCGGTTCACCAGATCAATGAGGCCATCGACGAAATCAAGAAGGCCGCCATGGAAGATGGCAAGGACATCGACGATCACGTCTCCGTCGACGCTGGTCTGGATTGGCCCGGCCGTCTGCATCGCGCCATGGAACTCCTGAACAAGGCTCATCAGGATATCGAGCACGAAGAAGACAATCAGTTTGCCGTTGGTTTGCAGCAGCGCGCCTTCGACCACATCGACAAGGCTCGCCACGAAGTTGGCGAAGCGATCCGCGTCGTCGCCGCCCGCTACTAACCGCGTCAGCATTCTCAACTTCAACCGGCACCGTAACGCATAAAGTTACGGTGCCGGTTTATTTGCACGCGCACAATTCCACAACGAACGCGCGAAGCGGCCCAAGTAGGTTAGAAATTAAGTTGTTGGCTTTTTTACTTCAGGGAAATTTACAACAGGTCTTTGACGCATCGTGGCTCAGCCATTCTTGGCTGTGCGCTTCGATTACGACGACGCGCTAGCCTTCGAACCATTCGCCCGCCGCAACGGCCGCGCTCCCGGCACCGGAAACGTCATCTTCCAGAAATTCGAATCGGGATTCACAAACTCCAGTCCCACAAAAAGCTTTCCATCCCGTTCCCGTCTTACGTGCGCTACCCGCGTTTCCGTCGACCGGCTGGTATTCTCGTTCACCAGCAGCAGCACCTGCCCGGTCACTACCAGTTCGTCCATCACCAGCAATGCGCCTTGCTGGTTCACCGAACGGGTCACGGCGCGTACGCAGAACTTCTCGCCCATCTCGTTTTCGCCGTGTACCACTACTGGCACCGAAAGCGACACGCGAAGTGTCCTTCTACGCTCACGGTACCGAAAATGGAGAACGCCCATGGGGACTTTCCTGCTTTCTCAATCTGGACCCGACGACGACTCCGCCTTCTTTTCCCAACTCTCATCCTCAATTGGCCGACACGGATGATTGCTATCCTGCGTCGTACGAGGCAAGCGAAGAGCGGTTTGATCGTGCGGTTATTCTGCCGTGCTACCCGTCTAGGGGCAATAGCGGACCGGTACCAAAATACTCTCATCTCTTCCAGTACGCCAGTACTTCTATAAAGTTTAAGCAACCCTGTTTATTCCCAGGTCACATTTTTACAACTTACGCAAAATCCAACTCCCCCGCAAAAAATCAAGGGCCCCGAGAGAATTCCCGGAGCCCCTGACCGCTGACATCCAATGAAGATCGGCTAGTTCCGCCCAGCCACCCCGGGATTCATCTGCCAGAACCAGAAAACCAGAATCCCGTAATACACCGCCACAATTCCAAAACTCACTGCAAACGTGCTCAACGACTTGCCCAGTCCCGAATACTCTTTCAGCCAGCGCCGCACGCACGCCGCGATCATGAATACGCTCAATATCGCGGAAATCGCCGCCAGGAAGCTGACTCCGTTGCTGATCTCTTGCCCGTGCCCCAGCCGTAGCATCTGCCGCAACGCGGCCCCCAGCAGCCCCGTAGAGAACGCCAGCACCAGCCACACCGCGGGTGCCAGCATCCCGATCATGTACGCCCAGCGATCTTCCATGTAAAAGAGCATGATCAAAATCGCCAGGTAAATTATGGTTTGATAGAAATGGAGCAGAAAGAAATTCGGCTCCAGATGACTTAGCAGAAAGAAACAAATGACCTGCAAACCCGATAGGGTCGCTATATCTCGATAAATTCTCATACTTGCCCCCACTCCACTGCGCAAACTACCCTGGAGGATACGGGGAGCATCATCCCGCGATGGTGTTCCGGGCTCTCAGCACCCTAAAGTGCAACCAAAGCGCCACCCCACCATCTTCACTATCTACTTGAAAATAAAGTTCTTACTTCCGTCAGGAACTTGCCGCTTCGAGTTCGCCCTGCGTCAATTCGCGCTGTCGGCCCGTCTTTGCCCGCTCTTCTGAGTCCCTGCGCCCTTTCCCCGCTTCAGCGAACTCCGTCCTCAGCCCTAGTCTCGAAAACGCATTTTTCAGATAAAAAAAGAGCTTCAAACCGTGAGAGCCTTCTCCAGCCGATTTTTCAGCCTTGGTTCGCTTCAAATCATTGTAGGTCGCGGCTTTAGCCGCGACGTAAAGATGCGTAACAAAGAGAGCTTCAGCCCCTGAAGTCCTCACCCACCGCCCCGTTTCCTCGGCGAATCTCTGTGTTCTCCGCGTCTCTGCGTTAGACTTTTCCCGCGCACCCCGCACCACATTTTCGCGCCAAAAAAGCCAAATCAGGGCAATACCACCCCATCCAACCTGACCATCTCCACCTTCCATGGCTGCACTTCCAGGTTCAACAACGCCACCGTCACAGGCAGATCGAACCGCCTGGGCCCGGCGCTTCCGGGGTTCAGATACAACACGCCCTTCTCTTCCCGATTTTCCGCCTTATGCGTATGACCGCTGATCACCGCCGCAAACCCCGCCGCCTTGGGGTCCAGGTCCAGTTCTCGCAGATTATGCAGCACATATAGATTGACCGGCCCAGCTTGCACCACCGCGGTCTCCGGCAATTCCTGGGCCCAACTCTCGGTGTCCACATTTCCCCGCACCGCAAACACCGGCGCAATTTTCTTCAAGCTGGTCAGTATCTCGGCCTTGCCCACATCCCCGGCATGTACAATCAAATCCACGCCTTGCAAAGCCCGCACCGCTTCCGGACGCAGCAAACCATGCGTATCCGAAATCACCCCAACGCGCATCGGTCTGTTATCGTCCCCGTGAGTTTCGCTCTGGGCCGTCGTCCGCGTCTTCCAGATATTCTTCCGGGACATCGTCTTCCGGCACTTCCCGCGTGCGCACTTCCGATGCATCGGCGTCAGGTACGTTCTCCACTCCCTGCACCACTTCCGCTTCGAACGATTGCCCTTCTTCCAGCAATTCCGTAACGCTCTCCGAATCCGTCTCCGCCAGTCCGGAGAGTCCCTGCGTATCCCCAGATTGCCCGCCCGTACCCGCGCCCAATCCCGGCTGGCTAAACGTTACCAGTTCCGCAGTGTTCGCTCGTCCCCGCGTTCTCTGCTGCGGTTTCTTCGCGATCTTTCTTTTCGCGTTCTTTTTCTTCGCGGTCACCGCGGTTCTCTTCTTGCCGGCCAATTTCTTCTTCGCCGTCGCCGCGTGCTTCATCTTGCTCTTTTGCTTCGCATTCTTGCTCTTTTTGCTGTTTTTCTTTTTTGTGGCCATCGCCTTTTTCCTTCGCGCCTCTACTCTACCACCGTGCTCCGCAAGCTTGGCAATTCACTGCCACTCACATCGCTGCTACCCTTGCCACCTCTACTATAATGCTGTACATACAGGGCGCTCAGCTTCCAGTCGGCTGTCTTGGCCTGCGTCCAGGAGATTTCCCTCATGAACAAACAACAGTTGCGTGACCAGGTCCATGAAGTCGGTATCGTTCCGGTCATTCGCACCTCCTCCGCCGACGACGCCCGTTTTGCCGTCGACGAAGTTTGCCACGGCGGCATCCCCATCATCGAAGTCACCATGACTGTCCCTGGTGCCATCGATGTCATTCGGGATCTCTCCAAGAAAGTTGCCGGTCTCGTTCTGGGTGCCGGCACCGTGCTCGACGCCGATACCGCCCAGGACTGTATCAATGCGGGCGCTCAATTTATCAGCAGCCCGGCTCTCGATATTCCCACTGTGCAACTCGTCGCCAAAAATCCCAACGTCATCATGATGGCTGGAGCGCTCACGCCTACCGAAATTCTGGCCGCATGGAAAGCCGGCGCCGATTTTGTGAAGGTTTTTCCCTGCTCGATGGTGGGCGGTGATAATTATATTCGGGCCTTGAAGCGGCCGTTCCCTGATGTTCCTCTCATCGCTGGTGGTGGCGTCACTCAACAGAACGCTTCCCTTTATTTTCTCGCTGGCGTCTGCGCTCTCAGCATTGGCAAGGAAATTATCCCCCGCGAATCCATGTTGCTCCACAAGCCCGATCGCATTCGCGAACTTACCCGCCGCTTTGCCACCATCGTCCGCAGTTCCAAATCGCGAATCGCCGAAGCCCAGCTCCAAATCGCCCATTTCCACTGAGCTTTTGCCGGGTCGCCGCTTAGAATTCCAAGTGCAACCGTAGCGTCGGTACAATCACCGGCCCGCGATCCCGGTTGTACCCAGGATTCACCGCGTACTGCAATCCAAACGCCGGGAAAATTCCGCGCCACAGATGCAGTGTATAAAACCCCTCTATGATATTTTCGCGCCCGTACCGCAACCGTCCATCTCCCAACAAAAATCCATACCCGCCGTCCGCCAGATATGTCTGGTGCGGCTTGCTGATTCCATTGGTCACGAACGCCAGTCCCATTCGATCGAATCGCCGGCCCCATCGCGTCCCGTTTCCCCCCACGCCCAA
>Ga0210396_10007192_pt1 | contig 10606 bp, 9 predicted proteins | sample IncBWH17OmetaG_FD_155466 | JGI IMG/M metagenome (GOLD analysis project Ga0210396, IMG submission 155466) | Forest soil microbial communities from Barre Woods Harvard Forest LTER site, Petersham, Massachusetts, United States - Inc-BW-H-17-O ... | reverse complement strand
AGCCACTGAAGGCCACAGCTGAGCGGACGTGCCGTGTCTTCTATAATGCTTGCCAGCAAGCAATTATTGGAGATGGATGTCCCTGAGCGTCGACAGTGATCCCACCACCCGCCTGAGGGCCGTGATCGGCAGGCTCTCGCGGCGCCTGCGCCCCACCCTCGCCGGCTCGGGGCTTACGCCGTCGCAGACCTCCGTGCTGTTCACCGTCGCCCGTCTCGGCCCCCTCGGCCTGTCGGAGATCTCCGAGATCGAGGGCATCAACCCGACGATGCTCTCGCGCATCACCGCACAGCTGTGCCAGTCGGGGCTGATCAGCCGCGAGCCCGACCCGGCGGACAAGCGCGCCGCGCTCGTGCGGGCGACCCCGGCCGGGCAGCGCCTGCGCAAGCGGATCCACGGCGAGCGCACCGCGGCCCTGCAGCAGCACCTGGCCGGCCTCGAGGAGGAGCAGCGGGAGCTGCTGTGGAGCGCGCTGCCGGCGCTGGAGGCCCTGGCAGAGCAGATCCCGGCGACACGCCTGTGACGCGCCTGCTGGGAGCGAGCCGCGCCACCTTCAAGGCGTTTGAGATCCCCAACTACCGCCGCTACTACGCCGGCCAGTCGATCTCGCTGGGGGGCACCTGGATGCAGATGGCGGCGCAGGCGTGGCTCGTGCTCTCGCTCACCGGCTCGGCCACCACGCTCGGGCTGATCGTGGCGCTGCAGACGCTCCCGATCCTGTTGCTCGGGCCCTATGGCGGGGTGATCGCCGACCGCGTGGACAAGCGCCGGCTGATGGTGTGGCTGCAGAGCGCGATGGGCTTGCAGGCGCTCGTGCTGGGGCTGCTCACGGTCACCGGTGCAGTCCGCATCTGGGAGATCGGTGTGCTCGCGATGCTGCTCGGCCTCAACAGCGCCTTCGAGAACCCCGCCCGCCAGTCGTTCATGCTCGAGATGGTCGGGCCCGAGCACCTGCGCAACGCCATCAGTCTCAACTCGGTGCTGGTAAACGTGGCGCGCACCATCGGCCCTGCCATCGCCGGCCTGCTGATCGCCACGGTCGGCGAGGGCGTGTGCTTCCTGGTCAACGCCGCCAGCTTCGCCGCGGTGATCGCCTCGCTGCTGACGCTCGACCTCGATGCCCTGCGCCCGAGCCCTCCAGCCGAGCGCGGGCCGGGCCAGCTGCGGGAGGGCTTTACCTACATACGCCACAATCGCGACCTGGCGATCCCGCTGCTGATGATGGCGCTGGTGGGGATGTTCGCCTACGAGTTCCAGGTGACCCTGCCGGTGATGGCCCGCCAGGGCCTGCACGTGGGCGCCGCCGGCTACGGCTTCATGACAGCCGCGATGGGCGCCGGGGCGGTCGTCGGGGGCCTGCTCGTGGCGGCCATCGGACGCACCGGGCTGCGCCCGCTCGTGATCGCCTCGGGAGCGTTCGGAGCGGTGATAATGCTCGCCGCCCTCGCCCCCACCCTGCCGGTCGAGCTGGTGGCGCTCGCGCTCGTGGGCTGGGCCAGCATCTCGTTCATGGCCACCGGCAACTCCACCCTGCAGCTCGCCGCCGCCCCCTCGATGCGCGGCCGCGTGATGTCGCTGTGGTTCGTGGCCTTCCAGGGCTCCACCCCGATCGGCGGTCCGATCGTCGGCTGGGTGATGGCCCAGGCCGGCGCCCGTGCAGGCCTGGGCGTGGGCGCGATCACCTGTCTGCTGGTGGCCCTGCTCGGCCTGCTGGCGCTGCGGGAAGTGACCCCGTTCGCGCGCACCGACACGGCGCCGCGCCCGGCCCAGTCCTGAGCCGCGCCCGCGGCAGTCTGCGTAAAGCCGCCTCACCCGCCCCGGCGCACGCGACTCGCCGAGCCTCGGCCCGGTCCCCGCTGCTTAGGAGCGGCCGTCGTCGAGAAAGTCGATCAGCAGCTCGTTGACGCGCTCGGGGGCGTCGTGCTGGACCCAGTGGGTGGCCTCGGGTATGCGCTCCATGCGCAAGTTCGGGACCCACTCGCTCGCCGGCTCGGCCAGCTCGCTGCCGAGGTGACGGTCGCGCATCCCCCAGATCACCATCGTCTGCGCCTCGATCGGGCGCATCTGGGCGAGCGTCTTGCGCGGCGAGCGGCGCAGAGCGGCCCTGTAGTAGTTGATCATCCCCGTCAGCGCGCCCGGCTGGGCCCAGGCCTCGACATAGCGCTCAAGATCCTCGTCGCTGAACGCGTCTTTGGAGTCCGAGCGCAGCGAGCGCTTGGCGAAGGAGAAGTCATCGCGCCCGATCAGGTACTCAGGGAGCTTCGGGATCTGGAAGAAGAACATGTACCAGCTCTTGCGCAGCTGGCGGAGCGTCCTGAAGCCTTCGAGCATACGGGCGGTGTGGGGCACGTTGAGGATCGCCAGGCGTCGCACCACCTCGGGATGGCTCATCGCCACCGTATAGGCGACCGCCGCGCCCCAGTCGTGTCCGACGACATAGGCGTCCTTCTCACCGAAGCTGCGTATCAGCCCGGCGATGTCATCCGCGAGCAGCCCCGCGTCATAGGCGCGCCAGCCCTGCGGCTTGTCGGACAGGTCATAGCCGCGCATGTCAGGCGCCACCACGTGAAACCCGGCCTGTGCGAGCACGGGAATCTGTCGGCGCCAGGAGTACCAGAACTCCGGGAAGCCGTGGAGCAGAACCACGAGCGGCCCCTCGCCGGCCTCGACATAGTGCAGCAGCACCCCCCCGCCAACATCGGCGTCACCGTGCTTGAGCTCTGCCTCGACGGTGCTCATCGAGAACATCGTAGACCTCAGCGTCCGAATCCGATGTCACCTTGTAGTTCCACCAGCTTAAAAAGAGAGAGGATCCGTGTTCGTTCTACTGCTGATAGTCGGGCTTCTGATCGGCGCCCTTGCGGGCGCCGGGACCGCGCTGGCACTCGCGCGCTCGGGCCGCGAGCGGCTGCGCGAGGAGCTTGACGCGATCTCCACCGACAACCGCGAGCGGATGCGCGACGAAATGAAGTCGATCTCCGCCGACGTGCTCAAAGAGACCGGCGAGTCGCTGATGCAGCGCTTCGGCGACCAGCGCCGTGCGGAGGAGGAGCGCGCTGCCGGCGAGATGGCCAGGCGCGCCGAGGAGCTGAAGGGTCTCGTCGGTCCCGTCAACGAGAAGCTGGGCCGCGTCGAGAGCGAGATCGGCCGGCTGGAGCGCGAGCGCAAGCAGGCTCAGGGCGAACTGGCGAACATGGTGCGCCAGCTGCACGAGGGCGTGGGCGGCCTGCGCCAGGAGACCGGCAACCTCGTCTCGGCCTTGAAGCGCCCCAGCACGCGTGGCTCCTGGGGCGAGATCCAGCTTCGCAACGTGATCGAGATGGCCGGCATGATCGAGCACTGTGACTTCCTGGAGCAGAGCACCGTTCGCTCAGAAGACGGAGCCCTGCGACCCGACGTGCTCGTGAAGCTGCCGGGCGGCAAGGTGATCGTGGTCGACTCCAAGGTGCCGCTCGACGCCTACCTCGCCCACCTGGAGGCCCAGACCGAGGACGAGCGCGGGCTGCAGATGGCACGTCATGCCCGCCAGACCCGCGAGCACATCACCAAGCTCGCCTCCAAGGGATACCAGCGTCAGTTCGACGGCACGCCCGACCTTGTGGTGATGTTCGTGCCCTCCGACGGCATCTACCAGGCGGCGCTCGCCGAGGACCCTGCGCTGATCGAGTACGGCGTGCACCAGCAGGTACTGATGGCCACCCCCACCACCCTGATCGCGCTCCTGCGCGCCGTGCACTACGGCTGGCGCCAGGAGCAGATCGCGGAGTCGGCCCGCCAGATCGCCGAGACCGGGCGGGAGCTACACAGGCGGCTTGCGATCTTCGTGGACCCGCTCGCCAAGCTCGGACGCCAGCTGAACTCGGCGGTGGACGCCTACAACCAGGCGGCCCGCTCGTTCGACTCGCGCCTGGCGCCCAAGGTGCGGGAGATCTCCGAGCTGGGAGCCTCCTCCGGACGGGAGGTGCCTGAACCGGTGCCGATCGAGTCAAGCGCGCAGGCGCCCAGCGTGAGACTCGACTTCGAGCCCAGCGAACCGGTCCTGCACGACACACGCGACAGGCGGATGGTCGGCGCCCAGCGAGGCACGCCAAACGGAACGGGGCTCAACGGAGAGTCGTCTCTCGCGGGTGAGCTGCCCCCCAGCTGAGCCATTGGCGACGGCGGTTCGCCAGCACGAGGATCACGAGCGCGCCGGCCACGGGCACCGTCGCCGGCAGCTCGCTGACCGCGAAGAACATCAGGTCGAAGGCGATCGCGAGCACGGCGACGAGGGTGGCGCCCCGCAACTGCCGCGAGCGATCGCCCGTGATCGCGAGCAGGCCACCGAGGACCCCGGCGACGAACAGATCGCCGTAGCCCATGACAGCCGAACCGAACAGCTCGGCCTGCAGACGCGGCAGGCCGCCCGCGGGATGGGCGGCGTTGAGCGCGTTGTTGGGCGCCTGCAAGAGGTCGGAGATCACCAGCGCCGCGTCGGCGCAGGCCATCGCGACGATCCCGAGCGCCAGCCAGCGGGCGGGCGTCACACCTGCGATCAGCGCGCCGAGCGCCGCGCAGCTGAGCGCCGACAACGCCAGCGCGGCGCCCTCCCCAGCCAGCCCGCCACGGTCGATCCAGGCCAGCGCGAACAGGGGCGCAACCACCAGCGTCAAACCCGGCCTGGCGCCCCACACGAGCCAGCCGAGCGCAAGGGCCGCGAGCACCGGCACCCCTACGAGCGCCAGATAGGTGAGCGCATCAGCGCTGGCGCGTTCGACGATCAGGCCGACCGCCACGAACCCGAGCACCGACAGGGCGGGCACCGATGCCCATAGGCGGCTGTGCAGACGGCCCATCCATGTGGGCGACCAGGCGCGTGGGAGACCCACCACCAAGCCCTGGCAGAGTGACAGCAAGCCGATGGAGAGCCAAAACGGGATCACCTAGTCAAAATAGACGCGCATGACTCGCTGGGACTGGACATGGGAGGACCGCTCCCAGGCAGCTCGCACCCCGACGGTCGAGCAGGGCCCGGCGACCGCCGAGCGCGACGAACCTGCCCAGACGGGCGGAAGGCCCCCTGGGCGCCCGGGCGCAAACGGGGTGTTCCGCCGCCGTCGAGCCGGGGCGGCCCTGGGGCTGATCGTGCTGGTGGTGCTGCTGATCGCGGCGATCGGATCACACAAAAGCTCCGGCCACACACCGCCCAGGGCAACCACCCATCGTGTCTCCAACCCGCCGAGTGCGGCCGCACGTGCCGCCCAGCAGGCGAGGGCCGAACAGCAGGCGATCAACTCGGTGCTCGCCTACACCCCGTTCGTGCGAAGCGGCGGGCCGAGCGGCAACGAGGTGGCGCTCACCTTCGACGACGGGCCGGGGCCCTACACCCAACAGCTGGTGGCGACGCTCGACAGGTTGCACGTGCACGCCACCTTCTTCGCGATCGGCGACCAGGAGCAGTATTTCTCCGCCGGCACGATGGCCGAGGTCAACTCGGGGGATGCGATCGGCGACCACACGGAGACCCACCCGATGATGGCTTCGCTGTCTGCTCACGACCAGTACGAAGAGCTGTTCGAACAGATGGCTCACATCGAGCTGGTCGGCGGGACCCGCCCGCGCCTGTTCCGCCCGCCGTACGGCTCGTTCGACGCGACCACCTTCCGCGAGCTGCACCACCTGCGCCTGCTGATGGTGCTGTGGTCGGTCGACACCGCCGACTACACGCTGCCGGGAACCGGCGCGATCGTGCAGAGCGCGCTCGCGGGCGCCAAACCGGGCGCGATCATCCTGATGCACGACGGTGGCGGCAACCGCTCGGAGACGATCGCGGCGCTGCCAGCGATCGTGAAGGGGCTGCGCAGGCGCGGCCTGCACCCGGTCACCGTTCCACAGCTGCTGGCCGACGATCCGCCGCCGCACGGGCTACCGGTGCCGACGAGCCTGGCCGGCGACTGAGCCAGAGCAGCCGCCGTCGGGACTCGGCCGGACGGCGACACTGCACAACCAGCTCAGCCAGGCACGGGCACTGCGCAAGTAGGATTGATCGGGTGAGCCGGCAAGCTGTCCAAGCCCCGCCGATACTGCACCTCTCCTCACTCGTGGGCCGGCCGCTGCGCGACAGCGACGGCGAGCGACTGGGACGCGTCGAGGACGTAATCGTGCGCCTCGGCGGCATCGGCTACCCGCCGATCACCGGTTTCCTCGTGAAGGTGGCCGGGCGCACCTCCTATCTCGGTGTGCAGCGTGCCTCGGACATCGGGGACGGCGGCGTGGTGCTCGGCAAGGCCAAGCTCGACCTGCGCCACTTCGAGCGGCGCGAGGAGGAGGTGCTGCTCAAGCGCGATGTACTCGACCGGCAGCTGATCAACGTCGAGGGCGCGCGTCTGGTGCGGGCCAATGAGATCGAGCTCGCCGACATCGCCGGCTCCTGGCGGGTGGTCGGCGTGGACACGGGCCCGCGCGGCGGTTTCCGCCGGCTGCTGCCCAAGCCTCTAGGCCAGCGGATCGCCACGGGTGATTTCCTTGACTGGGCGAGCGTCGAGCCGTTCGTCGGACACGTGCCCACGGTGCGGCTGCGGATCCCCCATCCGAAGCTCGCAAAGCTGCATCCGGCGCAGATCGCCGACCTCGTGGAGGCGGCCTCAAGGCGCGAGGGCGAGGAGATCATCCAGGCGGTGGGCGATGACGATCGCGAGCTCGAGGCGGACGTGTTCGAGGAGCTGGACGACCACCATCAGAAGGAGTTCCTGGAGGACCGCCCCGACGAGCAGGTCGCCGAGATCCTTACTCGCATGGCGCCCGACGACGCCGCCGACGTGGCCGGAGAGCTCGACGAGCAGCGCCGCGAAGCGGTGCTGGCGCTGCTGCCGGTCAGTCATCGCATCAAGGTGCGCGCGCTGCTCGGCTATGACCCGGCTGAGGCCGGAGGCCTGATGAGCCCCGAGTTCATCTCGCTGCGTCGTGGCACCACGGCCGGCGAGGCGCTTGACGCGGTGCGCCTGAGCAAGATCTCACCGGAGCTCCTGACCGCTGTGTTCGTCACCTCCCCCGACGGCTCGCTCGACGGGAGCGTGCCGCTCGCGGCCCTTCTGCAATCCGAGCCCGACCGGCGCGTGAGCGCGCTCGTCAAGCACGAGCTGCCCTCGCTGCGGGCGGACGCATCCTTCGAAGAGGTGGCGCGGGTGATGGCCGATTACAACCTCACCTGTGTGCCAGTGGTCGACGAGCGCGAGCGGATGCTGGGCGTCGTGACGGTGGACGATGTGCTGGAGGCGATGCTTCCACGCGGTTGGCGCCGGCGGTTCGGCCTGCTGGGTGAGGACTGAGCACCCGGGCGCCAACGATTTGGTGGGCTAAAGACCGAGCGCCCCGCCAGTACGCCGGGTGCCCCCGCGGGGCGCAAGTCCGCGGCGGACGCCGACAAATAGACTGGGCGCCGTGAACGGCCCGGAGACACAGTTCGATGGCGGTCCGAGTACCGCCCGTCATTCGCCGCATCCGCTCGGCCACGCTTGGCCGACCACGGCTGCCTGCACGGTTTAGCCCGCGCCGCGCCCGCCTCTTCGCCGTGCTGGCCCTGCTGGGGCCGGGCCTGATCGCCGCAAACGCCGGCAACGACGCCGGCGGGATCGCGACCTACTCCTCGGTCGGCGCCAAGTACGGCTATCAGCTGCTGTGGGTGATGGTGCTGATCACCGTGTCGCTCGCGATCGTCCAGAAGCTGGCGGCGCGGATGGGAGTGGTCACCGGCAAGGGCCTCGCCGAGCTGATCCGCGAGGAGTACGGGATCCGCTGGTCGGTGATCGCCACCACGGCCGTGCTGGTCGCCAACATGGGCATCTGCATCTCGGACTTCGTCGGCGTCGGCGCGGCGCTCAGCCTCGCCCACATTCCCGTACAGATCTCCGTCCCGATCGCCGCGCTCGGCATCTGGGCGATCATCGTGCGCGGCTCCTACCGATCGGCGGAGCGCACCTTCATCTGGCTGACGATCCCGTTCTTCGCCTATCCGATAGCGGCGATCCTCGCGCACCCAGACTGGGGCGAAGTCGGCAAGGCGATCGTCTCGCCGGAAATTCAGACCGGATCCACCTATCTGCTGCTCGTGATCGCGACCGCCGGCACCACCATCACTCCCTACATGCAGCTCTACCTGCAGTCCGCAGTCGTCGAGCGGGGAGCCCGCGAGGAGGACCTGCCCCACGAGGAACGCGAGGCGGTGGCCGGCGCGATCTTCGCGAACCTGATCGCGGGCTTCATTATCATCGCCACGGGCGCCACCCTGTTCAAGCACGGGATTCACGAAATCGGCTCCGCAGCCGACGCTGCGCGCGCGCTCAGCCCGTTCGCCGGCTCCTACGCGGAGGTGCTGTTCGGAGTCGGCCTGCTCGGCGCGAGCCTGCTCGCCTGCGCGATCCTGCCGATCGCGACCTCCTATGTTGTCTCGGAGTCCCTTGGCTATGAGAAGGGCATCGGACGCCGTCGCGAGGAGGCGCCTGTGTTCGTGTCGATCATCACCGGCATGATCGTGCTGGGAGCGCTGGTCGCGATGGTCCCCGGGGTTCCGGTGATCTCGCTGCTGGTGGGCGTGCAGGTCGTCAACGGCTTGCTGCTGCCGATCAACCTGTTCTTCATCTGGCGCCTCTCACGCTCGCGCCGGGTGATGGGCGAGCGACGCAGCAGCGGCCTGCTCGACGGCGTGGCGGGCATCACAGTGGTGCTCACCTCCACGCTGTCGCTGGTGCTGGTCGGGGTTACGCTCAGCGGCCTGTAGGGGCTGCCCCTTACCGGGCCGCGCCTTCCGTGCACAGAAGCGCAGCCCCGAGCGCGCCACCGAGGTCTCCCAGCTCCACCAACCGCATCGTCGGCGGATGCTCGTCGCCGTAGAGGTGGGGCTTCATCGCCTCGGCAAGCCGTTCGAGCATCGGCTCGCCGAAGCGGGTGCCGAGCCCTCCCCCGAGCAGCACGAGCTCGACGTCGAGCAGGTTCACCGCCGAGGCGACGCCGTTGCCCAGCGCCTCCACCGCACGATCGATCAGGCGCTTGGCGAGTTTGTCCTCGTGCTCGAGAGCATGCGCCCACACGCCGCTGGAGAGCGTTTCGCGTTTGCGCTCATGCATGATTTTGAAGAGATCCGTGTGATGGCCCTTCTCCACAAGCCGCCTGGCCTTGAGTTCCATCGCACGGCGTCCCGAGTAAGCCTCCATGCAGCCCCGCCGGCCGCACGTGCAGCGCGCGCCGCCCTGCTTGACCACCATGTGCCCGATCTCGCCGGCGTCCCCGCGGCCGTGCCACAGCTTCCCGTCGAACGCGACGGCCCCGCCCACCCCGGTGCCCCAGAACACGCACAGCAGCGAGCCGGCTCCGCGGCCGGCGCCGAGCAACAGCTCGGCCTGCGCCGCCACGGACACGTCATTGCCGAGCTTCACGCCGGTTCCCAGCCGCTCGGACAGGGCGGCGGCAAGTGGGAAGGGCTTCAACCATTCCGAGAGGTTGGTGGCCCGAGCAAGCGTGCCGGCCTGCGCGTCGACCTCGCCGGGAACGCCCACGCCGATGCCGGCGAGCTGATCGATCTCGATGCCGGCCGAGCCTGCCGCGTCAGACATGCAGGCCACGAGCGCGTCCACCACCGCCGCCGGGCCACCCTCATGAGGTGTAAGACTGCGCGCTTGCCCGAGCACGCTGTGATCCCCGTCGCGCATGACGATCGTTTGGATCTTCGTCCCCCCAAGGTCAATACCACCGTACGCGGGCATCGGCGGGCATGATCGCAGACACGTCTCCCAGCACCGTCGCGGACGGCATTGTCAAGGTCGCCCCAAAGTGAGATTTACCCGCTCTTACGGGGTTTCTTCGCCCCCTCTTACGAGTCCAGACGAAGATCGAGGATGACGATGACAGAGCACACAGGACGTCCCTGGCTCAACTACCTGCTGGGCCTGCTGTGTGTAGGCGCGGTCGTCGTCGCCATCCTCGTGGTGGGCCCCGCGTCGGGCAGCCAGACAGCCGTGACCCGTACGGCCAGGGCTGCCCGGGGAGTGGTGCAGTCGACCGTGTCCGGCAGCGGCAACCTGCAACCGGCCAGTCAGCTGAACCTCGGCTTCAGGACAAGCGGAACCGTCACCCAGATTCACATGACCCAGGGACAGCACGTCACCCAGGGCCAGCTGCTGGCCACGCTCGACCCCCAGAGCGCCGAAGTGACCCTGGAACAGGCCAAGGCCACGCTGTTGTCAGCAGAAGCGAACCTCGCCAAAGAGGAAGAAACCGACGGCGAAGGGGCCACTGGCTCCGGCACCGCTGGCTCCGGCACCGCAGGCTCCGGCACCGCAGGCTCCGGCACCGCAGGCTCCGGCAGCTCGAGCGGAGGCGGCGCGACAGCCGCCGCAGCCTCGGCACAGACCGGGACGCGCGAGGGCAAGCCGAAGACCGACACCTCCTCCCCCACCGTGGCCGGCTCATCCCCTGGCGAGAGTGGATCGTCAGGTGCCACCTCAGGAACGTGCGCCAAAACCGGTCGCGAAGGTGAGGGCCCAGCCGACGAAACGGACTCCGCCAGCAAGACCAGCTCCAGCTCGGACAGCAAGACCAGCTCCAGCTCCTCGACGGAGCCCACCATCAGCGC
>Ga0210396_10007189_pt1 | contig 10607 bp, 8 predicted proteins | sample IncBWH17OmetaG_FD_155466 | JGI IMG/M metagenome (GOLD analysis project Ga0210396, IMG submission 155466) | Forest soil microbial communities from Barre Woods Harvard Forest LTER site, Petersham, Massachusetts, United States - Inc-BW-H-17-O ... | reverse complement strand
GCCGACGGCTGGATAACGACTCCCCGCGATTTCGACATCGACGAGCCGGTGAAGTTGCTGCAGGACACCTGGGCAGCCGCCGGTCGGGAAGGCGCGCCGCAGATCGTGGCGCTGGATTTCAAACCGGTGCCCGAGAAATTGGCGCACTGGGCCGAATTGGGGGTCACCGAGGTGCTGTTCGGACTGCCCGACAAGTCGACGGACGAGGTCGCGGCCTATGTGGAACGCCTGGCCGGCAAACTGGCCGCCGCCGTATGAGCCGGCACTTCCCCTATCGCTACGATCTTCGCCTGGCCCCGATATGGCTGCCGTTTCGGGCGTGGCCCGGCCCCCAGGGTGTGACCGTGACCGACGACGGCCGTCTGGTCGCCCGCTACGGGCCATTCCACGTCGACGCGCCGCTGTCGCTCGTAGAAGGCGCGCACGTCACCGGTCCGTACCGATGGTGGACCGCGGTCGGCGCCCGGCTGTCGGTTGTCGACGACGGACTCACGTTCGGCACCAACGCCTCTGAAGGCGTATGCATCCACTTCGAGCCGCGAATCCATCGCGTGCTCGGCCTGCGTGATCACTCGGCGCTCACCGTGACCGTCGCGGACACCCAAGGGTTGGTGGCTGCGATCACGAGCGCCGTCTAGTCAGCCGAGCGCGCAGCGGTTTCCGTAGTCGAACGAACGCACGACGACGGACCGTCCCAGCGGGTCGCCGTCGGTGAGCAGCCCGATCAACTCGTCGTCTTCGGTGGTCGCAAGGAACCGGCTGCCGTCGGCGTCCAGCCGGCCGATGACGATCCCGGTAGGCCGACCGCCGTCGCGCCGGACCGTGTAGGTCTCGACGGTGCCCGGGCCGTCGGCCTGCTCCGTCACCGCCACGGCGGGCGCCTGGCCGATCTGCTCCTGCAGTTGCGCGCTGCGGTCCGGTCTCCACTCGGTAGCTGTGGTCGAGTAGACCCCGACCGAGTACTTGCTCAAGATGCCGCCGTTGGCGCCGACGAGACCGAATTGTCCTGGCGCGCTTCGGCACTTGGCGATCGTCTCGGCAACGCCGTGCATTGAATAGTTGTTGCCGGCGCCGCCGAAGAACGGCAGGCCACCGGTCAGCGTCAGCCCGCGAGGGTCGTCCGGCGCGATTCCCATACCGTCGCAGATGTTGAAGACCGGCACCGGAAAGCAGCTGTAGAGATCGAAAGTGTCGATGTCGTCGATGCCGACGCCGGCGACCGAGAGCGCTTCGCGCACCGCCATCACCGCCGACGGGGCCTGGCCGAGATCCGGCCGATCCAGCAGGCTCTGCTCTTCGAGGTCGGCATGCCCGCGCAGATAGACCCAATTGTCTTCGGGCACACCAAGCTTGCGTGCAGCTTCGACGGACATCAGCAATGCCGCGGCGCCCTGGTTCACCTGATCACGAGCGACCAGCAGCCGAGGATACGGCTCGGAAATCATCCGGTTGCGCTCGGTGACGGTGATCAGTTCCTCGACGCTACGTTCGACCGGCGCGGCGGCGAACGGGTTCTCGGCCGCCACCTTGGTGAACGGAGCGAACAGCTCGCCCATCCGCCGTAGGTAATCGGCGGGCCCGAGTCCAGTTCTGGCCCGCCGGGCATTCTCCAGCAGCCCGTATTGGGTGGGCGCATCGACAAGCCCATGGATGACCGTGTAGCGGCTGATAAGTCCGTCCAGGCCGTGGCCGCGGTCTTCCAGCGAACCGTCAACGGCCTCGGAGAAGTCCGGCCGATTATCGGACCCGGCGAAGTAGCGATTGGTCGAGGTCGCGTCGGAACCGAAGACCATCGCAACCTCGGACCGGCCGGCGGCGATCTCGCCGGCCAGTTCGGTGATCAGGTGCTGGGGGCCTTGGCCGCCAACGACTTCCAAGATGACGCGGGCGGGATCCGCGCCGATCCGGTTGGCCACCGACCGCGGGTAGTTGTTCGACTTGCCCAGCACCGCCTTGGCCGGCCCGGAGATCTCGAATTGCCGGACGCCGGCGATGGTGTCGATCGACGCGGCCACCTTGGCGGCGTCGGCGCCACAGTCATCTAGCGCGGCGCGAGCACCGCCTGCTGCCAGTTCGACGGCCGACATTCCTTGGTAGTACGCGTCGTCGATGCGCTCCGCGGCCTGCCCGACACCAACGACGACGGGAGTCCGCGGGTTGAGGCTCACCAGCGCCTACAGGCTCTGCAGGATGTTCCGCGCCAGCGCAGCGGTTTCCGACGGGGTCTTGCCGACCTTGACCCCGGCCGCTTCCAGGGCCTCTTTCTTCGCGGCGGCGGTGCCCGACGATCCGGACACGATGGCGCCGGCATGACCCATCGTCTTGCCTTCCGGCGCAGTGAATCCCGCAACGTAGCCGACGACCGGCTTGGACACGTTGGCCTTGATGTAGTCGGCCGCACGCTCCTCGGCGTCACCACCGATCTCACCGATCATCACGATGAGCTTGGTGTCGGGGTCCTTCTCGAACGCCTCGATCGCGTCGATGTGGGTGGTGCCGATCACCGGGTCGCCGCCGATACCGATCGACGTCGAGAATCCGAAATCGCGCAGCTCGTACATCATTTGGTAGGTCAGCGTGCCGGACTTGGACACCAGGCCGACGGGACCGGATCCGCTGATGTTGGCCGGGGTGATGCCTGCCAGCGCCTCGCCTGGCGTGATGATGCCGGGACAGTTCGGCCCGATGATGCGCGTCTTCTTGCCCTTGTCGACGTTGTACGCCCAGGCATACGCGCTGTCCTGCACCGGAATTCCCTCAGTGATGACCACTAGCAACGGGATTTCGGCGTCGATGGCTTCGATGATGGCGTCCTTGGCGAATTTCGGCGGCACAAAGACGACCGACACGTTGGCGCCGGTTTCCTTCATCGCCTCGGCGACGGTGCCGAATACCGGAAGCTCGACGTCCTTGCCGGCGGCATCCACATGCGAAACGGTGGTTCCCGCCTTGCGGGCGTTGACACCGCCCACCAACTGGGTGCCCGCCTTGAGCATGAGCGCGGTGTGCTTGGTGCCCTCACCGCCGGTAATGCCCTGGACGATGACCTTGGAGTCTGCGTTAAGGAAAATTGACATGGGTCATTGATCCTTTTCTATTTGTTCGCCAGCTCGGCGGCTTTGTCGGCGCCGGCGTCCATCGTGTCGGCCTGGACTACCAGCGGATGGCTGGCTTGGGCCAGGATGCGTCGGCCTTCGTCGACGTTGTTGCCGTCCAGCCGCACCACGAGCGGCTTGTTGGCCTCGTCGCCGAGCATGTTGAGCGCGGTCACGATTCCGTTGGCGACCGCGTCACACGAGGTGATGCCGCCGAACACGTTCACGAACACGCTCTTGACCTGCTTATCGTTCAGGATGACGTCCAACCCGGCCGCCATCACCTCGGCCGAGGCGCCGCCGCCGATGTCGAGAAAGTTGGCGGGCTTGACCCCGCCGTGCTTCTCGCCGGCATAGGCCACCACGTCCAGCGTCGACATCACCAATCCGGCGCCGTTGCCGATGATCCCGACCTGACCGTCGAGCTTGACGTAGTTCAGGTCGTGCTCCTTGGCCTTGAGCTCCAGCGGGTCAGTGGCGTCGCGGTCCTCGAACTCGGCATGGCCGGGCTGCCGGAAGTCGGCGTTCCCGTCGAGCGTCACCTTGCCGTCCAGCGCCAGGATCCGGTTGTCGGGCGTACGCACGAGTGGGTTGACCTCGACCAAGGTGGCGTCCTCGCCGACGAAGACCTCCCACAGCTTGGCGATGGTGATCGCCGCGGCGTCGAGCACCTCGGCCGGCAGGTGACCCTGCTCGGCGATCGAACGGGCGAACGCGAGATCGACACCCTTCACGGCGTCCACCGGAACCTTGGCCAGCCGCTCCGGCTTGGTCGCCGCAACCTCCTCGATCTCCATGCCGCCCTCCACCGAGCACATCGCCAGGTAGGTGCGGTTGGCCCGGTCGAGCAGGAAGGAGATGTAGTACTCCTCGGCGATGTCGCTGGCCTCGGCGACCAGAAGCTTCTTGACGACATGACCCTTGATGTCCAAGCCGAGGATGTTCTTGGCGTGTTCGTAGGCGTCTGCGGGCGTGGCCGCGTATTTGACGCCGCCGGCCTTGCCGCGGCCGCCTACCTTGACCTGGGCTTTCACCATCACCGGGGCGCCGATCTCCTCGGCGATCGCCTTGGCGCCTTCGGGGGTATCGGTGACACGGCCGGGTGTCGTCGGGACGTTGTGCTTGGCGAACAGCTCTTTCGCCTGGTACTCGAAAAGGTCCATGGCTCACTTCTATGTGTCGGCCTATAAGTAAGCGAACCCGGTTTTCCGTTGCCCGCTTGCGGGAACTGTATCGACACGGCTGGGAGGTCCCGTCGTCGGTATCCGCGGATGTGGCAGATCTCACCGCAGGCCCTGAAGTGATTCAAATCACATTCAACCGACGGATTGCCGGCTTGGCTTGCGATGGCCCGCGGTCGACGGTTAACGTCTCAGGGTCCAGATAACGTTATGGTTACGCTCCGAGGGACAATCAGCTTGACCCAGCCCAGCCTTGCACCGTCTGTTGCGCCAGAAGGCGCTCGGCAATCGCGCCACCGCAGGTTGGATCTCGACCGCAACGAAGTCACCGACATCATCCCGTTCAATGAGTTCGGCAACCTCGATGACCTGGACTTTAGCGATAACACCGCGTTCGACAAGGAGGCGCAGGTCCTGCGGGCGCCCGAGCTCGACGACCTGGACGACACCGACAATCTCACTGTCCTGCCGCTAGCCGGCCCCAGCGAGGACGAGACGACTGTCCTGCCTCGGGTCGACTCGCACCGGCCGAAACCGCGCACCCGTCGAAGCGATCCGGATCTGCCCGGGCGTCGAGGACAACATCGCAAGCAGCTGACTGGTCCGGCACGTGGCCGGGTGTTGATCGGCGCCATGGCCGCCGGTGCCGCCGCCGCCGCCGCGCACTCCGCCACCCAGACTTCTGATCACTCCAAGGCCGAGACGGTGCTGGCCGCGGACGCGACGACAATGAACGGCGGGCCCGTCAGCACGTCGGCCCGCGGCATGCAGATGGTCGCCGTCCAGCCCGCCGCGAACGTCGCAGTGCACAACGCCGAGCTGGCCAAGGGCGTGGCGTTCGCCCAGGAGCGCGCGCAGCGCGAGGCCCGACTGCAGCAGCCGCTGTTCGTTATGCCCACGAAGGGCATATTCACCTCGGGTTTCGGGTACCGCTGGGGCGTGCTGCACGCCGGTATCGACCTCGCGAACTCAATCGGCACCCCGATCCACGCGGTATCCGACGGGGTTGTCATCGACGCGGGCCCGACCGCCGGCTACGGCATGTGGGTCAAACTCCGCCACGCGGACGGAACGGTCACGCTCTACGGTCACGTCAACACCACGTTGGTCGGCGTGGGTCAGCGCGTGATGGCGGGCGACCAAATTGCCACCATGGGCAACCGTGGCAATTCCACTGGTCCGCATCTGCATTTCGAGGTGCTGCTGGGCGGCACCCAGCGAGTGGACCCGGTGCCGTGGCTGGCCAAACGTGGCCTGTCCGTCGGCACTTTTGCCGGTTGACCGGTGACTGAGCCGAACCAACCCACACCAGGCGATCACCCGCCCGCCCAGACGCCAAGCGGACCTGTGCGCGCCGGCGGGGCGCCCGAGGGCCCTGGCTACGCTCCCCAAACGCGCATCATCCGGCGAGCACCGACCGCGCCGCTCCCGCAGATCGTCGACGACGCCCGCACCACCCAGATTCCGCGCCAGCCACCGCCCTCCCGCTACGTTGCGCCGAGCCAGCGCCCAGTTATGGGGAGCAGCACGCTACCCGGTGAACCCAGCAACGCGACGGCGGTGGCCGCCTCCGCTGTCAGCATCGTCAGTGGCTGGGCGACCTCGGTGGTGGCAACCGACCTCATCGCGGGCTGGTGGAAATCCGACCGCCTGTTCTGCGTCGCGGTCGCGTTCCTCGCGTTGGTGTTCGCGTTCGCGACGATCTCGGGTGTGATCCTGCTACTGCTACGCCGGTCGCTCGGGCGCTACTTGATCGTGGTCGGCGCCGTAATCGCATTACTGACCTATGGTGGCGTCTTCATCGCCGGCGCCCGCGTCGCCTGGATCGTGCACGCCCTGCCCTTGGTGCCGGTTTCCAGCGTGGTGCTGACCCTGCTGCCGCGCACCAAGCAATGGCTGCTGGACTGACCGCCCGGCGGCGCTAAAGCTTGCTGACCGGGGCGTGGTTGTGCATCAGCTTGACCCGCCCCGAACTGCCGAAGTCGATCAGCGACATCGCTGATTCGCCAACGCCGGAAACCTCTTCCACCCTGCCCAGCCCGTACTTGTCGTGGCTAACCCGGTCACCTGGTGCGAGCACCAGCAGCGGGCGCTTGCTCGCCGACGCACGAGCCGGTGACGGGCGCGGCGAGCCGAACCGTCCAGCGCCGCTGACCGGCGCACTGAACGACGGGGTGGGGTCGAGGCGCCGCCAGTCGATGAGTTCCTGCGGGATTTCCCGCAGGAACCGCGACTCGGGGTTGAGCATCGGCTGTCCCCACGACGACCGCACTTTGGCCCGGCTGACGTAAAGCCGCTGACGCGCCCGGGTGATCCCGACGTAAGCCAGCCGCCGCTCCTCGGAAAGCTCGGCCGCGTCACCCAATGCCCGCATGTGCGGGAACATGCCGTCTTCCCAGCCGGTCACGAACACCACCGGAAATTCCAAGCCCTTTGCGGTGTGCAATGTCATCAGCGTGACCACACCGGCGCTGTGCTCGGGGATTTCGTCAGCGTCGGCGACCAACGACACCCGCTCCAGGAACTGCGCCAGCACTCCGGTGTCCGGCACGTCTTCATCGTCGGGGGTGTCGACAGAGTCGTCGTCGAGCGCCACCGCGTTCGCCAGGTCAGTGGCGAATTCGTGTGCGACGCTGACGAGTTCGTTGAGGTTGTCCAGCCGGGCCAGGTCTTGCGGGTCAGTGGACGACTCCAACACCGCGCGATATCCGGTGCGCTCCAGCACCGCCTCGACCAGCTCCCCGAGGTCACCTTGCGACGAGTCGAGGCGGGTCCGCAGATCGTCGAGCATCTCGACGAAACCCGCGATCGCCTTGGCCGACCGGGTGTTCAGCATCGGCACCTTGCCTTCGGCGGCGGCCTCGAGCGCGTCGGCGAAATTGGAACCGGTGTTCTCGGCGTACACCGCCACGCAGGCCTCGGCGCGATCACCGATGCCGCGGCGCGGCGTGTTGAGGATACGTCGCATGCTGACAGCGTCGCCCGGGTTGTCCAGCACCCGAAGGTATGCGACGACGTCGCGTATCTCCCTGCGCTCGTAAAACCGCACGCCCCCAACGACTTTGTACGGAATGCCGGCGCGGATGAACACCTCTTCCAGCGACCGCGACGAATTGTTGGTGCGGTAGAAAACCGCCACATCGTTGTAGGTGAGCTCGCCGTCGGCGACCACTGCGTCGATTTCCTCGGCGACGAATCGTGCCTCGTCGTGCTCATTGTCGGCGACGTAGCCGACGATCAGCTCGCCCGCGCCGGCGTCGGTCCACAGCCGCTTCTCCCGGCGTCCCGAATTGCGGGAGATCACCGAGTTCGCCGCCGCCAAGATGTTCTGCGTCGAGCGGTAATTCTGTTCCAACAGGATCGTCGTAGCGTTCGGATAATCGCGTTCGAAGTCTTCGATATTGCGAATCGTGGCGCCGCGGAATGCATAGATCGACTGGTCGGCGTCGCCGACGACGCACAGCTCGGCCTGTGGCACACCGTCGGGATCGTCGCCGGCATCGCGGCCGACCAGTTCACGCACCAGCACGTACTGCGCATGGTTGGTGTCCTGGTATTCGTCGACGAGGAGGTGCCGGAACCGCCGCCGATAATGCTGGGCGATCTGCGGGAAAGCCTGCAGCACCGCGACCGTCTCGCCGATGAGGTCGTCGAAGTCGAGCGCGTTGGCGGCCCGCAGCCGGCGCTGGTACTCGGAGTAGACGGCGGCCACCGTGCGCGCCAAGTCATCGGCGTGATCGTCGTCGGACAGGTTGGCCACCGCCTGCTGCGGGTCGATCAGCTCGTTCTTCAGGTTGGAGATGCCGTTGGCCAACAGCCGCGGCGAATATCGCTTGACGTCAAGGCCCATGTCCTTGGCGATCATCTGCAGTAGGCGGCGGGAATCGTCCGCGTCGTAGATCGAGAAGTTGGAGTTGAGGCCCGCGATCAGCGACGCCTGGTTGCGCAGAATCCGCACGCACGTCGAGTGGAACGTCGACACCCACATCGAGCGTGCTCGCGGACCGACCAGGGCCACCACGCGTTCCCGCATCTCCGCGGCGGCCTTGTTGGTGAAGGTGATGGCCAGAACCTGACCGGGGCTGACGTCGCGCGCGGCCAAAAGGTATGCGATGCGCCGGGTCAGCACGGCCGTCTTGCCGGAGCCCGCGCCGGCGACGATGAGCAGCGGCGAGCCCTGGTGCAGCACCGCCTGCCGCTGCTGTGGGTTCAGGCCGTCCAGGAGTTGATCAGCGTCGGGAACTTGCCGAGCATCGGTCGCGTACACACTCAATATGCGCCGCTCTCCCCCGCAAGCGGGTGGGGGTACTCCCCAGCGTTGCGGGGACCCCACCCACTTGTGGGGGCGTACCCCCACCTCATCGCGCTCACCCCTTCTGCATCGTCGTCGGCGGCATCTCCCGTCCAAACTTACCGCCGTTCGGCGACACCTTTGCGTTAGCAGGCCCTCAAATGGCACACTCGACTGGTGCTCAACATGCAGCGTCGATTTTTCTATGGGTACCGGCCAGCGGTGCCCGTGGCTTAGCTGCTTCTCAGAGCCCCGTGGTCCGCTTCCGGATCCGGGGCTCGTCTCTTGTGTGAGGCCCGATACCGGATGAGACCACAACCCCCACCCCCTCCACACAATGAGATTCCGGAGTCTGAAATGACTGTAGATACCGAACCACTCACCGACATCGACGACCTGCGCCACGAGATCGACCGCCTCGACGCCGAGATCTTGGCCGCGGTGAAGCGTCGTGCCGAGGTGTCCAGAGCAATCGGCAAAGCCCGGATGGCCTCTGGCGGCACCCGGCTGGTGCACAACCGCGAAATGAAGGTCATCGAGCGCTACAGCGAGCTTGGTCCCGACGGCAAGGACCTGGCCATGCTGGTGCTCAGAATGGGCCGCGGCCGACTTGGTCACTGAGCCGGCCGGTTAGCAGCCCGTTCACCTCGCCGTAAACCCGGGCCTGGTCAACCTGACTAGGGTCGAACCATGACTGCGGTTGAACAGATCCACGACATCTCAGCGACGCCGGCCTGGAGCGCCCTGCGCAAGCACCACGATCAGATCGGAACCACGCACCTACGCCAGCTCTTCGCCGACGATCCCGACCGCGGCAGCGAGTTCACCGTCACCGTCGGTGACCTCTACATCGACTACAGCAAACACCGGATCACTCGCGAAACCCTGAAACTGCTCACCGACCTGGCCCGGACCGCCAATCTCGAGCAGCGCCGCGACGAGATGTTCGCCGGCGTGCACATCAACACCTCGGAGAATCGCGCGGTGCTGCACACCGCGCTGCGGCTGCCGCGGGATGCGAAGCTGATCGTCGACGGCCAGAACACGGTCGAGGACGTGCACGCGGTGCTCGACGCGATGGGTGACTTCACCGACCGGCTGCGCAGCGGCGAGTGGACCGGCGCCACCGGAAAACGGATCAGCACGGTCGTCAACATCGGGATCGGGGGTTCGGACCTCGGACCGGTGATGGTCTACCAGGCACTGCGGCACTACGCCGACGCCGGCATCTCGGCGCGGTTCGTCTCCAATGTCGACCCCGCTGACCTGGTCGCAACGTTGGCCGACTTAGACCCGGCCACAACGCTTTTCATCGTCGCCTCCAAGACGTTCTCCACGCTGGAAACGCTGACCAACGCAACCGCGGCCCGGCGCTGGCTGACCGACGCGCTCGGCGACGACGCGGTGGCAAAGCATTTCGTTGCCGTGTCGACCAACAAGAAGCTGGTCGACGAGTTCGGCATCGACACCGACAACATGTTCGGATTCTGGGACTGGGTCGGCGGACGCTATTCGGTCGACTCGGCGATCGGGCTCTCGGTGATGGCCGCGATCGGCCGAGAGGCTTTCGCGGACTTCCTGTCCGGCTTCCACCTCGTCGACGAGCATTTCCGCACCGCACCGCTGGAGGCCAACGCGCCGGTGCTGCTCGGGCTGATCGGGCTGTGGTACTCGAACTTCTTTGGCGCACAGTCACGTGCGGTGCTGCCGTATTCCAACGACTTGGCGCGGTTCGCGGCCTATCTGCAGCAGCTGACGATGGAATCCAACGGCAAGTCGACCCGTGCCGACGGCACCCCCGTCGTCACCGACACCGGTGAAATCTATTGGGGCGAACCGGGAACCAACGGTCAGCACGCCTTTTACCAATTGCTGCACCAGGGCACCCGGTTGGTGCCGGCCGACTTCATCGGTTTCAGCCAGCCGACCGACGACCTGCCCACCGCCGACGGCACTGGCAGTATGCACGACCTGCTGATGAGCAACTTCTTCGCGCAGACCCAGGTGCTGGCGTTCGGCAAGACCGCCGAGGAGATCGCC
>Ga0210396_10007188_pt1 | contig 10609 bp, 16 predicted proteins | sample IncBWH17OmetaG_FD_155466 | JGI IMG/M metagenome (GOLD analysis project Ga0210396, IMG submission 155466) | Forest soil microbial communities from Barre Woods Harvard Forest LTER site, Petersham, Massachusetts, United States - Inc-BW-H-17-O ... | reverse complement strand
TGATCCGTGTTTCAACGATACGCGACGCATCCGCTAGTCGGGGCGAACTTTGACCGCCTTCCGAAGAAACTTCCCCCAATTCGCACATGGAAGCCGGCGCGTAGCCCCTACTCACCCAACCATACGCGCCGGCTTTCCATTATGATTTTTGTTCCGCAGGCCCTCGCCATGAAATGGTGTAACAGACAGCCCAGGCGTAAAGGCCCAGGCTGCTCTGTCTGGCCATTTCATGGCATTCTCAGGCTGGAATGCGCTGAGTAAAGAAGGCGACAGTTTTCTTTGGTTAACCCGTGTGCCCAGCTAGCCTACCGATTCCCGTTGTCTAACCAATTGGTGGTTCTTATTCGACAATGCATGTAATGAGCGGATGCGCGAATTCGAGAAACTTTTCAGCATGAAATATCAACCCACAAAAGCAATCTCACTTCCCACTCCAAAGCCGGAAAATGTCCACATTTATATCGCAATTATCGCGGGCGGAATAGCTATCTTGCTGATGATTCTTGCCGAGATGAAATTCTTTGGAACCTGAGATTTTGCTCTGCTTCGAATTTGGCTTCGCCGAGCGAGATGTAACCATGTTGGTTGCCAAGCAATCTGCTGCCCTCTATAGAGAAGTGGGGAGCCGCACTGTAGAGCACAAACCATCTTGTGAAGCCGGTCTTATTATCGAATCGGCTCAAGATAAAGAGATATCCTGGTTTAACTTGCGCTAACCAACCGTCTTGATACCTCGACCATTGCAGCGAGTTAACCATGATCATTTTTTTAGGTGTTGGCGCTTCGGATGGTCTATCCAGTATTGGAGATAAATTGTTAGAATCTGTGAACCGGCCAGGATGGCCAACACACACGCCAAAATCGCCAAGTCATAAAACATTTTAAACAGTTCCATATTCAATCCTCCATCCTGAAATTAGCGATGGTCGGTCAGGTCAACTCCCTCAGTCTTGGCAGAGATTGCCCTTTGTTTGGTCGGGTAGGGATGAGCTCGAGTGTTTCATCCGGGGGGTTCGAAAATTTGCGGGCGTCGGACCCGGATGAGCAGGATCTCATCCCTACCGGCATCATCCGGCCCACTCTGCCAAAAACGCTTCTACTAACATCGGCAGTTTTTGGCTGTAGCCGCCTTCTAAGATAGCTGCCGTAGGTATTCCGATCTCGCGGAGTCGTCGTCCAAAGCCGGCGAAATGTTCTACTTCTAGGTTCATGTCGGTGAGGGGATCTTCGATAAAGGCATCGAACCCGGCGGATACCAAGAGTAAATCTGGGTTAAACTGGAATGCGCGGTCCAGTGCCTGATTAGCGGCAGCAATGTGTTCTTGAGAGGTGCTGCCCGGTAAGACGGGGAAATTGAAAGCGTTGCCGTACGAGATATTGCCAGTTCCGGGGTACCCTGGGTATTCGTGAACAGAAGTAAACCGGATCCGTTTATTGGTGGAAATGATTTCCTCGGTGCCATTTCCATGGTGTGCATCGAAATCCCAAATCGCGACGCGTTCACACCCCAGGGCGAGTGCGTACTCTGCGGCGATAGCGATCGAATTCAAATAGCAGAACCCCATCGCCTTGATTGCCGTAGCATGATGTCCGGGAGGGCGCATTAAAGAGAAACCTTCTCTCCCGCTGAGCGCGAGATCGACCGCTGCGATGGCGGCGCCAGCCGCTCGACGCGCGTGTTCGTCAATCGCTGGGTAGTAGGGTGTGTCCGCGTCAAAGTCCATTGGCTGGCGCAACCGCTCCAGATGTTCCGGCCGGTGTGCCCGCAAAACTTCTTCCAGGGTTGCCGATCGCGGCTTCATCCAGACCCAATCCGGGTGTTTGTCCAGCAGAAAAGCCTGTGTGTTGATCAATCGGGCCGGCCGCTCGGGATGACCGTCGCGGCCAAATTCTGTAGCGGCCCTATCGAAGATCAGCGTGACCATATGAAAAAATGTTACGTCCGGCGGGTTATTCAAACCCGCCGGACGCATGTTCCACCACTACGAGCACCTATGCAGTCGAAAACTTAAAACAATCCTAATGCTCTCTGACTATAGCTCACGAACAGATTCTTCGTCTGTTGGCGATGATCCAGAATCATCTTGTGAATTTCCCGGCCAAACCCGGATTGTTTCTAACCACCGAAAGCGGCATGAGCTGGATATAAGTGGTAACAGTTGGTCCAGACCCGGCCAGCCTGCAGTTCGCGGCCCACTCGGTAAGCAGTGCCGTTATCTAACGTCTCAACTAGAGTCAAAAGCCTCCAGATTTTCCTCGATCCGATCGGCGATCTTGTTCAACACCTTTGCCCGGGCTGCGGCGCTAGATGGCGCCAGGACGCTTTCGCCGCGTGCGCTGCATCCAAGGCTTTGTCGACATCGGCGGAGGAAGAAAATGCGATTTCGGATAGAGGTTCGGCATCGATAGGAGTCTTATCGACAAAATACTTTCCTTTTATTGGTGCAACCCAACTGCCTCCTATAAAGTTGCCGTGCCTCGCCCGCACACCGTGCAAACGGAGAACGGCCAGCATCTCCTGGAGAGAGGTCGTCTCCGGCAAACTAACAAGACTTGAAACATTCATACTTAATCTTTCTAAAAGATACCTCGGTTTTCCGTAGCTTTCTGCAAAGCTAGCGTGTCATTAGCGTAACTTAGTGAGTTCAAACTATTGTTGCCGCACGCCATTTGGCTGGGTGTTACTTGTATTGCTGTGACCAAGCATTGTAGGGCGAGGCTCCAGCATAGCCTGGCGCGTCTCCGGCGATGAGGACAATGCGCTGTTTAGTGTGAAATTAGGGGGAAAGCGTGCCGAGCCGTCTCCCCGAGTATGCCAGCGTGAAAGATGAGAACATGTCACAAATCACGGCTCGGCAAGCGCTTTGGAGTTAGCAAGCCGGTATGCAGAATGGGCACGCCAAGCGTTGCTAACGCGATCATGCCAGCCGGGAGCCTCGCCCTACCATGATTTACAGCCCGTTTTCGCCGATCGCTTCCACAGGACAATTTTCCATCGCTTCCAGACACATTGCTTCTTCATCCGGGTTTTCCGGTTGACGAAAAACATAGGAGTGCCCCGTGACGTCGTCGCGCTTGAAAATATCGGGTGCAATGTCTCGGCACTGATCGCAATCAATGCATTGGTCGTCTACGTAAAAGCGGCCGAGAGCGTTTTCTGTATATCGATTTTCAACGTTTGCCATATCGTTTCTCCATATCGACCTATCCGCCTGTTTTCGTCGCTCAACTCCCCGGATATTGGCAAGGTCTCGCCGTAATTAAGTAGAGCGACAGGTAGCGATGAGCTCCGGCTCATTCCGGATGTTCCGTAGAAGCGGTCAGAGGTACAGGCAGGATGAGCGAGAGCTCATCCCTACCGGGACTGTGTACTTGGCAACCGCCACGAAGCGTGACATTCAAGGCATATGAAAATTGGAATCGTCGGCTGCGGAATGGTGGGCTCGAGTGTGGCTTTCGCGCTGGTGATGCACGGCGTCGGGCGCGAGATCATTCTGGTGGATCTGAATCGGTCTCGAGCTGAGGCCGAAGCAAATGACATATTCCCTGCAATGAGTAGATAGGAGCCAGAACCTAGGAACTAGGGGTGCCACGTTATCCTCGTTGTGGACATCTTTTGCGTTCTTTGCGCCTTTTTGCGGCTATTCTGTATTTTTACTCGTTGCCCTCGTGATAAACTAACACGGGGCAGCTTGCGCGATGTAATATTCGCGGCGGCTGATCCAGCCCAAACAAGCGGCCCAGGAAGCCCGGATGATGCGCACCGGTAATGATCAGGTCAGCATGCAGGTCTTTGGCTGCTACCACGACTTGTTCAGCGGGATCACCAACCCGGAAATCCCGATCGCATTTAACACCGGCCTGGTGCACTTGTTCTGTCAATTTCGTTAATCTCTCTGCCATTAAACGCCGGCTCCGCTCAAAACTTTCGAAAACATGTTCGCTCATGAACTCCACGCTCGGTTCGGGCGGGTAGACGTGCAGGAGAGTCACAGATGCTCCGACGCTTTTAGCAAACTCCGCTCCGTAGGCGGCGGTCTTCTCAGAATGGGGTGTGAGATCAACCGCCACCAGAATTTGCTCTATATTAGAACGGTCCTCATTTATCGATTGCCTGGCAGCCGCGTTCGTTGTCTCTACAAGTTTCATAGTTTCTTCTTAGTGCTTTAAGCCTCTGTTAACTCCTTCTCTTCGTGATAAACCAGGACCGGGCACTGTGCCTTGTGTAAAATCCTGGGCGCCTGATCGATGCCGAAGAGGCGACTCAGAAAGCCGGGATGATGGCTAGCTGTAATAATTAAGTCAGCTTTTGAGTCCTTCGCGATCAGCGTGACTTCCTCGGCAGGGTCCCCGACGCGAAACTCACAGCCGCAGTTCGAGTAGGTCTCGCGGACTCTATCGGCTAGTTTGCGCAATTCGCGCGCAGCTGCTCGTTTTTCTTCCTCATAACCTTCGTGAACTTCCTGGGTGGTGAATTCAGTGATGTGCTCTGGAGCAAAGGCGTGCACCAGCGTGATTGACGCTCCATAGCTCTTCGCGAATTTCGCCGCATACGCGGCTGTCTTCGCAGAGTGCGATGACAAATCTACCGCCACCACAATCTCTCTTATATTTAATTCGTTCGTGTTTTTGTCTGTCTTTTCTAGGACCTGGTTCATTTTTGCCTCCTAGTCTCTTCGTGATTGAGAGTACGACGGCGAGTGGGTGTTTGCTTGCCACGCTTTGACAAAAGGTAGTCACAGGCTGTCATCTTGGGCTGAGAATCTGGAAACGTGCAGCAACAGGACGGACGAACGATAGGGACCAGCTCCTGCTCGTCGGCATCTGTTTTTGAATCGACGGCCGGACAGCCGCCGCAGGGGCCGGACAAGTCCGGACGAGCAAAAGCTCGTCCCTACCGCGTATGCCCCACCCGTCTTACTCAGTCCCCTCGTGATAAACCAACACCGGACAATGCGCGCGGTGTAAAATCCTAGGCGCCTGATCCCATCCAAACAGCCGCGCCAAAAAGCCGGGGTGATGGCTCGCCGTGATAATCAGATCGGCGGCCATGTCCTGGGCCAGCCCGACGATTTCTTCGGCCGGATCACCATTCCGAAATCTCATTTCACACTTTGGGTAAATCCGGCGGATTTTCTCAACCAATTCGCCAAGTTTTCGCTCAGTATTATGCCGCTCCTCTTCTTCAGGGGTTTCATTCGAGTTAAGCGTGCGTACCGGCTCCGTGGCAAAGATATGCGCCAGGACAATCGAGGCGCCGAAACCTTTAGCGAAGTCGGCCGCATAGATAGCCGTTCTCTCCGAATGTGGGGAGAGGTCTACCGCGACCAGAATCCGCTTAATCTCGGGGTCGTCGCTACCCAATGCTTGACTGTTCCTCGCTGATTTCTCTGAGACAGTATTCATATTGATTCTCGCTTTCTCTGAGTCTGGTAAAATCTAGGGTCGGAGTTAATTGCGTACTGACCATCAATTGACTAAAACCGTTACAGTTTTGCTCAGTGTCCCAGGAAAGCCCACTCGGCTTCCTCCTGGAGCCGTTCTTTCATTTCTGGCCAGAGACTCCCGAGAAAACCTTCCAAAGCAAGATATCGGATTAATGCAGCTTCTCGTTCAGGGGTTAACGTGCGCGAGCTCGCCAATCGAAATAGCTTTTTGCCGTCCGGAGTCTCGCGTTCGTATGCGACCAGATAGTAGCCATTCAGTCGCACGGAACCCAATTCAGTGCCGTCTACCTCAATCGGGAGTCCGTCGTGCCCGGTGGCGACCAGCAAAAGCCTAAATCCGACGACGCAAAGGGCAACACCGGCGAGACCAAGAACAAGATTTACCGCTAAAGAGGCAGATCTTTCCCAATTTAATATGCCGACTAGGACTAAACCAGAGGTTAATGCAAAGAACCCCCCTAATACTTTCAAAAGACCCGATATCTTGTGACGTGTTTGCATAGCGCCGGCGGGTTAATCGTTGTGTGGTTGTGTTTTCTTGGTGAAATTAATAACGAGTGACGATACTGGCCGAGCGACGGGGCCGCTGCCCGTCTATTGTTTAATGCGCTGCATCTTTTGCTCGCTAGGGATGAGCTCCAGATCATCCACAGAATTCACCGCAGAGATCACAGAGGAAAAGGATCCACCGATTACACAGCTTTCGGTCCGGCCTCCGATTGAGCCAATGCGGTAACGGAAAAGCGTGTTGCCAATGACGATGTTCTTTTTTCACGGCGCTGAAAAGACTTCAGAACGTAGTCTGCGTAATCTGTAGATTATCAATCTTCTACTTTGTGATCTCTGTTTCTCTGTGGTGAATTCTGCGGATCAGCACGCGCTCATCGTTTTACGGCGCTAGACGGCTAATGATCCAGGCACCATCCGTTGGGCGGACGTATTGAAAACGATCATGTAGCCGATGATGGCCGCCCTGCCAGAATTCGATGGTATCGGGAGTTACCCGATAACCGCCCCAGAATGACGGTAAAGGAATCCCGCCGGCGCCGAACTTGTCCTTAAGCCGTTCCCATTCCATTTCCAGAACTTGTCGAGAGGAAATAACGTTACTCTGACTCGACGCCCAAGCGGCTAACTGGCTGCCACGCGGTCTACTAAGAAAGTACTTTAATGACTCCACGGTCGAGATTCTCGCGGCTTCGCCGGTCACGACAACTTGGCGTTCCAATGGCAACCAGGGAAAAAGCAGCGATACGTTTGGATTCTCCTGAATATGGCGCGCCTTGCGGCTCTCTAAATTGGTAAAAAAGACGAATCCTCTCTGATCCAACCCTTTGAGCAAGACGGTGCGAAGAAGGCAGCGTCCATCTTTCGACGAGGTGGCCAGACTCATGGCCGTCGGTTCCGTGAGACCGGCAGTGCACGCCTCATTTAGCCATACTTGAAACTGCTCAATTGGATCTTCTCGGAGATCCTCCCGGCGTAAGCGTCCAAGCTGGTAGTCGGTACGAATGTCAGCCAGGTTCATGAGTAAATTTCACCACCGAGACACAGAAGTCGCAGAACGAATGATCAGCAGATTACACAGATTTCGATCCGCGAAATCTGTGCCTTGTCATCTTCTCCTCCGCCAGCTCCGTGTCTCTGTATTGAAATCTAAGTCTGAATCGCTAAGCTTTGCTTGTCGTTCGGAGCGCGATAGCGAAGTCTTCAATGAAAGGCGTAACCGCGCGTTCGTAATCTTTGTATTGGAGTTTAATCGCATCGGTGTGAGTGCCTGCCTCGAATACTATAAAATCTTCCTTCGATAGAGGTCGATCGACGTAAGTCGGCAACCCATAGAGGTTGCCGAAGGGGGGCATCGCTCCGGGTGCACAATCGGGGAACAACGTCTCAAACTCGGGTTCGCTTTCCACTGCCACCGATTTGCCGACGATTTTTTCTAGTTTCTCCAGATCGACCCGGCTATTCGCCGGCAGAACCATCATCAAGTGTTCATTTTCCGCTTTTACGATCACCACTTTGGCATGGTGCCGGCCTTTGATATGTTCGGCCGCCGCGATGGTTTGCGCAGTAAAAGCCTCCGGGTGATGCAGGATTTCATAGACGATTTTGCTGTCGTTCAAGTATTTGATCAGTCTTTGCGGGATTTCCATAATACAACCTCCTTAGCAACGCCGTGAACGAGGGGGAAGGAGCAAGAACGCCAGCAACGGGGATCCACCGCGAAAATCGCGAAGGTGAAAACCACGCAGTATTTCGACGTGCTTGCACGGTAACTCTTTAAGAATCGGTACCGCGTTCGCTTCAGAATCACTTCTCGGATCTTGGTGAAAGGTGAACGTGCATTGGCCAATCCGAAAGTCGTTGGTTTAATTCGCGCCAAGTGGCTCAAATTCCACCTTAATAATGATCCATTCGCGAGTGTCAGAGACATCGACTTTCACTTGGAACCGGCTAAGAGCTGCCGAGCGAACGCCTTGACCAGCATCAAGCAGTCCGTACAGCTGTTCGCTTTCAGCTTTAAGGAAGAATGGCGCTTCGAAGAATTCTCTGAGGTAGTTTACACCCGAATTGCCACCCGACAGCAGAGTCACTCCGATTTTCTGTCCGGTAGAGTAGACAGCGATTGTAACTAGCTCATTCGGGGCACCAACTTCGATAATCAGATAGAAGTGGTCTTGGGCCCTGTAGCCGGATTTCTGGAATACATCATCGAAATAGCTGAGGACTTGATTGAACGAAAACGGGAGCAGTCCAGGGGTGAAGCGTGATGCCCGTGCTAATCGCGGGATGTCGCGAAAGTCGGCCGATTTCGCCGCGGTGGGACACGGGAGAAGCAGCAGCACAGTTCCGAGTAAACCCGCAGCGGCTGATAGTAGCTTGCGCTTTCTCATAAAGCCTCCTTTCCACTATTAAATTAGCTCTTCCCGAGCTAGCGATTGGGTAGCTATTGGCGATTGCTCACCCGAGATTGTTCCAGGTTTTAGCGCGGAGCTGAATCGGAAGACCGATTCTTAACCATGAAATGGTTGAAGAGAACAGCCCAGGGCTTCAGCCCTGGGAAATGGGCGTAACATGCCCCGCCCTGAAAGTGGCGGCTGATGTGTTTGGTTTATGCCTACATGACGCTTGTCTTGCTGCTTTACTCAGTTCCCTTTGCCCTTGCCGCGCCCGTTCTGGAGTACTCCTGGACCAGGAGTCCATCGGTATTTCAGAACTGCTCGACTTCGCTTTCTACTCGACCCTATGCATCTCTCCCAGGTTCGTGTTCGGAAAACAAAGCGGTCAGTATCCACAGCGGAATACCCACCGGCAGCGTCAACAAAATCGCCGGTATCAAGAACAACGTTATGATTTGCGTTGCTTCTGTAGCGTTATTTTGCACTCTTGACAGCCATTCCGAAGGGGAACTTAAGCCCCATAATAAAGTTAGTGTTAATCGCGGCTCCGGTTTGGGTGTCGTATTTGCCAACCGTATTGCTGGTGAAGTTCGCCACGAAGAGGGCCTTGCCCAACACCGCTAGGTCTTCGGGGTGATTCAGCCCGGTGATGAAGCGAACGCTAATCGCAGCTCCTGTTTTGGCGTCGTATTTGCCAACCATGCCGTCGCCAGAGCTCGTCACGAAGAGGGTGTTACCGAACACCGCGAGTGGTTCAGCCCCCTGATGAAGCTAGCGTTAATTGCGGCTCCCGTCATGGCGTCGTATTCGGCAACGGTACCACTGTTAATATCCGCTAAGAGGAGGGTGTTGCCCGACACCGCGAGTCCGAAGTCCATTTCGTTGGTGAGGCCTGTAATGAAGCTAACGTTAATCGCGGCTCCCGTGGTAGCGTTGTATTCGCTTACAACCCCGTTGCCGCCTCCAGGTCTCTTGGTGACATAGAGCTGTGCGTGGGCCTTTCTCGGCATCGCCCAAATTACGGCGATCGCGATAAGGAATGCGTATAAGGCGCGCGAAGGCAGTCTCAAAGTTGATGTGAAGTTTGTCTTCATGGCTTTGTTCTGTCTGGGGCTTGGGGTTTTCATTTTGTCATCTCGTTCGTACCGAACGCCAGCAACCGTAAACCGTTGAGGCACACGAGCACGGTACTACCTTCATGACAAACGACACCCAGTGTCAGTGGCAAGGCTAATCCGAGAGCTGACGCGATCAGCACGATGATTACGGAGGAGGCAATCGCCAAGTTTTGACAAATTACGGTGCGAGCACGGCGGCTCATCGAAATCGCGTAGGGGATGTTGCGGAGATTGTCGCTCATGAGGACGACGTCGGCAGTTTCCATGGCAACATCGGTACCCGCAGCTCCCATAGCAATGCCCACGGTTGCCGTTGCGAGAGCAGGTGCATCGTTAACTCCATCGCCGACCATGGCAACCGGTGCGATGTCCTTGAGTGATTTGAGTACGCGGACTTTGTCCTCGGGCAACAGCTCGGCATGAAACTCATCTATACCGGCTTGTTGGGCTATGGCGGCGGCGACTCGCTGATTGTCACCTGTGACCATTACGACGCGTTCAACACCGATGGCCTTAAGAGCTCGCACCATTTCAGCGGCTTCGCTCCGCAGCACGTCTGCGATACCTAACCCTCCCAAAATCCGAACAGTATTTTCATCTGACTCACCAACGAGAACGCAGGTTTTACCTGTATCCTGTAATGCGTGAAGTCTTTGTCGAAAGGAATCGTCTGCGATCCCTCCAAGTGCCTCAAAATGGCGGATGCTACCCACGACAATTCGGCGGCCCCCGATGACGCCGCTAGCCCCCTTGCCCGAGATGGAATGGAACGCGGTGCAATCAAGGACAGGCAACTCGCGGAGTTTCGCTTCGGTTACGATGGCGGCAGCCAGTGGATGCTCCGATTTCGCTTCAACTGAAGCAGCCAACTGCAATAGCGTCAGGTTTTCTACCTTATCCGTTCGGGTGATATGTTGAGAAGGGAGAACTACGTCGGTTACCCGTGGCTTCCCTTCAGTCAAAGTGCCTGTCTTGTCGAACGCCACTATCTTGATGGTGGCGATGCGCTCGAGATGGACGCCTCCTTTGAATAATACTCCTCGTCTCGCGGCGCCACCGATAGCAGATAAAATCGAAGCTGGAGTGCTGACAATCAATGCACAAGGAGACGCAACCACCATAACGGTCATTGCCCGGTAAA
>Ga0210396_10007184_pt1 | contig 10612 bp, 9 predicted proteins | sample IncBWH17OmetaG_FD_155466 | JGI IMG/M metagenome (GOLD analysis project Ga0210396, IMG submission 155466) | Forest soil microbial communities from Barre Woods Harvard Forest LTER site, Petersham, Massachusetts, United States - Inc-BW-H-17-O ... | reverse complement strand
CTCCTACGTGACGAATACCAACACCAAGGTCAGCTCCATGAGCTGGGCAACCAACGACGACGCCCTGCCGGGGAACGTGACGAACGACTTCGACGCGGTCGCCCAGGCACTGTTCAGCACGTCGAACGTGCAGGGACAGATGCAGCAACTCGACCAGGACTGGGCAACCGCCACCGCGTCCTCGTGACGCTGGCACAACCGTAAGTAACCATGTCTGCCGGGGTGACGCCGTCGCGGCGTCACCCCGGCACCCGAGACAAGCAGGACAGATGAAACTACTGCGGAGCCGCCTCGCCAGGCTGGACACGGGCCTGAGCGCCGTCGCGGCGCTGACCCTGGTGCTCTACCTGGTGTTCCTGATCGTGCCGGTCCTGCTGAGCCTTAAGACGAGCTTCACCAACCAAAACATTCTGTTCCCGAACAGCAGCTTCGTCGGCCTCGCCAACTACCGGCAACTGCTGCACGACACCCAGCTGCGGGCGAGTATCGAGTTCACGCTGGCCCTGGCCATCGCGGTCACCATCGTCGCCAACGCGGCGGGCCTGGGCTTCGCGATCCTGCTCAACCGCACCAGCCTCAGTTACCGGGTCCTTCGCACGCTGGCGTTCCTGCCGCAAGTGATCTCCGGGATTATCGTCGGCTTCGTCTGGAGCTGGATGCTGTCCCCGACCGGCCTGGTCAACCACATCCTCACCGGGACCGGCCTGATCAGCCAGCCGGTCAACTGGCTGGGGACCCCGCAGCTGGCACAGCTGTCGGCCGCGATCGTGGTGTCCTGGGTGCTGTCCGGCTTCACCACCGTCGTGTACCTCGCCGCGCTGCAGAACATCCCGCGCGAGCTCTACGACGCCAGCTCGATCGACGGCGCGAACAGACGCCAGCAGTTCCGGATGATCACCTTCCGCATGGTGGCGCCCGCCACCACGATCAGCGTGGTCATCTGCCTGATAACCGTCCTCAAGCTGTATGACATTCTCACCGCGCTCACCGGGGGCGGTCCTGCCTACGCGACCAGGTCAATCGCCATGTACATCATCAACGTGGGCTTCTCCAACGACGCCTACGGATACGCCTCGGCCATCGCCATGGTCTTGCTAGCACTGACGGCGATCATCGCCCTGTCGGTGACAACCGTGCTCCGCCGCCGGGAGGTTGACCTGTGATCGCCCAGCACGTGGCTGCCGCGCGCCCCGCTCCGGGCCGGACCGTCCCGGCTCGTCCGGCCCGGCAAGCGACGCGCCCGCTGCGCCGCTCCGGCCGGCTGGCGCTGGCGTTGCTGGTGATCCTGGCGTTCGTCAGCCCGATCTACCTGACAATCGTCAACGCGTTCAAGACCAATACCGCCATCGCGAGCAGCCCCGCATCGCTGCCGGTCCACCCGACACTGGGCAACCTGTCGGCAGCGCTGAACCAGCCCGGCCAAGTCCTCGAGCTTGGCCTGCGCAACTCGCTCATCGTGGTGGTGTGCTCGGTCGCGCTGCTGATCCCGCTCGGCTCGGCGTTCAGCTTCTGGATCTCGCGCAAGCGCACCAAGACCAGAGCCGCGATCATGGTGGCCTTCGCGGCCGGCCTGATGATCCCCCCGCAGATCACCGTGCTGCCCATCATCAAAATCCTCACGCTGATGGGGCTCGACCATACCTATCCCGGCCTGATCCTCTCCAACCTCGGCGGCGGGTATCTCTCTTTCGCCGTCTTCGTCTACGTCGGCTTCATGCGCTCGATCCCCGCAGAGGTCATCGAGGCGGCCCGCATCGACGGCGCGACCGGCCTGCGGGTCTGGTGGACGATCATCATGCCGCTCGTCCGGCCGGCCACTGCCACGGTCGGTGTCTTCCTGTCGCTGTGGATCTGGAACGACTTCCTCAACCCGCTGCTGATCATCGGCCCGATAACCGGCCAGACCGTCACGGTCGGTCTTTACGACTCGGTCAGCAACCAGGTCCAGCCGGACTACGGGCTCCAGTTCGGCTTCATGCTCCTCGCCGCGCTCATCCCGGTCGCCGGCTACCTGCTCGCCCAGAAGCAATTCCGGGCGGGCCTCACCGCGGGATCGGCGAGATGACGGCGCTGCAGGAGTCGGCGGAGGACGGAGAGTGCAATCGCCAGCCCGGCGACGAGCACGCGGGCATCCCTGACCTTGGCGAGGTGGCCGGTCACTGGGTAGCGGCCGCCGACCTGGCCCACCTGCCCTCGCTGCGCAACCAGTTCGGCCAGGGACACGTCAACGCCGACCTCAGTTCGCTGGCCTGGCTGGCCGCGCCGCCCTACTCCTTCGGTTACCACACCGGGGTCCTGCGGCTCGACGGGAAGATCTTGCCCGCGCAACGGTACCGGTGGAAGCCGTGGGGGGTGCAGCGCGAGCACGCGAGCACTCGCATGACCGTGCGCACCGATACGCGGATGGCGCTGCAGCAGGACTTGCTGCTGTGGCAGATCGAGGTCACCAACAACACCGGCGACGCGATCGACACGACCCTCTCCCAGGATCTGTACGCCATGGTTACCCGGACGGATACCGGCTGGGGCTGGCTCTACGACGTCCCCTGGACCGCCGGCAACTACCACGACTTCATGACCCTGGAGCGAATCCGGTCGGGCGTCGGCCGCGAACCGGCATCGGCGGCCTACCTGCTGGGGCCGGGGCCGCGCCGGCTGCGGCTGGGCAAGCCCCGGCTGCCTGGAATCCAACGCGACGCCGATACCGAGCCGATGTCGCTGGCCTACGAGCTGCCCCGCCACGTCAGCCAGGACACCGTGTACCCGTACCGCGACGCCGCTGCCGCGACGGTGCGTAACATCGCGTGCCGCAATGCCGGGACCGGCAAGCCGATCCTGGTCGCCTCGGCCGAGATCGCCCTGCACCAGTCAAGCGAGGTAACCCTGGGCACCTTTGAGCTGCGGGCCGGCCAGCTCGTTCAGCTTGAGCTCCGGCTTGACGACCTCGATCAGGGCGGCGTCATCTTCACCCACGGCAACCACCCCGACTCGCTCCAGCTTGGCGCGGACGCCGGCCGGCTCTGGTTCGCCATCTCCGGCGAGAAGGAGTACTGCTCCCGTGACGTCGTCGCCGGACGCTGGTATGACGTGACCATCGCTTTGGCGGAAGAGCGAGTCGCCCTGCACCTGGACGGCGAGGAGGTCGCCGCGACGAGCCACTGGTCGGCGTCGCCGCGGTGGAAGTCGCTGTCGGACGACGACACGGTGACCATCGCGGACGACTGCTCGGCGGCACGGGCCAGCTACGCGTTCGACCGCGTTCCCACATCAGTCCAGACCGCGGGCGCTGGTGCCCGCGCCGACTGGGCGCTGCGCCTCGAACCGCACCAGACCATCACGATCGGAGTGGTCTGCGCCTACGGCGATGATGCCCTCGAGGCCGGTGCCGCGGCCACCCGGGCGGCAGCGGACTTCAGCAGCGCGCTCGCCAGTTCCGAGTCTGGATACCAGGCCCTGTGGCGCAGCATGTTCACTCCAGGCAATCCCCACTTCAGCGGGCACCTGCCCACGCTCGCGGCGACCGACCAGGGCGTCTCCCGGTCGTACTACATGGCCGCGCTGCTGGCCCTCTACCTCAGGAACACCCGGGTCAGCGAGTCAGAACCGGTCTTCCTGACCGGCGGGCCGCGCCTGGGTCCGACGACCACCTACTTCTGGGATCACTCCGAGTGGAGCCGGCTGTACGCGCTGCTTGAGCCCGCCGGCCTGCGCTCGTGGCTGCACCGGGCACTCAGCTCCCCCTACGACAGTGCGTTCGGATTCGATACCAGGAACGGCGGCCCCCTCGGGAATGACTACGCCGCCAACCACTACGCGCTGTTCCGGATGGTCGAGCATTACATCTGCATCACCGGCGACCTGGCATTCCTGGACGAGCAGGCCGGCCCCGCGACGGTACTCGACCACCTCGGCCGCATGGCCGACGGCTGGAAGGCCAGGCAGACCGTTGCGACCGGCGGGGTGCTGGCTGACTTCGGCGCGGACCCATGGACGCTGCTCGAATGCGTGCCCAATTACGTCAACGCGGTGGCGTCCTTCAACGCCGCCTACGTCGGCATGACACGCTCCTTCGCTGGACTGCTCAGACTGCTCGGGCAGGCCGGCGCCGCATCGGCGGCTGAAGCCGACGCCGACGCCCTCGCCCGCGCTGTCCTCGAGATGTCGCTGCCCGGCGGGCGCTGGCAGATCCGGCACCCGGACAGGAGCGAGCCCATCGGGCACTGCCTGGACTTCGGGCTGGTCGCGGCTCACCTGCACGCCGACCTCAGCGAGGACCAGCGCGCGCAGGCGGTCAGCTTCGCGTCGGAGAAACTGCTCGCCTCCACCTGGATGCGGGCACTGGCGCCGGATGACCCGGCGGCGCCGTTCTCGAACCGGCCCGACCACGGCGCCGCCGGCGCGTTCTGCGCCTGGCCCGGCGTCACCGCGTACGGCCTGGCCAAGCTCGGCCGCAAGGACCTCGCGGTTCAGCTGCTGAGCGTCGTGCACGATTCCGGGTCTGGCGGGCTGTGGGGCCAGGCGATGGAGATAGTGGCCGGCCACGGTGGCGAGCGAGTGCGGGTAGCGGAGGATGGCGTGTCGAACCGGGACTCGGTGGCCGGAGTCGCCATTGCCGAGGCCGTCGTATCCGGCCTGTTCGGCCTCGAGCCGACCTTCACTGACCTCGCCAAAGCCCCGCCGCCCGACAGCATCGAAGTACCCGGCATCGGATCCCTGTCGAACATAAACATCGGTCCGCGAGGCTGGGCCAGATAACCGGGTACCGGCACGCTGCCATTCACTGGCCAGGAGAAACCACTTTTCGTTCTGATTGAAGATCTTTTTCCTCTGAACGACGGGTGGCTTCTCCTACTCAGTCCAGGAACTGCGATCGCGCGAAGGCGAGCACGGCACTAAAACCATTTGTGCACTACTGGTGCGGCACGGTCTACTGGTGTCATCTCGCATTTCTGCGACGGCCACCCGGCCGCCGCGATTCTGCCTTCCCGCTGGGAGTTGCTCGTGTTTCAGGTTCTGAGGTTGAGCGGCAAGTTAGCCGGCCACGCCGTCAGGATGCGCGTGGCCCTGTTCTCCTTTGGACTGGAGCTGAGGCTGTCGTGCGCAATCACGGCGAGAAGATCAAGGACATGAGCCGGTCGGTGCTGCCCTCGAAGGGCCGCAAGGGCGCCAGGGACAATCGCAGGATCATTCACGGGCGCCAGCGGTCCCGCGAGCTCGCCGCGGTCACCGCCTACCGCAGGGACGCTGACCCGGAGAGCGTCTCGCCCGACGTCCGCGGTACGTACGGGCCTGACATCACGTACATGGTGTGGGGCCGCCGGGCACGGGACAAGGTCGGGCCGCTCATCCGCTGGGCCGAGGCGACGATCGCCGCTGACCCGGTCCTGCGGTCCGCGACCCGAGCGGAGCAGGTCGCCTACTTCGCGCGGCTAATGCCGGACTCGACGATCGGCCGGCACGCGGTCCAGCACATCGACCAGGCCCTGGAGTGGCATGAGCGCCGTGCACAGTACCAGGCACGCCGCCCGACCGCTCCGGGCCCGCACGTCGTCGACATGGAGCGGCAGCTCCGCCAGATCCTGGAGACCGGCCTGCACGCTGCGCTCAACGCGGGACTGCGGCGGCTCGCCGACACGCAGGACGTCCGGCCCCGTGCCACTCCCATGCCGCGCCGGCTGCTGCTTGGCAGCCACGACATCGAGGCATTCGCCGCGAAGATGGCCCGCTGGCCAGCGGTCCGCGACCTGGTCAAAACCCTCGCGGCGGCCGGCCACGCCCCGGAGCACCCTGCTGTCCCAGGGTTGCGCGGCCGGGGCGCGGCACCAGGTTCCGCCGGCTGAGCCGCGCCCGCAAAGGCCAGCCGGAATGGAAGGACCTGGGCGGGGTAGTGGGCGCCTCGACCTGCCATCGCACAGTGGCTGGAAGGGACGGCGTCATGGCACTTTTCCGTAGGGCACCGCGGGCCGAGAGCGCTGGCAGGAAGCCGGGCCGGGCGGAGCGTCGCGCCGCCGCGCGTACCGCGCGGGCCGAGGCCGAGCTTGCGCGGACTGAACAGCAGATCCACGATCTTGCCGACGGCGTGCGCCGCGAACTGAAGGGCTGGTCCAGGCGAGGCTAGCCTGATCTGGACTTTCCTAGCCGGCAGGTGCCGGAGGCTCGTTTACCAGAGGGGAAAGTCGAGGCCGTCCTCTGACTCGGGACGCGCGCCGAAGATGCGGCGCTCGTCCGCGCTGATCCTGCGGTCGTTGATGGATGCCTCACGGCGGCTCATCAGGCCGTTCGGCGCGAACTCCCACAGCTCGTTACCGTAGCTGCGCCACCACTGGCCGTCTGTGTCGTGCGACTCGTACTGGAAGCGGACGGCGATGCGGTTGCCGCTGAAGCTCCACAGGTTCTTGCGCAGCGCGTAGTCGAGTTCCCTTTCCCACTTGCGGGTGAGGAACTCCACGATCTGCTCGCGGCCGACGACGTGCGTGCCGCGGTTGCGCCAGACCGAATCCGGCGTGTAGGCCAGGGACACCTTCTCCGGGTCGCGAGTGTTCCATGCGTCCTCGGCGGCCTGCACCTTCTTCAGCGCGGCCGCCTGGTCGAAGGGCGGGAACGGTGGCCGTGACTCAGTCATCGGTGGGTCCTTTCAGTCGGTGAGCACGGGCAGGCGCGGGTAAGGGCTGTCGGCGACCTGACGCGACGGCAGCAAGTGACCCGCCACGAGCCGCTGCAGGGTGAATACGGCGCGCCTGCCCGTCTGCCCGTCGTCGCCAGGCCGGCCCGCCGCGTCCCATTCAACCTCGGCGGTGCCGGAGAGGTGGAGCGTGCGGCCGGTGTTGAAGTCGAGGAAGAGCAGGGCTGCCTCGGGGTCGACCGCGAGGTTGCCGAAGGAGTTGAAGAGGTTGTTGCCCGGGTAATCCCGCCACCAGAGCCGGTCGCCGTCGACGCGGACGAACCCAGGCGCGCCGCCCCGGTGGGAGGAGTCTGAGCCGCGTTCCGGGTTGGTGGTGCCGAGGAAGAACGTGTCCGCCGCGCGGATCAGCCTGGAGTCAGCAGGCGAGAGGACCTCGTCCCGGCGGACGTCGCCCGCGCCGGACTGGCCGGGACTGCCCTGGGCAAGCAGGCGCTGGTGGATGTACTGCGGGCAGTTCCCGTAGGCCTGCTCGACCTCGACGACGAGGGTGCCGTCGTCCGCCGCGGTGAGCGTCCCGTTGACGCGGACACGGCGCCGCGCCGCGAACTCGACGATCACGAGCCCCGCCTTCTGCCCGGTGGGCAGCCCGTGCAGCGGGTCGCCCTCTCGGAGCTGAGCGTGGATCACGAGCGTGGTCGGGCCCGCGGCTTCGAGGAAACCGCGCGGGCCGGTCAGCGGTGAGGTCCACAGGCGCCCGGCGGTGTCCCTCGCGGTGATGGCCGCGAACGTGCGGTCGGCGAGGAAGGCGGCGATCCCGCCGCGCAGCTCGGCGGGGTCAAGCATCGGCGACAGGCGCGCCGCCTCGTCGAGCGTGCCCGCCTTCCGCTGGACGGCCAGCTCGCCAGCGTGGAAACCGACATCGGCGGGACGCGCCCCGACGGCGGTGGTCTTGCTCATGCGGTTCTCCCCTCCGGCATCCGCATAACGGATTGTAGTTCACTTAGCCGTTAGGAAGAGTTCTACCATGTAGCTCTAACGGATGCAAAGTGCTTCATCCGTGATAGCCTCTAGCCATGCCGACGTCAGCCGCCACGCCCGCGGAGCGCGCCTGGGTCCTGTCCGATGAGCCGCTGCCCGTGCGCCTGATGAGCACGATCCGGGCGAGCCAGGACGGCGTGCACGATGACCTCGGCACAACGGCCGCCCTGGACGAGTGGCTCGACGCCGTCGGCATGGACCGCGCGGGCGCGCACGCGACCGAGCACGAGCTGGCGAAGGCGCGGGCGCTTCGCGACGCGGTCCGGCGGCTCGCCGGCTACGTCACGCAGGACACCAGGCCGGCCGCGGTCTCGGCGATGACCGATGTCGCCGCGGCTCTCGACCTGGTGAACTCGACCGCGGCGGAGCTCCCCGCTCCCCGCCTGGCCTTGCGGGACGGCCGCATTGAACCAGGCGCGCACCGGGGGCCATCGCCGGTGACAACAGGACTCGCGCAGGTCGCCGAGCAGGCGGTGGAGCTGCTCGGCGGCGCGGAAGCCGTAAGGTTGCGCGCCTGCTACGCGCCGGGCTGCGTGCTCTACTTCATGAAGACTCATCCACGGCGCGAATGGTGCTCCGTGGCCTGCGGCAACCGGGTGCGCGCCGCGCGCCACTACCAGCGGGCCCGCGGGCACAAGAACGACGCGTAGCCGGGTCAGCGGACGTCGAGGGCCGTCAGGCGCTCGACAAGCTCGGCGGTCTCGGCTTCCGTGAGGGGCAGCCGGGGCGGTACGAGCCACGGCTCGCCCACGCCGCTGTGCGCGACCGCCGCCTTGTACGCCGCGGGCGGCGCTCCGATGCCGAACGCGGCCTGCACCTGCCTGAGCCTGGTTTCGAGCCGGAGCGCGTCGTCCAGCTTGCCCGCCATGACCGCGTCGTACACGGCGAGCACCCGCTCGGGCACGACGTTGGCGCTCGCGCAGATGGTGCCGCGCGCTCCGGCCAGCATGTAGGAGACGAGCATCGAGTCCGTCCCGGTAAGCACGGAGAAGTCCGCGGCGGCGCCTGCCGCCCGCACCGCGTCGAGCAGCCGGGCCGCGTAGCCGAGGTCCCTGCCTGAATCCTTCAGCCCGGCGACGCGCGGGTGCGGGGCCAGTGCCGCCGCGACCGCGGGCGCGATCTGGACCTTCGTGTAGACGGGGATGTTGTACATCACGAGGGGCAGGGCCGCGGCGTCCGCGAGCCGCGAGAAGTACCCCTCCTGCTCGGCCGCGCTCAGCGGGTAGTAGCCGGGCGGCGCGACGAGCACCGCCGTGCCGCCGCGGTCCGCGTAGGCGGCGATCTCGGCGACGGCCTGCTCGTGGTTGTGCGCGAAGACGCCGGGGATGACGGGCGTGCCCGCGGTAACCGATTCGGCGACGGTGTCCACGACCGCGAGCCGCTGGTCAAGGCCGAGGCTGTACCCCTCGCCGGTCGAGCCGAGCGGGCTCACGCCGGCCACGCCCCGGCTGGTCAGCCGCTCGACCAGTTGCCGCAGCGCTCCGTGGTCGACCTTGCCCTCCCGGTCGACCGGGGTGAGCAGGGCGACGATTACACCCTCAAGGGCTGGCACAGTGTGGTCCTCCGTTCCGTTACGGGCGGCTTGGGCGTTCCATGTACCTGGTGTCAGGTTCGGTGAAGCCGTACTTCCGGTAAAGGTCGTGCGCGTCTGACGTGTGCAGGCTCCAGCGGAAGCCGGCACCGGGACCGCGGTCGATCATCGTCGCCACCAGCTCCCGGCCGAGCCCGCCGCCACGCGCGCCCGCCAGGATGAAGACGTCTGACAGGTAGGCGAAGGCCACGCCGTCGGAGATGGCGCGGGCGAAGCCGACCTGGCGGCCAGTGGCCGTCTCGTACGCGCCGACGACGCGCCAGGCCGAGGCCAGCTGCGCGTCGAAGTCCGCCCTGCTGCGGGTCCTCCCCCAGTACGCCTCGGTAGACAGGAACTCCCACACGGCGTCCCTGTCGGTCCGTTTGGCGTCGTCGTCCAGCTCGTAGGCGCCGAAGTTGAAGATCACCATCGCATGCTAACGAACGATTGCGGCCGCGCCGCCGGCCGGTAACGTGTAACGCGACGAATCCCTGGTCGGTGAACGGCAGGCTGGAGGCGGCGTGAGCACCCGGGTCATTGTCACCGGCGGTGCCGGGTTCATCGGTACCCTGCTCGCCAGGCGGCTGCTCGCCAAGCCGGTCACGATCGGCGATGCCGGGCCCGCGCCGGTCGACGAGCTTGTGCTGGTCGACCTCGTCGCGCCGCCGCCCGACGTGGCCGCCGACCCGCGGGTCCGCGCCGTGACCGGCGACCTGGCGGGTGCCGCGGACGAGCTCGAAGACGCCGACGCCATCTTCCACCTGGCCGGCGTGGTGAGCGGCGCCGCCGAGGCCGACTTCGACCTGGGGATGCGCGTCAACCTCGACGGGACGCGCGCCGTACTTGACCGCGCCAGGCGGCACCGGACGGCGCCCGTGCTCGTGTTCTCAAGCTCGCTCGCGGTCTTCGGCGCGGACCCCGCGCTGCGGACAGGCGCGGGCGGGCCGGTCGGTGACGACACCCTGCCACGGCCGCAGTCCAGCTACGGCATCCAGAAGTTCATCGGCGAGCAGCTCGTCGCCGATTACACGCGCAAGGGGTTCGCGCGCGGGCGCTCGGTCCGGCTGATGACGGTGGCCGTGCGGCCGGGCAAGCCCAACGCGGCGGCGTCCAGCTTCGTGTCGGGGATCATCCGTGAGCCGCTTGCGGGGCTGCGGGCGACCTGCCCGGTGCCGCCAGAAACCCCTATCGCGCTGTCCTCGCCGCGCCGTACCCTGCAGGGGATCTTGCGTGCCGCCGCCGTCAGTGACGCGACGTGGGGCAGCACGACCGCGATGAACCTGCCCGCGCTCGCCACGACCCCGCGGTCCATGGCCGAGGCCATGGACCGGGTCGTCGGCTACGCCGCAAGCGACCTAATCGACTGGACCGACGACCCGGCC
>Ga0210396_10007183_pt1 | contig 10615 bp, 8 predicted proteins | sample IncBWH17OmetaG_FD_155466 | JGI IMG/M metagenome (GOLD analysis project Ga0210396, IMG submission 155466) | Forest soil microbial communities from Barre Woods Harvard Forest LTER site, Petersham, Massachusetts, United States - Inc-BW-H-17-O ... | reverse complement strand
TGCGCCGCCGAAATCGGTCCCGGCGAGAACAACACCGGCGGAGACGATGCCGATGCAGATCTCGCTCGCGCGGGTCACCGCCAAGGTGAAGGCTTGACCGTTGAGGCCCCCGACCGCGCCGAGCTGCTCGCTCGCGATGATTGCCACCGTGTAGCCAGCGAGTGCCGCCGAATAGGAGGCAAAGTTGTGCAGCAGTGTGGCAACGAGAGCGCACCCGGCGCCCCACAGCGCCAGGCTCACAAGGAAGGCGGCGCGGTCCTGCGGGAAGCACGCGGTCAGCACGACGATGGCGACCGCGCCGACCACGGTGCCGATCATGCGGTACCACCCCTTGCGCAGCGAAGCCCCGAGATGCGGCTGGCAGACGATTGCCGCGGTGGTCCCGGCCCAGAACGCGTTGTCGAGCTCCAGCCAGAACGCGACATAGAGCGCGAGGCACGCCGACGCCCATAGCCGCAAACCAAAGAGCAGCGGCGGACCCGCGGCCCTTGCTGCAGTGGCCGTTCGCGCGGGATCAAAAATCACGCTCGATCGATGTGGCGAACCGCCCGTCCAAGGTCCGGCCGCGCTCATCAGCCGATACTAGCCGTCGTCGAGATCGGCGCGGCGCTGACCCCGAATAGGCTGACCTCGGTGAACCTCACCCGGGTTCTCCCGCCTCGAAATAGGCGGCATGGTGAGTGAGCACCTCGGTCATTGCGAGGACTCTGGCGCGCGCGCGGAGAGCGGCAGCGCCCGGACGGGCAGCGAGCGCGCCGTCGAGCCGGTCGAGGCGGGCCGTCGTGAGTGCAATGTTGCCTCGCCGCAAGGCTTCGAGCGCCGCATCCGGCTCGGACCCCAGATCCATGGAACGCGCAATGCGGCGAAGCTGGATAATCGCGGTACCAACGGATAGGGCGGCTAATATCTGCGCCCCTGGCAAGGGCCCGGCTGCGTCCGGCAATGCCAAGAGCCGGCCATAAATATGGTCCTGCCAATCTTCCGGTTTTCGCCAGATACGGACCCTCGCGAGACGGCGCAGATCGCGCAAAGTCAGCGCCAGCAAACGGCGCGTCCGAAATGCGGGCGACAGCGGCGGTATCAAGCGAAACGAACACACACCAACGCCCACGCCCACAACGATTGCCGACGCGGTGTTATAAAATTGCTGCGTGTCGTAGGTCTGTTGGTTGGCAGGCGCGAGGAGCGGTACGAAATTGAAGGCCATCGCCATAAACATCGCCGTTTGCCAGGGCTGGGCCATACCCGCCCCGGCCGGAACCAGCACAAGGCCAATTGCAAGGCTGAACGCCGGAAAAGTTTCCCGGTTCGGCAGCACCGCGAATGCAACGACCGCAGCAAAAACAGTGGTGAGGCTCGTCCCTATCATAAAGCCCATGGCTGCGGCGTAGGCCTGGTCCGCTCGCGGCGCAAGCAGGATGACAATGATCGCGACAAATTCGATGGCCTGCGCGCCGTTCGGCCATTCTGTGACGATCCAGAAAAGCTCGGCGGCGCCGATCACAACGAAGGCGCGCCCGGCATTGACGAGCGCGGGAAGCCAATCGGGCACACGAAGCCGAACCCTGCTGCCCCAGGGAACCGGCCGAGCAGGATCGGCGACGAGCAGAGCCAGCCCGTTGAGCGCGTGCGAAATCCCCGCCAGCACTTCGGCCGTTTGATCCGCGAGCAGCCGCAGCGAAGGCGTGCTTGCCGACAATGCGATCAGCCGCAGCACAGCCTTCTCGCAGATCTGGCGCAGCCCGATGGGGTCGGCGATCCAGCGCGCCGGGCCTGCCTCGGGCTCCGACCCGGGGTCGCTTTGCTCCGGGGCAGATCGCAGCTCCTCGGGCATCCCTTGCAGAACAGCGTCCGCATTCTGCCGAGCCCGGTCGGCCGTGAGACTCCGGAGATGCACGGCCACGGCGCGCCAGCTCGCCACGGCCGCCGACAAGCCGTCGACGGCCGTCTGCAACACCGGCGAGTGATAGCGCAGCTGGGAGGATTCGCCGAAGGCCTCGTCGATGACCGGGTCGAGCGCGATGACGCGCCGCAGGAGCTCCCGTCGCACCTTCTGAGTCTCCTCGAAATTGGCTCCAGCCACCGCCAACGTGTCGGCAAACCGGCCGGTAATCTCGGATGAGATGGCCGCGAACAACGTGGCGAGCCGGCGCTGGGCCTGACCGAAATCGGTTCCGGCGAGAACGATGCCGGCGCAGACGATGCCGATGCCGATCTCGCTGGCGCGGTAGACCGCAAGCATGAAGGCCTGCCCGTTCGGGCCGCCGGTCGCGCCGAGCTGGTCGCTCGCGATAATAGCGACCGTGTAGCCGGCCAGCGCTGCCGAGTAGGCGGCGAAGTTCTTCAGAAGAGTGGAGACGAAAGCGCAGGCGGCGCCCCACAGCGCCAGACCGACGAGAAACGGCGCGCGGTCCTGCGGAAAGCACGCGGTCAGCACGACAACCGCGACGGCGCCGATCACGGTGCCGATCAGGCGGTACCACCCCTTGCGCAGCGACGCGCCGAGATGCGGCTGACAGACGATCGCCGCCGAGGTGCCGGCCCAGTACGCGTTGGGGAGCTCGAGCCAGAACGCGACATAGAGCGCGAGGCACACCGAAAGCCACAGCCGCAAGCCAAACAGCAGCGGCGGGCCGGCCGCCTGGAGAGCGCCGGATGCGTGATCGACCCAGCGCGCGACCGAGCCGGGTTGTGCCGCCGATGGCTCCGCGCCCGTCATCAGCGTGAGCCGTCACGCGACCTTGGACGTCGAGATCCGATGTTCCTTCTCCCCGTTGTGATGCGCAAGCACGCGATCCCTTTACGCCAGCACGCCCCGCAAACACTGGACGAGGGGAGAATCTGCACCTGTTTTGCCTGTTTATCAGGACGAGACCAGATGTCGGCGCGGCCTGTGGGCGGCTATTCCAATCCGTGCTGTCATTTTGGTGCAATTAATAATATCACAACTAACAACGTCTGTAACACGACCACTTACTCGCCCCTGCTGCGCCTTCTCCTCGGCCGCGTGCAGCACTATTGGGGCACCGTCGAGGGCTCAGTGTCGGAAGTTGCACGGTCTACCCGCCCGCGAGGCCGGGTGAGACCAGCACGGTGAGCACGATCAGCCATCCCGCGAAGTGATGCTCTACTAAGGGTGCGTTGGTGGCGATCAGTGTTGGCCGCCGGTCTGGGCGCCGCCGAGCGACGTGCCGGCGGTGCCGCCGCCGACCGCCGAGGCAGCGCCGGCATTGCCGGATGCGCCCGGTTCGGCCCAAAGCCGTGCCCAATATGCGTTCTCTTCGGACGGTAGTTGCAGGTTGGCGTTGTTGCCGTCGTACATCGTGCCGGTCTGTCCGATGACTGTCGAGGGCCGCGCACCCTGGGCTGCGGGCGGTGCGGTACCGCCTTGCGAGAGGGCGGGGATGGCGGTTGCAACGAGGATCATCGTCGCAATAGCGGTGGATTTGATCATGCAGTGCACTCCGTTAGCCGCTAAGGAGCCTGAGCTTGCCGGTGCAGAACCTGCCGCATATTGCCGACCTCGCTGGCGGAAGCCGGTTGCGCGGCATTGCCCCAAGCATTGCGGATGTAGGTGACGACGGCGGCTACTTCGGCATCGGACAATCTCCACGCGAACGACGGCATCGCCGGCCCGGTGGGCGCTCCATCGGTGGCGACCGCGCGCGAGCCTTCCAGCACGACGCGGATCAGGCTAGTAGCCTGCGCCTGTTGCACCACGGGTGCTCCATTGAGGCGCGGGAAAAGCCCGACGATCCCTTCCCCTGCCACCGTGTGGCAGGCGGCGCACTGGTTATTGTAGATCGCCTGCCCCTCCTGCATCGCCGGATCCTGCGCGGATACCGGCTGCGGCGCTACGCCGCCACCCGGCGGCAGGTCCTTCAGATAGACGGCGATCGCGCGCAGATCGGCATCGGTCAGATGCGAGGTGGAGTGGTAGACTGCGTCTGCCATCGGTCCAGAGGCGATGTCGTAGCGGTTGCGCCCGGTCTTGAGGTAAAGGGTGATGTCCTCGACGGTCCAGTCGCCGATGCCTGCCCGGCGCTCGCCGGTCATGTTCGGCGCGTACCAGTTCTGCAGCACGGAGCCCTGCATCGCCCGGCTGTTTTCGTCGCCGCCCATCACGTTCTTCGGCGTGTGGCACAGACCGCAATGCTCCACGCCTTCGACGATATAAGCGCCGCGGTTCCATTCCGCTGATTTGCTGGGTTCGGGCTTGAATTCGCCCGGCGTAAAATAGAGTTCGTTCCAGCCCAGCATCGTCTCGCGCTGATTGAACGGGAACGGCAGTTGGTTCGCATGAACCTCGTTGCGGACGGGCTGCACCGTGTCCAGATAGGCGCGGATCGCGATGACGTCCTCGCGCGTCATCTTCGTGTAATAGGTGTAGGGCATCGCCGGATAGAGGTGGATGCCGCCGTGCCCGATGCCATTGCGCACGGCGTCGAGGAATTCGTCCTCGGTCACGCCGCCGATCCCCGTCTCTACATCCGGCGTAATGTTCGGTGCGAGTAGAGTGCCGAAAGGCGTTTGCAGGGCGCCTCCGCCGGCGAAAGGCTGACCGCTCTTCGCCGTGTGGCAGGCGGCGCAGTCGCCGGCGATCGCCATATAGCGGCCGTGCTCGATCACTTCGAACGACTGCTTGTCGGGGTTCTGCGCGCGCGCTCCCGCGGTGCCGAGCACGAGCAGCGCGCAAGCGAGGAGGAACTGCATTGGGGTTGTGCGTGCTTCGAGAGGCGCGTTATGGGCGCTCCTCAGCATGAGGTGATTTGTTGATGGCATTGAGAATTTCCTCATCCTGAGGAGGCCGAGAAGCGGCCGTCTCGAAGGACGCACGGCGTTCGTCCAGCTCACGTGTGCTCCATCGGCCCCGGGCTTTTCAGGTACTGTTTATGCACCGCGTCCAGCATCCAATATGTCAGCGCGCCGATAGTACCGGTCGGATTGTAGCCGGCATTCTGCGGAAAGTTGGTGGCGCCGGTCACGAACAGATTGTGCACATCCCAGCTCTGCAGATAGCGGTTGAGCGCGCTGGTCTTCGGGTCGGTGCCCATGATCGCGCCGCCGCAAGTGTGCGTGGTCTGGTACGGCACGATGTTGAAATGGCCCGTGCGCGGCAGCTTGACGATCTGCCGTGGCCCCATCCTCTGCACGATTTCGGCAAGCCGGTCGGTCAGGAATTGCGACATTTTGAGCTCGTTTTCGTGGAAGTCGAAGGTCAGCCGCATCAATGGCCGGCCGAACCGGTCCTTGTAGGTCGGATCTAGATCGAGGTAGCAGTCGCGATAGCTGTAGCAGCTGCCATGCACTGCCGGCAGGATCGTGCTGAGATAGTTGTCCTTGACCGCCTTTTTCCACGCGGCACCCCATTGCGGTGTGCCCGGCGGCGTTGGCGTCGCCTCGATCGGGCGGGCATTGGGCTGCACCATTCCCATGTAGCCGCCACCCACGAAGCCGTAGGGCCCGTGGTCGAAATTGTCACCATTGAAATCGTCGATGCACATGCCAATGGCGCCGCTGGCGATGAAAGTATTGAAAATCTTGTTATCAAAAAACGACTCGACGCTAGAGGTGACTTGGTAGGAGAAATTCCGGCCGATCACGCCCTGGCCAGTGTTCACGTCATAAGGCTGTCCGATGCGGGAGAGCAGCAGGAGCTGCACGTTGAACATCTGGAAGGCGCAGAGAAAGACCATCTCGGCCGGCTGCTCCCACTCGCGGCCCTGCGTGTCGACATAAGTGACGCCGGTTGCCCGCTTGCCGGTATTGTCGAGATTGATCCGCGTGACCTCGCATTCGGTGCGAGCCTCGAAGTTCGATCGCCGCATCAGCACCGGCAGCAGTGTCGTTTGCGGGCTCGCTTTCGAGTAATTGCCGCAGCCGAACCGCTCGCAGAACCCGCAATATGTGCACGGCCCCATCGTGACGCCGAGCGGGTTGGTATAGGCCTGGGACAGATTGCCGGAAGGCTGCGGGAACGGGCTGTAACCCATCTCTTTCGCCGCCTCGGCCCACAGCACCGGTCCATAGGGCTGCTTCTGCGCTGGCGTGGGATAGGGGCGCGACCGCGCTCCCTCGAACGGGTTGCCGAACGGCTGCTTCTGCCCCTTCAGGTTCCCGGCGGTTCCCGACGTGCCGCACAAATATTCGAACGTATCAAGATGCGGCTCCAACTCGTCATAGGTGACGCCCCAGTCCTGGATCGTCATGTCCGGGGGCAGGAATTTCGCGCCGTAACGTTGGGTCAGGTGCGTTTTCAATACGAAGTCGGTCGGCAGAAAGCGCCAGGTCTGCGCGTTCCAGTGTACGCCCGCGCCGCCCACGCCATTGGGCAACAGAAATGCGCCCCAGGTGCGGATCGGCAGCGCCGTCTGCCTGATATTATTGCGAAAGGTCAGCGTCGTCTGCGCCGGGCGCACAAACAAATCGTGCCGCACCGCATAACGCAGCTCGTCCGGCGAATAAGTGGGGGGAAAATCGGTCGCGGTGTCGCGCCACGGCCCGCGCTCGATCGCGACCACATTGACGCCCACTTTGGTCATCGACTCGGCGATAATGGAACCGGTCCAGCCCAAGCCGATAATGACAATGTCGGTCGCCGGCAGTTTTGTCGCCAAGTCTCACTCCTCGTTCGGTGCTGTTGTTATGGTTGCGCTGCGGACGATGCATTCCGTCCGGCAATGCTGACCGGCGGATGCGGATAGCGCTCGTTGTGCCGCTCGACCCAGTCGCGATAATCATAACGGGCGCCCGGGAAGCCGATCATCCTCCACGCCGCCATATCGCGGTTGCCGCCGTAGACCGGGTCGGCGAAGAAGCCGTAGCGCGTATCTTGCAACAGGATCTCGAAAAATGGCGTGGCGCTGGTTCCCTGCAATTGCAGAGAGCCGTTCTCCATTCCCGTGATGATCCGGTCCTTCTCGCCGTCCGGAAGCTGCGCATAGGTCCTGCCGGCGTAGGTGGCGTGACAGAATGCATCGAGGGCCGCGAGCATGGGGCGATAGAGCTGCGCCGGTGTCGATGGCGCCTGCAGACCCTGCTCCGGTGTCGCCTGCAAAAACGGAGGACTCATGTAGAGGCCTTGGGCGCTGCCGTAGGCGCCGGCCAATTGGCGGTCGATGAAGACCGCGCATCCACAGTCCTTGCCGCCGGGGGTTTCCGGATCGGGCGGGATCAGCCGATCGACCAAAGCCTCGACCGCGGCCCCTTCCTCGGGGGTAAAGAACACCCACGGCCCCGGCTTGACCGCCTGCGGCGGATCGCCGGCAAACGGCCGCCACGGCATCCCGGCGCCGCCCGCCAAGGTTCGTGCGCCTGCCGCTCGCGCGATCAGCAAGATTGCAGTCGACGCAAGCAGCGCCCGCCGGCTGGGCAGCCCCGCCGACCCCCTGGCATCCGGGACATTGATGGGTGCCGGTTGAGTGGACATGGCGTCCCCCTCATTGTTCGCCGCCAGCTTAAACGCATCCCGAGCCGGTTCGAGTAAAAAGCCATTAATTCTAGTGAAAAGGTCGAGGGCACCTCCGGTGCCGATTCGGGTTGGTGCCCTTCGCGACTTCGCATCGTCCCGCGGGAACGCCGGCAACTCTCAGTGGAGGTGTCCCGCTGTTCGCCGGTTCACTCTCCGGTTGATAAGATGCCCGGCGCGTTTCGTCGCTAGGGAAGAAGGGGCGGAGCATGAGTACCAAATCTCGCAGCCGCAATCGTGGCTGCGGCGCAGCGATTGCGTTCTGTGCTGCCATGGTGCCCGTCGTGGCGGATGCGCAGGATGCCGCGATCGACCGGATCGAAGCAATCGAGCGTAAGATTCGCGGGCTGCAGGGTGAGTTGCAGCAGCTCAAGGGCGAACTCGGCCAGGCAAAACAGCAGCTGCGCCAATCACGAAGCGAGGCCCAACGCGCTCGAGAGGAAGCGCGTGCGGCACGGCAGGACGCGGCGAAGGCTGCGACCGCCGAGGCCCAAGCAACACAAGTTCCAGCACAGGCGCAAGCGGCCGCTGCCGCTTCTCCACCGCCTGCCGGCGTCCCCGAGGGGGTCAAGGTGAGCATGCCCGAAGGGCGACCGACCATCGCACCGCCGATGGCCGGGTGTCTCTGGCCATTGGCGGATTTACTCAGTTCGACTTGGGCGGTTACTTCCAGCACGTGAACCCAAACACGCAGTTTCCACAGCTCAATAATGGCGTGAACTTACGTCGCGGTAGACTCTACTTTATTGGCACATTTGATGATTTCAGGTTTAACATTACACCCGATTTCGGCGACAGACCCGACGGAGCGGTGGGTTTGTTTGAGGCGAACATCAACTACATCGGGATCAAACCGCTGACCTTCACAGTCGGATATTTCCATCCGTTTGTCGCGCTGGACGACGCGACGTTCCCCGGTAATACGCTGTTTCTCGAACGGCCGAGCATCGTCAACATCGAGCGCAGCGTGGCCGCCGGTATCGAGCGTGCTTCCCTTGGAGCAAACGCGGCTACCGAAGACTATTTCGCATCGGCCTATCTGACCGGCCCCCTTTTCGGCGCTCAGCGGCCAACTCTCCTCAATGGTGAGCAGGTGGGGTTCGTTGGGCGGTTGGCGGCGCGGCCCTACTATGACGAGGACTGGAATTTCCATGCGGAGTTCTCCGGTCAAATGGCGTTCCACCCGAATGTGATCGCAAGCGGCACGCCTGGGGTAAGCCGAACCACTATGACCTTCGCAGACGAGCCCGAGCTGGAAATCGATTTTAACCCGCTCGTCAGCACTGGCCCATTGTCCGCTAAGAGCGCGAACGCGTACGGCGGCGCGCTCGGGGCCAGCTGGCGCAATTTCCTGGTGGCGGGCGAGTACTACCAAGTCGGCGTAAACCAATCGAATTTGCCGGGTGTGCCGTCACCCACGCTTGGCTTCAGCGGCGGTTATGTTGATGGCGGCTGGGTCATCACCGGAGAGACTATCCCCTACGATATCACGAGGGCTGCCTGGGCCAGGCCCAAGCCCGATCACCCGTTCAGCCTCAACGATGGCGGTATCGGTGCCTGGGAACTGGCGGCTCGCTACAGCGCTGTCGATCTCAATAGCAACGTCGTTCCTGGCGTGCCGCAAAGCGTCACCGGCGGTGTCTACGGCGGCCGGCAACAGATCGTCAGTGTCGCGCTCAGCTGGTACCCGAACGACTGGCTGCGCTTCATTCTTCAATTCCAACACGTGGACATAAGCAAGCTGAATTCGGCAGGCACAGTCCAAATCGGTCAGCGCATCGAGACACTCGCGGGCAGGGCCCAGGTCGTTTGGTGAGCGCACGTTGCGCCGGAAGCCCCATCCGCCGCGCGGACCGAAAAGCCGTTTTCCTCGGGCCGGCTTTCACTGGCGGGAGAACACCCGGTGCCCGTACAGAGTTCTGAGCTCATTGAGGCTTCCGAGGGCGCGCGCAATCGCCCCTCGGCATAGCCGGCACCATATCCCACATACCGTTGATGATCTTGACCGCCATTCCCCGAGAGCAGCTCGACGAGGTTCTCGACCGCTTCATCGCCAAGCTGGAGGATCCTTTCTCGCGCGCGGTGGTTTGCCGGATTCGCGCGACCTCGGTGGATCGCGCTGTCGGGGTGGCGGCCGCGCGGCATCGGCGGGCAGCACTTTCGCTAGCTCGCAGCCTGGGGATGGCGGTCCATCCTGATGGGGTGGAATGCGCATTCAATTGGGACGGTCGGGCGCTCAATAGCGCGACCGAGGCCTATGTCATCCTGCACGAGGCCGCTCATTTCGTGCTGGCCCCGACTGAGCGCCGGCGGCTCGTCGATTTTGGGCTCGGGCCCGGCCCCGATACGCGTGACCGCGATGCGGCCGCGCGCGCGATGGTCGTCTCCCCGCTGACGCGCGAGGAGGATGAGGCGGCAGCCTCATTGCTCGGGATCGTCTGGGAGGCGCAGCTCGGCCAGCCCGCGCTTGCTTCCTTCCTCGACCAGAACTGGCTCGAGGGGCTCGAACGCTCGGCCCACTCCCATTTCGCCGCGGTCGTGAGCAAATTGCAGCGCCGCGGTCTACTCGACCTAGATCGCCCGCTGTATTCGATCCCGCTGTATTCGATAGAGCGGCGACGCATCGAACCGGCCGAGCCGCCGCACCCAGAACCGCAGAGCCGGACTGCAGGGCAGATCCCTTCGCTGAGGCGCGGGGCGCATCCGCGGAATTGGCGGTGTCTCGCCGATTGGCGAGACCTGCCACAATTCGGCACTCTTTTGGAGCGGCCGATACCCTATCGCTGAGAGGCGGTTCTCCAAATCTTCCATCCAAACCTCCGGGCCAAACCTCCGGGCGGACGGCCGGTTAAACACGGGGTCGGCATCCGGGTTCCCAGAGAATGTCGGCATCCGGGTTCCCAGAGAATAGAGAGAAAGCGAAGAAGCGATGAACCGGATCGATCTCGACGGGCGGATTGCGATTGTCACCGGAGCGGCGCGCGGCATCGGCCGCGCCATCGCCGAGCGGTTTTCCGCTTCCGGCGCAAAGGTGGCGATATGGGATATCGACGGCGCGGCAGCGGCGGCCACCTCGCGCGCCGTCGAGAACGCGACCTATGATATCGTCGACGTGACCGACCCGGCCGGCATCGCTCGAGCCGTGGA